>Ga0209520_10000798_pt1 | contig 17731 bp, 15 predicted proteins | sample Rifsed16ft1_FD_184009 | JGI IMG/M metagenome (GOLD analysis project Ga0209520, IMG submission 184009) | Soil microbial communities from Rifle, Colorado, USA - sediment 16ft 1 (version 2) | ecosystem: Environmental > Terrestrial > Deep subsurface > Rock core/Sediment | place: Rifle, Colorado...
TATTACTGCAAAAGACAAAACTCTTCCGTCATATTCAGGTAAGGTGTATTAGGTGGCATCTGGTAGTTTTCAATACCGTTTTTTTCAACATTTAAGATTAACTTTCGTGTTAATTCTCGATATACGTCACAAGTTCTCTTTTCAATAGCTTGTATTGTTCCATATTTCTTTTCAAGTGGACCCAGACAAAAACCCGAGCAGAAATTTTCAATTTCACAACCATCACATTCGGGGGCATTACGAAACGCACGCATTGTGTATTCTTTATAAGTATCTGATAACAAAAGGTTATATACTTCCCCAATACGCCCAAAATAACCTGAAGATGCTTTGCATGCAAAAACATCGCCAGATGGCTCAATACTTAACTGACAACCTGTCGCCGAACAAGTTTTAAAGCTATTGTATTTGAAATGATCATAGGCAACCATTTTTTGGAAAATCATGTGCCAATATCCAGTCACAACAACTCCTTTTGAGTTTCCATAAATATACATATCCCATAATTTATTAACAATATCAGAGGTATTTTCCAGTTCATAAAATATTGGGTCGAGGTCGAATAGCACTCCAATTTCATAGACACCATTTTTTAAAGCAAAGTCAACAAGTGCTGTATCAAAAAAATCAAAGGTCTCTTTCGAAAGAACTGTATTAAAAATAATCCTATTACCATTTTTATTTAAAATTGTTAGGCTACGCTTTATAACCGGAAAAGCATTTTTTCCATTTAGTAGAAATCGCTCATTTCCGCGTGGCGAATCAAAGCTAATTACAATCGGCACATTATATTTTAAAAAATAGGTGGCTATTTCATGATTAAAAAGAGCGCCATTAGTTACAATGCTATAATTAATTTCAATACCGTACTTATCCCCTTTCTCGAAATGTTCAAGAACAAATTTGATAGTTTTCCAATTTAAAAGCGGCTCACCTCCAAAAAATTGTATCCATAGTGAACCTTTTCCACTTTCCTTCAATACCTTAATTACATTCTCTATTGCAATTCGTGCCATTTCAGGACTCATGAGCCGGTTTAAAGGTGAGACTTGAGAAGCATACCTTTTTTCTGATGCATATATTTGATTAATAAAACAGTAACTGCATTTGAAGTTACAGTTATTTGTTACAACTAACTGGATTACCCCGATTTGCGATCCTTTATGCAAAGATTCTTTTGTTTGATCGATCTTTTGTTGGATAACATCGTATTCATTACAACCCGGGTATACAAGAAATCCCTTCGATTTAAATGTAGCAATAAACGACCGAACCTGTTCTTTGGAAAAGTATGGTGCAACCGTATGTGCCTCTAAAGCATTTTGAGGCGTGTGGAAAATATTTAGCAGATGAGTAATATTCGCATCAACAAGACTCAATCCTCCTAGCAGGGAATGGTAAACCGCTACGTCACCTTCTCTAGGAACGATACGCAGATATTTTGATGTTTGGAACTTTTCATCCACACACATGTAGTTGCTTCCTCTCATGTTGTACAAGCGGAAGCGTAAGAATTTCATGTGTGCGGATGTTCTCAATTAACTTTCTAGTAATTTTTTTGTAAATAGTGCAAGTGCCACTTTCAATCGTATCTATTTTATTGTACTTCTTTTCCAATGCCCCCATACAAACACCAGAACAAAAACCTTCTACTTCACAACCTTTGCATTCTGGTGCATTGTAATAAGCTTTTAAGGCATACGCTTCATATTGTGGTGAATGCAAAACCATATCGAGGTCGGTAATATGACCAATGTAAGTTGAGCAACATTTGCAAATAAACACGTGTCCTTCTGGCTCGATACTTAATTTACACCCTGTTGCAGGACAAGTCTTATAACCGGAGGAAAACCTTGTTGCCTGTTTTCCAATGATCTGTTGAAAAATCTGATACCAGTAGCCTACAACCGCTATTCCTTTTTGCCTCCCGAAGCTGTACGTCTCCCACAACTTTTGCAATGCAGCCTCTCTTTTATTATCAGATCCATAAAATGCAAGATCAAGGTCAAGTATAAGGCCAATCATGGTGACATTGTAATCTTTTGCTTTTTCTACTAAGGTATATCCGTCAAATTCATCCATCGTCTCCTCGGAAATAACGGAATTAAACGTTACCCAGTTCCCAGCCTCTTTAAGAATTCTGATTACTTGCGCCAAGCGACCGTTACCTTTTCTGCACGCCGTTTGTTCTTTAAGATCTAATGGATCTATACTCATAGTTACAGTGACGTTGTATTTCTTAAAGATATCTGCCATCTCTGGTATCATGAGTGACCCGTTTGTTGTAATACTATAATGAAGGGTAACACCATTAGCTTGATTTTTAAAAGTTTCAAGAACGGATTTTATTACCTGCCAGTTCAAAAGTGGCTCGCCTCCAAAAAATTCAATATACAATTCTCGGTTGCCGTTTTTGCGCAATATTTCTATCAGTCTTTCAACAGCCATGCCGGCAGTTTCAAAACTCATATTCACATTTTTTGGGCTTTGTTCCAGAATGGCACGTTCCTCCGAGTTATACATAGTTTTGACAAAACAATACTCGCAGCTACGGTTACATTTGTTCGTCATAACGAGCTGAAGCGCTCGAATAAGATAACCACTGTGAAAATGTTTTTTACATCGTTGATAGTCTTCTTCGATTAATACATACTCATCAAAACCATCTATGGTTAAAAAACCTTTTGACAGTAGAGTGTTAATAAAATGGATAAGTAAAATTGGATCATATTTGGAAAATGATTTTAGTACTTCATTACTTGAGCATGCCTTATCGAACACTCGTAACAGGTTGTAACCGTCGAAATCCAGTAGACATAAATTCCCAAAGAGAGAATGATAAATAGCATAATCTTTCTCCCGAGGAATTACTTGTAAATATTTTGAAGTCCTGAGCTTATTCACTCCATTTCATCCCAAGCATAAACAATGGCGACTCATTAAGTGTGAGGATTTATGATTCATCGAATCATATGTTGGCAGATCCTTCTCATTTTTAAGCCAGAAGGATCTCTATTCACTTTTATAAATTCATTATTTTCTTTCGTGGTTTTTAAATATATTTGAGAAAGCCGTAGTTTATTGCAAGAGAACTAATTATTTACGAATTGTACCACCAATCGTACCACCGATTGTTCCTCCTATAGTTCCACCAATCGTACCGCCAATTGTTCCTCCTATAGGATTACTTGCAGGAATTGTTCCTCCTGCTTTCATGATCTCAACATCTATTTTGGCTATTTCAAGCGAAAGTTCTTGAATCTTAATTAGTAATTCTGCCTTCCTCTCGTTCAAAGTTCGTATCTTCTGTTCATTTGCTTGTTTGCTTTCCATAATTTTTCTCCTTAAATTAAAAAAACTTGTTCCCAAAAGACTATTGCAACAAAATTTAGTAAATCTATCAACACGAGGCAAGCTTATACAATACAAAATATCTTTTGGCTTGGTCTCGAACGTGACATTTTAAATTTATATTCCAAACATTTTCAGATTAATATGAGAAAGAGAAAAACCACAAGCACACTTTCCCGAAGGTGGGCTGCTTATTTCTTGGCAAATAGGACATTTCGACCACTCAATACCCTTAATACTTGATTCATCCCATCTAGTTACCAAATCATATTTTATGAAACTTTTTTTCCCTGCTTCTTTTAGCTTCATGTGTAATGAATTATTAATCCATTCATCAGCTGCCTTGGCATTTTCCCAAATACTTAAACTGATATAAGTCCTCTCTTTTCCAATTGCCTTGGTTAGCTCGAAACCTAGAAAACCTTTTATACTTCTTTTGATATACTCTGTTAATCCGGGATAAATATTCTCAAAAAATTCTTTTTCTTTCGCTTCACTTACAAAAGTTGCAGCCATTACTACTAAATGTCTGTATGCCATTTTTACTCTCCTTTCTTGTGTAATTAAAATGTAAAACCCGTACGAAATTACCCTCTATTTTGTATGTCTGAAAATATCATCTCTTTATGACAACTTTACTTCAACAAATAAAATGTATGTCAAAACTAAATATTGTGGTAGGTGTATTTTGGTGTAAAAATAGGTAAAGAGTGTAGCGCAAAATGCATGCCTTAGGAGAAACTGTTATAAAATAGTTTGTTTTGTTTCATAAGTTGTCGTAAAAGCATTTACTTACAATGTTGTTTTTTTCTAACAATATTACGACTCCTCTTGTATTAAAAAACACCTCACGAGACAAAAACGTATTATGCATAACATTATTGTACAATCTCGAAAACGATTATTTGCCATTTTACAATGTAATTTTCTACGTTTACATTTATAATAGGCAGCTAGGTAAAATCCGAATATAGAATTTCTAAATTCAAAATAAATCCAAATTCGACTGTTTAAATGCATTTCCTTGACCTCACAGAAAAAAACCTCAATAAAAACATCTTTAAGCTGAGCATTCCCGTCGCTATTGAAAATCTCTTGCATATGAGCGTGTTTATCATTGACGCAGTTATGGTAGGGCGGTTGGGGACTGATGCCCTTGCCGCAGTAGGTCTGGCTGGTACGCTCTCCTTTACCATTACTATGATCTTTTCCTCACTCAATATAGGCTCAGCCTCTATTGTTGCAAGACATGTTGGCGCAAAAGAAAAGGATCATGCACAGGTTATCGGGGCGCAGGCCGTTTTTTTAGCACTCGCGATGGGTATTATCATTACGCCATTATTTCTCATATATGCAAACAAAATGTTGATTGTGATGAGCGCAGAGCCGCAGGTTTCAGACCTCGGCAAGAGATACCTTCAAATTGTTGGAGGGTTCGTTGTTTTTCGCCTGATAATTCTTGCGTGTAATGGGATTCTGCGCGGAGCGGGTGATACGAAGACGCCGATGAAGGTGACGCTTATTATCAACTGTATAAATATCCTGTTTAATTGGCTCTTGATCTTTGGCATAGGGCCTTTCCCCGGATTGGGAGTTGCTGGGGCGGCGTGGGCTACGTCGATTGCTTATACCATTGGCACCGTTTTGCTCTGTACAAAACTCTTTACAGGAAGATGTGTCTTGCACATCTCTATACGCCAGATAATTCAGGTCCATTTTGAATCGGTAAAGAGGATTATCCGTATCTCTGCTCCTGCTGCCATCGATGCCTTCCTGACACAGATGGGTTTTTTATTTTTTATCAAGATTGTAACGATTCTTGGCACCGTATCACTGGCGGCGCATCAGATTGCAATACGGATCGAATCGATATCTTTTATGCCTGGATTTGCCATTGCCGTTTCAACAGCCACATTGGTTGGACAAAGTCTTGGGGCGAAGAACGTAAACCTGGCATTGCTCAGCATGAGACGCAGTTGTTATCTTGCCCTGTCTCTGATGGGATTTTTTGCCTTAATTTTCCTGATATTTCCTGCACAAATGGCCATGATATTTAAGCCTGAACCCAGCGTCCTTTCACTGGCAGTGGTTTGCGTGATGATTGCCGCCATTGAGCAGCCAGCCCTGGCAATATATATGGTGTATTCAGGCGGTCTTCGCGGCGCAGGCGACACGATAAGTCCCATGATTATAACAATCGTCGGTACATTATGTTTCCATGTCCCCATCTCTTACCTTTTCGGTATTACACTTGGGTGGGGGTTGGCAGGGGTATGGTTCGGTTCTGCCCTGGACTGGATTTGCCGCGCCATTGCCATTTACATCCTTTATAGAAGGGGAAGATGGAAGCGTGTGAAAGTATAAAAATATGATTTTTACTTGATTTATCGGCCAATGGATATTAGCATACCTCTGCGATCTTTGCGGTGAGTTGAGCTGTTACAAATAATGGAATACCAGTCGTGCAGACAAATCGGTGTAGCCCATGCCAATAATACAATTTATTAGAAAAAAAAGCCTGGCAAACAACCTGTTTGCTTCCATCTTTATTCCATATCTCCTATTGTGCCTGACGATGGGAGGCTTTCATGACGGCATTTTCGGCGCCCGGCACTGTAATCACACACAGCAATCTGTATCTCATTCTACCGATGACCACCAGATCAGGATTTCTGAGAATTTTTCGCAACACAACTCTGAAACCTGTCAAATCTGCCAGTGGTTGAAAACGCCTTCAAACCTAAGACAGTTTCTATTACACGACATGCGATTTGATTGTATCTATATCAATCTTGTATGTCATTCCAATCCGGTTTTTCCGTCTCTATTCATCCAGAAATTTACCATCCGGCCGCCCCCTGCTTTCGCCTGTATTCCTATATAATCGTAGTAAATTACATTACATTAATTAGGCCGCAGATTTACGCTGATTTCCACAGACTTCGTCGTGAGCGCTCAGTCGAACGATAATAATTTTATCTCTTCATTTTTATATCCTGACGATCTAGGTTCATCTGTGTCCAAACAACATAAATAAAATCACTTTACAGGAGAATCGTTATGAGACGGATAAGTTATATACTGTTCTTATGTATACTTATTGTAGTTAGAGGTGAACGACTTTTCGACCCTGACGTAGTATATGGCGAAGAAGCGCCAATAACCGACAAAGAATTTTCAGGGGTGAATGCCGTGGAAGAAGCGGAAGAAGAGAACAAAGAGATACGCATCAAAAAAGATGAATTTGATGAGATTGTGGGTCAACTTCAGGGAATGAAGGCGCTTCTTGAAAGTATGAAACAGGATTACGATACCCGCTTTAAAGCGATGCAAGAAAAGATATCCGTTCTTGAGAAAGAAAATACAGAACTGAAAATAACACAATTAGAACCTGCAGGGGCAATTCATGAATTGCCCCTACCTAAAATAGAGAACGAGTTAGCTGTTGGAGAGGTAAATTCTAAAACCCAGAATGTTTCTGAGACAAATGAGGAAGAAAAACCAATAGCATTTCTTACAGATACAGATTCTTCTCAACCATCTTCAGCCACGTCCGTTTCTCAAAATAGTGAAACGATAGAGCCTATGGTATCACCAACGGATTCAACCGTAGTAGGGGCGAACGGTCGTTCGCCCCTACAATTGCCGACAAACACAACAGCAACCGATCAATCTGAAAATCCAGGGCAATGGTCCCCTGCGCAGCCTCTCACAGTATGGAGCATGGGAAAGAATTATATGAATATTTCTTTCGATGGGTTGTTTTCGGCAGGTGGCTCAACAGCTCAGGATTTGGGAAAACTTGAAACGGGTGGTCACGATCCGAATCAACGTGGATTTACTGTCCAAAATTTGGAAACCGTATTTGAAGGCGCAATAGACCCATATTTCAAAGGTCAGGCGAATATCATCTTCCAAATTGATAAAGATGGAGAGTCATTTCTTGAAGTGGAAGAGGCCTACCTGACCTCGATGTCATTGCCTTTGAATTTACAAGCAAAGGCAGGCACCTTTTTTACTGAATTTGGCAGGTTGAACCAATTTCATCCGCATGCGTGGGATTTTGCAGATCAGCCACTGGTAAACGGCAGATTCCTTGGTCCTGATGGAATGCGGAATCCTGGAGTACGAATTTCATGGCTGGCCCCCACCGACAACTATACGGAACTATTCTTTACTGTACAGGACAGCCAGGGTGAGACTGCATACAGTTTCAGAAACGGAGATGGATTGTTTGGACGTGAAGCAGTTGAAACCGACGTTCGTAATATAGAAGACCTCCTGTATGTTCCCCATATTGCAACTTCCTTTGACCTGACAGATGAACAGACCATTTTATTAGGCGCATCGGCTGCCTTTGGGCCAAATTCGACAGGGATGGATGAAAATACTCTGATTTACGGTCTCGATATGTTCTGGAAGTGGAAGTCAAAATATGCTGCCGGCGGTTTCCCATTTATAACCTGGCAGACTGAAGTTATGGGCAGGCGTTTTGAGGCGGGTGAAGATGTAAGCGCGAACTTGCCAGACGAGGTTTTGAATAACTGGGGTAGTTATTCTCAGATTGCATGGGGATTTAAAAAACGGTGGGTTGCCGGACTTCGGGGAGATTACGTAGATGGAGAAAAGTATGCAGAAGACCCTTTAAGTTATGAACGCTGGCGGCTTTCCCCCAATCTCACATTCTACCCTTCTGAATTTTCAAAAATCAGGTTGCAATATAATTACGATGATATCCTGGAGAATGATAGCACGGAACATTCCGTATTTCTCCAGTTCGAGTTTTTACTCGGTTCGCACGGGGCGCATAAATTTTAAAAAAACTGTTAACCACAGAGGACACAGATTAAAGAGGGAAGATCAAGTTAGTCCTTTTAAGTCCCCCTTAACAAAGGGGGATTCAGGGAGTTGTGTTTTTTCCTGGGTTATTTTACAACCCCCTTCGCCCCCTTTTCTAAGGGGGATTTTTGCATCGCATATGCCATGTGATCCGCATGAATAAAATGAAAATTCCTATAAAATTGAATTAGGCTTTTGGTAACTTTTTCAATGTAGCGCGAACTTCAGTTCGCTTACATCCTATGCGAACTAAAGTTCGCACTACAACTGCAACTTTGAATTTCCTTAACGTTAAATTACGCTTGTCCAGATTAGGAGAACAGTATGAAAATAAAATATCCGATATGGCTTTGTTTGTTATTTACCATTGGCTGGGCGTCCGTTGCCCATGCAAAATTAAATGTTGTTGCTACAACGTCAGATCTTGGCGCTATAGCAAGAGAAATCGGAAAGGATAAAGTTGAAGTAACCAGTCTTGCAAAACCCACAGAAGACCCTCACTTTGTGGATGCAAAACCCAGTTTTATTGTTAAGCTCAATAAGGCAGATATGCTTATCGAGGGTGGATTGCACCTGGAAATCGGCTGGTTGCCCAATTTAGTTGTTGGCGCGAGAAACAAAAAAATCCTTGCAGGAGAAAATGGATATCTGGTTGCTTCTGCTAGAGTCCCCATAATAGAAGTGCCTGCCACAGCCGATCGCGCCATGGGAGATGTCCACCCCATGGGAAATCCGCATTTCATGCTGGATCCAATAAATGGGAAGATAGTTGCCGCACATATCTGTGACCGGTTGTGCCAGATCGATGCGGCAAACTGTAACTATTATAAGGACAACTTAAAGGATTTTACAAAAAGACTCGACCAGAAATTTTCCGAATGGCAAAAGACATTGGAGCCTTTTCGTGGGACAAAAATTGTTACCTATCATAAAACCTTCCCTTACTTCGCAAATAGGTTTAACCTGAATGTAGTAGGAGCGCTTGAACCCAAACCTGGCATTCCTCCTTCCCCTACCCATATCAACAGTCTTATTCCCATGATGAAAAATGAGGGAGTAAAACTGATTCTTATAGAACCCTTTCGGGAACGCAAAACACCGGAATTTGTGGCATCTCAAACGGGGGCTAAGGTTGTTGTTTTCCCAATCATGGTCGGGGGACAAAAAGAAACAGATGACTATCTAAGCATTTTTGATTATACTATTAACCAGATTGTATCAGCCTTGAAAACGAAATCACAATGAAGGGGCTGCCAAAAGTAGGATTCGTAATACTCCCTTCTAACAAGAGGGGGTGAGATGGCGTTAAGAAAGGGGTTACATACCCCTTTAATCTCCTTTTTCTAGAGGGGAAAATAAGCGTGAATTATGAACACAGATAATTGTATCACACTGGAAAATGTTGCGATTGGTTATAGTGGAAAAGTTCTCATCAAAGACATTAACTTTTCTCTGAAAGCGGGGGAGTTCGTAGTCCTTTTTGGACCGAACGGCTCCGGAAAAACCACGCTGTTCAAAACCATTCTGCGGATTATCCCGCCTATTCAGGGTACGATCATCTATGGTGACGGCAGTCCCACAAGATTCGGTTATGTACCGCAGCGTCAATACCTGGACGAAATATATCCTTTTACCGTAGAGGAGGTGGTATTGATGGGTACTTTCGGACAGGCACGCCCATTTTGCCCCACCCCGAAAGCCAATCGTGTCTGGATAGAGCAATGTTTAAAGGATGTCGGCATGCTCGACTTGAGAAAGAAATTATTTTCCGAATTATCCGGCGGCCAGAAACAGCGGATACTTATAGCCCGTGCACTGGCTACAAGACCTAATGTTTTGCTGCTTGACGAACCCATTACAGGGATTGATATTATTGCCCAAAAGAAGATCATAGAACTTATCACCGAATTACACAAAAAGCGCCAATTAACGATTATGATGGTCACCCATGAGATTCATCATATCCCAAGTTGGGTAAATAAAATAATCCATATTCATCACTATAAAGTAGTACTTGGCTCATTGGAAGAGATAATTTCTTTATCAAAGATCGATGAAATACCAACTGAGGAATAATTATAGATGGAACAACTTTTAGAGATAATTAATCCGCATTTTCTTCTGAGAAACGCCTTTTATGCAGGATTGATCGTGGGTTTTGTATGTCCACAGGTCGGTATATTTTTCGTGCTGCGCCGTATGGTTTTATTGGGCATAGCCTTGCCTCAGGTGTCAAATGCGGGGATTGCCTTCGCGTTTCTGTTGCACACAATTGGATGGCATTTTTTCCCACACATGGAATCCGAAAAGACGATGGCCTTGACAGGATCCGTTATCTTTGCGCTCATTGCCATCTTTACCCTGGCCATCCTCGAACGCAAGCGAAAGGGGTTTACTGAAAACCGGATTGGGTTTACTTACGTACTTGCAGGAGCAGTTTCTATATTATTTGTCTCCTGGAATCCATATGGGCAAACAGAAGTACTTTCCATGCTGAGAGGAGAGATTGTTTCTATTCCTGATTTCTATTTATGGTCAATGCTTGCCATTTATGGCACGATCTTTATTTGTATAGTAGGATTTCATCGAAACTTTGTCGTAGTTTCGTATGACACGGATATGGCGATCACCCTGGGCAAGAAGGTTATCCTGTGGGACATTCTGCTCTATCTGATTATCGGCATAGTTATCTCCTTCGGAGTAATGACCGTTGGACCGTTGGTCATTTTTGGTTTCCTGTTGATACCGGCAATTACCGCCAGAATGATTACACGCGGCATCCTCCCCTTTTGCATCGTTTCATCTGTCATCGGTACCGCCGCATCTTTTATCGGTTTTTACATTTCATATCGTTTTGATCTTCCGACCGGCCCCACAGACATAGCCATCCTTTGCATAATATTCGTATTACTATATATTGGGAAAAATTTAATTCGATTGAAAAGATAGGTTGAAAGATGTCCATTTACGGATATAATAAATTTTTATTAGAAAAGGACGCAGATTTTCGCAGTTAAATAATGAAAATCAAATTAAACCAAAGGAGAAGTATAGTGAATCGTATAAAGTTTTTAAGTGTGGTAACTGTTTGCAGCAGCTTATTTGTATCTTTACTGAATTCTACCCATTGTTTTTCTAACGAAGCGGCTGTTACAAGCGAAAGTACGAATACAACCAAAAAAGATAGTCCGTTGAACCATCTTGATGTTGCGAACGAACAGTATAAACAGGGCTTAAACTATGCGAAATATGGTCTCTATGATGAAGCTATTGATATGTATAAAAAGTCCTTAGTACTAGAACCCAATAACACAGATGCGTACAAAAATATGGGTATTGCTTACTTGCAGAAGGAAAGGTATGACGAAGCGATTGAGGCGCTTCAGAAGGTTATAGAACGAAAACCCGAAGACTACGACGCCTGCTACAATCTGGGTACTGCATATTTTGATAAAGGTATCTATGATAAGGCCATTGAAAGCTTTAAAAAGACCCTTCAAATCAATCCGGATCACAGGTCTACTTATTTCTTGTTGGGAATAGCGTATGCGAAAGTCGGCAAATATGACGATGCAGTGCAGATATTAAAGAAACGTATAGAATTCGACCCAAATCTGGCAACATCCTATTCAAACCTGGGCATAGTATATTCAATGAAGGGATCGGATAAAGAGGCGTTCGCTGAATTCAAGAAGGCGCTGGATATAGACCCGATCCATGAAAATGCACTTTATAACATAGCCCTCCTGTATGATAAGACAGGAAACACAGATGAAGCCATCCAATATTACAACAGAACGGTCGAAGTTAATATGGGTAATTCAGATGCCCAATATCGACTGGGAAAAAATTATATCAAGAAGAACCAATACGATGATGCGATTACTGCCTTTCAGACGGCCGTAATGTCGAACCCGGCGAATATTGAGATTTATAATGATATTGGCAATGCCTACAAGGCTAAAGGGATGGATAAAGAGGCCGAGGGGTATTTTTCCTTGTACAAAAAACAAAAAAAGTCCGGTAAGGTGAAATAATATAGAGTTATGGAGCGGGTGGGGGTTTATCCCCCACCCAATGCTGTAACAAACGATTCACATTAAAACATATCTGCCAATTTTTTAGAAATCACGGTAAGATTTTTATCTTTGGTCAGAAATTCTACCTCGTGCGGGTGTACTGTTAAGTCGATAAGTATTTCCTTTATCTTCTTCCATCCAGATTCCCGTTTTTTTTCACTCGTTTCCACATATAAATTTGATACTAACTCTCCCAACTTCTGGATAAGACGAAGGTCTTTGTTTTCATAAAAACGCCTGATAACCTTTTGTTGGTAAGGAGTGTATCCCTTTTCTTTCTTCTGTTCCATTTATTCTCTCCCTTGTGTCTTTTTTGATGTTTTGAAATTCCATACTGGTAATAGAGTAACCGCTTCGGTTGCACAAATAAGAAAGTGCCTAAAGACAGCCGATTTGATATCTCAAACATAATTACTTCAGAAATTATATGTGAATATAGTAAAAGTGTCAAAGCAACTTTTACTGATACAGCCGTTCCCATTCGCAATATTCCGTCCTTGACGTATGTAAAAATAAGGATATAATCCACGAAAAAATGTGTAATTATTATGTATGTGGAATTTCAACCTGGTAGGGGTAATTCATGAATTACCCCTACATGCAAATAGAAATAGTTGCCAAAGGTAGATTTAGGTAAGGTCGTTCATTATAGAGTTCTCAGAAAATTATTTAAAAAGGACCGGTATCGTATGCTAAAAGAAAAAATTGGATTCATCGGCGGCGGGAAGATGGGAGAAGCGCTCTGCAAGGGCATCATTAATGCAAAATTGAGTAAAGCTGGCAATATCATGGTGAGTGATGTGGTTGTGGAACGATGCAAACTCTTAAGCAAAGAAATCGGTATAAAGACCACCCAAAACAACAAAGACATTGCATCCTTTGCCGATGTTGTCATATTAGCCGTAAAGCCGCAAATGATGGGCGAAGTGCTTGACCAGCTAAAGAATGAAATTACCAGCCTCCACTTAGTGGTATCCATTGCTGCGGGGATACCAATACGGTTTATTGAATCCAGCCTACAGGCGGGTGTCCGAATAATCCGCGTGATGCCCAACACACCATGTCTCATAGGTGCTTCAGCAACTGCATTTGCCCTGGGCAAGTCTGCAAATGATGCCGATGGGCAATTGGTTCATGATTTATTTAATGCCGTTGGAAAGGTATTCCGGCTGGATGAGAAGTATCTTGACGCCGTAACAGGTTTGAGCGGAAGCGGTCCTGCATACGTCTATTTGTTTATCGAGGCATTATCTGATGGAGGAGTCAAGATGGGTTTGCCAAGAGACATTGCTACTGCCCTTGCAGCACAGACCGTGATGGGGTCTGCTAAGATGGTGTTGGAAACAGGGCAACACCCGGCACAGTTAAAGGATGCCGTGACGTCACCGGGAGGAACTACCATTGAAGGATTAAGCAAATTAGAAGACTATGGATTCAAATCTGCCGTTATAAACGCCGTAGAGGCAGCTACCTTGAAATCAAAGAAATTGGGCAAGTTATTATAAGATATTTTTGGATGCAGAAAAACATTGATTATCTGGATTAAAGAAATGTAATATTTATCTGTGTATATCTGAGGGAATCTGTGTCCGAATTAAATTAAGATGTTGATAAATAAAATAGACAAACACAAAGCCGAACTTGCCGTAAATACCTTAAGAATGCTTTCCGCTGATGCCGTAGAGAAGGCGCAGTCTGGTCATCCCGGCCTTCCTATGGGATTTGCCGATGTTGCATTTGTTCTATGGATGCAATTCCTCCGATTTAATCCCCAAAACCCTCAATGGCCAAACAGAGACCGTTTCATCCTATCAGCAGGACATGGCTCCATGCTTCTGTATTCCCTTTTAAATCTCTTTGGCTACGATTTGTCTTTAGATGACATAAAACAATTCCGGCAATTTGGAAGCAAAACCCCCGGTCACCCTGAATACGGGCATACTCCTGGAGTGGAAGCTACCACAGGACCTCTGGGGCAGGGATTTGCCAATGGGGTCGGTATGGCGCTGGCGGCACGAATACTGGCAGAACGATTCAATACAGAAAATGCGAAGATTATCGACCATTATATTTACGGCGTTGTGAGTGATGGCGATCTGATGGAAGGAATAACCTCCGAAGCCTCATCGTTTGCCGGGCATCTTGGTCTTGCCAATATAATTTATATCTACGATTGTAACCAAATCACGATCGAAGGTAAGACGTCTCTCACTTTTACAGAAGATGTGGCAAAACGATTCGAGGCCTACCACTGGCGTGTTTTCAAGATAGACGGACATAACCATACTGAAATCGCTGAAGCAATCGAGACAGCAAGAAATGAAAACGAAAAACCTTCGCTCATCATTGCAAAGACTCACATTGGTAAGGGCAGTCCAAATAAACAGGATACGTCCGCCATTCACGGAGAACCGCTGGGAGCTAAAGAACTTGAATTAACGAAAGAGAGTCTCGGCTGGCCTAAAGACAAGACTTTTTATATCCCGGATGAAGTAAAGCATCTTTGCCAGAGCCGTGTCGCTGAACTAAAAAAAGAATATGAGAACTGGCAGGCACGATTTAAGAAATATATCAGAGAAGACGCGAATAGGTCTCGGTTGTGGGATACCTGCTTTAAAAAAGAGATCCCTGTCGATCTGGAATCTGAATTACTGAAAACTATCAAGAAAGACTCAATAGCCACCCGCTCAGCTTCCGGTGAAATGATGCAAGTGATTGCACAACGAATACCCGGTTTTATTGGTGGTTCTGCCGACCTTTGCCCGTCTACAAAGACCTACATCAAAAACTTCTCTTCAATTGATAAAAATAAATTTGATGGCAGGAATATTCATTTTGGTGTCAGGGAGCATGCCATGTGCGGTATTTTGAACGGTATGGCGCTTTATGGAGGAATCATTCCCTTTGGCTCGACCTTTCTAACTTTTTCGGATTATATGCGACCTTCCATCCGGCTTGCCGCAATGATGAGGATACAGGTCATTTGTATATTTACCCACGATAGCATTTTGCTGGGAGAAGATGGTCCTACCCACCAGCCCGTTGAACATCTGCCGTCACTGCGATTGATCCCTAACCTGCTCGTGCTAAGGCCTTCAGATGCCACCGAAACTGCGGCTGCATGGGTTACGGCACTGAACCATACAGATGGCCCAACGGCATTGATCCTGTCACGCCAGGACATATCGGTAATTAACCGTTCAGTCTATCCATCACAAAACCATTTGAAATTCGGCGCTTATGTATTAAAAAATTCAGAGGGTGACCCCGACATCATCCTCCTTGCATCAGGCTCTGAAGTTCACATTGCCCTTGAAGCCACATTACAGCTACAAGAGAAAGGGGTCAGGGCTAGGCTAGTCAGCGTGCCGAGCTTTGAGTTATTTCGGTTAAATTCCGATGAATACAAGAACAGCATACTACCGTCGTCATGTAAAAAACGAGTGGCCATTGAGGCAGCAGCCAAAAATGATTGGTATGAATTTGTTGGATTGGACGGTCTTATTATTGGTGTTGACCGGTATGGTGCCTCTGCAACAACGAAAGTGATAGCCGAGCACTATGGTTTTGCGGTACAAAATATTTTACGTGAGATTAATAAAAAATGGGGTCTGTAGAAAAACAAGAATATAAACCACTGAGCGATCCCACCGGGAGGGAGTAATTCTTCCAGCCCTTGATGGGAGGGATTGAGGGAGGGTGTATATTTTAACGTTACTACTCCTTTATAAACAAATGGTTCATGGATAATAATAAAAACAAGGTTTAAAAATAGCTACTAAATTGATACGGTTTTTACTTTTCAAAGTGGTCAGTATTAGTAATAAAAAGACATTTTAAATACAACCTTATTCAAAATTCCTTTTTATAGCATCATGTAATACATGATAGGCAAGCACTGAAATAAAGATATGCGCATCTACCCTGCGTTCCTTTTGGTGGTAAATCGGCCTTAATCCCAGGTCACTTTTCAGATTCCTGAATACCCTTTCTACCCTCGTTAACATCACAACGCCTGGAGCTTTGCCGCTATTGCAGAATGGGCACAACACTGTTCACAAAACATGCCGGTTGCAGTAGACGGTAAAACCCTTAGGGGAGCAAAACAAGCACACGGCAAACAAGTCCATCTGATCTCGGCCTTTCTTCAACAACAGGGAATCGTTCTTGCACAAACTCAAGTCGACTGCAAAACTAACGAAATTCCCATGGTTCCTGCCTTGCTCGATCAACTGAATTTTAAAGACCGTCTCTCGTCTCTCTTTGCTCGTTAAATGACTTTGACGTCACTGGTGATAAAAAAATAACGGTTACAGGATAAAGCCCAAATATACTTTCCTGAGAGTAAATATATTTTTAAGCGCATCTATGAGCCCAAGAACCTCTTGAATAGACTCGCTGTTAATCGGGGCAAGACAGCAATCTGTGTGGAGGTATGTTACAATGAAGGGGATGATATTGAATCTATGGGGGAAAACAAGGTGTTCTCTAAAGTAATGGAAGGATTGAGAGATTTTTATCGTATCTCTGATGCAGATGTTTTAGATATGTGGAGTAAAAAGGTTCCTTTTGCTTACTCTATATATGAATTAGAATATCGGGAAAGGCTGCTGAGATTGGCGGAGTGCCTCTTTGTTATAGATAACTTTATCTCCTTTGGAAGACAGGGCTCTTTTCGATATAACCACATGACAAACAGCATTATGTCTGTTCCGTGGTTCCGATTCCGACTCGTTCGGGTTAGGAGTTGTCATACCCATACACGTGAACTGTTACTCCTATTCTTCATTATCCTCCCAATCTTCTTCACTATCTTCGTCGTCAGCTTCATCAAAATCGTCATTTTCATATTCACCATTATACTTCCGTAAAAACATATCGGGTACTAATCAATCAGGGACTTTCGAAGTCTGAATATATTTTTCAATTTCATCATAACTTATGCCCCCTTCGACTCTTGTATATTGAACAACTTGCTCCATATTCTCGTTCATTTTATAACAGGCCAGTCCACCTAAAGGTTCTACACGCAGGACGGCCGTCATTTTATCAGAAATAAATCCCAGCCTATCGTCCAAAGACATCCCATTCGGATAAAAAGTAAAGGTCTTTGTTTGATCGTCGCGTGCCTCAAAATTATCGGTAAACATCTCTATCTCACGAGGTATCTGAAACACCTTTTTCGTGCCATCATTCCAGGAAAATCCCCTTTGGAGATCGAATATTACATGCGTTATCTTGGCTGTCGACATCGAATCTATGCGTGCCTCTCTTAGGAATAACACCAGTTCAGACATCGTCTTTCTGAATCTGATAGAATCAAGGGAACCGGTAAACCTGGGAACCGCCACACCGGCTATAATGCCAATAATCACCAGAACGACTATTAATTCAATAAGTGTAAAACCTTGTTTCTTTCGCATAAGATATTAACCACAGATGGACACGGATAAACACAGATA
>Ga0209520_10000806_pt1 | contig 17650 bp, 8 predicted proteins | sample Rifsed16ft1_FD_184009 | JGI IMG/M metagenome (GOLD analysis project Ga0209520, IMG submission 184009) | Soil microbial communities from Rifle, Colorado, USA - sediment 16ft 1 (version 2) | ecosystem: Environmental > Terrestrial > Deep subsurface > Rock core/Sediment | place: Rifle, Colorado...
CACGCCTCCGTTCCACGTTGTATGAGTTGAAATTCTTTTTTAACTGAAAAAGCAGATTATTGTAAACAGATTGATTCTCACTTTTCGCCTTTCTTGAAAGGGCCTTACCCTTCTGTATGTTGCCCTGGTTACGATTAAAAAAGGGGGCAGGTATCTCAATGCCCATCTGAACGGTGTCCACATTTTCCAATGCAAGACGTTTATAGCCTGCCGATACATTAATGTCGGGTATAGCCAGTCTTTTTTCTAACGTCAATTGCGTTTCTGCTATTTCAACACCCTTCTTTGATGCCTTCAGTACCGGCTGATTACTCTTCATATTTAATTCAAGTTCATGAAGCGATAGTTCTCCAGGTTGCGTTAAGAGCTTTCCCATCACGCCATCGACGGTTTCCTCCGGAATGCCCATCACCGTCTGTAACTCTTTTATAGAATTTTGGAGATTGCCTTCGGCATTGGATACGGAATTTCTTGCCTTCGATAATTCCACCTCTGCCCTGAGGACGTTCGTAATAGCCACCTCGCCCGCATCAAACCTGACTTTCTCACTCTCATAAATACCTTTTGCAATTTCTTCTACTTTCTTTGCAATGGCGAAACCTTCCTGGTCAGCTGCAACTTTATAAAATGCCTTCTTTGTGTCGGCTATAACAGCCAGTAAAACTGCATCTCTTTCGAATTCGTCTTTTTCTTTTGATTTCTCACTTACCTTGATTCCCAGTCCCCTTTTGCCACCGGTAATGATGGGCTGAGTTATACCAACAAGGTTTTGACTCTGATTCAATCCAAGTTCATTACTCTGAATTTCTTCTGCCAAAAGTCCTAAGACGGGATTTGGATATAGTTTTGACTGTCGTAATGAGCCAATGGCTGCATCTATCTGATCCCTTGTCGACTGCAATTGCGGGTTTTTTTCAATGGCTATCTTAAGTGCCTCTGCGAGTGAAATCTTCTTGTTTACGGGTTGATTATTCTTGTGCACGGCTTTGATTTGAGAATCGTTTCCAAGAATTATTACCTGAAGGCACGGTAAATAAACAAATAGAAAGATTAACGCGATAAAGAATATACGTTTGTATCTTTGAAGATTAGGTTTAAAGTGAAAATATGTATCCATAACAAAACCTTTCGCAATAAAATATAAAACGGTCCACCACGGATAATTTAAACGTCGAAATAATCTCTTACAACCTCCTAAGTCCCCATTAACAAAGGGGGATTCAGGGGGTTGTAGCAACTCCGCTCGTAATGAAACACGGATGTAAACTTATTTAAGACGTTTACTGTAGTTTTTGCGTAAACAGGGTTTTTATAGAAAATGTTTGAGCTGGGGCAAACTTTCTATTGCTTCATCATATGCAGACTACAGCCAGTGGCTGCTCTAATTAATACTTACTCAGGTTCTTTCCGTGGGAAACTAACTGCGGAATGTGTTATGCAGTTAAACGTGGTGGATGATAAATGTTTGTTTGGAAGATAGTATCGAAATGATTGAAGAGAGGCGTTTTGATCCTGGAGGATGGGCTGGTGAAAACAAATGAAGAGTTTTGAAATATGTGGACAACTAAATTATGGGCACACAATACACAACAATTTGGGCAGTGTAAATCGGCAGATGGAATGGGAGAATCAGCATCGGTTTGAGATGAAACGACCGTTTCTGTTTCGTTGCAATGGAATGAATCTTTCTCCACACACCTAACAAGAAACAATCGCCTGGTAATATGCACAGGAGAAACCATATTGCCAGGATACTTTTCAATCCGCCTTTTATGAATATTGTTTTGAGCATGGTTATAAATTGAATAACAGGTGTTTTTTAGACAGTCCGTATTTAACTGTCATGATAATGATTGACTCCCTTTAAAAGCAAGCAGAAAATAATTTTTGGTTTACTCTGCATAGGCAGAGAGGTATACTACCGTCCACGCAATGATTTAACAAATCTGTGAACTTATAACCACCCCTCTTCCCCCTCCTTCGCAAAGAGGGGATGAAGGGAAGGTCTTCCATAGACTATTTACCATATTAGTTATGGAAACGAAAACCGCTTAAATAAAATGAAAATTCCTATACAATTAAATTAGGGAGGAAAAAATGTACATCTCGATTAAAAATCGTCTCATTTTCTTACTGATCGTTTTTACCTTACTTCCTTTTGTTCTGCTGAGGATTTTAGCCTATCCGAGAGTGCAGTCCGATCTCCAGGACGTGCTGATACGAAATCTGGACGGCATTGGCCACAAACAATCAGAATTGGTGACCAACTGGATGCGTGAGCGAGTAAAAGACGCCCGTGTAATTGCAAGCAATCCTATGATAGCGAGGTGTGCAAAGATTGCAAGGGAAGATAAGGATTATATGGATATACTCCAATACCTTGAAGTGGCAAAGATTGAATATGGTTATAGGGGCATACTGATAGGCAATGATAAAGGATTGGTAACCATTGCCACGATAGAAGAAGACGTGATACATGATATTTCAGGGATGGATTACTTTAAGCAGGCGGCGCAGGGGAACACCTTTGTATCAGGTGTAATTCCCTCAGAAATTCCCCTTTTAAATGAAGTCGGAGAGATGGAATTGGGCATGCCGACCATGTTCGTTTCCGCGCCGTTGAAAGAAAGGGATGGCGCTGTAATTGGTGTTATTGCCCTGAGGATTGATGTGGATACGCTAAATGACCTGATGTTAAGCCTCAGGCTGGGAAAGACAGGCGAGACGTATCTTGTGAACAAAGATGGATACATGATTACAGAGTCAAGACTTTCAATGCACCTAAAAGATACGGGTCGGGTAAAAAAAAGAAGCGCTCTGGAATTAAAATTGGTTAATCCCGAAACCGGCGAACTGACCGACGGTGTTAAACAATGCGTTACCGGCAATAGCGGCTTTAATGCAAAAGGATACAAAGATTATAGGGGACGCATGGTGTTGGGTGTATGGAGGTGGCTGCCGGAGTTTAATTGGGGGGTTATGGCAGAAATTGACAGGGATGAAGGTTACGGAGCTGCCTATAACCTGAACCGCATAGTAAGTTCAGTATTGCTAGCGCTGGCATTTCCAATAATGATAGTAGCATACTTTATTGGCAAGAAAACTTCGACACCGATTATTAAGCTGACTGAAGTAACAAAAAAGATGGCCATGGGGGATTTCACTCAAAGGGTGGACATCAGGAGAGAAGATGAAATTGGGGTATTGGCAAACTCCTTTGATGCGATGGCGAAGTCACTGGATGAAAAAACAAAGGAGATAGCGGCGTCTGAGAAACGATACAGGGAGTTGGTTAACTCTATAAGAGAAGGAGTCTACCAGTCTGAACCTGGTGTGGATGGCGCTTTTACCTTTATTAACAATGCCGGTGCGGAGTTGTTGGGTTATAGTAGCCCGAAAGAGGTGATTGGGACAAAGGTAAAAAATATTTATGTGGACACGGAAGATAGAAAGCGTCTTTGCGAGAAACTGGAAAAAGACGGGGTATGGAAAGATTCTGTATTCTTATGTAAGAGAAAAAATGGCGCTACCTTTCATGTAGAACATACCAGTAATTTGCTGCGGAACGAGAAAGGGGATCCGATTGCTATTTATGGAGTATTTCGGGATATCTCAGAGAGGAAAAAGGCAGAGATGGTAATTGTCGAATCCGAGAAGAGATACCGTTTGTTGTTTGATTCCTTAAAAGAAGGAGTCTATCAATCAGAACCGGAAGTGGATGGTGTATTCACGTGGGTAAATCAGGCAGGCGCGGAGATCCTTGGCTATAAGTTCCCGGAAGAGGTGATCGGGACGAAGGTGAAGGATATTTATGTGAACCCGGATGAACGCAAGAAGGTTGTCGAGAAGCTGAACAAGGAAGGGTTATTGAAAAATTTTACCTCTTTCTGCAAACGGAAAGATGGAGAACAATTTTACATGGAACGCACGTCCAATCTGGTCACTGATGAGAGAGGAAAACCTATCCGTATAGATGGAATATTTAGGGACATTACAGAACGGAAGAGGCTTGAGGAGGAATTGCAGGAGTCAGAGAGGCATCACAGGCAATTGTTGAATTCGCTGAAAGAGGGGATATATCAGTGTGAACCTACCGAAGATGGTGTGCTTACATGGATTAATAAGGCAGGCGCAGAAATCCTCGGTTATAAGTCTCCCGAAGAAGTGACTGGGACAAAGGTAATGGATATCTATGTAGATCCCGATGACCGCAGGAAGGTTGTTGAGAGACTGAAAAAAGAAGGGGTATTGAAGAGTTTTACATCCCTCTGCAAAAGAAAAAATGGAGAGCATTTTTACATGGAACGGACTTCGAGTCTGGTTACCGATGAGAAAAGCAATACTGTTCGTATAGATGGAATATTCAGGGATATTACCGAACGGAAGATGCTGGAAGAGGAGTTAGAGGAAGCTGAAAGTCGTCACAGGCAATTTCTGAATTTGTTAAAAGAGGGGGTATATCAGAGTGAACCTGCCGAAGATGGTGTATTTACCTGGATCAATCAGGCAGGTGCGGAGATGCTTGGTTACAGTTCAATCGGAGACGTGGTTGGAGTGCCGGTAAAAGATGTATACGTTAACCCCAATGATCGAAAAGAATTAATTAAAAATTTAAAAAGCGAAGGGATGAGGAAAGATTTTATTTCTTATTGTAAGAAGAAAAGCGGTGAACGATTTATTTCTGAGATGACGTGTAGTCTTTTGCGCGACGAAAGCGGCAAGGCAGTCAGGGTGGAAGGGATATTCAGGACCAGAACGGGAAAATGAGTGACTAATATTATTCCGAATAAATTTGTTGTATAGGAAATTTCATTTTAATTATGCGAATCAAGAGATAGTAGGTGTAAAAATCCCCCTTAGAAAAGGGGGATAAAGGGGGTTGTAAATAACTCTCATGAAGATTTACTATAATCCAAAACGAAAGCCCTCTCCAGAGAACTAAGAAAAAAGAGTAATTTGTCTGAAGTCTTACTCTGGAAAATAGTGAAAAGATATACATGCAGTAGTAGAGGTAGTTGCAGTCTGGATAGAAAAATTTGAGAAGAAAACACAACCCCCTGTTTCCCCCTTTTCTAAGGGGGATTTAAAAAAACAGAAACAGAAAGGAGTAAATATGCAGAATGCAAAGAAATATTCTCGTGGTTTTTAGGAGGGCACCTTTTTCTTGTTATAAGCATGCCATTTTCCTATGCCCAGGAGAAAAAGGATTTAAGCACTTTTCTCAGACAATTGTAACAAAAAGGATTTAACCATGTATTCTATCAATAAACATTGCTTCAAGGAGTTCAAGATTGCGCCGGGACATCGTGCAAATTACGCCATTCTCTGTAATCCCGAGTTCAAAGAAAAACAGTGGGGTATGAAATACTCTCCTGCTAATGACTATTCGAGAGAATATAAGATACTCCCCCTCTTTTCACACCCTCAAATCCCGGTTCGCCACGAAGAGGGGCAGGGCGTTATGTATAAGGATGGCCAAATGGTACTCACTCAGAACTATCTTATCATGACCCACTTTGAGGGTGAAGATGTCGTTGAATATTACAAAAAAAATGGCTTGCCGGACCAACGTGAGATCGGGCACGTGATTCAATATTTTTCCAGTGCCACGTTGCCCTTGCATCACATGCACTCCAAAGGATACATTCATTGTGACATCAAACCAGGCCACCTCATCCTGAACCCAGTTACGGGTACGATGGCGCTCATAGACCTTGAGTGCACGATTAAGATGGGGGAAATTATCTGTGGTATGAGCAAGGAATATGCCTCTCCGGAACAAAAAGAAATGATCCGGTTATTACGCAATGGAGAGAGCGAAAAGTCCGTACTGAAAAAGGTTAGGATAGACGCCTCTTCTGACTTGTATTCCGTCGGTCTGATCTTTTATCGGGCAATAACTGGAAAATTGTGGCAGGAGGCTGCCATTCCTCCCAAAGAAATTAACAAGGACATTCCGGAAAAGCTGAACAAGGTTGTTTTAGGACTGCTGGAAGAAAACCCTTATAATCGTATCCAAACCGCTGAAGTATTAAAATTAGAATTGGAGGCAGTATAGCAAATAGTATGGACATCTCTTCAAGGAATTAGCCAGAATGAATCATGAAAAAGTACGGAAAAAAGACTCTGCAAGACTGGTATGGGATTCTAAACCACGCAGAGCACCGAATCCAAAGGATATTGAATTTCAAACGGCAGAGATAGTAATTCCCAATCCCCAATATAAAGACAAGCTTCCGCTTTCATTTAGAGATGGTCTGTTTGGAGAAAAAGAAATTGATAAGCAGAAGATGAACCGCCTTATCTGGGGCGACAACCTTCTCGCCATGCAGGCATTGCTTTCACAAGGATACGAAGGCAAGATAAACCTTATCTACATTGATCCACCCTTTGACTCCAAGGCTGATTATTCCCACAAGATGGTTATCGAAGGTAATGAGTTTACAAAAGAACCGTCTATCATCGAACGTCTTGCCTACAAGGATACATGGGCAGGCGGCACGGATTCATACCTTGATATGCTCTATCCAAGATTACAGTTGATGAAAAGACTGTTAGCAGAAGATGCGGCAATATATATGCATATTGGCTGGTACGTCAGCCATTATGTGAAAATCATAACTGATGAGGTTTTTGGGAAAGACAATTTTAGAAATGAGATCGTTGTAAGACGTATAAGAAAAAATGTCAGAGAAAGAGAAAAGGTAAAGGCATTAAATTTTGGGCATGATGTAATTTTGTTTTATGCGAAAAGTGAGAAACACTTAATTATTCCTCCTACCAGAAAGGTTAATAGAGATGAAAGATGGCACGCTCTTGACGCGGCAGGCTTAAGAACAGGCATGGATTATGAGCTATTCGGAGTAAAACCGCCAACTGGTAGACACTGGGCATGGTCTAAAGAAAAAGCTGAAGAAGCAATTAAAAAAGGGATGTTAAAACCAAATCCACGTACTGGCCGACCAGAATATTTAATACCAGCAAGCGATGAAGATTTAAGAGATACGATTTGGGATGATATTACTGCATATTCATTTAAAACTGGATATGACACCGAAAAAAAGGAAGATTTTTTAGATTTGATAGTCAATGCCTCATCCAACGTGGGTGATCTTGTTGCCGATTTCTTTTGTGGTTCAGGTACGACGCTGGCAGTTGCAGAAAAACTTAATCGCCGTTGGATTGGCTGTGAACTCGGTAAAGTTGGAATTCAGGTTACCCGTGCAAGGCTTGTTGAGCAACAGGCAAGGCCATTTCTCATTGAGAATATTGGCAACTATCAGCGTGAGATGATCTATCTCTCGGGCGGTCGTATCTGGGAGATGCAACAATTAATCCTGAAACTCTATGGGGCAACGCCACGTGACAAACTCAGCGGTCTTGGCATACGCAAAACAGAAGATGGTACCGAAGAGCTTGTCTATGTCGGTTATCCAGATAGACCTGTTTCAGCAGGTAAGGCAGAGGAGCTTGCACTACAGGCACAAAAGCTCGACGGCAGGGGATACAAAAGACTGATAATCCTGGGATGGGATTACGAATATAATTATCATCAGGCATTGGAATCGAGAATGAAATCTGTAGGGGCGCATGGCAATGCGCCCAAAATTGAAATCATTTCCCGTGATATCCCGCCTGATATCTATGATTACCTGAAAAAGACAAAGCATGTCCCCGCAGGCTTTAAGCAGGGAACTGAAGAAGATATTGAGGCGCTTTCGGATAAGGTAAAATTCTATGAAAGACCATACTTGAAGATGGATGCCCCTAAGATAAAAGACTTGAAAGACAGCAAAGTCGAGGTTATCCTATCCATAAAACGTTACGTATTGATGGATATCCCAATAAGCCAGACAACAAAGAAAGGACAGGAAGACTACACGGCATTAATGAAGATCGCCAAAGACAACTTTGCCGTTTTGATTGATTACTGGGCAATTGATTGGGACTACGATGGCTTTACCTTCAAGAGTCAGTGGCAGGCATTCCGCGGCAACGGCAAGAAGGCAAAAACCGTAACCACAGAGGCAAAAGAGATTTTAGAAAAGCCTGCCCCTGCACGTGGTAAGCAGGGGAAGAAACGCACCATTGCCATAAGGGTTGTTGATATATTTGGGAACGATGCAGGGGTAGTGGTGGAGATTGGAGGTTAAAATATGGAAATAGCCGATAAAAAGTTAAATGAAATTTTGAAGATGCACAATGGCGCAAAATTTTACCGGGCAGACCTACATATTCATACTCCAAAATGGCAAGGATTTTCTTTGCCTCCTGGTATGAACAAAAACGATAAGGATCATATTGCGAAATTGTATATTGAAAAAGCTAAAAAAGAAGATATAAAAATTTTGGCAATTACAGAGCATAATGATGTTGAATGGATTGATCCTATCAGAAAAGCAGCAAAAGGTTCGGATGTAATTGTTTTCCCTGGTTTTGAAATTACTACTGATAGCGGTAAGGATGGGATACACCTTATATGTCTATTCAATCCAGATACAAATTCAGATGAAATAGATCATCTGTTATCTCAAATCGGCTTGACTCCTTCCGAGAGATTCAATGCTGATAACACACCAAGGGCTTTTAGTAAGGGTATTAATGAAGTTACAGAAATAATAAGAAAAAAAGACGGAATTTGTATAGCGCCACACGTTTTTAATGATAATGGTTTATTAAAGCAGACAGAAGGCCAGTTACGAATGGATATGTTCAGAAATGAATGTCTCTTTGCGGTTGAAATTTCTGGTGGCAGAGACAATCTAAGCGGCTTTAATAAAGAAGTAGTAAACAATAAAAGGGATAATTACAAGCGTAAACGGCCAATTGCCTGCCTCAATTCTTCCGATGCAAAAAGCATTGATGAAATTGGTAAAAAGAAAACTTATATAAAGCTTTCATCTTTCACTGTAGAAGGATTAAGAGAGGCTTTTATTGACTGGGAATCGAGGATAAGATTACCTTCTGATCTGCCAGCTGTCCCGTATCGGTTTTCAAAAATTATTGGAGCTTACTGGGAAGGTGGATTTCTGGACTGTATAAATCTTCATTTTAACGATAACCTTAACTGTATTATAGGCGGCAAAGGGACTGGCAAATCCACTATTATTGAAACGCTGAGGTATATTTTTGATTTGAAACCAAAATCTGATAAGTGTGAGGAGCAATACAGAAATATATTAAAGGATGTTTTCAGAAGCGGTTCTAAAATTTCTGTGCTGGTAGAATCTCACGAACCTAATCCAAAACAATATATCATAGAACGAACATACCCAGACAGTCCGGTGGTGAAAGAAATGAATGGAATGGTACAGTCACATTTAAAACCGTCTGATATCTTGCGCGCAGAAATCTATAGTCAAAAAGAAATTTATGAAATTTCTAGAAATTCTGCCTTCCAGATGGAGCTTCTCGACAGATTTATCGGAAAAGAACTCGATAGTCTCAGAGAGGAGGAAAAGGACTTGTTGAAAAGCCTCGAAGACAGTAAAAATGACTATTTGAGGCTGAAACGTGCAGTGACATCGGCTGAGGAAAGAATAGCCGGGTTGCCTGTCATTGAAGAAAAAATAAAAAGGTATAAAGAGCTTGGTATTCAAGACAGGCTAAGAGAAAAACGGCTTTACACAAAGGAAGAAAATATTCTTAAACAAGGACTGTCAAAGATAGAAAAGTTTGGGGAAATGCTCTTATTCTTTAGACAGGATATCGATTTTGACACAACTTTTTTAAAACAGATTGATGAACTGCCCAATAAAAAGACGTTAGAAATTGCTGGAAGAATATTAAATGAACTTTCCAGGAAAGCCTCAGATTCTTTGGAGAAATTAAATTCAGCCACAATAGAGGCTTTGCACTCATATAAAAATGATGTTATTAAGACGTGGGAAGAACTGAACAAAAAACAAAATGAGACATATTCACAAAAACTAAGGGAGTTACAAAAGGAATTTGAGTCAGTTGACCCTAATGAGCTTATCCAGTCCGAACAGAAACTTGAACAATTAAAGCTTATTAAAACCGAGCGTGATAAATACGAGAAAGAACTTCAAAGGATTGTTGATGAGCGGAACAAAGTACTTATAGATCTTATTGGAAACAGGGCAAAACAATTCAGAGTAAGAGACAATATTATAAAAAAATTAAACGAAAAACTGAATGGGATGATTGAAGTCAATCTTGAGTTTCAAGGAGAAAACCAAATCTTTATTGAAAGATTAAAGCTCTTGAAATCTAAGGCGCGAGAAGATCAATTAACCCGCATTGTTGAGGCAGAAGGATTTTCCCCTTTTGAGTTTGCAAAGTACGTCAGAGAAGGTGCTGAAAAGCTTGTCGAGCGCTTCGGTATAACTGATGCTACTGCCCAGAGTCTGTGCAAGATAATAACCGAGGAAGAGCTTTTCAGCCTGGAGGTTTTTCATATTCCAACAAAGGCAATCATAAAATTAAATCTTGGCTCGAAGGGGTCTCCTAAATATAAAGAAATAAACCACCTTTCGGCAGGGCAGAAATGCACGGCATTGCTCACTTTGATTTTGCTTGAAAATCCTTTTCCTTTAATAATTGACCAACCGGAGGATGATCTGGATAATACTTTTATCGTTGAAGATATAGTTAACAAATTAAGAAGTGAAAAAGAGAGAAGACAATTCATAATAGCTACTCATAATGCAAACCTGCCTGTTCTCGGTGATGCCGAACTTATTGTTGCTTTGACTGCCAGTGCAAATAATGCCGAAATAGGAAAAGGTAATTTTGGCTCTATTGATGAGGAGAGCATTAAGGAAGTCGTTAAAAATATTCTTGAGGGCGGCAGGCAGGCATTTGATATAAGAAAAGAGAAATACGGTCTTTAAACGAGGTATCTATGACGAAATTAGAACTTCTTGAGATAATCCAAAATGGTGAAAACTCAGGAATAGAGTTTATAAGAGATGATAGAGGTAATAAAACTTTCAGCGAGGGTTTTGCAAAAGAGGTTGTTGCGCTTTCCAATCTTAAGGGAGGCAAAATTATTATTGGAGTCGAGGATGACGGTTCGATCAGTGGACTTGTGGATTTACGTTTCGAAGAATGGGTAATGAATGTTTGCAGAACATTGGTCAGGCCTGGTATTATTCCATATTACGAAGAAATACAGATTGACAGTGGAAAACGTGTTGCAGTTGTTCATATAGATATGGGCTTTAGTAAGCCCTATTCCCTGGAAAGGGGAGAACGACGCAAATACTATATAAGAGTTGGAAGCACATCAAGGGAGGCAACAATACAGGAACTTGGCAGATTGTTTCAAGAATCAGGCATTTACCATTATGATGTTGCTCCGGTTCCTCAGACAACTTTTGATAATTTAGATAAAGAGAAGCTTGGAGATTATTTTAATAAATTGAAATTTATAGATATACAAAATATTTCAAAAGAAGATTTAATTCTCAGGTTGATAAATGCTGATATTATGAAATCAACGGACTATGGTAAAGTTGCAACAGTCGGTGGTTTATTGATTTTCGGGAAGAAGCCTGAAAAATCTTTGCCACAAAGCACGATTACTTTTGTCCATTTTAAAGGAAATGAAATTACAGCAGATTTATTAGATAAAAAGGAAATCACTGGGACATTGCCTGAACTCATTGACAAGACAGTGCTTGTTATAAAAATAAATCTTAATGTACAGTCAACTGTCAAAGGATTAAAAAGAATAGAATATGCTAAGTTTCCTGATGAAGTATTGCGAGAAGCTGTTACAAATGCTGTAGCGCACAGAGACTACAGTATTTTCGGAGCAAACATAAGAATTTTTATGTTTGACAACCGCATAGAATTTAGATCTCCCGGGAAATTACCCAATACTGTAACAATAGAAAAAATGAAGGAAGGCTATTCAGTTGCAAGAAATCCCTTTATCGTTAAATATCTTCAAAATTATCAATATATAGATCAAATTGGAAGCGGCATTCCAATGATATTGAAACAAATGAAAATAATGGGTACTCAAGAACCCCTTCTAAAAGAAGAAGGAGAAGAATTTATATTGACATTATTCCCTGAATAAAACCGCGATGCCGAAAAATAATAACCAATCCTTTTCCCAAATGTATCTTGCCAACATCCTTAAAGATGAGGTTCAGGCATGGGTTGAGCAGGGATGGCATGGGGTTACCCAAACTACCCTTGAACTTTTTCATTACTGGTTCCAGAGGGATGAGGATGCGACCGAAAGATTTCATCCATGCCAGCAAAGGGCCATTGAAACTCTTATTTATTGTCACGAGATCCTTCAGGCAAAGACCTTACAAGAAGTCTTTGAGAGAGTTGCACCGGAAGCCCTTACTCAACACCTGCCCTTACAAAAAGAAGTTGAATCAATTCCTTTTCCCAAGTACGCCCTTAAAATGGCCACGGGTTCTGGTAAGACGTGGGTACTGGCGGCGCTCCTTGTCTGGCAATATTTTAATAAAATTAATGATGAACGTTCTGGCAACTATTCGTTCCGGTTCATTGTGGTAACACCAGGTCATGAGGTGTTAAATAGGATCCTCGATTCATTTAAGGGAAAACGAGATTTAAAGACAGGTAATAGAAGACCTGAGACTTCAGACTACAAACTTTCCCTCTTTATACCCGATGGGTCACACTGGCGAGAAAGATTCCACCTGGATATTCTTGAACCTGACGATGTAAAACCTAACACAACACCGCCAGACGCTCCTTTTGTTTTCATAACCAACTGGCAACAATTCAGGCTTAAATCCTCAATCTCAAGTTTGTGGGATCAATTTACCGGTGCAGATATAGAGGAAATGCCGCGAGGGGAAGTAATAGCCGATTTTTTATCTGAATACCCCGATCTTGTCATAATGAACGATGAAGCACACCACGTTCATGGGAAAAGGTCTGCTACTGGCGCGGAGCTTATCTGGCGGCAATTCATGAATATCTTGCATAACCGGCTAAAAGAAAATCATAAAAACGATATAGGAATGTTTTTACAAATTGATTTTTCAGCTACACCTTTTTATGGAAGTGCAGAAAAACGAGAATTTTTTCCTCATATCATTTATGATTATGATCTTTTGAATGCCATGCAAGACATGCTGGTAAAGCAACTCTTCCTAGAGCAAAGGCAAGCCATTGCAGGAGAATCATTAGAAGATCTTGATTTCAGGGCAGAAAGATACGAACCAGAAGGCAGCCATACAAGGGGCGAAATAAAAGGTCTTTCGTCCGGTCAAAAACTCCTCATTGATATTGGCAGAAAGAAACTTGAACAGCTTGCTGTAGAATTCAAAAAGAAGGGAATTAACAAAAAACCAGTTTTAATGGTGCTTTGTGAGGATACAAGGGTTGCCGATTTGACTGCTGAACATTTTTTGAAACTCACGGATGAAAATGGTTTATATTATGATGGAAGCAAGGTACTTGTCATTCACTCCGATCTTTCTGATAAAGAGCTTGAGAATGCCAGAAAAGGATTGGATCGTATAGACATGGATGACGACCCATTGCGTGTTGTGGTTTCTGTTTTAATGCTAAGAGAGGGTTTCGATAAGAACAATATTTGTGTAACTGTCGTTCTCAGGGCAACTGAAGCAGATTTGCTCCTCGAACAGATAGTTGGAAGAGGACTGAGGCTGATGTTCCCTGGTTATGAGTATCCTGAGTTGCAGGATGCAAAAATAGAGGCTTACCAGGAAATAAGGAGAAAGAAAAACCCTTCCAATTCCTTTGATTTTCTCTTTGTTGTAGAACATCCAAAATTTATTGAGTTTTACAATAAATTGAAAAAACAAGGGTATATATTTGGGATAGGCGATACAAGCAAAGAACCAACAACAGGAGATATTATTCCAGTCGACGCCATCACAGAAAGAATTCCTCTTTTTGATATTGCATGGCCGATACAGGTGTTTGAAGAAGGGAAAATACCGGCGCTATCTCAAATCGATATAAAAACCCTTTCTAAATATAATGTGGATTTCCGTCAGCTAAAGAAATATCTCTCGAAACTTATCATCCAGGAAACTCATGTAGAAACAGGAGTAAAGACAAGGGTATGGAAACTCGATAATGATTATTTCGATTACTCTCATTTTTTGAGACAGGCATCAAGAGCCGTTGTTACACGAGGGAAAACACCCACCATATCAGCTAAACAGGCTGAAATTGCCGAAATAATCGATACCTATGTCTCAGAACGTTGTTTTGGAGAGTGCATTGATTTTCCCAAACCAGAAAACTATCCCATTCTCAATTATCAACCTGTTTTTGATCACATCGTGGAAACCATAAGTACGGCAATTATCAAACTCATAAAGGGATATGGTTTTGAAGTCAAAAAGGGTATATGGGGAAAGTTGTCAGACGTGCCGAGAATTATGCTGAGAGAAAGTAAATCAGTGGAGACTGATAGAAGTATTTATCCACGGTTGGGCTACCAATCAAAAGGCGGGGGCTTTGAACGAGATTTCATGATGGATGTCTTAAATCCATCAACTGAGGTTCTCTCTTATGCCAAGCTGGACAGACGTCACAGGTTAAAGATTCCATATAGAGACTACACAGGAATATTGAGAAATTATGAAGTGGACTTTCTTGTCAAAACAGCCGATAAGCTTTATTTGGTAGAAACAAAAGCAGCCAAAGACATTGATAGTCAGAATGTTGCAGTAAAAACCCGGGCAGCGGTTTCCTGGTGTGAGCAGGCATCCGTGGTTTCTCCCCCTGATGAATATAATCAGCCACAAGCTTGGGAATATTTGATATTATCCGAAGGATTATTCAAGGACAACCGCGGATTAGGCTTTGATGCTTTAATTCCACTTTGTCAGGGACTCCGTGACAAGATTATTGCTCGGTCAGAAAATAAATTATTTTTGGTTTAAAAAGGTGTTTTTCAGGTGAAAAAACCTTTAGCACGAAAAATAATCGAAGAACACCTTATATCAGGCACATGGCAGGTTGGGACTGAGATCGGCATCCGCATCGATCAAACCCTCACCCAGGATGCTACAGGCACTCTGGCTTATCTGGAATTTGAGTCCATGGACGTTGGTTGCATTAAGACAGAACTCTCGGTAAGCTATGTTGACCACAACCTCCTTCAGACCGATTATAAAAATGCCGATGACCACCGCTTTCTCCAGTCCGTTGCGCAGCGTTTTGGCATCTATTTCTCTCCACCCGGCAATGGTGTTTCACATCAGGTTCATCTGGAACGCTTCGGCGCGCCCGGCAAGACGTTATTGGGCTCAGATAGTCACACCTCTATGGGTGGCGCGCTGGGCATGATCGCTATCGGGGTGGGTGGGCTGGACGTTGCCTTGGCTCTGGTGGGCGAACCGTTTTATTTTCAGGTCCCAAAAATACTGGGTGTAAAGTTAACAGGAAAACTGCCTCCCTGGGTTTCCGGGAAAGACGTTATTCTGGAAATGCTCAGGAGACATACCGTCAAGGGTGGTGTAGGCAAGATTGTCGAGTATTACGGTCAGGGAGTTGATACACTTTCTGTCACTGATAGGGCCACGATCGCCAACATGGGTGCGGAACTGGGAGTTACGACTACAGTATTCCCCTCGGATCACAGGACACTTGAGTTTCTCAAAAGCCAGGGGAGAGAGCAGGTGTGGAGGGAATGCAAGGCGGATACAGACGCAGAATACGACGAGCATGATGAAATCGACTTAAGTAAGCTCGAACCCCTTATTGCCTGCCCATCTTCACCCGACAACGTCAAAAAAGTTTCAGAAGTAGAAGGCACTCCTGTAGCCCAGGTTATTGTGGGTTCTTCAGTCAACTCTTCGTTTCGTGACCTCATGATCGTGTGTAAAGTTATAGAAGGAAAAACAGTTCATCCCGACATAAGTTTTGAGATTAACCCCGGGAGCCGTCAGGTTATCGAAAATGTGACTGCATTAAACGGTGTTTTAACGCTTATCCATGCGGGTGCGCGCATCCACCAGTCAGGCTGTTTGGGGTGTATTGGTATGGGTCAGGCCCCGGCAGGTGGCACTGTATCGTTAAGGACGTTTCCAAGAAATTTCCCAGGTCGCAGCGGAACAGAGGGCGACCAGGTTTACCTGTGCAGCCCTGAAACAGCCGTGGCTGCCGCCATTTTTGGGAAGATTACAGACCCCAGAAAATTAGGGGATTATCCGCAGGTTAAAGAACCCGAACGTTATCTGTTTAACGAAAATCTTATTATAAAACCATTGCCCGTAAAAAAACGTAGTACCGTAGAAATTATAAGAGGTCCGAATATTGCACCTTTCCCCGGCCTGAAAACTTTGTCCGAACATTATGAAGGAGAAGTTATTTTAAAGGTGGGTGATAATATTACTACCGACCACATCATGCCGGCAGGAAATGAAGTACTCCCCTTAAGAAGTAATATACCCGCCATTAGTGAGCATGTCTACGAAAAGGTCGATGTATCATTTGCGAAGCGATGTCAGGAAAAGGGCGGAGGAATTATTGTGGGTAGTGAAAATTATGGGCAGGGTTCGAGTCGTGAGCATGCCGCCCTTGCCCCAAGATTCCTGGGTATTCAGGTCAAAATAGCAAAAAGCTTTGCACGCATCCATCGTTCCAACCTCATCAACTTTGGCATCGTCCCTCTTTTATTCAAGAATTCTGGGGATTATGATTCCATATTGCAAGGCGATTCCATCCGCATTCAGGACATGAAAAAGGCCGTTAAAGAGGGACGGGAAGAAATAAAGGCGCTGTGGAATAGCAAACCAGGCAAGCAGGGAAAGGAGATTTCACTTATCCTTAAGGCCACGGAAAGAGAGCGTGAAATCCTTGTAAACGGAGGCTTATTAAACACCGTTCGCGGCAAACTCTTTATCTCTTGCCCTGTTGAATGAGTCCCGATTAAAAGGATAATTAGGAGAGGAAGATTCTATATGCAGGGATGTCTATTACAGGAAACAGTGTTATTTTATCAATAACGCAAGTATGAATTAGAAGGTTTTGAGATTAGTATATATTTACGGTATCACGAAAAAGCTGAGTTGCGCCCAACAAAAGTAGCAACCGGGTTTGAATAAGATAAACTGTCTATGCTTAACAGTCGCTTGAACGAAGACTCGCTGTTGGGCGTCAATCTCCAGCGGCTTGTTAGACCTTTTCTTTATCGAATATACGTTTTCCATGTATTACGGTAAGAATATGAATCTCATTTGTTTTGATTTCATAAACGATACGATATTGGAAAACAAATAATTCTCGAATAGATTCATTGCCAACTTCTGGCACGACTCTGCCTATTTTGGGGTGTTGGATTAGCGACTGAGGGGCTTCAAATATTTTTTGAATTGTAGATTCAGCATAAAACTCAGAATCTCTTGCGATAAACTCCCCAATTGCCTCTATATCTTCTAAAGCGTCAGGTGACCAAATTATTTTGTAATCCATTTTGAAAGTCGAACTTTGGCTTCCTCGTTGGAAATACCTTTACCGTCTTTTATGGATTCTTGGCCTTTTCTGATCTTTTCTAGTACATAAAGATGGTATTGGATGTCTTCCAGTGTGGAGTCTTCCGGCAAGTGATGAATCATTTTTGCAATGTTGTCTTTTAAAGTACTCATGTTAATATTATAGGAAATTTCCCCTATAGGATGAAGTAAAATCTACAATGATTAGATTGATC
>Ga0209520_10000807_pt1 | contig 17647 bp, 12 predicted proteins | sample Rifsed16ft1_FD_184009 | JGI IMG/M metagenome (GOLD analysis project Ga0209520, IMG submission 184009) | Soil microbial communities from Rifle, Colorado, USA - sediment 16ft 1 (version 2) | ecosystem: Environmental > Terrestrial > Deep subsurface > Rock core/Sediment | place: Rifle, Colorado...
GCGGCCCAGGCGACGGACGCGGGGAGCGGGGTGGCGAGCCTCACGCTGAGCGTCGGGAGCCAGGCGCTCACGGCGACCCTCACGCCCAACGTCCCGCCCCCGGCGCCCGCGGTGACGGCCACGGCCGGGTGGGACACGACGCAGTTCGCCGATGGCACCCACACCCTCACCGCGCAGGCCCAGGACCAGGCGGGGAACGCGGCCGCGGCCACGCGCACGCTGATCGTGGACAACACCCCGCCCGACACCGCCATCACCGACGGGCCGAGCGGCGAGATCCTGGTCGGCGACGCGATCTTCAGCTTCGGCGGCACTGACACCCTCACCCCGCCCGCGAGTCTCGTCTTCGCCTGGCGCCTGGACGGCGGGGCCTGGAGCCCCTTCGGGAGCGCCACGACGGCCAGCCTCACGAACCTCGCCGAGGGCGCCCACACCTTCGAGGTGACGGCGCGGGATCTCGCGGGGAACGAGGATCCCACGCCCGCGGTCCGGAGCTTCAGCGTCAGGCTCGGGCCCGTGATCACGAGCGTGACGCCGGACACCGGCTCCGTCGGCACCTTCGTGACGATCGCCGGCGCCAACTTCGTCCCCGGCGCGACCACCGTCACCGTCAACGGCCTCGCCGCCGTGGTGCGCACGGTGACGCCGACCGAGATCACGACCACGGTGCCCCTCGGCGCGACCACGGGGCCGCTCACGGTGACGACCGGGCGCGGCACGGCGAGCCACGCTTTCACGGTGACGCCGACGGGCGATTTCACGCTGACGGCCGCGCCTACGCCCCCGGCAACGGCCCGCGTGATCGCCGGCGATCAGACGTCCGTCAGCATCCAGGCCGGCGGCACCGGGAGCTTCACGAGCCTGGTGAGCCTGAGCCTCTCGGCGCTTCCCAGTGGCATCACGGCCAGCTTCTCGCCCTCGACTCTCGTGGCCCCCGGCGCGAGCGTCTTCGTCACCCTCGCCGTCGCGGGCACCGTGGCGCCCGGGACCTACGGCGTCACGGCGACCGGCGAGGCGCAAGTCGACGGGCGGACGGAGACGCGCACGGCGGCGTTCACGCTCGAGGTCCTGGCCCCGGAGACGCACGCGATCACGGGCCGGGTGCTGACGGCCGAGGCGGTGCCGAAGCCCATCCCCGGCGTCACGATCACGCTCGGGAGCGCGTTCACCCTCACGGACGCCGGCGGCAACTTCGTCCTCCTCGCCCCGCCCTCAGGGCCGAACATGCTCTTGGTCGACGGCCGCACGGCGAGCACGCCGACCGCGCAGTACCCACCGGTGGAAGTCCAGATCGACGTCGCCGCCAGCGGCCTCACGCGCGTGCCCTTCGTGCTCTACCTGCCGGTGCTCGACACCGCGCACCCGATCACGCTCCCGCTCGACGCCGCCGGCTTCACCACGGCGGAGGTCCAGGCGACGACCCCACTCATCCCGGGGCTTGTCGTGACCATCCCCCAGGGGACGAAGATCACCGGCGCCGACGGCAATCCCGTCTCCCAGATCACCCTCACCCCGGTGCCGGTGGATCGCACGCCCATGCCCTTCCCGGCCGGCATCGCCCCGCCGCTGCTCTTCACCATCCAGCCGGGCGGGGCGGTGCCCTCGCAGCCCTTGCCGATCAGCTTCCCCAACACCACCGGGGCCGAGCCCGGGACGCCGGCGGACCTGTACTTCTTCGACCTCGCTGCGGGGAGTTGGCAGACGTGGGGCACGGGGACAGTGAGCGCCGACGGCACCCAGGTCGTGAGCGACCCGGGCGTCGGCCTCCCGCGCTTCGCCTGGCACTTCTGGGACATCGTCCGCGCCGCGCTCAAGCGGCTCTGGGGGTCCCTCTACAGCCTCTTCGGCGGTGACCCCATCGATCTCGCCACCGGCATCTTCACCGTCGACAAGACCGACCTGGTCCTGCCCGGACGGATTCCCATTGCCGTCCGCCGCAGCTACCGCAGCGACGACACCCGCCCGGGCTTCTTCGGCCTCGGCTGGAACGTCGCCACCTACGACAGCCGCATCACCAGCAGCGCCACGGGCACCACCCTCACCCTCACGACGGCCGACCAGAACACCCTCCAGCTCCGTCCGACGGGCATCGCGAACCAGTGGGCCTCCTCGGATCCCACGCTCCTCGGCGCCGTCGTCACCCGGCTCGTCGGCCCCGAGTTCAGCTTCACGCTCCGCTCCAAGGACGGCACCGTCCACCGCTACGACCGCATCGTGGGCTTCGCCAACACCGCCGGCCTCGCCTCGATCACCGACCGCCACGGCAACACGGTCACCATCACGCGCGCGTCTCCCGCGCCCGGCCTCTTCGGTCTCATCACCCGCATCACCGAGCCCGCCGGGCGCCATCTCGACCTGACCTATGACTCGGCGGGCCGCATCACCTCCGCGACCGATCCCCTCGGCCGGACCGTCGAGTACACCTACGACGCCGCGGGCCACCTGGCGAGCGTGACCGACCCCGCCGGCGGCGTGACGACCTACGCCTACGACGCGAGCCACCGCATCGTCACGATCACGGACCCGCGGGGGATCACCTATCTGACGAACGAGTACGACACGGCCGGGCGCGTCGTCCGCCAGACCCAGGCCGACGGCGGCCTGTTCACCTTCGCCTACGCGGTCGAGGGCTCCGGGGTGACGGCGACCACGATGACCGACCCGCGGGGGAACGTGACCGTCCACCGCTTCAACGACCTGGGCTTGCCGCTCTCGACCACCGATGCCCTGGGCCAGACGACGGTCTTCGAGTACACGCCGGGCACGAATCTGCGCGCCGCCATCACCGACCCCCTCGGCCGGGTCACCCGCTTCGGCTACGACGCCCAGGGCAACGTGGCGACGCTCACCGACCCGGCCGGGAACGTGCGAAGCTTCACCTACGAGCCGACCTTCAACCGGGTCGCCGCGATCACCGACCCGCTGGGGCAGGTGACGAGCTTCGCCTCCGACGCCCAGGGGAACCTCACGGCGATCACCGACCCGCTGGGGAACACGACCACCCTCGCCTACAACGCCCAGGGCCAGCCGGTGAGCACGACCGACTCCCTCGGGAACACGACCACCTTCGGCTACACCGCTCAGGGCGACCTGGCGACCGTGAGCGATCCCCTCGGCAACACGACCCGCCGCGCGTATGATGCCGTCTCCCGGCTCACGGCCCAGACCGATCCCCGGGGCTTCACGATCAGCTTCGCCTACGACCCCCTGAACCAGCTCACCCAGATCACGGATGCCGTGGCCGGGCTGACCGGCTTCAGCTACGATCCCAACGGCAACCTGCTGAGTATCACCGATGCCCGAGGCAACAGTACGACGCACACCTATGACTCGATGGACCGCCTGGCGACCCGCACGGATCCCGTGGGCGCCGGGGAGAGCTTCCAGTACGATGGGGTCGGCAACCTCCTGCAGCACACGGACCGGAAGGGGCAGGTGGCGACCTTCAGCTACGACGCGCTGAACCGGCGGACCGGGGTGAGCTATGCCGACGGCAGCACGACCAGCTTCGCCTACGACGCCGCCGGGCGGCTGGTCGTGGCCGCGGACTCGGTCAGCGGCACCATCGAGAACGCCTACGACGCCCTCGATCGGCTGTTCGCGCAATCCACCGAGCTTGGCACGCTGACGTATGCCTACGACGCGCTCGGCCGGCGCACCCTCATGCAGGCGCCCGGAGTCAGCCCGGTGACCTACGCCTACGACGCCGCCAGCCGGCTGACGGCCATCACCCGAGCACCACTGAGCCCGGCCACCCTTGCCTACGACGCCCTCGGGCGCCGCACGCTGCTGACGCTCCCCAACGGTGTCAGCACCGAGTACCAGTACGATCCGGCCTCCCGCCTGACCGCGTTGATCTACCGCAACGCCTCGGGCATTATCGGCGACCTCAGCTACCAGTACGATCCCGCAGGGAACCGGCAGCGCGTAGGCGGGAGCTTCGCCCGCACCCTGCTCCCCGACCCCGTGGCCACGGCCACCTACGACGCCGCCAACCGCCAGCTCGCCTTCGGCGATAAGTCGATGATCTTCGACGGCAACGGCAACGTCATGGCGATCTCCGACCCGTCGGGCCTCACCAGCCTCGACTGGGACGCCCGTGATCGCCTGGTCGCGCTGACCGACCCCGGGACTTCGGCCGCGTTCGCCTACGATGCCCAGGGGCGTCGCCTGAGCAGGCAGAGCAGCGGGCAGGTCACCCAGTACCTCTACGACGGCCTGGACGTGCTCGCCGAGGTCACGGACCGGGGGGTCGCCACGTACCTCCGGACGCTCAACATCGACGAGCCCCTGGCCCGCAATGGGGTCGAGTTCTACACGGCGGACGCGCTCGGCTCCGCCCTGCTGCTGACGGACCCGGCCGGCGCTGTGGCCACCAGCTACACGTACGCGCCGTTCGGAGCGACGACCGCGAGCGGCAGCGGCTCAGCAAACCCGTTCCAGTACACGGGGCGGGAGAACGACGGCCTCGCGGGCCTCTACTACTATCGGGCGCGGTACTACCACCCCGGGCTCGCGCGCTTCCTCAGCGAGGATCCTGTTGGCTTCTTGGCTGGCGACCCAAACCTCTACCTCTACGTCGGCAACAACCCGCTCACATATCTCGATCCGCTCGGTACCGCGGAAATCAAGGTGTTCGGGCACTCCGTTAACATCTTCGGGAGCCTCACGGTCGCCTTCATCAACATTCAAGCAGACCTGACAAGGGTTAACTTCAACTTCAATGTGATTCCGAGTTTCGGAGTCGGCGCGGACTTCTTGATCGACGTCCCCAGCGACGCAGTGATAGTGACCGCGGGTTCTGGGCGTCATGGTCTGACGGTAGGGACGGCTCTGGTTCGAGGACCTGATGGTCAGTTGCGACCACAGGGCCTAGTCTTTTCGCCCGGATTGTCGTTTTCGCTCTCACCGGTGAACATCGGCGTTCCCATTGGGGGTTTCGATGTAGACCCCAATGATCGATTCCGGCCGAAGCCACCTCCGCCGTCGATTGGTGGCCTCCCTGGGTTCGCATCACAGACTGGAATTCCGCCTGTGCCCGGCCCACTGGGCGGGCGCAAATGAGGTTTGCGGTTGCCATGCTGGTTCTCGCGATTGTATTTGCCACCGGTGTACTGCTTATCGTAGGGGCATACCAGCGGTGGAAGTGGCTCGTCGATCCACCCGACAATTGGTTCTGGTACTCTCAGACCATCGTTAAGCGGGTCTTCGGCACAGGATTCTTGCGTTTCTTTACGTATCTGGTCGGCGCGGCATTGGTGTGTGCATGCCTCGTGATTATCTATCGAGCCGTGATCCCGTGAGAGAGCCGGCCGGGGCGGCGGAGTTCGTTGCTACGGCACAGCGGATAAGACGCCGCCTGAGATGGAGTCGCCGGGGTGTCGTATTGCTCTTCCTATCTGCTCTCCCGCTTTACCTACTGGTCTTTCATCTCGTATCACCATCAGCAGCAGGCTGGACCGTTGCGGCATTGCTGATCCCCTATGCCATGCTCCACGTCTCGATTCGGGTCATCCGATGCCCAGGTTGCAGACGCTTTCTGTACGACATGTGGGGTTGGGGACTGCCTGATCACTGTCGTCACTGCGGCCTGCCCTTTTGAACCGGTGACCTGGCACGGCCTCGCTTGACTCGAGGGCTTTTGGTTTTCTTCTTCGGAAACGAGGGCTAGTGCTGTCAACGGTTGGTCGGGCGCCGCACGCTCCTCACCCTTCCCAACGGCGTCGGCACCGAATACGAATACGACGCGGCCTCCCGCCTGACGGCGTTGATCTATCGCAACGCCACCGGCCTCCTGGGCGACCTGCGCTATCAGTATGACCCGGCGGGGAACCGCCTGCGCATGGGCGGGAGCTTCGCGCGGACGCTCCTGCCGGACCCGGTGGCCACTGCCACCTACGACGCCGCCAACCGCCAGCTCGCGTTCGGCGACAAGGCCATGACCTTTGACGCCAACGGCAACGTCACGGCGATCTCCGACCCATCGGGCCTCACCAGCCTCGACTGGGACGCCCGGGATCGCCTGGTCGCGCTCACCGGCCCCGGGACCTCGGCCGCGTTCGCTTATGATGTCCAGGGCCGGCGGCTCACCCGGCAGAGCGGCGGACAGCTTACCCAGTACCTCTACGACGGCCTGGATGTCCTCGCGGAGGTCACGGACCAGGGCGTCGCCACCTACCTTCGGACCCTGACCATTGACGAGCCGCTGGCCCGCAACGGGATGGAGTTTTACACGGCGGACGCCCTCGGCTCCGCGCTGATGCTGACGGACTCGGCCGGCGCTCTGGCCACGCGCTACACCTACGCGCCGTTCGGGCGGACGGCGGCGGAGGGCGTGAGCTCGGGGAACCCGTTCCAGTACACCGGGCGGGAGAACGACGGCCTCGCGGGCCTCTACTACTACCGGGCGCGGTACTACTATCCCGGGCTCGGCCGCTTCATTAGCGAGGATCCGTTCCAGCTGGCAGCTGGCAACCTCTACGCGTACGTGGAGAACTCGCCCCTCAGATTCAGGGACCCGTTCGGGCTTGAGAAGTGCTCCGAGACCTCCGGCACCGTGTTGCGAGACCCGCTAAAGTACCTCGGCCGATTCCCCGACTACGTCACGTTGTCGATCTTCCCCAGGCAACTCCGGCGTTTTGGATTTTCGATATCCATCGATCAGCGTGGCAACGTCTTTGTGGGTGGTGGGGCATCGTTCGAACGAAACTATAGCCTTATGGCGGGGTGGGTGGCTCGGTCGGACTACAGGGAAAGGTCGGTCGAAGACTTGCTCACAGGCGTTACGGTGACCGGCACGATCGCGAGGCGCGGACTCGGTGGCGGCGTGAGTGCATCGAGCAGCTGCGCTGCCGTAGAACTCGGTGTCTCGAGTGGGAGCGGGGTTTCCGCCACCTACGGCAAGAAGACCGTGAACATCCTTGATTGGTTGGGACTGTGAGCGGGCGCGTCGTCGCCGCGCTGGGCCTGGCGGCTTCGGTCGCGATCGTGGCGGCCGACCTGATCCGCATGTCCGTTCTGGCGGGGCAACATCTCGAGGTGCTCCAGCTCGAACTCGACAAGGTTCCGCCGTTCTCGAAAGCGGAGCGGGCCGGCGTCATGCGAAGCCGGAAGAGTCGCATCGCCGCCGTCACAGAACAGTACGTGGGTCCCGCGCCCCGACCACAGATCTTCGACCACTATCGGAAGGTGTTCGAGGCTGCTGGCTGGCAGCAGTGCGGCCATTCAATCGCACAGGACAAGTATTGCCGCGGCGAGTACGAGGCGATTGTCTCGCTCCCTTCGGCGCTTGGCTCGGGCTCATACAGCATCACGCTCCAGTGGAATCGGCTCACTTGGCCCGTGTGGCTCACGGCCAGCGCGCTCATCTTCGTTGCGTGTTGGAGTATTGCCGTGCTGACGAGACGCGGCCCGCCAGTCCACCGGCGCAGCGGGCCGTCGTCGGTGCAGCTTCGTACCCAGCTGACCCCTGGAGAGTGTGTGAGGCGAATGGAGACCGCCGGAGGACATGACATTGTCTTTCACCCCGGGAGAACGATCGACGATGGAACGATCACCTTCCGGCTGGAGAGACGACTGGGCCGGTTGACGTCCAGTGTCATGGCGCCACACTTCCATGGGGCGCTTCGGGCCGAACCGGCGACCGCGGGCACGATCATCGTCGGCGCGTTCGGCTTTCATCCGGCAGTGCGAGCTGGCGCGGTTACCGTCGGCGTCATCGTATTGCTCGCCCTCGGTCTTACGCTTCATCGAGGCGGATGGGAAGACGTCGAATGGATGATGTTGGCCATCGCTGTCGGCATCGCTGGCCTGATCCTCACGCGCTGGACACGCCGTAAGGACAGGCGCGAGATCGCGACATTCCTCACGGTGACGCTCCAGGCACAGCCGATCGATTCAGGGTCGAATGTTGCTCCGTAGGTGTTCTGGACGGGTCCTTCGATGCTGTGTGCGCCAGTTAACCGTTCGGCGCCACAACGGCGACGAACCCCGGGTTTGCGAATCCATTCCAGTTCGCCGGGCGGGAAAACGACGGCCTCGCGGGCATCTATTACTACCGGGCGCGGTACTACCATCCCGGCCTGCAGCGGTTTATCAGCGAGGATCCGCTTGGGAACGAGACGGGAGAGGTCAACTTCTACGTGTACGTGGGCAACGACCCCATCAACTACGTCGATCCGCTCGGGCTCGACAAAGAAAACGCGTGCACCTTCAGCAAGAGATTTCGAAACAATCTTCGAATCATTCACGACCCCATAGTTCGGCGGCCGATCTCGTTTGCATCAGGACTCCTGGTTTCGGGAGAGGTCGCGAGACTCACTGGCGTCCCCACCATACTTCAGTTTGCTCGGTCGGGATTCGCGCCCATCCGCGGCTATGTACCGATAGCGCAGACAATAGGGCTCGTGGGAGCGACCGCGGCCAGCCTCACAGTGACGCAGTCGGCGATGAGAGGATACAGCTTTAAGACTCATCGTCGCGGCCTTCGACCCGAACGGCAAGCTCACGACCATCACGGAGCCCGGCGGCACGACCACGTTCACCTGGGATGCGCGCGATCGGCTGATCGGCGTGGAGCAACCCGGGACCTTCGCGAGCTTCGCCTACGCCTTCGGGCGGCGCCTCGCCAAGACGGTGAACGGCGCCAGTACGCAGTTCCTCTACGACGGGCTCGACCTCGCGCAGCAGCTCACGACGGGCTTCTTTCGCGGCACCAGTCGTGGCGTTCGGATCGGGTCGGTAGGCTTCGCGATCACCGCTGCCGGCGCCCTGGCCGCCGTCGCGGGCACGCTGACGGATCGGTCGTGGCTTCACTGGGCGGCGTTGGTGGTGGCGTGCGTCGGCATCCTGGTCGGCTTCGTCGGGATCCGTTATCACACGGTTGAATTCTTCGCCCGCATGCGATCGAAATGATCCGCATGCGTGCACTTCTTGGCCTTACGCTCGTCTCGCTCTTCGGAGCCGGCTGTGGCGACAGGCTAGCGGGTGCGACCGAACGCGCGCAGGCAGTCCTCGAGGCTCGGAAGGCGAATGACATCGATCGATCACTCACGGCGTATGGCCCGACGTTCTACACCCATGTATCACGTGACGCGTGGCGCGCGAAGCTAATCGAAACCGGAAGAGCGGCCGGACAGATCGAGGAGTACGAGCTCGCCGCATGGAGCTCTCACTACGGCGTCGGCTGGGGCCGTACCGGTGGGGTCGTCCAGCTGAAATACCGCGTCCGCTATGCACTGCGCGCTGGCGACGAGGTCTTCGTGATCTTCAGGCCGTGGTTCATCGGCGATGCCCAACTGGCCGGGCACCATATCGTCGTCCCTCCCGAGCGTGAGAGCGGCGCACCAAAGTCGGTGAAGTGAACAAGACGCGTTCACTTCGCGCGATCGTCTTCCTCGACGCCGACTTCGGCGGCAGGTGAGGTAACTGTTTATCTTGCGCTCCCTCCTTCGCTCTCCGCCCGGTCGAGTCGAGGCCACGAGATCGACGAGGGCGGATTTCGTCAATCTCTTCATGGAGTCGACTGCCTCTTCAAGGCGCGTACATACTCGGGAAGCTTCGTGCGCGGCAGACTCCATTCCGGAGGACGATCGCAGGCGGAACGATGACGAGACTCGACTGCCTGTCCGCCCAGAGCACCATCCTCGGGCGCGGCGCCGCGCTCGATCGGGCGTTCTGCCCGAGCTCCGCGAGCGTCCGCGTCGCCGGCGCGCCGATCGCGCGCGGAATCGTTGGGCGAGCGCGCGGGCCCGGCGTGGCACGAGCCTTGCTCACTGCTCTGGCGGAGGATCGCGACATGACCCGTTTCCTGATGATCGATGGAGACCGCGCGGCCACCCAGGCGCTCGGCCTGGCCTGCCTCGCCGAGGGCGTGGGCGTCGTGATGGCCGAGAACCTGTGCGAGGGCGTCCGGGCGCTCCTCGGCACGAGCGTCTCGCTCGTCGTCGTGGACGCCGCCGAGCTCCGGCTCGGCCCGCGCGAGCACGCGACGCTCTTCGAGCGCGTCGCGCCGGGCGTCCCCGTGGTCGTCGTCGTGCGGCCGGAGGCGTCGCTCGACGCCCGCGTCGGCTTCGAGCTGGCGGGGTTCCACGTCCTCACGCGCCCCGTGGCCGTCGAGGACCTCCTCGCCAAGACGCTGGCCCTCGGAGCGGAGGCGGGCCGGTGATCGTCCGCGTCCTCGTCATCGGGTTGCTCGCGCTCGTGCTCACCGGGTCGCTCGTCGAGCTGTCGTGCCTGGCCGGCGAGGCGCGCGTCCGCACGCCGGGCCCCAGCCTGTTCACGGAGGCGCCAGAGCCCGAGCTGCCGATCGCCTCCGAGTTCGGCGACCTGGACGCCGTGCCGGGCGCCGCGCTCACCCGCTGAGCTTGCGCGGCCCGGCCGGGCGTGTACACTCAAGGTGTCGCCCGGATAGGCCGGACTCGCCTCCGATGAAAGGTTCCTTCCGCGTTCGCGGGGCGTGACAGGCAGCGGAAGAGAAGTCCGAGGGAGATTCCCACATGGCAGCCAAACTGTACGTCGGCGGGCTCGCATACTCCACCACGAGCGAGGGGCTCAGGGAGTTCTTCACCCAGTGCGGCAACGTCGTGTCCGCGACCGTGATCACGGACCGGTTCTCCGGGCAGTCGCGCGGCTTCGGCTTCGTCGAGATGGGCACCACCGAGGAGGCCCAGAGCGCGATCTCGCAGCTCAACGGGCGGGAGCTGGACGGGCGCCGCATCTCGGTGGAGATGTCGAACCCCCAGGCGCCCCGCGCGGGCGGCGGCCGGCCGGGCGGCGGGCGCCCGGGCGGCGGGCGGCCGGGCGGGCCCGGACGCGGCCCGGGCGGCGGGCGCGAGAGCGGCTACGCCCACCGCCCCTCCAAGCCGGTCAAGTGGTAGGAGCCTCGGACAGCCCGACGCTGAAATGATCTAGGAGCACCCGGGGGGTCAGCCGGCGACGGCTGGCCCCCGGCGCGTTTCTAGCCGGCGCCGGGGGCGGCCGGCTCCGCCCCCTCGAAGATCCGCTCGTACCGGCCGTACTCGTGCGCGGCGTCCATGAACCACTGCACGATCTCGGGGCTCGACCGCGGCGGGATCTCGCACGACGTGGAGAGGATGAAGCCCGAGTGCCGCGCCGCCGCGTCCACGCACCGCCGGACGTCGGCGTCCATCGCCTCCCGCGTCGTCTTCTCGAACTTCGTCGCGTCCACGTTGCCGATCGCGACCGCGCGCCCGCGCGCGACAGCCATGAACCGCTCGAGCTGGTCCACGTGGAGCGTGGGGTCCGCCTGCTGGTCGAGGTCGAACGAGAACGTGCTGAAGCCGCAGCCGATGACGTCCTCGAAGATCGGGTACGTCGTGCCGCAGATGTGCGTGGTCACGCCGACCTTCTTCGCCTTGAAGTGCTCGACCAGCTCCTTGTGGTAGGGCGCGACGAACTCGCGGTAGTTGTCGGGCGAGATCAGGCTGATCGACGCGGTCGGCTCCGAGAACGAGAGCCCGATGCCGGTCTTGGCGATCGCGTCGCCCCAGCGCGTGCAGAAGTCGGTGGTGACCCGCATGACGTCGTGGATGAAGCGCGGGTCCTCGAACGTGTCGAGGAGCATGGTCTCGGGGTTCCGCAGCAGCATCGCGATCGTCCAGGGGCCGACCGCGACCGCGCCGATCGCGGCCGGCGGCTTGGCGCGCACGAGCGCCTCGCACTGCTCGAGGAAGCCCGGGAGGCGCGCCGTCTTGTACGGATCGGGCATGGCGAGGCGCGCGAGCTTCTTCTTGTCGTCCTGCAGGAGGTGGGCGTCGATCGAGGGCACCACGTAGTCGGAGTACTTGACCCGGCACCCGAAGGCCTCGGCCTCCTTGGCGAGGTCGTTGTAGGCCAGCACGACGTCGGGCTGGTACCGCTCGTAGTAGTTGAGCATCGCCGTGATCGCCTTCGGGACGTTCGTGCAGTACTCCTCGATCGAGAGCCCGTCGAGGGTGCCGGCGAACGAGGCGACGATCGGGTAGACGGGCACGCGGTCGGCGAACGACCGCTTGTAGGCGGCGACGACACGGTCGCGGTTCGTGAACTGGGCGCGTCCGTGCTGCACGTCCCAGACGCGATTCGCCTCCATGTACTTCGGCGGGAGCTTGGCCTCGTACTCCATGAACTGGGTGATCGGGTAGCGGATCCCGCCGGCGTGCGTGCCCTGGAGCCCCTCGACGATCTCCTCCATCCGGCTCCAGGGGATCGTGAACGCCATCTCGTGGTCCTGGGTCTGGCCGAAGATCCGGTCGCCCGAGCAGGGCAGGATCACCTGGGGCTCCCCGGTGCGCATCGTCGTCACGACGATCTCGGAGCAGTCGATGCGGCCGCCGAACGACGACGTGAGCTTGCCGCCGCGCTTCCAGAGCGCCGCCTGCGTGAGGCGCATGACCTGCGCGGGCGTCGCGTAGATGCAGACCAGGTCGGGCTCGAACGTCGCCCGGTCGAGCGGCGCCACGAGCAGGCCCGCGTACTCGCCCGGCCGGAACGCGTCCACGGCGGCCTCGGAGCGCCGCCCCGCCTCCTTGGTCTCCGTGTACATGCCCTCGCAGAGGGTGCCGGAGTGGTGCAGGTGGGTCGGCTTCTCGAGCCCGAGCGCGGCGATGCCGAGCGAGCAGATGCTGTCCTCGCGGGTGAGCGCGATGGTCCAGCCGTAGCGCCGGGACATGTCGATGACCTGGCAGTTCATGCTGAGCTTCTTGAAGTCCCGCGCCGGGCGCTTCGCCCGCTCGGGGATCGCCTCGCCGGGCCGGAGCATGCGGATCGCCACCGGGAAGGTCTGCGGCCTCACGTAGGTCGTGAGCTCCCGGTCGGCCGTCTTGACGTCGATCATGGGGCCTCCCGCGGGTCGTGGGTTGGGCACGAGCGTACTCCCGCGCGCACCGCGCCGCAACGCGGCGGGCGAGGTCCTGGACGGTGCCGTCCGAGAGCTCGACCTTCGCCGCGCTCTCGGAGGTCCCGGTGCCGGTGCCGCTCGAGAAGTTGTAGAATATCGGCCACTCGCGTGACGAACGGGCGGACGTCGGGGGACTGGGGCCGCTTCACCAGTCCGGGCGCCGCCGGAGGAGGCACCATCATGCAGGCTCCGAGTGCCAGTTACAGCGTGACCGTCCGGCTCGAGATCCAGAACAAGCCGGGGATGCTCGGGCGGGTCACGTCGGCCATCGGCAAGGCGGGCGGCGACATCGGCGCGATCGACCTCGTCGAGGTCGGCAGGTCGACGATCACGCGGGACCTCACGTTCAAGGCGCGCGACGAGCGCCACGGCCAGCAGGTCGTCGAGCGGATCCGGGCCGTCACGGGCGTGAAGGTCGTCAACGTCTCGGACCGCACCTTCCTCATGCACCTCGGCGGCAAGATCGAGGTGCGGGGCAAGATGAGCGTCAAGACGCGCGACGACCTGTCGATGGCGTACACGCCGGGCGTGGCCCGGGTCTGCATGGCCATCCACCACGACCCGGAGAAGGCCTACGCGCTCACGATCAAGCAGAACTGCGTGGCGGTCGTGACCGACGGCACCGCCGTGCTCGGGCTCGGCGACATCGGCCCCAGCGCGGCCCAGCCGGTCATGGAGGGCAAGGCCCTCATCTTCAAGGAGTTCGCCGGCGTGGACGCCTTCCCGCTGTGCCTGGCCACGAAGGACGTGGACGAGATCGTCATGATCGTCAAGGCGATCGCGCCGGTCTTCGGCGGCATCAACCTCGAGGACATCTCGGCGCCGCGCTGCTTCGAGATCGAGCAGCGGCTCCAGAAGGACCTCGACATCCCGGTCTTCCACGACGACCAGCACGGCACGGCGGTGGTGGTGCTGGCGGCGGTGCTCAACGCGTTGAGGATCGTCAAGAAGCGGATCGGGGACGTCCACGTGGTGTTTACCGGCGCCGGCGCGGCCGGCATCGCGACGGCCAGGCTGCTGATGCGGGCCGGCGCCAAGCACATCGTCGCGTGCGACCGCGCGGGCACCCTCTGGCGCGGGCGCACGGACAACATGAACCCGATGAAGGAGTGGTTCGCGAAGCACACCAACGAGAAGCGGCTCCGGGGCACGGTGTCCGACGCGCTCGCCGGCGCGGACCTCTTCATCGGCCTGTCGAGCCCCGGCGTGGTCGCGCTCAAGGACATCAAGTCCATGGCCCGCGACCCGATCGTGTTCGCGATGGCCAACCCGATCCCCGAGATCCTCCCCGAGGAGGTCGGGTCCGCCGCGCGGGTCATGGCCACGGGCCGCTCCGACTACCCGAACCAGATCAACAACTCCTGCTGCTTCCCGGGCTTCTTCCGCGGCATGCTCGACGTGCGCGCGCGCCGCGCGAACGACGAGATGAAGCTGGCGGCCGCGCACGCGCTCGCCGACATCGTGGCGAAGGAGGAGCTGTCGGACGAGTACATCACGCCGTCGATGTTCGACGGCCGGGTCGTGCCCGCCGTGGCCGCCGCGGTCGCGCAGGCGGCGATCCGCACGGGCGTGGCGCGCCGGCGGCCGCGGGGCACCAAGCCCTAGTGTTCCGTCCACGAACTCATGTCAACGGTCGCGGCGCGATCGGCCGCCCGGCGCGGGCGGCAGGGGTCGACAGGACCACGCGGCACGCGTCCGCGTGCCCCGTTGGAGGCGAGCTCCATCCGGGCGCGCGCCGCCCGCCGCCGCCGTGGCAGGAACGGATCCCGTCGACCCCTCCCGCCCACGCCGGGCGGCCCGGACGCCACGTGCGACGGGGCGTGCCATGACTTCGAGAACGGCCCACTAGCCATGCGCCGGGTAGACGCGGAGCGAGCCCGGCCGCAGCGCCACCGGCAGCGCGGCGCCCTCGGCGGCGCCGAGCTCCTCGAGCACCTGCGTGGCGACGTCGCACTCGAGCCGGGCGCCGTCCTCGCCGGGCAGCGCGAGCTCGAGCCGCGTGAAGGCCCCCTGGAACTGCAGCGCGCACACGCGCGCCACGAGCGCGTTCTCGCCGCCCCGCGTCGCGGGCCCGACCGCGATCTCCTCGGGCCGGATCCCGAGCACGACCGGCGCGCCCGGGGCCGCGGCCGGCACCGGCCGGTGGCGGAGGTCCACCGCGCCGACCCGCGCCCAGCCCGCGCGCGCGCACGCCGTCGCCGGGAGCAGGTTCATCTGGCCGACGAAGCGCGCCACGAACAGCGAGGAGGGCTCCGTGTAGATCTCGACGGGCGTCCCCACCTGCTCGACCACGCCGTGGTTCATCACCACGATCCGGTCGGCCATCGTGAGCGCCTCCTCCTGGTCGTGGGTCACGATGATCGTCGTGACGCCGAGCCGCCGCTGCAGCGCGCGGATCTCCTGGCGCAGCGCCAGGCGCACCCGCGCGTCGAGCGCCGACAGGGGCTCGTCGAGGAGCAGCAGCGACGGCGACGGCGCGAGCGCGCGCGCCAGCGCCACGCGCTGCTGCTCGCCGCCCGAGAGCTGTGCCGGGTAGCGGTGCCGGTGGGCGGCGAGGTGGACCAGCTCGAGCAGCTCGTCCACGCGCCGCGCGATCGCCGCCTTCGGGATCCGCCGGGTCTCGAGCCCGTACGCGACGTTGCGCGCCACGCTGAGGTTGGGGAACAGCGCGTAGGACTGGAAGACGATGCCGTAGTTCCGCTCCGCGGGCGGCAGGCGCGAGACGTCGCGGCCCGCCATCCGCACGCTCCCCGCGTTCTGGCGCTCGAGCCCGGCGATGATCCGGAGCAGCGTCGTCTTGCCGCAGCCGCTCGGCCCGAGGAAGCACACGAGCTCCCCCTCGCCGATCGACAGCGAGACGCCCCGCAGGGCGACCACCGCCCCGAACCGCTTGGCGATGCCCTCGAGCTCGACGGCCGGAGGGCCCGCCGCCCCGGGCGGCCGGGGCGGCGTTCCCGGGCGCTCGGCCACGCTACTTCGCGTAGCGCTTCGACCACTCGGCGAGGATGCGGTCGCGGTTCTTCGCCGACCACTCGAAGTCGTTCGGATAGACCACCTTGCCGATGTCTTTCGGCAGCCCCTCGGGGACCGGGAAGCCCGCCACGCCGACCGCGGCGAAGTACTTCGCGTAGAGCGCCATCGCCTCGTCGGTGATCGCCCAGTCGAGGAACCGCTTGGCGGCCGGGTTGCCCGCGCCCTTCCGCGTGAGCGCGTTGGCCTCCATCTCGTAGCCCGCGCCCTCCGTCGGCAGCACCATCACGACCGGGCTCCCCTTCTGCTTCATCGCGAGCGCCACGTACTCGAAGGACACGCCGATCCCGCGCTCGCCGGCGGCGGCGTCCTTGCACGGCTTCGAGCCGGACTTGGTGTACTCGGCGATGTTCCTGTCGAGCGCGTCGAGGTACTTCCAGCCCTCCGCCTCCTTCAGCCGTTGCAGCACCGAGACGACCGAGAGGTAGCCGGTGCCGGAGCTGTTCGGGTTCGACATCACGACGTGGCCCTTGTAGACGGGCTTCGTCAGGTCGGCCCAGGAGGCCGGCATCGGCAGACCGTGCTTCTTGGCCACCTCGGTGTTCACGCAGAAGGCCGACATGAAGACGTCGATGCCCACCCAGTACGGCGGGGTCGCCTTGTCGCGGAAGAGCGGCTGGACGCGCTCGAGGCCCTTCGGCGCGTACGGCGCGAGCAGCCCCGCGTTCTTGAAGATCAGCATGTTCGTCGCGGCGACGCCCCAGATGAGGTCGGCCTGCATGTTGTCCTTCTCGGCCATGAAGCGCGCCGAGATGTCGCCGGTGGAGAACCGCAGCATCTTGATGTCGAGGTTCGGCAGCGACTTCTTGATCGCCTTCATGTAGTCGGTGATCTGCTCGTTCTCGATCGCCGTGTAGATCACGACCGTGTCGGCCGCCGACGCCGGGCCGGCCAGCAGCAGGATTGCGACCACCAGCACCCAGAAGCGACGCATGCGAGTGTCTCCTTTCACCGCTCGGGACCGTTCAGAGCTTGGGGACCGCCAGGCGGCCGGGGCCGGCCAGCGCGCGGGCCGACGCCGCGGCGGCGAGGACGAGGGCGAACAACACCGCGGCGAGCGCGCAGGCGCCTCCCAGCTCGCCGCGCGCCGCACGCTCGAGGAGCGTCACCGCGCCGGGCGTCGCGCCCGGCGAGGCCAGGAACACGACGACGCTGACGGTGACCACGCCCTCGACGAAGAAGAAGAAGAAGAGCGACCAGGCCGGGGCCGCGAGGAGCGGCACGAACACGCGCGCGTACGTGCGCCCGAGGCCCGCGCCCAGGCTCACGGCGGCCTCCTCGAGCGCCGGGCCCACCCGCCCGAGCGCCTCGGCCGCCGCCCGCAGCGCGACCGGCAGCCGCCAGCAGACGACGCCGGCGACGAGGATCCAGAACGTGCCCGCGAGCGGGCCCGCCGGCGCGCCGAGCGCGAGCAGATAGGCGACGCCCACGACCGCGCCGGGCAGCGCCGCCGGCGCCAGCGCGAGCCACCAGAGCACGCGCGCGAGCGGCGGGCGCGCGCGCCGGATCGCGTGCGCCACCGCGAACGCCAGCAGGACGCCGGCCAGGCCCGCCGCGCCCCCGAGGCCGACGCTGGTCAGGACGGCGGACGCCACGCCGGGCGCCGCGAGCCCCGCCCAGTGCCGGAAGGACGGCGACCAGTCCCCGCCGGGGACCGCGCCCAGCGACCCGGCGACGACCAGCACCGGGACGGCGCTCTGGGCCAGCGCCGCGAGGACC
>Ga0209520_10000817_pt1 | contig 17566 bp, 16 predicted proteins | sample Rifsed16ft1_FD_184009 | JGI IMG/M metagenome (GOLD analysis project Ga0209520, IMG submission 184009) | Soil microbial communities from Rifle, Colorado, USA - sediment 16ft 1 (version 2) | ecosystem: Environmental > Terrestrial > Deep subsurface > Rock core/Sediment | place: Rifle, Colorado...
TTGAGGCCAATGACGCGAAGAAGCATACGGATCGCTTTGGCGGTATTACCAGCGCGACCGATGACTTTGCCCATGTCTTCCGGATTAAGGGAAAGGGTGAGCAAGACGCCCATTTCGTCAACGGTCCGATTGACTTTCACATCACCCGGGTGGTCGACAAGATTTTTAATAATGTATTCTAGAAATTCTGTCGGTTTATCCATGTTACTTTTTAAAAATAACTAATAATCTGTCAGTCTCGACTGAAACTGTATTGACAATATAGCACGCTTTTATAAAAAGCGCAAGAAAAAATAAAATTACTTTTATTCATTTCCGCGAATCTTCAAGCAAAGTGTTCAGGGTTTTATTTAATCGTTCATTGATTTTCTTTAAGTCTTCCGCAAGAATGCCGGCGAAAAGCCTGATACCGATCGCGCTTAAAAGAAAGGCCAGAAGACCGCTTAAAATAAGCCGGTTGGTTATTTTTCGAATGGGCGCAAAAACTTCATCGGCCCGCGCTTCCACGATAAGAGCCAAATTATGCTCTCTAAGGCACATTGAAGCGCCTAGAACATTGTAACCAGCGTAATTTTGGTATTCCTCGTCGATTCCCCTATTTTCTTCAAAACAAGCCCTGACCGGTAAAGTATCAACAGTTCTTGCTAAAACCGCTTCCCCGGCAAAACGCGACGGCGTGGTCATAAGTTTACTTTGATCAACAAGATAAATTTCCGCCGTTTTATAATAATCCATCAAGGCTTGGCCAGTTAAGGCGCCTTTATGTTCCTGAAAACGGCCGTTTAAAATATCGTTTAAATCATTGTTCTTCGCAAAGTGAACTAACATGACAGCATCAAGCGGAATGAGTTTGTCGAGAGCATCTTTTCGAGAAGAAAAAATTCTGGTCGTGGTGTGCATCATCGATTCGCTATGCTCGTCTTCTTCACTAACAAAATTTTTCACAAAAGCTTTGCCAAAACCAGCGGCAATCGCTTGGCTAAAATGATGAGCATTAAGTTCTATTTCTTCTTTTTTTTCATTTACCCCGATCCTGTCTTTCCGTGATGAAGCGACCACTATGCCATTTTTATCCAAAATATCAATAATTACCACCGAGGGATCATATTGCATTTTTTCTTCTCTGAGATAAATCCCCAATTCTTCGGCCGCCTGTTTTCTTTCGTCTTCGGCTCGCGATAAATCGGTGATTTTTTCCGTCATCATTCTGATGTAACTGTCAGAACTCCAGTCAATCGCTCTTATTTCCATTGATTCAATAAAGGCGAAAAAGGCGCCTTCAGACAGCTCGGCTAAGTTGCGGAAATTGGCGATTGTCTGATTTCTTTGAAAATTTGACAAGTAAAAATTGAGATAAACAATGAGGCCGATGACAATGACAAACGCCAGCCCCCCGACAAGAAAAAGCATTTTTGTTTTGAATTTCATGATTGTTTTATAATTGAATTAATTTTTAATATTACTAAAAGATTGGAGAGTACCTCTTTTTCTTTTTCATTAAAGTCAACCGAGGAGCACAGATTGCTTTCCAGTTTTTCGGTCGCTTTTTCAACCGCTTCTTTGTCATATTTCAAAATAAAAATTTTCATATTATTCAAAATATTTTCTGATAATCAATAAATTTTTATCGACCGGCTTAATCTTTTCTTTTGCTTCATCATTCGTCTGTCTTAAGCCGAAGCTTATTTTCTCGTCTAACTCCTGCTCATAACGAAGGATAAGAAGAGCGATAATTTTGGCCGGGTTCTTCGAAACATTAATAATACGACCGGTTTCATTATCAATTGAAAAACCATCTATGTCGCCGGCGAACTCAATGGCTTTATCGCCAATCCGAAGCCGCATTTGAGCGATAATATCGCTTAATATTTCGTAAAAAATCCGGTCATCTTTGGAAATTTCCGAATAGTCATGTGGCGCGATCCGGCCAGATTTTTGCCTGTTTCCAAACAAATGAAATAAATAAAACAAGATGACACCAAGAACTAGCGCAATACCAAAGATAATGGCAAGCTGACTTAAAAATAATCCGGCAAATTTGCGCTCAACCGTAAAAGAAAAACTTGAAACAGCCGGAACTTCCTGACCTTGATAAAGGATCTCGCTTGTCACTTTGTAGCGGCCAGGCTTCAAGTCATGAGGCAGTTGAAGGACTTTGACAAAAGAAGCGGTTGTTTCCACGGCCACCGTTTCATTTTCGTTCAAAATCTCTTTTTTGTTTTGATCAAAAATTTTGTAATTAATAGCCACATCAACCCGCCGGCCGCCGCCGAAATTAAGGAGTTTGACGGCTACCGGTAAAAATTCACCGGGCGCTACTTTCGAAACAAAAGAGCCGCTACCGGTTTTGACTTCTGTCACTTTTTCAACGACAAAAGCACTGGGGTTAGCGCTTTTGTCAGGCATTTCTTCCGAATTGTCAGCGCCAGCTAAAAGAAAGGGGGATAAGCCGAAAAGAAAAGAAAATAAAATTAATTTTTTAAACATTTTTCCGATGAGTTTTTTTATAAATTAAGGCATAAATAATCGAGATAAAAAGAATAAATCCTAAGGCAATGAAAGGCGCGGCTTTTCGGCTTTTTTCTTCCTTTTCAAGAGCTGGACCGATTTGGATGTCAAACAAAGGCGAGCTATCTTTCCCTGCCAAAATAATCGGCTCGCTGACTGATTCTTCCGCCAAAGATTTTTCTTTGGCCACCGGCGCCAGCGCCCGATTAGCCGACCAGCCGAACAAAACGACAAAAACAATCAGCATAGCCGGTAGACCATGGTGGAATAAGACATGTTTGATAAGTTTAAACACTTTTTTTTCTTATCAAATAAATGGCTAGACTTAAAAAAACAATTGCCGATAAAACAATGATCGCTAACGAGAATTTGTTTTCTTTTTCTATCGGCGCTTGTCTGATTTCAATATCAAACAAAGTGGGTTCTTCTGGAGATTTTTTCTCGAATTCGTCGGCAATTAAATCCCCTTCTTCAACAAGGGCTTCTGCGATTTTTTCAACCGGTTTTTTTACTTGCGTCTTTTTCACCGACGTTTTTTTAGCTTCGCTGATAATCACTTCGCTTTTAATCGGCAGTCCAGAGAGAATATTTTCTCCGAGAACGCCGTAAGAAAGCGAATTTTCGGAAATCGTAATCGCGTCGCGACCTGCTTTAAGCACTTTGAAGTTAATTACGCCGAAAATAACCGTCTTATCCGTACCCTTGGGAAAGCCAGCCGTTTTAACGAGCGTCCCCTTATTATTATCAATCAAATCGTAACCGGGCTGATTTAAGGGTAGCCACTCATCACTTAATTTAAAAGATTTGACGGCTAAAAGATCAGCGGGAAAATTCATAACAAGTTTGGTTGTGTAATTTTTCACGCCTCGCGGATCAAGCAAAACCACAAAATCCAAAGCACTGCCGGTTTGATCTCTAAAACTGGATGGGGTTACGGAAAAAGTGGCCGCGTCAGCGCCGCTTGAAAAAGAAAAAAGCAAGACGATAAAAGAAAAAAACAAAATTGTTTTAGATCTTTTCATAAAAATTATTTTAAATTACTGCCAATAAACCATAAGCATGTTAAAATCAAGCAAATCGACTAAATTATCGCCGTTAATGTCGGCGAGGAGTCCGCTTCCCGCCCTTCCCCAATCGACCATCAGCGTGTTGAAATCAAGAGCGTTCACCTGATTGTCGCCGGTAACATCAGCTGATGACGAGACACTCGGTGTCGGCGCGACACTAAGCGTCGGTGTCGGCGCTCGAAACCCTCCACTGCCACCGTAACCAAAAGCCGGCTTGGCGTGGCCCAAACCGGAATAGCCGAAAACCGCCAAAATAACAAGAATAAATATCAAGGGGCGTTTAACCCTCAAAAGGTCAATCATAAAATTGAAAAAAATAAATAGAAAAAGCCCTCATCGTAATTCACGATAAGGACGCAATATTTTCATTATAAATCAAAGCAGATTTAGATCAATCCCCTTAGTGTGGATAACTCACTGTTTGTAAAGAATAATGCTCTTCTTTGAAAACAAAGGTTTAAAATCAGTTAGAAAGGAATAAGAATAAGGATCGATATCTTTTATATCCTGAAAATAAACAATATATTTGAAATCGGCTGGATCAGGGATAGGATCCAAGGATGGCAATTCCCCAAGCTCAATATTTTTGCTTGAAACGGCCTTGGGGCCAAAGAATACGCGACCTGGATTGCCTGTTATGAGATTATCGTTAAAACCAAGAGAAAAATAACCATGCCAAGGCAAAATAAGAATTTTGAAATCTTCTTTATCTTTTTCAATTATTTCTTTTGCTTCCTGCCATTCTTTTGGGTACCAGACGGATCGGAGCTGGCCCTGAAAGCCAAAAAGCATGGGGTAGGTGTAGATCAAAGGTAAAGCAAAAACAACTGCCAGAATGTATTCTTTTTTAATTTTTTTTACTCTCTCCAAAATAAAATCAACCCCCAAAGGAATCAAATAAGCATAAATAAGAGCGATGGGGGCGACCCATTTGGCGCTATCTCGAAATCCTCGCCAAAAAGAAATATTTTCAAAAATCCAAAGATTGATAGATGAAAAAAAATCACTCAAGCCAGTGGCAAAAACAAGGCTTAAACCGGCAAAACAAAATAAAATGAATCCCTGCCAACTGGAAAATGCCCCAAAAACAATAAGGACTAAAATTAAGAAAAGAAAAAACAGAAAAAATAATTTATTTTTCGGCCAAACAAAATTTTCCGCCCACGGCTCATCTTCGCCCCAATAACCGTATAAACTGAAAACATTGGTAAAAACTTTTAGTTTAGAATCACCGGCGGTTTGAAAAGTCTGCCAGTGAGCTTGATTAAAATTTTCAAAAACCGCTTGAGAGTTTTTGCTGACTAAGTAAGGTATTGTCCAATAACTGGAAAGAAAAAAGAAAACTAGGCCGGCTATAAAAGTTCTTAAAAGAATTTTTTTGAACAAAGACAAATTTTTTTGAAAAAGGACAACCACAATGCGACCAAACAAATAAATCGAGCTCAAAACGATCGCGATAGTAAGCATATGTAAAGAGAAAATACCAATGATGGTAAGGCAAAAAACGAGTTTCAAAGGGATCAGGTACCTTTTTCGCGAGCCCTCAAGCCCAAGCCTCGCGAAAAAGGTACCTGATCCTTTTAACCCCTGGGGAAAGGTACCTGACCCCTTAATTAAAAAATAAAGCACCGGCGGTAAAAGCGCATAACCGAAAAGAAAGAGCCAATGACCGGCCAAAAAACGCTCGTAAACAAATGGATTGATCGCGTAAAAGAGCGAGGTTAGATAATCCATTCCCCATTTTCTTTCAAAAAGGAAAAATTTAAACGGCAGATAAAAAAGCAAGAAAAACAAGGAAAAGAGGATGGCTTTTTGAATAAGCCAAATCGGCAGAAAAATATCGGCAAACAAAAGAAGTTTCTCGAGGGGCAAGGCGTTTAAAAATTCTCCAGCGCTTTTGACAAAATCAAATTCCGGCCCAAAAACCATATCTAAAGAAAACACATAGCCCGGTAAAAGCATTTGCCACAAAATAATAACTGCCCCAGCAACGGCAAAAATTATTCCGGAGTTCATGTTTTTTATATAATTAGATATTTTTTGAAGCATTTGATTTAAAGACAATATCGGTTATGATTTTTTTGGCTTTTAATTTTGTTTTAATTTCCAATTTTTCTTTTATTTGACAATGCTTTTTATACTCAAAGACTTGCAAAATCGCAGCAAGAAAAAGAAGAGGAAAAGCGACAATTGAAAAGAAAGCGGCTGTTTTTTTACTCATAAATATGAAGATAAAACTGAAGAAAAAAAGAGCAGCCGAAATCAAAGCCAGAAATCGGCTGTTGAAAACATATTTGAGAATAATTGATTTCACTTGTTTAAGCTTTTTCATTTTTCATTTTTCTCACGATAAAGGCCGAGAAAAAAAGAGCCAGCAAAGAAACAAGGAGCGCCAAGTAAAATAATCTTTGCGGGAAATACTCCATCACAAGCTCCAGATCATATTTTCCATTTTCTTTCATTTCCAAGATTCCCTTCTCTTCCAAAATTTTCGGATCAATAATGAAGCCATTAGCATAACCATTTATCATAAAATGATCAGTCAGCCTCTTTTTTGAAAATCCATTTCTGGCGTAAAGCCGCCAATAATTGTCAAAAGATTCCAAAAAATTAAGCAAGAATGGCTCGTCAATATCGGTTATTTTAATTTTATATTTTGAAAAATTAATTTGTTTAACCTCATATTTGTTTTGATCGTCGTTAAAAAATTTTTCCGGGGCGAGAAAAATTCTTTCAGCCAGCGGCCAATTGAAAAGTTCGATTTTTATTCCCTTATATGAATTTTCCGTCAAATAATTCCCTTTGGAAAAAGAATAAAGATATATTCCGATGTTATTTTTTTTATCTTCAGGAACCTCAATCAATTTTTCAAATTTAGTCCAACCACTAGTGGTTTCCAGGTCTTCGCTATAAATTTCTTTGTTTAAACTTCCGTCGACTGATTTTGCCCAAATGGTGAATTTAGGATTATCGCCCGTTAGATGCTTGTATTCAAAACTCACTTTCATCACGTTACCCTTGGTTTCAAACCATTTGTTATAGCAAACAAGCTCGTTCTTCGCTCTGAGTTTAAATTGGCCAGCCGATACTTGAGAAATTGTTTCTTGATCAGGCCGTGATTTATTGGTTCGGCAGAAATTTTGGGCAACATTCTCGTTTTCATCAAATAAGTAGATTGATGGATTTTCTAGATCGGAATATGAAACATCAATCGATCCTTCAAGATAAAATGGTCCGAACTTCTGAAATTTTCCGTCTTGTTTTTTACTGTCTTTTTTAAAAATATCTTCTTTCTCAGCAGTCAAAACATTTATGTCGCGATAAAGATTTTCCGTCATGTAATTACCGGAAGAAGAAGAATAAAGATAAATCCCAATATTTTCCTCACCGCCTTCGGGAATATCAAATAACTTTTCAAATTTATTCCAATCTTGTTTTGGTTTAAATTTTTCCGAATATATTTCTTGATTGATGGCTCCATCGGCTGATTTGCGCCAAAGAGTAAATTTAGGATTATCGCCCGTTAGATGCTTGTATTCAAAACTCACTTTCATCACATTGCCTTTGCTTTCAAACCATTTGTTATAGCAAACAAGCTCGTTCTTCGCTCTGAGTTTAAATTGGCCAGCCGATACTTGAGAAATTGTTTCTTGATCAGGCCGTGATTTATTGGTTCGGCAAAGATTGGAAGGAAGGTTGTCAGTTCTGTCTTCCTCAAAAGCGACTGGTTGGAAGATGTCGCTAAGGCTTTCAAATTCTCTGGCTTTATTTTTAATCAGAAGACTATTATCTTTAACTGAAACATTAATATATGAATCAAAAGTATTATTAGGCGTGATCAAAAAATAATCAGCGGCTGGCAAATCAAGCCTTATTTTTCTTGATTCTCTTTTCGCCAAAAAATCAAGATTAAAAACGTTAAATAAATCGACTAGATTAAGGCCGTCTTTGAGGATATCTTTCTTAAAAACGAACGGCAGGTTTTGGCGGCCAATAAAAATGGCTTTTTTGGAAACATCCTCCAGTTTTTCAATTGGAATAGCGCCTTTGGAAATAAAAATTAAATCTTTCATATCCGCGCGCGCATAAGAAGCCACAAACAAAGCGCTAAATATAACTAATGACCATAAAATTTTTAGGTACTCCTTATTTGTCGACATTTTTTCTCAAGACTTTATTAATAATTCTCACGAAGGAAAAACTTTTGATGTAATTTTTCTTAAAAAATTCCGAGTCTCTAATTACTCTTGTTTTTTGGACAATTTTTCTTTTATCAAGAATGTGTTTTAAATGAAATAAATTATAAAAGACTGCCTTGTACAAAGAGATAAAAGATTCGAATCGGCCCCTGGTTAGGTAATAAAGCGAGTAAAAAAACATAAACACAAGATGAGCCGGCAAATACGCGGCCAAATTCTTTAGTTCATAATTTTTTATCATTGAGTCCATCCTGTTTCTTATAAAAAGATAAGTGCTATCAAGCGACCCGGCTTTTTTTCTTTTCTTTTTCTTTTGGAAGGAAGCACTGCCAAGATGATAAACTAAGGCCATGGGTAAATAATAAATTTCCGCGCCGGCAATTCTTGCCCGCCAGCAAAGATCTGTTTCCTCGTAAAGAAGAAAGTAATCTTCGTCAAAACCTTTTAATTTTTCAAAAATCTCTCGGCGCATAGCGAAAGCAGCGCCATTGGCGGTAAAAATTTTTCGTACATCTTCATATTGATCGTTGTCTTTTTCGTTATAACCGATAATGTAAGCTAGCCCTAGAGTGTCGGAATAATTGCCGGCGTTTTCTATAAAATCTTTTTCTTTTGCCATTTTTATTTTACATTGAGCAATCCCAGCGTCTTTATGATCATTAAAAAATTCATGAATTTTTACAAGACAATTTTTTTCAATAAAAGCGTCGCTGTTTAGAAAAAATACAACCTCTCCTTTGGTATATTCAAAAGCTTTGTTATTCCCGCCGGCAAATCCGAGATTTTTGCTACTTTTAATAATTTTAATTTTCCTGTGGCCGGAATATTTTTCTTTGACAAATTCATAACTACCGTCGAGAGAATTATTATCGAAAAAGATTACTTCAAAATCCTGAAAATCGCCAAAAAGAACCGATTCAATGGTTTTTCCAATAAAATCACGGCCGTTATAATTCAAAATAATGATTGAGATCATATTATTTCGTAAATTAAATAATCTGGACTTTCTCGGAGGGCGCGCAAAGCGGAGCTTTTATTAAAAACTTGAATGAATTTTTCCGGCGTGCCAATGAATCCGGTCGGAGATTTTTCGTAATAATTTATCCCAATGGCCGACGTTTGGCCTATTCCCCTCAAAACAACAATGTATTTTATATTTATCACTTTTCTCAAAACAGCGAGTTTTGCGTCAAACTTATCCGGATCATCAAATGATTTGACAAAATCGGCTTCGATCTCCATGGCATTTTTTGAAACGGCGGGAAAGACAAAATCGGCAATAGAGCCGGAGGATAAAACCATGTTGGTAAGCCCTTCCTGCGGAAGCCAGAGTGCCCTAAACTCGTTTCCTTTCGGCCTTCTTTCTTTAAAATAATCGTTGATCTCGGAAATATATGGGGGAAAAACAACAAAATTATAATGTTTGCCCCCAATTTCGCTTAAAGATTGAGAATTTTTCGCTTCCGTAATTTTTGTCTGAAAATAAAAAGCCGGCGTCGCAAAAAGAATAACCACAAGAAAAATAGTAATTGTTTTTGATTGGTATTTTCTAAGCAGTTTTTCGGCTAAAAAAGCTAGAAGAATAATGGTGGGAAAAACGATGAGGTATGACCATTTGAGCGGCTGTTCAAAGGCTTTCAAAAAAAAGATTTTATTATAAAACCATTCTGCCAATTTAGTGAAATGAATTACAAGAAAAATCATAAATGAATAAATAAGGACTGAATGAAAAGCAAAAATAAAAAGCTCTTTTTCCTTCAGTTTGAAATAAAAAGTACTTTGTTTCGACTTCGACTCGAACGCCGTGCGCAAGGGTACTCGCCCACGTGCTCCCCGCTCGTCGAAATAAAGTCTTCTGACGAAAAACACAAAAATAAATATCGGCAATAATAAATAAGCAGGAATAAAATAAAGAAAGTTCTGGTTTTTTATTCCAATCATAAATAAAGAAAGGAATGGTTGTGAGGCAATGGAAAAATATCGGCTGTACCAATCAGCCGAAAGAAACAGTTTGAATGTTTCTCCTTTTATGTAGGTTACTCCTTCAAAACCGAAATTAAAAAACAAGAGAATTAAATTAAGCGAAATCGGCAGAATAAAAATGAGATACAGTAAATATCCTAAAATGAAATAAATAATACCTTTAAAGACATTTTTTCTTTCTCCAAAGATAAAAACTGATAAAAATATAGGTGCAATTATTATAGGGATTGTAAAAATAAACTGAACATTCATCACCGTTCCTAGAGCGGAAAAAAGAGCAAAAAAGAATATGTTCTGGAAATTTGTTTCACTTTTGGCAATAATCAAATACGCGTATAAAATTACGAGAGGCATAAACGCGTAAGAAAACATTAAAGCCGTCGCGCCAAACTGGTTTATAACAAAACCATTGAAGCCGTAAAATAAAGAAAAAAGAATTTTTGTTCTTTCACTGAAAAGATCAAGTTTTTTAAAGAAAAAATAAGACGAAATCGAAGAAATGAGCCAGGGCAAAAAAAGAGCGGCTATTTGAGCAAGGTATGGCGAATGGGTAAAAAATAAAAAGATTGAATTGACAAATTCAATCGGGTGCATACTTGTGCGGACACCCAAAAGATTCGGGTACCAAGCCGTATAAGAATAAGAAAGGGCTTCTTGCCAACTTGCCCGCGGCACATAAATATCCGTCCAGGCGGCTAAATCGCCGATATATAAGGCATAAAAAACGGCTATGGCCGCGTAAAAGAAGGAAAAAATAATCAGAGCTCTTGCGCTATTATCCAGTCGCATATATTTCTTGTTTCAATGTTAAAAATTCATTTGCCTCACTTGGCGGCCAAATTTTTTTGTAATGTATACTGCTTGCAAAAGGCACAATTATTTTCGGGTCAAATTTGTGTTTAAATAAAGCAAAAGTAGGAGTGTCTACAAATTGCGCGAGATGCATAACGGAAGAATCTATCACAATATTAAGAGATGAATTTTTTATTAAATAATAAATATCGATAATATTGAAGCCATATTTAGCGGTATAAAAAACATTTGGAAGACTTAATCCCCCACCTTCGTTTCTGTTCTCATCGTCTGCCATTTTGGCATCCATGACAAGAACAAACTTCTTGTCTGGAAATTCTTTCGCCAGTCTTTCTATCTGCGCCTTGCTTATGTTCTTTTTTTCATAAAAACTTTTCCGGTGAATAGCGATGTAATTTTTCTTTTCCAATTTATTTTCCAATTTATTTTCCAATAAAAATTTTTCAAGCTTGTTTTGATTTTTTTCTTTTAGAAAATTATCAAGTTTAAACTTAGTAAATTTATTTATTGATTTAATACCAAGCTCTCTGTAAATCTTGGTTAATTTATGCCTATCAAAAAAAACGGACAAAAACTTTTCCAAAAAATTAGGCAGGAGGTTGATTGTTAAAAATCTGAGATTGTATTTTTTGACTCCATTCTTTTCTATAATTTCTTTCGATAATTTTTTAAAATGCCAATAGTCTTTCAGGAAAAAGGCGACTGTGTTCCAATATCTTGGCCTGTTATTTGACTTGATAACATAGATACTTTCCACAAATATAATATTCTTCCAGAAATCATAAGACCCGTTATTGAGTAAAACGAGACTTACTCTTTCCCCTCTTTCCTTATAAAAATCATAAAGAGCCGGAAAGGCAAGGAGATTGTCACCGAGCCCGTGCAGGAGCATTATTATATTTTTCTTGGAGTTCCTTGTCATTTAATTTTCTTTAATTTTACAAATATATTCATAAACCCGTTTTCTTTTTTGTACTCATCATCAATTTTTTTATTGAAAAAATCGGCAAAAACAGATTTTCTTCTTAAAACCCATTTTGAAAAATACATATTCAAAAGCTCGAGTAAATTCCAAAAGCCGCCTTTTACTTTTATAGAGAGAATTTCAAAACCGCCTTCTTTTTCAAAGATTTCTAGATCTTTTTTACTGTAGTGTCTATGCCCTATTAACCACCAAGCCGGATCAAACACCATGCTTGGAAAAGATTTATATGGCGTAGACAAGTAAAATATTCCGCCTTTTCTTAAAACTCTAGAAACTTCGCTAAACATTTTATTTTCAGTATTTTTCGGAATGTGCTCCAGTACTTCAAAAGACACGGCCGTGTCAAGAGATTCATTTCCAAATGGAATATCCAAAGCGCTGCCGACTTTAAACAAATATTTATCATCTTTAAGATTTTCTTTTGCCGTTTTTAAATCATCTTCGGTTATTTCTATTCCGATCATTTTCTTCCCTCCCCTATTAAAAAAATTGAGTTCGGCCCACCCAAAACCGCAGCCGATATTCAATATTTCTTTACCCTCTATATCCTCATCGGCAACAAATCTGGTAGAAAAAAGCGTTCGGCCATGCAACTTATCTGTTGGTTTTTGTTCAATAATGTTTTTCATAATTTATATTGGTTTGGAAAATAAAAAATTGTAAGCATAAATGAAAATGGTCAGAAAACTGACAGTTGGATGCCAAAGCCAGTCAAAAGTCTTGTCATGAATACTTTTGTAAACGGCTTCAATGGTCGGACTGATGAAGGTTCCGAGGTAAATGATGCTTAAAACTATTTTAAATTTATTAACCTTGCGAACCCACACGTAGTCTGTTCCCCTTATTCTGTTCTTAATTTTAAGGGCAATTTTCTTTCTTTTTCTTAGAAATTCGAATAAATTTTTGCAATAATAATGTCTTACCGAGACATCGTCCGGTATGGCATAGCCGGCACCAGTTTTCTCGTGCACAAAAGTGCCAAAATTCGCTTCTTCAAATTTTTCTTCCCATCCATTTAAGCTCATTACCATTTTTTTATTCCATAAGAAGCCGTTCGCACCAGTTATAAGCACGGCATCTTTTTTAAAATTCAAAATCTTATACCCATCTTTTTTAATTATTACCGGCCTTGATGCCAGCATTTTGGCAAGCGGATCAGCTATACGCATTCTCGCAAAATATCTATTTAAACTTGATAATTTATCATCAGCGGCAAAAGAACTTTCCACGCCGAAAATATCAGGACTGGATAAAATGGGGGGGATCATTTTTTGGAGCCAATCCCGCTCAACGATTTCATTGTCCGCATCGATTAAAATAAAAAATTCTCCTCTAGATTCTTTTATGCCGATAGTCTTGCCGTATTCCGTGACTCTCCTTTCGTTCGATAATATTTTCGCCTTATACTTCCGGGCAATTTGCAAGGTCTCATCATTTGAACCGCCGTCGATAACAATAATTTCAACTTTATCTTTCGGATAGTCTTGCTTGTTAATTGACTTTAAACACAACTCAACATGTTTTCCGGCATTATAAGTCGGCAAAATAAAAGTTATTTCCGGAAAATATGGCAGTCCTGTTCCTGCTTGCTTGTTCGATCCACTGATGTTTCTCGAATCAAATAAGATTCCCTGAAGATAGCCGAGCCCCCCGCAAAAAAATTCACAGGCTTTCATAAAAAGCATACCGGCACCAATCACCGGATCTCTAAAAAGAATCTTCGGCTTTCTAAAAACCAGTTTATACCTTTCAAAAAGACTCGCTTGCCTCCTGAAATTTTCCTTATTAGCCAGAATTGATTTGTATTTACTGAGACGCCTGGCATAATAGAATTTCTTTTTGCATGTTTTAAAAAGATTTATATGGTCTTCATTGTGATAAATAAATTCTGCAATTCTATCAATTGAGCTTTCGCCGTATTTCTCTTTTATTCTTTGAGATAAATCAAAATCTTCCGTACCGGTATTTTCTTCATCGTAGCCACTCATTTCCAAAAACACATCCCTTTTGAAAAATCTCGCTCCTTCCATCCAAGAAACGCCTACATAATAACTTCTTTCCAGCTTTTTGCATTTCGCCCAAAAGCCTTCGCCGAAAGATTCCTCCGGCACAATCACCGCTTTTATTTTGCCATCTTTCATTTTGTTAACGCAGGCGGAAATGACCAAGGGGGATAATTTCATATCGCTGTCTACTATAAAAACATGGTCCCCTTTGGAATTTTTAACACCAAAATTTCTTTGAGCGCTTCGCTCCGGGCCGTAATCAAAGACTTTATCTGTGTAATTAAAGGCAATTTCTTTTGTGCCATCCGAACTTTTATTATCAACTACAATAATTTCTATGTCTTTGTAATCTTGACTTTTGACGGACGCCAGACAAGCCGCTAATGTTCTGGCTGAATTTTTAGTCGGTATTATTATAGAAACTAAAGAGTTCATGTAGATTTAAGGGGACAAGCATCATTTCTCTTAAGAAACGGTGCTTGTCCCCTTTTAATACCCTTTATCTGGATATAATGGCTGTGCCGCGGGTCAAACTTGCCAAAACAAGCCGGCAAGGGATAATAGCCCGCGCCGCGGATCTCGACTTTGGTGAATCCATGCGCTTCAAAAAATTCTTTCAGCCCGCGCCAATTAAAAACCGTCTTGTGAGTCCAGGACGGCGAGGCGCCGGGATCGCCGCGATGCAGGGCAAAAGGGTTGCCAAGGCCGGCTTTCTTGACGCTTAAATTAGAAAGAGAAAATATTTGCCAGCCGAAAAGGCTGGCAAAGATGTTGTGCCAGCTTGACGCATTTTCCGTTCCCATAACAACATAGCCGCCGGGACGCAAAACGCGAATCACTTCCGATAAAAAATTATCCAGAAAAGCAATATGTTCAATTATTTGATTGGCGTGAATGACATCGAATGAATTATCTTCAAAAGGAAAATTAGCATTTAAATCGGATATTTTTACTTTAATTCCTTTATCTTCCGCTTCCTTGGCGCTAGATTCCACTATCTCTATTCCGTAGATATTATTTGTTTTGATTTTATTGACTACCTTTACTGTCCACGTTCCGTCATCGCACCCCAAGTCAAGAATGTCGGCGTTCGGATCAACAACCAGCATATTTAAAATATTTTGGTCGTTCAAAGCTCTGGCTTTGTTATGCATTTTTATAAAAAAATTTTTCATGAAACTTCTATTGCTCTTTTAAAATCTTTGTAACTTTTATCAAAATTTATCTCTTTGCTCCACTGCCAGGCCTGTTTTTGTAATTTTTTGTATTTTTCTCGATCAACCAACAGTGATATGAAGCCCTGCGCCAATTCAGCTGGTTTATTTTTTTGACAAATTAAACCAGTCTCATCATTCTTAACGCTATCGCGAAGACCGTCAACGTTATAAACAACCGCCGGTGTGCCTTGAGAAGCCGCTTCGGTGACAACAAGCCCCCATCCTTCTTTCACCGAAGTCACGCAAAGCAAATGCGCTTTCCGTAAAAGTTCAATTTTCCGCTTTTTAGCCACCGGACCGAAATATTTTATTGAGCTTTTGAATTTAGATTGATTAATATGATTTAAAACCTTCTGGCCATATTTGCCATCAGCGACGCCGGCCAGCCAAAATTTAAGTTTGGGAATTTTCTCTTTGGCTATTTCAAAAGCCCTTATGGCATGATGAGTCCTTTTCATTGATCTAACTGATCCCAAACTTAAAATAGTTGGCTGTTCAAGTTTTTCAACATCTACATTTCTAAGGCAAGAAAGTGGCTCAATTTCTATACCCTCGCTTATTACGTGAATGTTTTTTGGGTTGAATCCAAATCTTTGCAAATCTTTTTTTGTGCTTTCGGAAACAGTAATAACTTGATTACCCCGCAGAAGCCAAAGATAAACTGGTTCAAGCAAATAACCGATTAAACCAATCAAAAAAGGCATTTGATAAAACCAAATTTCCCGGCAAAGCTGATGAATAAAAATAATATTTTTCTCTTTCACATAAAATCTGCAAAAAAAAGGAATTGTATTGATTTCATCAATTACCAAGTCTGCCCAACCCTTCAAGTTTTTTCTATAATACTTGTAAGCTTGCCAATAAACCGTAAAACGATTGCCCAAACGGATAACCTTAAAACCATTCCTTGTCTCTTCTGAAACGCCTCCTAAAAAACCAGATACCAAGAAAATAATTTGATGGTTATTATCAACTAACCTTTTGGCTAACTCTTCGTTAACTATTTCCGCGCCGCCGGCAAGCGGATTTTTCCCATCTTTCCATGTAAACCAGATAATTTTCATATTAATCATTAAAATTAAGCTTATCTTTGATAACATAAATCGGCCGATTGCCGACTTCTTGGTAAATATTGCCTATATATAAAGCAATAAGACCAAGACAAATCAAAATTAGACCCACTAAAAATAGAATCACTAAAATCAAAAGCCCCAGATTGGAAAAATAAAGCCCCCACGGATCGCCAAAAATATATTTTTCCATTACCACAAACAAGCCTACTAAAGTTGAAGCGGAAACGATAAAAAAACCAGTGTAACCGGCTAATTTCAAAGGAAATAAACTATGGGTAGTAAAAGAAGATGCGGCCAAACGAAAAAGTTTTCTTAAAGAGTAACCGGCTTTGCCGCTTGTCCGCGCCGGTGCTTCAAAATAAACATGGGTCGTTTTAAAACCAAGCCAATCCAAAAGACCTCGCGTAATTCTGTTTCTTTCCGTAAAGCGGTTAAATTCTTTGATAACTTTTTCGTCAATCAGCCGAAAATCAGTCGCGCCAGAAACTAGCGGCGTTTCGCCAATGCGCTTCATAAGCCAGTAAAAAATTTTCGAGCCTGCTTTTTTGACAAAACCTTCACCATTATTTTTCTTCCTGACACCAATGACAATTTCGGCGCCTTCCTGCCAATGCTTTATGAACTCCGGAATAATTTTCGGCGGATGTTGAAGATCGGCATCTAGGACAATCACCGCCACTCCCCGCGCGTGGTGAAGCCCAGCCGAAGTAGCGCTCTCTTTGCCGAAATTTCGGGAAAATTCCAAAGAGCGGATATTTCTGTCCGCTTGAGTAAGTTTAGAGATAGCTTTCGCGCTGCCGTCCCGACTGCCGTCATTAATAAAAATCATTTCATAATTAAATTTATCTTCCAGCTTTTTCCAAACCCGGCAAAGCTCTTCATAAAGAAGAGGAATGTTGTTTTCTTCGTTAAAAACAGGAATGACGATCGAGATTGTTTTAACATTTGAAGGCATACTTTGGTTTTAAAACAAACAAATAATTCAAAAACATTGATCCGGTTAAAAAAAGTGACGACCAAAAAAGGGCTTTAACAAAAGCTTCTATATTTTGATGAGCGAGAGCGATAAAGATAATCTGAAAAATTATCGCGGCCAGAAAAAAACCGGCAAAAATCTTTCTGTTTGTTGCCACAAAAAAATGAACTAGGGCAATAGCCATGGCGATCATTCCCATCGAGGCGCCAAAAAGGGGCAGGAACGGAGCAATCGCCAGATATTTTGCGCCAAAAAAGATTTTGACAGTTAATTGAGGAAAAAAAGAAAAGAATAGAACAACCAAAAACGAAATTAAAAAAATAACAGGAAGTGAACGACTGATAATTTTGTGTTCCCTGCCGGAATTTTGAGTTTTTGCTTCTGCGACCAGCGGAAACATTACGGCCACAAAAGCGCTTGTGCCATAAAGAAGAATTTTGCCGATCGTTGAGAGGGCGGCATACTCACCGGCGGCGCTCGGGGAGAGATAATGTTTGGCCAAAATAACATCTATGTTGGATAAGATGGCGAGAAGTAAATTAACAAATAAAATGAAAACAAAATCACGAGCTAAAGGCCGCAAATTGAGACTCTTGTCATTTTCTTTTTGTAAAGACGGCTTAATCTGACGAAGAGTGTAAAAATAAGAAATAAGGTAAGAAAAAAACAAAGCCAGCATCACGCCCGGCACAAGAAAACCGAAAAGAACAAAAACAACAGCCAAAATCAGTTTAGAAGC
>Ga0209520_10000824_pt1 | contig 17479 bp, 12 predicted proteins | sample Rifsed16ft1_FD_184009 | JGI IMG/M metagenome (GOLD analysis project Ga0209520, IMG submission 184009) | Soil microbial communities from Rifle, Colorado, USA - sediment 16ft 1 (version 2) | ecosystem: Environmental > Terrestrial > Deep subsurface > Rock core/Sediment | place: Rifle, Colorado...
ATTGAAAAATAATATTTTATAATTCAGGATTAAAAACATTATTGCAATTATCTCAAATACCATTTTATATTTTCCCCACCCGCTCGCAGCAATTACAATCCCCTGAGACATTGCAACAGTCCTGAGCCCGCTTACAGCAAACTCCCTTCCTATAATTACTACAGCTATCCATGCAGATATTCTGTCGAGTTCAACCAAAGGTATAAGTGCTGCGGTAACAAGTATCTTATCTGCAATCGGGTCTAATAACTTGCCAAGGGTTGTAACCTGTTTGGTGGTTCTTGCAAGATAACCGTCAAGCCAATCTGTAAATGCCGCCACACCAAATATAGAGGCTGCAAATAATGGGCTTATCTTAGCTGAGGATATTAAAAATACTAAAAAGAGGGGAATCAGAAATATCCGTATTATTGTAATCTTATTTGGCAGATTTAATCTATGCATTAAAGTCGGGGCACCTGTTTTTTATGATGCTCTATGAGGGACTTAAAAATATTTTTTACTTCAGAAATAGTTTTTGGCTTATTGCTGTTGACCATCTGATAAAAATCATTCCTCATGCCAAGGGATAGTCTTTTTGAGAGTGATTCAACATGGCTATCTACACCATTAATCCCTGTTACAGGCCTTTTTGTGATAGTAGGTTTATCTACAATTAGTTTTTCTGACATTGTTATTCTTGACAACTATATTTTAAAATACTATCATAAAAATTAATAAAGTAAAAGCCTTCGTTATCGCTTATAAAAAAGGGGTAATGCAGATAAATTTTGCGGAGGAATAAAAATGGCAGAGATTACAAAAGAAATGAGTATAAATCAGGTAATTGCAAAATATCCGAAGACGGTTGGGGTATTTAATCAGTATAATATAGATTCATGCTGCGGGGGACATGAGAGCCTTGAGATTGCCTCAAAGAAAAACAATGTAGATATTGCCAAGCTTATAGAATCACTAAGCAAATTCGCTGAAGGCAAGTAAAATTGCCTATAGTCCGAAGTCTTTAGTATTTTCACGCCTCTAATCCTATTCTATTTTTTATTGCATCAAATCATTAAATCCTATACCATCATTGCATGAAACCTTGGTATCAGATGACAGAGGATGAGCTTTACAAAGAGCTCAAGACAGGTAGAAACGGGCTTTCCGCAGATGAGTCTCAAAAAAGGTTATCTCAATACGGGCATAATAGACTTGAAGAAAAACCGGGGAAGAGTCCACTTCTTATATTTTTTGAACAATTTACAAATATCCTCATTTTAATACTGATAGTTGCTGCTGTCATATCTGCCTTCATAGGGGATTTAACAGATACGATAGTAATTCTCGCTATTGTTTTATTGAATGCAGTAATTGGTTTTTTTCAGGAATACAGGGCAGAGAGGGCACTGGCGGCCTTAAAAAAACTTGAGATACCTGCCGCAACAATTATAAGAGATGGTAAGCACCAGCAGATACCTGCCACTGAGATTATGCCGGGAGATATAGTAGTTCTTACTGCAGGAGAAATAGTGCCGGCGGATATAAGACTTATTGAGAGTCCAAATCTCATGATAGATGAGTCATCTCTTACAGGGGAGTCAACACCTGTGGAAAAATCCACCGATATTATCAGTGGGGAGGCATCTCTCGCTGACCGCAGAAATATGGCATTTAAGGGAACTGTAATCACTTACGGCAGAGGGGTAGGGGTTGTAGTAACTACAGGAATGTCCACAGAATTGGGCAGAATTGCGTATCTCCTTCAGGAGACAGAAAAAATTAAGACCCCCCTTCAGATAAAACTTGATGTAATGGGGAAGAGGCTTGCAGTGGCTGCACTGTTGCTCTGTTTAATAATATTCATTGCAGGTGTATGGAGAGGAGAATCACTTCAGCTTATGTCCCTTACTGCTATAAGCCTGGCAGTAGCCGCTATACCTGAGAGTCTTCCAGCAGTCATTACCATTGTCCTTGCCCTCGGTGCTTACAGGATGTCAAAGGTGAATGCACTTATCCGTAAACTCCCTGCTGTGGAGACACTCGGCTGTGTAACAGCTATCTGCTCGGATAAGACAGGAACACTCACACAGAATAAGATGAAAGTGGAGTTTATATATGATGGAAAGGAGTTAAAGAAGAAATGGAGCCTTGATACATCGGACATGAATCTCATATTTAAGGCAATGACTTTATGTAATGACGCCTCCATTGATAGTGATAAGGGGATTGGAGACCCAACTGAGATTGCCTTGCTTAAGGCTGCATCAAAGTTGGGCATTAATAAGAGTGAATTGGAAAAAAAATATCCGAGAATAAATGAAATCCCCTTTGACTCATTTAAAAAAAGAATGACAACAATCCATTCATCTCCTGAAAATCAGGAGATTCATCTGGCTTTTATGAAAGGCTCTGTAGATAGTCTTCTGGACACCTGCTCAATAGATAACAATATAAAAGGACAAATTATTAAAGAAAATGAAAAGATGGCGGGTGACGGTATAAGGGTTCTTGCAGTGGCATATCGGGAGATTAAAAAGGGGATATCTACTGCTGAGGTTGAGAAAGAATTTACATTTCTCGGACTCGTAGGAATGATAGACCCGCCGAGGGAAGAAGCTTATGAGGCTGTAAAGATATGTATGAAGGCGGGTATTGTGCCTATTATGATTACAGGTGACCATCCATCAACTGCCAAGTCAATTGCAAAGAGGCTTGGCATAACAAACGAGAACGGACAGACTATAACGGGAAGAGATATGGAGGTATTAGAGCCTGCCCATTTGAATAATCTTCTTTCATCTGTGAGGATATTTGCGAGGGTATCGCCTGAAGATAAGATTCGCATTGTTTCGGCATTAAAGGAGAAGGGGCATATTGTGGCGATGACAGGTGACGGTGTAAATGATGCCCCTGCATTGAAAAAAGCTGATATAGGCATTGCAATGGGGATAACAGGGACAGATGTAAGTAAAGAGGCATCGGACATTATATTAAGAAACGACAATTTTGCCACTATTGTAAAGGCAGTTTATGAAGGAAGGGTTATATATGACAATATTAGAAAATTCATACGATATATGCTTTCTACAAATTCAGGCGAGATACTTACTATGTTTTTTGCACTTATGATAGGAATGCCTCTCCCGATTTTGCCCATTCAGATATTATGGATAAACCTTGTTACAGATTCTTTTCCGGCACTTGCATTGGGAGTAGAGCCTGCAGAGAAGAATGTAATGAATAGGCCACCAAGAGACCCGAAGGAAAGTATTTTTGCAAGGGGATTATGGCAGCATATTATATGGGTCGGTTTATTGATGTCCTTCGGCACACTCGGTGTAATGGCATGGGGACTTAAGTATGATGACCTTGACCATGCGAGGAGCATGGTATTCTTTACCCTTGCAGGTTTCCAGATGTTTCATGTTATGGCTATCCGCTCCGAGAGGGAATCAATATTTACCCTTGGGCTCCTTTCAAATAAGGCACTCCTTGGTGCAGTGGTATTAACATTTATATTACAGCTTATGATAACATATACCCCGATATTGCAGAGGATATTCAAAACAGCCCCACTAAGTTCAATAGAACTGTTTATTTGCGTAACTATATCATTCAGTGTATTTATTGCAGTGGAGGTTGAAAAGGCATATTTCAGACTCAAGAGTCGCTAAACCATTGGAGGGAGAAATGCCAGATGTATTAATGGAGACGGATTTAAAAGGTATTAAGTTTTTAAGACGAGGAAAGGTAAGAGATATTTATGAGTTAAGGGATTATCTTTTAATCATCGCAACAGACAGGGTATCTGCATTTGATGTTGTTTTGCCAAATGGTATTCCTGAAAAGGGTAGGGTTTTAACTCAAATATCCCTTTACTGGTTCAATCAGATGAAGAGGATAATTAAAAATCATATTGTGGCAACAGATGTAGAAGACTATCCTGAAATACTTCATAAATATAAAGATGTATTGAAGGATAGGAGTATGCTTGTGAAAAAAGCAAAGCCGTTGCCTGTTGAATGTATAGTGAGGGGGTATCTCTCTGGCTCAGGATGGAAGGAATATAAGGAAAAAGGAACAGTCTGCGGGATTAAACTTTCTGAAGGGCTTATAGAATCTTCAAGGCTTGATGAGCCTATTTTTACGCCGAGCACAAAGGCAGAGGAGGGGCACGACATAAATATAAACTCTGATGAGATGAAAAAGATTGTTGGTGCAGATACTGCTAAACAGCTTAAAGATATAAGTCTTAAAGTTTATAAAAAGGCAAGGGAGATGGCTGAAAAAAAGGGGATAATAATTGCCGATACAAAAATGGAATTTGGTTTATATGAAAATGGAATTATTATAATTGATGAGCTTCTTACACCTGATTCTTCGAGATTCTGGTCAATAAAAGATTATCAGACAGGCAAGGGGCAGGACAGTTTTGACAAACAGATTGTAAGGGATTATCTCCTTACCCTTGATTGGGATAAAAAACCCCCCGGACCAAGGCTTCCTGAGAAAATTGTGAAAAAGACAGCAGAGAGGTATGAAGAGATACTGAAAATTCTAACAAAATAAACCTGACCTGAATTACTTTAGGTCGGTCTGCTGTCCTCAATTGACTTTAGGATGCCATTTAGAATGTCAGCAGGTTTTGGCGGGCAGCCGTGAATATAAACATCTACAGGAATAATTTTGCCGATTCCTCCAAGGGATGCGTAACTTTCTCCAAATATACCGCCGTTATATCCACAGTCCCCGACTGCAATAACGAACTTTGGATTAGGTGTGGCATTATATGTCCTTATAAGGGCTATCTCCATATTTATGGAAACAGGACCTGTAACGAGGAGTATATCAGCAAATCTTGGAGATGCTGTAAAGTGAATACCAAATCTCTCGCAATTATATATAGGATTATTCAGTGCATGAATTTCAAGCTCACATCCATTACATGAGCCTGCGTCTATCTCTCTTATTGTAAGACTCCTCCTGAAATACCGTTTAATAGCCTCTTCCAGTCTTACACCAATAACCTCAATCTCAGTCTCTTCTGCAGGGGGGAGAGGCTCAGTAACAATACCTGTTCTAAATATCTGATGAAGTATTCTTAACATAGATTAAGGATTGAAGATTGAATATTGCAGATTGAATATTGAAAAATAAATAAATCCTTTGTCAATTTTCAATCGTCAATCTTCAATTGTTACAAGTCATGCCCCGAATATGATTGATTAAAACTTTTGTTACAAAGCGGGAAATCAGGGACAATATTCCCATGAATTGCCTCCTCAAGTGCAATCCAGTTTACAGTGGATGGGTCTCTAACCATGCACCTGTTGATCCCGCCCTTTGGACATGACTGAACCCAATAGACAATCTCACCTCTCCACCCCTCTACAATTGCAAAACCAGACTTATCAGGTGATGGAGGCGTAAAGCCTTCTCTGATTTTACCTTCTGGAAGGCTATTCAATATCTCCCTGATTAATCTAATAGAATCTCTTACCTCCTCAATCCTGACCCACCCCCGTGCATGGACATCACCCGAACCGAGGACTGTCATTTTCGGGACAATACGGTCGTAGGGTGGGAAGGGGCTCAGGATACGGCAGTCCATCTCCTGACCACTTGCCCTTGCTACAAATCCGACAACACATAATTCCTTTGCCTTTTCAGGAGGTAAAATCCCTGTGTCCCTTACCCTGTCCTCAAGAGACGGATTTTCATCATAGATAGTAACAAGCCTTTCAAATTCATTTGTAAGCCAATCCATTTCTGCCAATATTTCTTTTTTAGCATCTTTGTTTATATCCACACTTGTTCCGCCCGGTATAATCTTGTCCATCATAAACCTGTGACCGAAGATTTTTAAGTTTGTGCGAAGGAGTTTTTCTTTAAGAATTGTGAGTTGATATAGCATAAATGCAAATGCTGCATCATTACAGATTGCCCCTATATCTCCGAGATGGTTTGCAATCCTCTCCCGTTCAAGCATCAATGCCCTCAGCCATAATGCCCTTCCATGCGGATTGCATCCTGTCATTGATTCCACTGCATGAGAATAACATAAGGCATGGGCAACGGTAGAATCACCTGATACTCTCCCTGCAAGTTTTGCCCCATCCTCCCATGAAATAGATTCAAATCTCTTTTCTATACCCTTGTGGACATAGCCAAGTTTCTCCTCAAGATTGATTACATCCTCACCAACTGCCTGAAATCTGAAATGTCCCGGCTCAATAATCCCTGCATGGACTGGCCCCACAGGTATCTCATAGACACCTTCACCTTCAGCCCGTATCCATTGATATTCACCTTTTACTCTGGGGATGGGCTTTGAGGCATCAAAGGACTTTCTAAGTGGATAGACATTCTCCGGCCAGTCCTCATGCTTTATCCATGGCCGTGAATCTGGATGCTCCAGAGGGACAACGCCCATAAGACTTCTCATCTGCCTTTCAAAACGATAGGCAGGGACAAACTTCTTCGTAAGACTTGGAAATGTGGGGTCATTTAGAGGTGTGTATGTTTTTACAATCAGATACTCTGAATCTTTTGCATAACAGACATAAATGCCGAATCCTTTGCCAAAGGAAGTCTCATCAGTCGCCCATTCTGCAACAAGCCTTGCCCCGGCAGTCTTCATTGACTTTGCCGCCTCTGCAAACCGTTCTTTGGGGATTTGATAGAGTGGCATAGTGGCAGGATACTGGCTGTTATCCTGTCTTGCATCTGAGCCAAGAATAGAGGTTGTTATTTGTATTAGTACATTCATTTTAATAACTCCACTGCCGTATGAAACCACTGTGAGAGAAAATCTGGCATATATAATCCTATAATGAGAACCAATACCAGGTGCAGGATGACGGGTATATGGGCTGCCTTTAATGGATGCTGGTTTGCAGGGATTAGTCCTGCAACCATTGGTTGAACTCTTCTGAAAAGGGCTGCAAATGCAACTCCAATCCCGATTAAGAGTAAGGGGGTTAAAAGCGGCGCATCTTTCATTGTTGCGGTCAGTATTAAAAACTCGCTTACAAAAACCCCGAATGGAGGCATTCCTACAATAGCCATGACTCCAAACATCAGCCCCCATCCGACAAGGGGATTTCCCTTAAGAAGCCCTTTTATCTTATCCATCTCCTGTGTTCTGTGCATCTGGGAGGCATGCCCTGCTGTAAAAAATATTGACGACTTTGTCAGACTGTGAACAAGCATATGCAAAAGTGCGCCAAAGGTGGCGATTTGTCCGCCAAGACCGAAAGCAAAGGTTGCTATGCCCATATGCTCTATAGATGAATATGCAAACATCCGTTTTATATCTTTCTGTCTCAGGAGCGAAAAAGCAGCCACTAAAATGGAGAGAAGCCCAAACCCCATCATTATATAACCTGCCTGATGAGTACCTGTAGCACCATCTACAAGAACCTTACATCTTACCAATGCGTAGAGTGCAATATTAAGCAGAAGACCTGAAAGGACTGCTGATATAGGTGTGGGTCCTTCGCTATGTGCGTCTGGAAGCCAGTTGTGAAGAGGGGCAAGACCAACCTTTGTGCCATATCCGACCATCAGAAATACAAAGGCAAGTGAAAGGACAGTCGGCTCAAGTTTATCACTTACCTGACTTAAGTTTGTCCATAGGAGTGCCTCACCGCCCTCGCCTAAAACTTTTTCTGCAGCAAAATAAAGAAGTACTGTTCCAAATAGCGCCAGGGCAATTCCTACACCGCAGAGGATAAAATATTTCCATGCCGCCTCAATAGCAGTCGGTGTGCGATAGAGTGAGACAAGTAAGACTGTAGACAGAGTGGCAAGTTCCATTGCTATCCATAAGACACCAACATTGTTTGTCAGAAGTGCCAAAAGCATGGCAAAGATGAAGAGTTGAAACATGGCATGATAAAATCTCATACCCCAATGACCAACGCGTCCGTGTTCCCTTTCCCATCTCATATATCTCCTGCTAAAGACAGCCGTTGTCATAGAGACAAATGATGTAAGGACGGCCAGATAAACATTAAAGGCATCAACAAAGAAAAATTTATTACCTGCAACCATTGGCCCATGCATATAGACCTCTATAGCCAGTCCAACCCCGGCAGCAAAAGTCGCTGCAGAACCAAGAATATTTATTTCAGGTGCGAACTTTCTATCCCCGACAAAGGCGAGGACAACTGCTGAAATGAATGATACGCTGAGTAAGATTAAAAGTGTCAATCCTCCTCCTTCAATTTTGTCATCTGTTCTACATCCAGACTGTCAAAGGTTGTGCGAATCTGAAAGAAAAATATCCCAAAGATGAATGCAGCTATTAAAATATCCAGTGCCACTCCAAGCTCTACAACCAGAGGCATACCGTAGGTTGCACTTGTAGCGGCAAAGAATAGGCCATTCTCTAATGCCAGGAATCCTATTATTTGTGTAACGGCATGTCTTCTTGTAATCATCATCAAAAGACCGAGCATGACAGTAGCAAGTGCAACAGCAAGGGTAGAACGGGTTACCAGTGTTGAAAGCTCACGAATAGGTGCGGTCAAATAGTATGAAAATATCACAAGTGCAATACCAATCAGCATAATAGTGGGGACATTTACCAGCTGCTCCACCTCTTTATGGATATGCAGTTGCTTCATAAGAAAGTGCAGAATATATGGTATTAGAATTACTTTTAATGCAAGTGTTAAAATAGACGAGATATACAGGTGATGAGAACCTGATACATACCCCACTATTGCTGTGCTTATAGATAGAAAGAGTCCCTGCCATGCAAATAAATGGAGGAGTCCATACATCCTTCTCTGGACAAGAAGCCCAAAGGATGTAAGGAGTATAAGTGCAGCCATGATACTATTTACCTGTGCCGCAAGGTTTATAGACATGAATGAAAATTACTCCAATATAAAGTATGAAAGCATTCCAAGGGTAGATAATAAAAATGCACTTCCTAAAAACTCAGGGACACGAAAGATCCTCATCTTTGCAAGACCTGTCTCTATCAATATAAGCCCAATGCCCAAAAATCCCATTTTAAGTATCAGAAAGATGATACCGGCTGATATATTAATTAAATTTACCGATGTTGATATCCCCCACGGGAAAAATGATGCTATCCCGATTGTTGTAAAAAGGAAAAGTTTGATCATCCCTGCCCATTCAATAAGGGCAAGGTGTCTGCCTGAATACTCTAATATCATTGCCTCATGTATCATAGTTAATTCAAGGTGTGTGGCGGGATTATCCACAGGGATCCTCCCTGTTTCTGCAAGCGAAATCAATACAAATGCCAATAATGCAAACGCCATTGAAGGCCTTAAGATAAATTCTTTATGGATGACCACATCTGCCATATTGGAGAGGGATGTGGTCTGGCTGATCAATGATACTGTAAAAATTGCCATAAGCATCGCAGGTTCGGCAAGTGAGCCTATCATCATCTCACGGCTTGAGCCCATGCCACCAAAAGCTGTGCCAATATCCATTCCCGCCAACGCAGTAAAAAACCTTACTATAGCAAATAGAGCTACTATTGCAATAACATCGGCTACTGTTGCAAAAGGAAGGTTTAAAGAGATAATTGGTATAATCCCCCCCGCAAGAACAGTAACTCCGAAAACAAGATATGGCGTAAAACGGAAGAGCCATGATGCATTTTCAGCCAATATAACATCTTTATGGAAGAGTTTTAAGATGCCCCTGTAAGGCTGAAACAGTCCGGCAGATGTGCGTCCCTGAAACCAACACTTTAACATCCTTACCCATCCGACAAATAAAGGGGCAAATAAAAGGACAATGACAATCTGGATTGCTTCTATTATGAACGGATAGAGTTCTATCATCTTGCAAATATCAGTAATATTATAATGGTTATAAATGAGTAAATCAGGTAAACATGAATATACCCCTGCTGGAGCCTTCCGAACTTTCGGGATATCCAATAACTTGACTCACTTATCGGTCTATATATCCAGCCCCAGAAACGGTCTCTTATACGAAGGCGATAGTATAATCTATTCGGGAAAGAGGGGGATATTGTTGATGTGCTTAATCTTACCTGTTCCCTGATATTAAAGAGAAATCCAAATATCCTTCTGATAGGCATGGAAAATGATGCAGCATTATACTGCATTCGTGGAGTAATCTTTTCAAAGCCGCAATCCCACAATGGAACCCTGTGTATAGCAGTCTTTCGGATGTGAAGTAAGATATACACCAGCATGACAACAACTATTATCCACAAGAAAACAATGGCACCCGAATAGGATGCCCTTTCGTGGGCAACCGGTGTAAGCCATAACCAGCCAAATGCCCCGGCTGTCGTTGCAATCTTTCCACCTACGAGTTCATCTGATATTTTATCCATCCATTCAATTACCATAGCCGGTAAGATGCCGAGTATAAGACACATAAGGGCAGGGAGTATCATGCCTATACGCATTGGCCAGTTCACTTCTAATCCCATCTTTTGTAAGGGAGGATGATGGTGTCCCCGCCAGTGTCCTAAAAATGTTATTCCAAATGCCTTTACAAAGCATGCGGCTACAAGTGCGGCAGTTAATGCAAGGAGGGCGGCACCCATTGGAATAAGCAAGTTCAGTAACGGGCTGTTAAGTGACGGGGAAAGAAGGAATGCCTGGAATAAAAGCCATTCAGATATAAATCCATTGAATGGAGGAAGGGCTGATATAGATATAGAGCCTATGAGAAAAAGTGTGCTGGTCCATGGCATATAGTGGATAAGCCCGCCCATCTCATCCATATTTTTTTTATGTGTGGCATGGAGCAGGGCACCTGCACCCATAAATAGCAACCCCTTAAACATGGCGTGGTTGATAGAGTGGTAAAATACTGCCGTTAGTGAGAGGGCTGCAAGTACAGGGATATGAAACGATGTAAAGATAATTGCCAATCCGATTCCAATGAGTATAACACCGATATTTTCTACTGATGAATATGCCAGCATACGTTTAATGTCATTTTGCATAATGGCATATAATATTCCCATGATGGCTGTAATAAGACCAAGGATAAGCACCATAGCTCCCCACCACAAGGGAAAGACTCTAATCAGGTCAAAGGTTACACGGATTATACCGTAAATAGCCGTCTTTAGCATAACACCGCTCATTAATGCAGAGACATTGGAAGGGGCGGCAGGGTGTGCCTCAGGCAGCCATACATGAAGCGGAATCACACCTGCCTTTGCAGAAAATCCAAAAAACGATAGAAGGAATGCAACGGTTGCCCATTTAAGAGGAAACTCTGCCTGTCTCATTGCGTCAAATGTATAACCGCTAAAACCCTCATGACCAGTTGCACCTGCTAATACACCGAATGATAAAAGTATGGCAATAGCCCCAACATGGGCAACGACAAGATATAAAAAGGCAGCCCTCCTGTTTTCTATAAGCTCATCCTCAAACATTACCAAAAAATAAGACGCTATAGCCATGAGTTCCCAGGAGATTAAAAAGAAGAAGGCGTCGTCTGATAGGACTACAAGAAACATCCCTGCAATAAAAAGAGAGTAAAATATTACGAGGTGTGTTACCGACCGTTTACCTGCATATCCTTTACAATAACCTGTAGAATAGATGGATACAAAAAAACTCAGAAGTCCGATGACAGTTAGAAAGAAACCTGATAAAGGGTCAAGCCTCAGATGAAAAGGCAAATCAGGCAAGCCAATAGAAAGGGTAACTGATTCGGGAGTATCGATTGCCACAGACCATATTCCAGCCACTACAGCAATCGCAGAAGCTATTGACATGAGAGGAAAAGATACATATATAAGCATTTTTTGGTGTCTGGCAAACAGGGGCACCAACGCTATTGTAAAAGCAATGATAAGTATTGAGAGAGATACCAAAACAAAAGGTGATAGAGTCATCATTTGTTTAGAAAAATATATATCCGCAGATTTCGCAGATTACCGCTGATTAAAAAGATTGATAAGAAAGCCGTGAAACCATGAATATTCTTTTAATGGCTTTTCCCCTTCCTGTTTTCCTAATAAATAAAGGTTTTAAAATCTGTGTTAATCTGTGTCAATCTGTGGTTCCAAATTAAGTTTTTGTTCTTTATGGTGCGGGAATCACCAATATAATTATTGCCTCCTTCTTGCCTATGTTTTTCCAATTGTGAGGTTTTGTGGAATTGAAATAGACACTATCTCCATCCTCTAATGTGTATTCATTCTGTTCTAGTGTGAACTTGACCTTTCCCTGCAGGATGATTCCAAACTCTTCTCCGTGACGGGATGAGTATGGGTGTTCTCCGCCCTCTCCACCAACCTCAAGAGTCAGCATAAAGGGTTCAATCTTTTTTTTGCTTATCTCATGAGCGAGGGGCTGTATAATTGCCTTTGAACCCTTGCTGTATATCCTCCTCCTCTCATTCTTTCTCATCACAATACTGTTTGTCTTTTCCGGCTCGTCAAAAAAATATGTGATGTGCATATTTAAGGCATTGGCAATATTTTCAAGGGATGCAATGGATGGCGATACCTGTCCCAATTCCAATTGAGATAAAAAACTGGCAGATAAGCCTACCTTATCTCCTAAATCTCTCAGGGATAATCTCTGGCTCTCCCTTAACGCTTTTAATTTTTCTCCTATGGTAATCATTGAAAATATATTTACACTAATAGTTTACATTGTCAATTAATAATTTACAGAATAATTACAAAAGGTTGCAGAAGGTTTTTCTTGACAATAAGAATGAGGTTTAATAATATAAATTCTAAAATAACTACTTGTTGCTAAACAGGACTGGCAATAAGGTAAGCCAATAGTGATTATCAGGTTTTTTAGATTGCTATTGGATTTTTTCTTCAAGTTTGTATTATCGGAGAATCTTAACAAGATTATAAAGTAAGGATAATCTCTCAAAATCCGATTTAGGATTTGAGGTAATCTATTAAAAATCAATACTAAGGAGGAATATATGGCTATGAAGATTATGTATACGGCAACTGATGAAGCGCCTGCACTGGCGACTTATTCTTTACTTCCTATTGTTAAGGCATTTACAAAGACAGCCGGCATTGATATTGAATTAAGAGATATATCGCTTGCAGGCAGGATTATAGCAAACTTTCCCGAAAATCTGACAGAGAAGCAAAGGATACCTGATGAGCTGACTGAACTGGGTAAACTTGCAATGACACCTGAGGCAAACATTATCAAGCTGCCGAATATCAGCGCATCTATCCCGCAGTTAAAGGCAGCAATTAAGGAATTGCAGTCTCAGGGTTATAAAGTTCCAGACTATCCTGAAGAGCCAAAAAACGATGCTGAGAAGGAGATTAAGGCGAGATACGGAAAGGTTTTAGGTAGTGCGGTCAACCCTGTTTTAAGGGAAGGGAACTCCGATCGCAGGGCGTCTACCTCAGTAAAAAATTATGCAAAAAAGAATCCGCACAAAATGGGGGCATGGGGCGCAAATTCAAAAACCCATGTAGCGTCTATGAGCGGTGGAGATTTCTACGGCAGTGAAAAATCCGTTACAGTTGATAAGGCAGGAAACTTCAGGATAGAATTCGTCAGTAAGGACGGAAAGGCCACGGTTCTCAAGGAAAAAACATCTTTCAAGGCAGGTGAAGTTATAGATGCCTCTGTCATGAACCGCAAAGCCTTGCGAAAATTCTTTGAAGAACAGATAGAAGACGCAAAAAAGAGCGGAGTGATGTTATCTTTACATCTAAAGGCAACCATGATGAAGGTCTCCGACCCTATCATGTTTGGCCACGCTGTCTCCGTTTTCTTTAAAGATGTTTTTGAAAAACATGCCTCTACATTTAAAGAGATAGGCGTTGATTCCAGCAATGGGCTTGGCGACCTTTACACGAAGATTGCAAAACTGCCGGAGGCTAAAAAAGCCGAGATAGAAGCGGACATAAAGGCTTGTTACAAGAATCGCCCCGAACTCGCTATGGTGAATTCGGATAAGGGCATCACCAATCTGCATGTGCCGAGTGATGTGATTGTTGACGCATCCATGCCTGCGATGATTCGTGAATCGGGTAAAATGTGGGGACCAGACGGCAAACTCCGTGATACCAAAGCAGTGATACCTGACAGGAATTACGCTGGAGTTTATCAGGAAGTAATAGATGATTGTAAAAAACACGGTGCATTTGACCCAAGAACTATGGGAAGTGTTCCCAATGTCGGCCTTATGGCACAAAAGGCAGAGGAATACGGGTCTCATGATAAGACATTTAAGTCCCCCGGAGATGGAACAATCCGTGCTGTTGACGAATCAGGCAAAGTATTACTGGAACAGAAAGTTGAAGAAGGCGATATATTCCGCATGTGTCAGACAAAAGATGCGGCAATACAGGACTGGGTAAAACTGGCTGTTACAAGGGCGCGGGCAACCGGAACACCTGCTGTTTTCTGGCTTGACAAAAACAGGGCTCATGATGTGCAGATTATGGAGAAAGTCAATCTTTACCTAAAGAATCATGATACTAAAGGATTGGATATAAAAATCATGTCCCCAATAGAAGCTACACGCTTTTCGCTTGAACGTATAAGAGAGGGGAAAGACACGATTTCTGTCACCGGCAATGTTCTCCGTGATTATCTCACAGACCTCTTCCCTATTCTGGAACTTGGCACCAGCGCGAAAATGCTGTCAATTGTGCCTCTCATGAACGGCGGCGGACTTTTTGAGACAGGTGCAGGAGGCTCGGCGCCAAAACATGTCCAGCAGTTTAAGGAAGAAGGTTATTTAAGATGGGATTCCCTCGGGGAATTTCTGGCTCTTGCCGTATCTTTGGAACATCTGGCAAATACATTCAAAAATAAAAAGGCACAGATTCTTGCCGATACTTTGGATCAGGCAAATGGCAAGATATTGGATAACAACAGGTCGCCTGCCCGTAAGGTCGGCGAATTGGATAACCGTGGAAGCCATTTTTATCTTGCTCTATATTGGGCGCAGGCGTTGGCAGGGCAGACTCAGGATAAAGAACTTCAGTCCCGTTTTTCCAAAGTGGCAAAAGAGCTTGGAGCTAATGAGGTAAAAATTATCGGAGAACTCGCTGGGGCACAGGGAAAACCTCAGGATATGGGAGGCTATTACCGCCCGGATACTGTAAAGACAGTAAAAGCAATGCGTCCAAGCGCAACCTTAAATGCAATAATTGACACTATCTGAGCTAGCAGTGTGGGACAAAGACTTAATTTTAGACAGGATACACAGGAAAAATGGGATTAAAAATATTCAATATATTTGAAAGGAGAATGTAAAAAATGGCAAAGGTTGCCGAGTATTTTGGAAAAAAATTATTGAGAAAATATCAGATACCAGTCCCCGCGAACTGGCTTGTTACTGAAAAGGCGCAGCTTGACGAGATAGAGCTGAATAGTAACAGGGAATATGTTATAAAGGCGCATGGCAATTTTAAGGGGAGGGGAAAACTTGGGCTTGTAAAAGTTAAATTATCAGCGAAGGATGCTGTGGGAGAGGCAAAGAAAATGCTCTTCCATCAGATTAATATAAACAGCCATCCTGTAATCATCTCTGAGGTTCTTATTGAGGAGATGGTAAGCACCCAGAAAGAATATTATCTTGCCCTTCAATCTGTCAGAGAGGGGACAGATGTCCTTTTTTCTGTGAAGGGTGGAATAGAGATTGAGGAGAACTGGGATTCAGTAAATACAATTACAATTCCCATTGATGGTGTAAATGACTCAGCATTAAAACAATTTTTAAAGAAGGCATCAGTGCCTGAGAAAGAAATATCCAACCTATCTGATTTTATAAAGAAACTTTACGAGTCATTCACAGGCGAAGATGCAACATATTTGGAAATTAATCCCCTTGGGATAATAAAAGATAGTTTTGTCGGAATGGATGCCGTTCTAATGGTGGATGAGGATGCGCAATATAAACATTCTGACTGGACATTTAATTTTCTTTCAGATTTTGCCCGTCCACTTACAGACGAAGAGATTCACATAAAGACAGTAAACAGTAATTTAACCAAGGGAACAGTTAAATTTACAGTATTGAATTTAGAGGGAAAGCCAAAGGTGGCCATACTTCCTGCCGGCGGCGGTGCGTCTGTTTTCTATACTGATGCAGTAGTCCAGCTTGGAGGCGTTCCATTAAATTATACAGAATACAGTGGCGACCCTCCTGCAGATGCGGTTTTTGAGCTTACAAAGATTGTTGCGGCGCAGCCCGATATTCAGCATTTGATAGTTGGAGGTGCAATAGCAAACTTTACAGATGTAAAAGCAACCTTTACAGGTATTATTAAGGGGCTTCACTGGGCAAGAGAGCAGGGGCATTTGAATGGTGTCAAGATATGGGTAAGAAGGGGCGGTCCGAATGAAATGGCAGGGCTTGACATGATGAGGGCTCTCAGGGAGGAGGGCTTTGATATTTATGTATATGACAGAAATACCCCCTTGACTGCCATTGCAAACATGGCACTGGATGGCAAGATAGAGTTTCAGAAACCTAAGGCTATCTATCCTGCACCGCTTAGAAGGGAAAGGAGCCTGCCATTCTGCAACAAAACTTCTAAGATTATGATATATGGTGCACAGGGATTAAATCCTGCCAGGAGGATGGCTGAATTCAGCTACCTTTCAGGAATGCCATATAATGTTGTTTGTCTTGTAGACCCCAATGCCAGTGGAAATGAGACAATTCCTTATGGTGCTGAGACCATATTAATGCCGACATATAAGACAGCACAGGAGGCTATTGACGGGCATCCGGAGATAAATGAGGCATTAATCTATGTGAACAGAAAAGCCGCATATGGGACAGCAATAGAGGCATTGAACTTGCCGCAGATTAGGTTTATATCCATGATTACCGAGGGTGTCCCTGAGATTGATGCAAAGAAACTCCTTCACATTGCAAGAAATAAGGGAAAGATATTTAATGGTCCATCTGCAATCGGTATGTTCTCTGCCGGTGAGTGCAGGATGGGTGTTGCAGGAGGGTCATATGATAATCTGATTAAGTCACGACTTTATCGTCCCGGCTCTTTCGGTGTATTAACAAAATCGGGAGGACTGCTCAATGAGATTATGTGGATGCTCTCACAGTGGGCAGATGGGACAACAACGGCAATAGGTATTGGCGGTGATTCGTTCCCGGGCTCCGATTATGTTACATATCTGGAATTCTTTGAAAATGACCCTCAGACACATGCTGTCGTTATTATCGGCGAGATGGGGGGTAATTTAGAGGAAGGTGTGGCAGAATGGTATTCTGCAAAGCAGAGGAGGATAAAGGTAATAGCAGCAATTGCAGGCATTAGTCAGGAAAAACTGCCTAAAGGATTGAAGTTTGGTCATGCAGGTGCAAAACTTGATGCCAGTGGAAGAGGGACAACAAGATATAAGATGGACCTTCTTAAAAAGGCGGGTATTATTGTGGCTCCTACCTTTGGTGACCTTGGTCCAATTATTGAAGATATATATTTAAAACTTGTAAAAGAAGGAAAGATTGTTCAGGATGTTGAGCCAAAACC
>Ga0209520_10000827_pt1 | contig 17445 bp, 18 predicted proteins | sample Rifsed16ft1_FD_184009 | JGI IMG/M metagenome (GOLD analysis project Ga0209520, IMG submission 184009) | Soil microbial communities from Rifle, Colorado, USA - sediment 16ft 1 (version 2) | ecosystem: Environmental > Terrestrial > Deep subsurface > Rock core/Sediment | place: Rifle, Colorado...
TCTACTTCGATAAAGTAGTTCTGAGTCAAGGCTGCGGTAAAAAGTGGCAAGATAGCCAAAAAGGCTATGATCTTTAGTGTTGTATTCATTGAGAACGAGCATAAAACAAAAGTTAAAAGCATTTTTCCAAATCTAAATTTTTTTACTTTGATATTCATGGAATCCAAACAAACATGTTATTTGATTTACCGAGTTTTGTTTCTTTTTCTGTAGATTTCCATATTTCTCTCATGATCTGAATGACTTTCAAGATGACAAATCAAATCTTCTTTTGTATTGAAAATTTGTTCACAGTAATAGCATTGATGAATCATCGCATCAATGTGTTCTAGTTAAATTAATGATTTTGTCCGAATTAAAAAAAGATGTGAAGATTCATAGAATCTAGTCTTCAGTTAGTTTCTTTAGTTCATCTAGGGCCATTTTATATATGCCCGAAAGCATCATTGATGCCTGTTTGTCAGAATTTTGTAGTTCTCCTGACCAAACGACTTTTGACTTTCCTTCATGGTTGGATACTTTCACTTCGCCTTTCAAGCCTGGAAATGGTTGTGGGGCATCAATGATGGAATACTTTAATGTCCTTGTATTGTCATCAATAGAATCAAGTCTTTCCACTAGGTTTGCTGTCTGATTAGGACCGAGTTGTATGTTGCATCTTCGTTCACATCCTGCATGGTTACCGTTTATTTCAGACGTTAGAACCATTGGAATATATCGTTCAACGCCGTCAAATGAACTAATAATTCCCCACACTTTAGCAGGGGACGCATTTATGACTGCCGATTCAGATACAATCAATTTTTTTCCTCCAATCTGTAAGTTTTTGTTTTGTCACGGTCATACTTTTCTTATTAGTATAAAAAAAATTTCCCAAATGTTATAGAAATTATCTTGAAATAAAAATAAATTTTAAAGTTTTTCTTTGAGCAATTCATTTATTGCTTTTGAAAAGCTGTATGATGTGTGAGTATGTTGAATTGTCTTTGCCTGAAGATGACGAATTTTTTTAGCAACATCATCCAACATTACAGTGATTCGTTTTACCAATGACCACAACCTACTGTTGTCCTATTTAAGAAATATTCCAAATTCAATTATTTTTTATCCAGATGGAATTAAGACAGATAATCAAATTAAAATCTCAATACTCAAAACTAAGAATTTTTAGATTTTAGAATTTTTTGTTCTTGTCTGAGTTTGTATGCTGTCAGTCCACTAAATCCAAAGATAATTACCAGTCCCAGATATGATAATGGTTGATTATATTCAATCAATATTGCAGAGATGCCCGTCCCAAAAACGCTGGGAAGAAGAGACAGTGCATAGAGCCACCATCCACAACAGCCCAAAGGAACCAAAGAGAAAAAAGACAAAAAGGATGTTAATGCAGTTCCGCCAGTATTCCCTCCAAACGCTTTTTTCTTTATGCTTAATCGGCATCCTAATTTCTTTGAATAACTTGAAAGATACATCTGCAACCCAACACCAATCCCCATTCCCAATATGATAAAAGAATTGATCTGAAATGCTGCAGATACTGCATCAAAAGGTGCAAGTGCAGGAGTGGTAACAATGACAACTCCTAGATATATGAATACAGTTATGATTCCCACAATGATTCCTTTTGATAGCGGTTTCAATTTTTCTCTGAATAGAGTAATGTGTCAGGATGAAATGCTGCCCATTCAAACCAAAATCCAGGATTATACACTTCTCGTTGTAATTTTCCCCCCTTTAATGGACCTTCAATAGACTCTCCGTCAAAATTCCAAGTACTCCTTGTCTGTATGTCTATTATTTTTTCATGAGAGTATTCAAATTCTAGAACTTGTTCATCTAGAACTCGATTAAATGCTCTTGCCATTTCTGGATATAGAGAGATCAGGACAATTTTCTTGTCTCCAATACTATCGTTGATTACTTTTTTTTGTTCAATGTCAGATAGTTTGTACGCCTTGTATATGCCATTATCAAAACCTAGGATCTTTTCTTTTAGAAAAAGTCTATCATCTTTGTTTTCCACAGGGAAAATTATTCTGGAATCTGTGTAATAATTTCCATAAGGATCAGAGCCATATGATCTAAAAAATCCAGTATCGGTTGTCAGTACAAGAGTGTCAGGGTACAATGATTTCCAATCAGACCATCTTGCAACATCAAATGGGATTCTTTTTAATGTGTAGCCAGTCATTTGTCCCGTAATTGCAACTCCCAAAGCCTGACTCCACTGCGAATCAGTATTTCTATCATACATTACCAGATTGCTGTTATACAGTTTACCTGACGTTCCAAATTCTGTAATTTTTCCATCAACATTTCTGTCAAAAACTTGGTTTGTAAAACACAATGGACAATATGTCACGGCGACAGGAGTTCCACCAATATCATCATTAACAATTTCGTGCCATACCATGATAAAGAGTGGATATGCCTTTTGTTCGCCATTAATGTTAACTCCTATAACAAGGTCATCATCTGAAACAAATCTTGCATCCAAAGAATTTACAAATTTTGGATCATCAATTGATGGGATTCCGTCCTTTGGAGGTCCTCCACTTTTGATCTTATCCAAGGGAACAATGTGTTGTATTCCATTAGTGGTTTGGATTTTGCTTGATGATTCTAGTGATTTGTCGTAATTTGTGCCTGAGGTAATGTTCTTAGTTGTATCTTCTTTTGTATTTTGTAATGGCATTTGTTGTGATGAAAAGACAATAGTCACAACTAGAACTATTCCAATTATACCCATGATGGGGTATCGGTATTGCATATTTTATTAAATGACTTTTTCAAGTATTAAGAATTCTTCCAAATCTAATTTGTGAATTTGGAAATTTGTTTAAATTCATCAAATCACATTAATTATATGGATAAAAAAGATGAACAATCCCAAAATCGATTAGAGGAAAAACATATTTCAATCTGTGATGTCATGAAAGGCAATACTTCAGAAGTAATACAAAAGTTAGAGTCTAACGTACCATCGCTTGTCCAAAACTACTCTGAGTTGTATGCGGCATATCTTCACATGTTTGATGACATTTTTGGAACATGCTTAATGGCAGAAAAGGAGTTTTTTGACAAACTGAACATCGATCAAGGAATACTAAAAGAAATCAAGAAAAATTCAGACGCAGTGAAAAACCACTATCTGAACAATATTGACATGACAACAAAGTTCTTTGATGCTTATATCCAGATGAGAACTTCGATGATAAAATCTTTTGATGTCTATGCACACACCATGATGGATTCATATGCCAAAATTCTTTCACAGTTCAATCAATCTATGAATCCTCCAAAATAATTTTTTTGGTTACTATGATTAAACAGCCCAAGGTTGACTTTTCATTAAGACGAGAGATATTTTTTGTAACACTTGGTTCACTTTTGGGAGCGTTTACGATGTTTGTCCCAAAGATTATGATGGACGTAACAATTGATACACAATACTATATCACTTGGTTGGTGTTTGCACGTGTGATAGGTCAAGACACCATACAATCTGGAATTTTATTACATGTATTTGTTGCCACTGTGATTGGCATAGTGACAGGCCTTGTTCTTTACAAGGGCAAGATACTAAACATCTCAAAGATATCAAATGGCATAATCTTTGGAATCATTGCAGGGATAGTTGCTTTTGTGGTTTTTTACATCCCAGTATATCAAGTGTTGATTGCACCAAACATGATTACAGTCATGACAGAGATGGATCCTCAAATGTCAGTTCTTCAGGCTTCTGAAAGCATTAATGAATATTATTTTCAAACATTAGTGGACGCCATATTCACACACCTCATCTGGGGGATCACTCTGGGAGTTGTTTCCACAATACTTACAACAAAATTTGGAACAAGGTATAGATGCCACAGTTGTGATATTCAATTCTCAAAAATAAAGACGTATGAATATCATTACAAGTACGTACATGAGACTCCATCTCCTTCAATGAAGCATATTTTGATACTTGGTGGCGGTTTTGGAGGCGTTCGTGTATTAAGAGAGATTCAAAAGATTTTTGAGGAAGATGTGAAAGTCGACATCAAACTAGTAAGCGAAGATAATTTTTCGCTCTTTACTCCAATGCTGCCAGAGATGGCAACGGGAACGATTGAACCAAGACACATATCTACACCTATTAGAACATTTTGTAAGAGAGCCAGATTCTTTGAAGGCATTATCGAATCAATTGATCTTAAAAATAATCAGGTTGTATTTTATCGCGACTATGACAAGAAAAGAAAGAATCTAAAATATGATTATCTTGTTATATCTCTGGGGAGCAGAAATAACTTTTTTGGAAACAAAAACATCGAAAAGCATTCCTTGACAGTAAAGACGCTTGGTGATGCCATAGGAATAAGAAACCATCTCATAACAATGCTTGAGAATGCTGATCAGGAAGATGATCCTATTCTTTTATCCAAGTTTTTGACATTTGTTATAGTGGGTGGTGGCTTTTCAGGAGTGGAGACAGCTGGTGAATTAAACGACTTTGTAAGAGATGCTACATTAAACTTTTATCGGAATCTAGATGTTGATAAAATTAGAGTCATTCTTGTTGCCTCAAAGAATATCATTCTGCCAGAGGTTGGAGAAGAGCTTGGTCATTTTGCATTAGAGTCACTCAAAAAAAATGGCATAGAGATAATTACAAATTCCAAGGCAGTCGATGCTGGAAAAGATTTCATAGTATTAGACAATGGACAAACTATACAGTGTGGCACCTTTATTTGGGCTGGTGGAATTGTAATGGATCCTGTAATAGCAAATCTTGATTGTGACCATGACAAGAAAGGCAGCATCATAGTAAATGATTATTTGCAGATACCAACTCACAAAAATGTTTATGCTCTTGGTGATTGTGCGTCAATAACTGACAAGACTGGAAAACTGTATCCCCCAACAGCACAACATGCGCTTAAAGAAGCTGAAACGGTTTCAAAAAATCTCATAGCATCAATAAAAGGAAATGAACGCCTTCAAGAATTTGAATATGTCAGTAAAGGAACAATGGCAAAAATCGGAAAAAGAAATGGCGTGGCATTATTATTGGGAAATAAAATTCATGGTTTTCTTGCATGGGCAGTTTGGAGACAATATTATCTATCAAATCTTCCAACAAAAGAGAAAAGGATCCGAGTTGCAATTGACTGGGCAGTATCATTCTTTTTTAGACCAAACGTAACACGACTTCGAAATCTAAAAGAAAAAAGCCTATAGATGTAAATCAAAAATCACACCGAAAAGACAAGAAAATCAATTTCGAATTGATTTCAAATCAAATCACATAAATCTCATAAAATCTGAAATTTGGAAAAATGATAATTAGAAAGAAGATAATACTGGGAATAACGTGCAAGAAGAAAAATTCATCACCATACAAGGAAATAATCTAAGATATTTTGAATATGGTACATCTTCTAATACTGTTATATTTGTTCACGGATTAGGTGCTTCTGCAGAAAGATGGGAGTATGTAATCCCATATTTTAGAAAAAACTACCGTGTAATAGCTCTAGATCTACCAGGCTTTGGATTAAGTGACAAGCATCCTATTGATTATACAATTGACTTTTTTGTAAGATCTCTTTCTGAATTTATAGACAAACTTGGGATTCAAAACAGTATTCTGATTGGGTCATCACTTGGAGGCCAGATAATCACAGAACTTGCCATAGCAGAACACAAATTAATCAATAAACTGGTCCTTGTCTCACCATCAGGTGTTGTAAATTATTCTACTTCTGTACTTGATGCATATATTGGTGCAGCAATTTCACCAAACCAAGAAAATGCAAGGAAGGCATTTTTTATGATGAACGGACAAAACAAGGATGTTGATTCTAAAATAGTAGATGACTTTATCACAAGAATGAACATGCCAAACGCAAAAAAAGCTTTTCTCTCAGCCATCATATCTAACAAAGAATCAAAGATCAGCTGCGAGAAACTCGCAAATGTATCTATTCCTTCTTTGATTATATGGGGGGAACATGATCCAGTAATTCCTAAAGAGAATGCTGAACTGTTTTTTTCATGTATAAAAAACTGCCAATTTGTAGAAATGAAAGAGTGCGGTCATACTCCTTTTGTTGAAGAGCCAGAAAAATTTTCAAAAATTGTACTAGAGTTTCTAAAAGAAAAGTAACTGGTTAGTCTTGTAAAAAATTAACTGTAAATTGAGTCTCTGAGGCTTTTTGTTTTCGTATCTATTTCTTTGATTGCATATTCTGCAATCTCTGCTTGTTTTTCAAGTAGAGTAAGGCTACAAGAAACTCCTGGAACAAGCTTTGACATTATAGTACATAATTTTACACCTGATTTAAAATCTGGTCCCTCTCTTTCAATCTGAAATAATAATACGACAACATTTTGTTTTGCAAATCTTCCTTCATTTAACAACATGCCTGGTAGACCAGGTATTGTTCCACTAGAGAGAATTGGTATCCCAGCTTTCTTTAGTATGTTTTTAGCATGCTCTGTACTAGCTACGCCCATTATTCCATCTCCGAATTTTTGAGTTTCAGTTATTGGTACACTGCTTAAAATCAGCGAGCATTTTTGTTTTTTTGCCCAATCTAACATTGTTTTGGCTGCTACTCTGTGAAGAGATTCGTCAAGTACTAGATAAGATGAGAAAACACTGATCTTGAGTTGATCATTTACAAAGATATTTGCGGGATAATTTGGGATTCCATCTTTTATAATGCTGATTGGGGGAAAGAATTCTGAATCCAATGTAGCAGCTAGCTCAAAATGTGCGATTTGTATCATAGATTCTGTGGCAATAGCATTACTAAATCCAATTGACGGAAATCCATCTAAGACATACCCGCCTTCGATATTGATTGGCCTGATTTCTTTTATATTAATTGATGACTCCATTTTTTACCTTCCATATGTTGTAACTAGGCCGCATTATATTTAAGAAAATTTCCAATTCTTGATTGAATGGATTAATCTTTTGAATTATACAAGAAAACAGATTGCCAATTAGCATCCTCATACTCAATTTTATCATCTTTGCTTGCCTGTGTGTATTTTGAAAATGTACTACTGATTGTAAATGTGAATTTCTTTCTCAGTATTTTTTGTAACGAAAGTGGTACTAGTTTCAGAAACTAATTTTTAACCATTCCCTTGTCACGGGATAGAAATTATTCTATGTTATTTTGACAATTTTTTATAAATCATTCAAGACAAATCTTGAGAAATATTATAAGTCCTATCAATTCAGCAATTCCCACTCCTAATAGGTATGGAAATATCTCATTAGCAAAAAATACATCCATTGTAAAGTATGCCATGGCTCCAATAACATTATGTAAAAACAACATCGATGCAACAACAATCATACCCATAGGAAGTTGTGCCCTTGTTTTGACATACATTTTAGCAAACATCACAATCAAAACTCCAAGAACTGCCATGTTGGCAATAGACACAACAGAAAGAATTAATGAATTAGGTTCCATTTAAAAATCAAACATCCACGAACTTATTTACTTTTATCCAATTTTTTTGCAATCTCATCAAATATCACCATATTAACTTCAAGAAGCGGTGCAATAAAATACAACGCTGCATATTTTTCATCACTCTTTCCAATCAAACTGTTTTTTTCAAGTACTTTGAGATGATGTTGAATCGCCTTATAATCAAGTTCGAGACTAGTTGCAATCTGATTTGCATTCATTTGATTTTCATGTAGAGTTTTAATGATTTTGAGCCTATTTAGACCACCTCGAGAACCTGTAAAAACAAACCATAAAAGCCGTTTAGTGTGCGGATCACTTACCAAATAAAATCACCAAAACATCATTTGAAGTTATGAACCAGAGCATCTTTTTTTATACATCACATATAAAACTAAATTTTATTTACTAGAGTATACCAGTTAATCTCTTAACTTGTCCAGTATTTTATCATAAATTTTTATTTTATCTTTAGATGAAATGCTCTTTTTTAGACTATTGTCAGTAATGTAAATTCATCTCATTCAGAGTTTGTAAAAAAGGGTTAAAAAAACATCAAATGCAGTTTAACAATTTTGTAAATTCTTGTAACGATAAAGAAAATTTAGATTGTGATTTTTTCATTGATGATAGTTCAAGTTTAGCTCAAATTAAATGAATTACAAAAACCATGTTTATCATATGAACAGAAATGGAATAAACACTTGCGATGAAATTTTATCAAAAAAATCAAATCTAAATCATGCATTTGACATGATTAAAGAATCAATTAATTGACACATCTCAATTAATTCTTCAAATTTCAATGTCTACAAAAACACCACAATGATCAGAGGCCTCTGTGTCTTCTTTTTCTACTGTCTCAAACCGCTCATGATTTTTGATGATTGAAATTTTTGAGTTGGAGTTTTTCTGCAAGCCACGTCTCTCAATGATAGGTTTTGCAGCATTGTTTTTCTTTTTAATATCAGAGGACAGTAGTAAGTAGTCAAACTGCCCAACCTCATCTTTTTGGTCATAGTAATGTGTCCATGGATCACTGTCTTTTTCTACAACATTCCACAGTCCAGTATCAAAAAGCGGCTTTAGAGCACCAGATTCGGGCCCATCATTAAGATCCCCCGCCACAACAAAATTTCCACTTAATGTGTTGCCAAATCGCTCTGAAATAATCTCAGATACTCTTTCTGACTGGAGTTTTCTTTTTTTCCATGCACTTGATGTCTGCGGATTTTCATCTGGTTGTCCAAGCTTTGACTTGAAATGGTTTGCAAATACAGTAATTGTTTTTCCTGTATTTGACGGAGTAAGAATTCTGTCTGAATCATCACATGATAAAATCTTTCCACGATAGTCTGCAAGTAGTGATTTGCCATCAGTATCTTCTAGTGCAATCTCTACTTCAAGGCAGTCCCTTGAGAAGATATCGTCCCATTTACCATCGTCTTTTTTGAATCGCTCAAACTGATGTGTTCTAACTGACAGTATTGGATATCGAGATAATAATGCAACATCAATCATTCTGGGATCATTAGAGTCAATTATTGCACCGAACGGATATGTGCCTTCAAAATCATTTTGATTTATCTTGTCATATTCTGAACCAAGTTCTGCTTTGAGATTTTTTGGATAGAGATATTTTTTATTAAATGCCTTGAGTGCCTCCATGTTTTCTACTTCTTGAAGTGCAACAATGTCAGGATTGTTTGCAAGAATTACTTTGGCAGTATTCCATCGTTGATTCTCTGCAAATCCACTATAGGAAAGTTTTCTCTCTGAAGAATTTAACAATCCACCTTCTTTTTCAATAATGTCTAGCTGAATTTTTATCTGCATTGCAACTATACGAAATTCTAATAGTTTTTCTTTGTTTTCTGTGTTCTTTTTTTCATTATGGGCTCCTTTGAGAATTTCAGCATACATCTCCTCTAGGAGTGTTACTGTAACATCAAATAGATTCGATGCGCCATTTTTTGCCAGAGTCTTGAGAATAGTTTTTGTGATGTTTTTCCCATCCTTTCTTACAATCTCTTCTTTTGGTAAAAACCCAACATAATCATAAAGATCCTCAATTACATCGTCTTTGACAAACGGCTCTATCAAATTAGTTGGAATATCGCCTAATGCGAGGTATTTTTTGCTGTAAATATTGTCTTTCTTGTTTGATTTTTTGACATAGAAAAACCGATATCTCATAAATAGATTCTCGCAGTTAAATGTGCCAAGGCGAATTTTCAATGAATAATAGAATTATTGTATGAACTTAAGGATTTAGGAAAACAGATGACTAGAATCTGAAAATAAAAAAGAGAAAAATTAAGGCAGGATTTTTGCAATAAGTAATTGCAATTAATTCAGAAAATCCTGAGGAATTATATCCTGATACTAGCCACTCATTGCCTTCTGCAGTAAAAACAATTTGTGCACATGTTGTATGCGTAAGTGCATTTCCTCGAATTTCATACCCACCGCCAATAGGTATCTCGCCAATAGGTATCTCGCCATTACCCGTATCACAGGCAGCAAAAGAATTACCAATAGGGTGTAATATTACAGGGGCAGTATCTCTTCACGTATTACCAATCTACATCTTTTTGCAGAATCAATGAGATATGGGGATATTCTAATTCATTCTCAAAACCCATCATCCTGACCAACTCTGTTGAATGAATCCACGCCAACTCCTTTGTAGTTTTCTCATCAAGTATGTTTAATCCTGCAATGTGAAGTAATTCCAGAGTCAGTTTTGGCATATTTACAGCTCTCTCCATCATTCTGGTAGCAATTCTAATCTTGTCTTTTTCATTCCAATATTTTCCCAGCTTGTACTTTCCTGTCATGCTGTTTGGAATAATTTTTGTCAATCTTACACCCTTTATTGTGGACATGTCCAAAGTAAGTCTCTTGTATCTCCCTTCAATCTGATTTTTTTCCATTAACGCATTGAGCACATCTGCTTTTTCTTGATTATCGGTTATTCCTTGTGCGATTCCTTTGATTACAATACTGATATACAATGTGTCTGTCTGTGACGCATCATCTTGAGGCTCAAAGAAGTATGATGGTAAAAATGCTAGTTCTCGGTCTACCTCAAAGCCACACTTTGGATTTCTTTCAAGGTTTTCATATTTTTCGCCTCTTGGAAAACCATGAATGTATATTGCATCATTATAGTATACAAAATTCATTGGGGCAACAAATGGATATCCATCTTTGTCAATTGTAGCTATTCTGCCAATTCTTTCTTGATTTAAAAATTCAATAATTTTTTCTTTTGAGTTTATCTTGGAATGGGGGATAAACTGCACATGTCTTCTTTTGATTAGATATAATTATTGTTTATCTTTGGCACAAAAGAAAATGTTTTTCTTTAGATGAGAAGAGTAAAAGGTTCTGAGATTAACTGGAACTTAAGACCAAAACCTATTCAGGCAACTTGGTGAGAGTTCCAATTACAGTGTGATTTTACAAAATAGTATTTAGCAAATACTGATAATTTCTACGTGAGTCTTTTAAGCAAATTTTCCCAAATCACTAATGGTCTTCATACAAGAGTCATTCATTTACAGACCAGCGTCCAAGGATTGGGCAGTTTAGCCCAATCTTTTTAATCCAAAGTCTAGTTTTTATTTTTGATAAACATTTTTAATGTTAAATTAAAAATTGGCTTCATGAGATTTTTTAGCAAAGAAAAAGTCATTTTAGAAACTAAATGTAGAGAATGTGACATGGAATTTTCAGAACCAGAAAGAATGCTTCGCCATATGATTAAAGCACATACAAAGAAAAAACCCAGTTGTAACTGTTAATACCAAATCAAAAAGCATTAGAAAATAAAAATAAAAAAGAAGTGAATTTTAGACTACTGGGGCTGCCCAATCATCTTCTGCAGTTACTCCGCCATCAACCCAAGTCCATTGAATCTTTTGATAAGTGAATGCTATTGATTCTAGCGGATGATCATCATGCCCAGGATCAGGAGGATGTTGGCCAGTTCTGGAGATATTGGCGTTTGTCATCTTTACTGTAAAGTAATGTTGCATTGTGCCATCGCCTGCTGGATTTGGTCTAAAGAACTCCAAAGTAACATCGGACAAGTTTTCATTTGTGGTGAGAGATCTAAATAGCAAAGGAGTTGATTTGTCAATCTCTTTTGTTATAACAATTGGCGAGTGTTGTCTTTTACCAGTCGGCAGTCCTGACGCTGCATCTCTTGGTGAGGTTATTTCATGAGAATATGAAAGAACTTCAATTTCTCCTTCATGTCCACGATCAGTAGAACTTCCTTGAATGCTTCCTGAATTTCCTTGAGCGGTCATGTAGATCTTAACATCTGAACGAGATGATGGATTCAATATTGCATCAATCTGTCCTTGAAGATTTGCGTCAGTTGCTCTTAGTTCTGTAAAGACGTCAAAGAATGAATCGGTATGCTGATTTGCTCAGCTAATGCCACATCAACATTACATCGTATATTTTATTACACAAATCATAAATTCAATGTTGACCCCAGGCAGATGTAAATTCACTAAATACAAAAAACTGCGTAGTTCTGCATAGTTACAAAATACAAATCACAAAAAGATCATAATGGAATTATTTTGCAGACTAAAAGATTAAAAATGTCGCTGAGAAACATCACAAGATGAGTCTACTCTGTTTTGAATTTCAAATTGCAAGTGGGGCAAAACCAGGACGCAGTTTCGCCTTGCTCTCTAAAAATTATTCCAAAACATTTTGGACACTGCCCTATTTCATCATCCACAAATTTTCTAAATTAAATACCAATACAAGTATTTCAAAAAACAAAATACAACGAGGTAAACGGAAAACCAAAACGAATGCTGAGTGCTTCCACCCTTTTTCGCCTCTTTTCCTTACTGTCGACAACTATGACAGTTCCTCGTCATACAATACATCACTAAATGATATTAAAGTGAATCGAGATAATTTCTTTATATGTGTAAAGAAAACAATAATGTTTCCAAATAATTGTAAACATATATCCAATAGTTAATATTTACAACATTTCACAAAAAATATGTGAAAATTTACAATAAATAAAGATCAGAATCATAAATTTCCATGTTAAATCTTAAATAGTTAAACTTCTTATACCATACTGTGTCGATAAGTGTTTCGACTGAATAAACTGCGTGACCCTGCAGAACAAAAAAAGGCAATCAGGCGTTTAACGTCCTGACAATGAGAGGAAATCTCTCAGTGTTCTGCAATTGAGGGTTACGCCTTTTTTGTTTCTGCTCAAATCCAGATCACAAGAATCAGGGATCATCTTAAATGGTAGAATCACGTATTATGTTATGAGATTCAAGTCTAGAGTTTGTATGTTTGTCGTCCTAGCATACAAAGACAAGAATCTCTTTTAAAATAATTCAAATCTTTCCATAAAGTAATCAAGGATCTATTTTTATTCTACAAACGCGTAATAGAACATGGAAAGCTGACACAATTTCCTATTGTCAAATGCTGGCATCAGTTTGCTGGTCTTTGCTTACTTGCAGGGCCACGCAAAGGTTGATCCGCAAGAGTCAGCTTCCAAATTATTCTGAAATAAAGACAAAGAATAGTTGAGAAATTTTTTAATAGTAAGTGTAATCACAGAACAATCCAAGGTTGTGATAAAATTTACAGGTTCAATTTTAGATACGGTAAATGTTTTATTGAATCTACAAGTCGGCGACATGTCCAGACTGGAGCATGTCAAGAGAATGATTCTAGAAGACAAGCCGTTGTACTCTAGTGATCAACAATATGTCAACAGCCTTGCAGCAACATACATCGCAGACTATCAGACAGATGAGGCGCAGCCAGTGCTAGTCAACTGCCGTAACTGCAGCACCAGCATTCCAAAATCAGCACAGTATTGCACTTTGTGCGGAACTAGACAGAAAAGAGAGTACACCAATTACGACATTTCAAAAATAGCAAAAAGATACAACCCATTACAGATTATATCCAGACCAAATTCGTACCAGACTCTTGCCATAATTGGCGGATTAACAGCGATGATACCGGTATTATTCATACTGGCAAGAATGGACCCGCTGCTAGAGGCAATTAACTACGAGACAGGAAGGGACATCTCAGGACTGGCAGGCATTTTCATATTTTTAGGAATCGTATCTAGCACTTTGAGTGCCATATCCATAGCAGTCACATTTGTGGTAAAAAACCCAAAAAAGGCAGGAAGGATTTTGTTTTTTACGGCATTTGGAGTATTGGCAACATCTGTTCTGATAGGAGTGGTAGGTTTTGTCTTTATCTTGCTTGCAAGCAATGTCGCCTACAAAAAAAGACACTACTGATCAGGGTAAAAGCAGGATTCCACATTTCCACTACTAGTAGAATAATGGTACACTATTCCATGAGATAGTTTGGTTTGTCCGATGTATTTCATGAATCAGTATTGAAAAATTTTTACTTAACAAAATGTGTGTTCAGATGCTACAATCATTTATGATATTGGTGTGATATTCTTTATATCCAGCAAAATGACTCGATGACATCTTGTATCCAGTTGAAGAGATTATGAAAGTGCCAGTCACGCTAGGCAAAGATGCTGTAATATCTGAGGCCATACGAATCATGGCAAACAAGAAGATAGGAAGAATACTAGTATCAGACAACCAAAAGATCACATCAATAGCTACGGAAAAAGACATGGTGTTTTTCTTGCTAAATGATCAATCAGAAAAAAAGCTGGAAGAGATTCCAATACACAAAATAATGAAGCCTGTCTTGTCAGTATCTGAATCCACAAGCATAAAGAGTTGCGCAAAAAAGATGCTTGAAAACGGAATTGGCTCACTTGCAGTAACACAAGAAGGCAAGATCACAGGCATCATAACAAAGACAGACCTCATAGAGTATTTTGCAAAAACCCAGTCTGGCAAAAAGATAGTAGGGGAATACATGTCGCCTTATTATGCATGGGCATATGCAGATTCGCCACTATACAGCATTGTATCAAAGATGATTAATGACAAGATTTCACGCCTGATTCTAAGGAATAATGATGAAACACCAATAGGAATACTCTCATTTAGTGATTTGTTCAGATTATCACTGACAATAGGAAATCAAAACGAAGTAGTAGATGACACCAATCCATCAATACCAGTTGTGTTTCCGCGAAAAGGATTTGTCTCAAAGGATGGGTTTGGCGGTACAATCAAGGCAAGCCAGATTATGAAAGACGAGATCATTACAGTAAACTATGACGATGACTTGGCAAAGGCATCCCAAGTCCTCATTGATAAAAAAATTAACGGTGTTGGGGTGTTATCATCAAATGGCACATTAATTGGAATTCTAAGTAAGACAGACATCATAAAAGCAATTGCATTTCTAAACTAGTGCGATTCGAATTATAGATCAACGTCTTTTGTTTCTCTGCTGAGTAGGGTTGGAATTATCAAAATAATTGCACCAATCATAATGTTGATTCCAAGTGCTACAGGTATCATTTGTTTTGGGACAGATGACATCAAGTATAATGCAATTAATGGAGACCAAGAGCCAAAGATCAGTCCGGCATTGTATGAAAATCCTGCAGCGCTGTTTCTTATTTGTGTAGGAAATCTTTCTGAAAAATATGCAGGGATTGGTCCTGATGCAGTGGATATGACAAATGCAAACACTACAACATACAATATTAACCCATAGACATTATTTAAAATTGCACTTGCAAGCGGGATTGAAACCAGAACAGATGCAGATACAAAAATAAGCATTGATTTTTTTCGCCCAATCTTTTGCGACAACCAACCGGTAAGAATCATACCGACCCAAGATGATGCGGTGGCATAAATCATAATTAGTGCTATTTGTGATTTTTCAAAATTGCCAAACTGCTCCAAGTATGTAGGCAATATGCTAATGGAGCCGTGGTACATGTAGACAAGGCCAGTCATTATTGCAGCGCACAGCAAAAACTCCTTTCGGTAAATTTTTCCAAAAACAATGCTTCTCAGAGGAGTCTTTTCCAGCCCTTCTTTGCTCTTTTTTATCCATAATGGGGATTCATCCATGCTAATCCTTACAAAAAGGGCGACAAAGCCAGGAATGATTCCTGTAAAAAAGAGTATTCGCCAACCAATCTCCTCAAACAGTTCTCCGGGAAATGCAATGGTTATGATTTGAAATGATATTGCAGCCAAAAGAAACCCAAAAGAGAACCCACTTTGCAAAAACCCAGACAGAAGACCCCTTTTCTGTTTTGGGATGCTTTCAATGGTTAAGACGGCACCGCTGCCCCACTCACCACCGGCAAAGATTCCCTGGATCAGTCTAACAGTTATCAAAAGAACTGGTGCCATTACTCCTACAACTGCGTATGTTGGCAATAGCCCGACTGCAAACGTTGCAACAGAGAATCCAAGTATTGTTATAATCATTGATTTTTTTCTACCAAACTTGTCGCCATAAATTCCGAAAATCACAGAGCCAAGAGGTCTCATTATTAACGTGACTGTATATGATGCAAATGTTGCAAGTATGCTAAACACTGGATCCTGTGATGGAAAAAACAGTTGGCTAATTGAAGGAATTACCAAAAGCATCAATACAATGTCGTATCCGTCCAGAGACCATCCAAGAAATGAACCGATGGCGATTTTTTTCTGAGATACAGTCAGACTCAACAAAATATTTCGAGTCTAGTTGTATATAGGCATAGATTTCAAGACAGAAAACATTTCCAATACAATTATGCTATACAAGAGAAACATTTGAATTTTAAAAAACAAAAGGCTTTTTTGAAAAGACCACTTTTTTATCAACATGATAACTGATGAGATGCTAAAGGAGATTTGCGACAAGGTTGAGAATTCACTTGAGAACTATGTTTTAGAGCATAGGGGGCAATTATTTGAAGACGGTAAAATAATCGAGGGCGGCATGGAAGGACAGATAAAAAATCAGTACGAATCCAGATTATCAGGAATGATCCTTGCAAAAGGAGCAGACATCAAATTGCTTTCAGAGAAGCAACAGGGATACATCAAAGACAGAATAAAAAACACACTAGAGTTATCTAAGAGGCAATACGAATCTTAGGAAAAAAGAGGCCTATCGCCTTGAGTTGATTTGGGGGCTCTGTTGAAGGAGACTTTTTTTGATCAGTATTGGGATGCTGTAAAAGGTTGCAAGTGCTATTGCATCTGATGCCCTGTGGTTTCTTAGGATCATCTCTTTTTTTCCAGTAAAATACAGATTGGCCCTTAGCGCCTCACCATTATCATAGATTCTTACCTTGACTAGAAGCAGTCCAGACTCTTCACAGATCTGCTCTATCATGTTGTACATTGACGGGATTTCGCTGTGCTTGCCCTCTTGAAAATCAGAGATATGTTTTGCAACATCTACTGAAAATGCAGAGATTGGAAATTCTTTGCCGTCAGATGTTTTGAGAATTACCGCCCCCATACCTAAATCGGTAATACCCACATTATCTATTGTTAGAACTTCAGAGTCTTCATCCAGATCAGTGATTTGTATTTTAGATTTAGCATGGATGGTTTTTCTCCATAAAGAATCCAGACGGGTCATTAGAGTAGATCGTATGTTCATAATTTGCACTAAATAGCAAATTCATTCTTTTAAACCCTCGGCGTTTGACAAATTTTAAGATGTCTCATCATGGTAGAAATATAGAGGCATCATATCAATTAGAATAAAGCATGCCAGAAATAGACATCAAAGATTATGAAAAGAGATGCCAAGAGTTACTAGAAGACGACGAAGTAAGATTTGCGGGACTATTAGATGAGTTTGGAAAACTACTTGCAGGAGGATACAATCAAGGCATAGACCCCAGATTGACAGAAGAGCAACATGATGAAGTGTGTAAGGAATTGGCAGCGAGGGTTGCAAAAAGAAAAAAATACGATACAGAGCTTGGACGTGTCAAATATTCTGCATCACGCAGAGAACATGTCGT
>Ga0209520_10000828_pt1 | contig 17441 bp, 22 predicted proteins | sample Rifsed16ft1_FD_184009 | JGI IMG/M metagenome (GOLD analysis project Ga0209520, IMG submission 184009) | Soil microbial communities from Rifle, Colorado, USA - sediment 16ft 1 (version 2) | ecosystem: Environmental > Terrestrial > Deep subsurface > Rock core/Sediment | place: Rifle, Colorado...
AGGGCTATAACTATGTGTATAAGAGTCGCTCCATGAATCCACCCATGTGAAACTCAAACTTCCTGTGGTCGCAATTGACCATCCGGTGATGCTGGACTGTGCATCGGCAATGGCAAGTGCATACACCGAACCGCTCATTCCAAAAACAACAACCGCCGTCATAGCGACTACTGCGACCATTACTTTTATCTCTTTAATTATCTTTTTCATTAGTTTTCAACTGCTTTTTTTAAAATCATAATCAGGTTAAAGTTTAATGAAGTATAATTATACTTTAATCCTTTTTCTGCCAAATACTCCTACACCAAGAAGTCCAGCGCCGAGGAGGAGTAAAGTTGCAGGTTCAGGAACTGCTGTGTTTACTATATCAGTGCTCATAACTGTAATTGGGCCACCAAGCGGGGGTGGATCAAATCCGATTGAAAAACCAAATAACTCAAAAGGAGTACCGGGAGCAATACCTAATTCAAGCAAAAGACCTGTGTCTTTTATGTCTACTCCACTAGCGTAAATCCCGCCAGGGGTAAACGCAAAGCTTGTGAATGAACCCGACAGTAATGTTGTTCCATCCGCTATACCGAGAGAAGATATACCACCAACAATCGTGAGCCAATTAGTCCCTCCCCCATCGTAAGCAAAGCTTAACAAGGCAGTAGAACCTGAGGCTCCAACCCCGGTCCCTGAAACATCATAGACTCCATCCGCAGTAGTCCCGACTGCAGTCATGCTGCCAATTAAAATACCCGCTCCTGTTATCGTCGTTCCTGGTGTTATTATACCTCCTATACCATCAATGCCTGTGCTGAAATCTATGATAGGTACAGCACGAACAGGAACCGCATAAAGCATTATAGCCAGCACTGTCATACAAATAATAGACCTTACCATTAACCACTTCCCTAATATTTTTGATATCTTCATTTTTCACACCTTTCTTTCGTTAAAGTTTAATGCTTTTACCTGATGCTGTTTTGTATATGATGCAACTGCCATGCCAGAATTATACAGCTTACCAAACCCATTGAAATATAAGATTTTTTAGAAATATTCTAATACGGATATTTTTCAATTTTATAACTTTGTAAAAAAAATGGACACCAGAGTATTAATAAAAGGAGCACTTTCCGGGATTATACCCATACAACTCTTTGAAATATTTGAGATTTGGACTAAAAATGGGATAAATTATATAGTATGTAAAGGAAACTTACACATTAAATCATTTTTTTACATTTTCACAAGAGATTTCAGGGGCAATTCTCTTAACAGGTCTTTCTTTAAAGATTTATTTTTATTTTTTTATTAGATGGATTTAAGAAAGATGGAGATTGTAAAGATGTTGTTGTCTATACTCATCGCTCAACGGATTGACACAGATTTTAAGAAAAAATTTTATTTGTGTTCATCCGTGTTTATTTGTGGCTGCTTTTATATTTTTTTCTTTAGTCTGTGTGAGTCTGTTGCTGATTCTTTTCTTTTCAGATTTATTCGGGTTAGGTCTTCAAAGTTACAAACACTCCAAAACCTAAAAGGCCTGAGGCGAGGAGAATAAGTGTTGAAGGCTCTGGAACCGTAACCTCTGCACGTCCGTTAATAGAGTCGTTTCCACAGGACATGGTCCAATGAGCATCCATAATAAAAGGATTGCTGCCCACTATTCCGGAAACATCAAATGTTGCTATCTCATAGTAATAATGATTTGATGAAGTACCACCATCACCCGTTGCAATAGTGATATCAGCTGCCTTAGTTCCGGTTGCCATTGCAAAAGGACTGCTTGCAGAAATAAAAGAAGAATACATATCATTATTCCATGTTGTTACAGAATATAATCCGGCAGCATGTACACCTCCTGTTCCCACATTATCCAACTGATAATCCTTGGTTACATGGCCAAAGTCTATAGCGTATTCATAGCCATTAGCCGTGCTTCCATCAAACGATAGGGCTATATCTCCGGCATAATATTTATATGATGAATAAGTTTGCACACCAGTAACAACATTGAATCCTGCCTGTAAGCCTATTGACAGGGTTGAACCTTCAATCTTGTAAAAGAAATATTCGGCATCAAAATACTGACCTCCATAACCAGGTGCTAATGTTCCATCATCATTAGCAAACATATTCCAGCCGTCACCTGTAAATACACTCGCAGACGATGTAAGCGGGGCATACGATGTCGCCCATGCAGGAGAAGCAACCACCATAATAATAGCAACTGTCGCCAGATTGTAAAGCAGCTTCTCTTTAATAGTCTTTTTCATCAGATATTGTTTATGAATAGCAGATAAACGTTGAATGGCTCTCCAGAAAATCATTGAGGGCAGAAATGGCAAGGGCTGACGCCTCAGTCTCGTCAGAACATATATGGACTGATTCACAATAAAATATATCCATCAGCTCATCTATAGTCAGAGAGTTGTAAGCCCTGATATCTTCCTTTAGTCCATCAACATATCCCATAGCTCATGCCTCCTAAACTTTGATATATAATTTTGCAAGCTTCATGCCAAAGAATGGGGTAATAATCGTATACCAATTAACCCATTAAATAATAAAGAGATATTTTGATTAGAAGGGCAATTAAAGTTAAGGCCATAGGGCATTTTTATTTAGAGTGTAAAAGATATGGACACCGAAGAACTATTTGTATTTACAAAACAATTAAAAATATTTATAAAACAATAGGTTAGCAATAAGAAAGTGAAAAATGCAGTGTAAAAACAATCTACACAAGAGAAATGGTAGGCTAAGTATCTGATTTTATTTTGTATTTCTTTATGAAATGATATATGGTAGGTCTGCTTAAACCAAGTTCATCTGCAGCCTTGCTAATATTGCCTTGATATTTAATAATTGCCCCTTTTATAATGCTTGCTTCAAACTCTTCTCTTGCCTTTTTCAGGTCAACAGACTCCAGTTCCGATGCCGCTGCTTCAAGACCGAGGTCAAAAGGGGTTATAACAGAACCCTCAGTAAGGGTAATGGCACGGCGAATTTTATTTTCAAGTTCTCTTACATTTCCGGGCCAATTATATTTATCAATAGAGGCTATTGCCTCGCCACTCAGCTTTTTACTCTTACCTGAAGCATATTTCATAAGGAAAGTCTTTGATAGAAGAATTATATCATCTCCCCTTTCCCTTAACGGCGGGAGGTCAATAGGAACAACTGCAAGCCTGTAATAAAGGTCTTCCCTGAAGTTTCCTTCTACTATCAGCCGCTTAATATCTTTATTGGTTGCAGCAATAATCCGGACATCAAGCTCTATCCCCTCTCTTCCTCCAACTCTTTCTATTATCTGGTCCTGAAGAAATCTCAAAAGTTTAACCTGCAGGGAAAGCGGCATATCCCCAATCTCGTCCAGAAAAAGTGTGCCGCCATGTGCAAGCTCTACCCTCCCCTTTCTCTGAATATGCGCCCCCGTGAAAGCCCCTTTCTCATGTCCAAAGAGTTCACTCTCCATGAGATTTTCAGGCACTGCCCCACAGTTTATAGGAATGAATGGTTTCGCCTGCCTTATACTTTTGTTATGGATAGCCCTTGCAGCCAGTTCCTTCCCTGTCCCGCTTTCACCTGTTATCAAAATCGGCACATCAGTTGTTGCCACCTTCCGGATTATGCTAAATATCTCCTGCATCATGGGGCAAGATCCGATAATTTCATCTGCGAAAGACTGCTGTTGAAGTTTTTCTTGCAAATGGCGATATTCCGATTCAAGCTCTTTCACATAACTGGCTCGCTTCAATATGACCTTAATTTCCTCAATATCTATTGGTTTTGTAAAATAATCATGGGCTCCGATTGAAATTGCCTCAATGGCAGTAGATTTCTCCGGGTTTCCTGTAACTACAATAACTTTAATAGCAGAGTCATATTGTAGTATCTGACCTAAAATACGAAGTCCTTCCTTTGCATTTTCAGGGTTAGGAGGTAAACCCATATCCAGAGTTACAAGGGGAGGATGCTCAGACTTAATGAGCCTCATAGCCTTATCCCCATCAGCAGCAAGGAATACCTCATAATCTGTATTCAAAGCCCATTTCATCTGGGTTCTGATAGATTCATCATCATCTACAATCAAAAGCTTGGGCTTCGCAGGGGATGAGGTATCAGGGTGTAGGGTATCAGGGTGTAGGGGGTAGGGTGTAGGGGGTAGGGCCGGCATAATCAATCCTCCATCAAAGATTTTATTAGATTGCTAAGCATTTTTGATACTTCTTCTTGCAAGGAGTACAAAACATGATAATTACCATCTTCAATCATTTTAAAATCTTTTGATAAAGATAGCAAGGTTTCAAGTTCGCTGCATGAACCTAAAGCTATATGTAAGAACTGAATGTATTCTTTCCTGCCTCTCCTCCGATAACCTTCTGCGATATTGCACGGTATAGAGACGGCACACCGCCTCATCTGTGAAATTAACCCAAACTTCTCTTCTGGCGGAAACTTACAAGTTATCTGATACACTTGCAAGGATAGCTCATATGACTTCTGATAAACAATAAGTTCCTTATAGCTTTTCATCCCTACCCCCTATACCCTATACTGGCAGTCTCACAGTAAATATCGTTCCTTTCCCTTCCTCACTATCAACCTTAATCTTTCCATTATGCGCCTCTATAACCGTCTTACATTGATATAAACCAATCCCAAAACTACCTTTCTTTGTGGTTTTAAAGGGCTGGAAAAGAGACTTTTCTATAAATTCCTTTGACATCCCTATCCCATTATCAGAAATCATTATATCTACATAGGTTCCATTTAATGAAGCCTTTATTTTAATTTTACCATCTCTTTGTATTGATTCATAGGCATTTGATAGTAGATTAATAAATACCATCTCCATCGCCTCAGGGTCAATGCTGACAAGAGGAATACCATCTATCTCCTCTGTAACCACTACATTTTTGGTATTATTGCTCACAGGCATCCTCTTTAATACCTTATGAACCATTCCTTTTAATTCCACACTCTCCTTTTTAAGTTCAATATCCCGTGGTAACGAAGAAAGCCTTTCTATTAATTCTTTCATTCTAAAAACTGTATCTTCAATAGTCTTCATGGCGTCCTTCTGAAATTCAGGATTCTCCATATTATATTTTGCATTCTGACTGACGAGGGAAAGGGAATTGGTAAGGTTTTTCAGGTCATGCACAATAAATGACACCATTTTATGAAAGGACTCTATTTCTTTGCTTGCTATAAGTTCCTGGTTGAGCCTGATATTTTTTATCTGGACTGCCGCCTGGGTTGTTACTGCCTTTAGAAACCCAAAATCATCCTTTCTGTAAGGCTCGCCGGGAATATCCTTTCCCTGCAAAAGAAATCCCACAATCTCATTGCTTGCAATCAACGGGGAACATAACTCTGCCCCTGTTTCAGTGAGCAATGCATTAATCTCTCTATAGTTTTCGCGTGATGAGGCTTCCCCGTTTTTAAGAGCATTAATAGAGAACGGTTCCATATTAAACTTTATATACTGAATAATTGGATGGGAGTTTTCTATTCTGGTATGCCCTATCTTTAAATTACTGTCGGTCAGATAATAATCATTTGTAACAGGATTATAAATCCATAGAAATATCTCTGTTACACCCATAGTATCTGAAATCATTCTTATTAAAGTCTTATATACCTCTTCTACAGACCTCTTTGAACTTACCCTTTCAATTGTCTCCATCCATTTATCCCTGAACTCATATTTTTGCCTGTAGAAATGTCTGATAATAAATAGCTGCACCTTCCTTTTCAGCTTTTCAGCAAAGAGAAGAAAAACCAGCGATAGTATAGAGACAAATATAAAGAGAGGTATAAAGAAATAATCAAAGGGCGTTTTGAAATACTTTATACCATAGGTAACAATACTGACAGACAGAAGGTATAAACCAACAATCAAGACGGTGAGTGAGTTATATATAACATAACGGGATATAGATATATCCACATCAAGAAGGCGATTCTTCACAATAAACAATGCTATGATGGACACAGAGATAATAACGGCTGCTGAAAAAACAGGGATAGTCTGTGCTGTCAATGAAGAAAAGAGCAATGCCTGAGTAGAAAGAAATATAGAAAAAGCTAATATAGCCCCAACTCCAAAGAGGACATACTTTATATGCCGCCTCTGAATACCCTCCGATGAACGAAGGGTATTCTCAAGATGAATAAGATTAAGCACTAACCCTATAATAAGGTATATATAGAAATACCTCCCGAAAGGTCCTAAAATAAAGTAGGTATTAATAATATCTATGGATTCAGTATCAGGGGATGGAATGGAAACAAAAAGGGGTGATGTTGTCAGGATGCCAAAGATAAATGAAATGACAGCCATAGCAACAAGTATTGGAAGCCATCTATGTAATATATCCACATGATTTGCCCTTGCAAAATTAAGACTAAATATCAGCCAGGTTACAGGTAAGAGTGCCTCTCCAACTAAGGTAATATGGATACCAGAGGATATAAGTGCAGGTTTAAAATCTGATAAGAGTATCAATGCATGTCCAGTTTCAATTATAACGAGGCTTAACATTCCAAGGACAAATCCTATATTTGTAGGATGTCCGGGGTTGCGAAAAATTATAAATATCCCCAGACTGATACATAGGAGAATGCTTAATGCAGGCAGTATAGCGAAATAACCAAGCACAGATGCTCCTCTACAAAAGAAACTGAATTATTACTCTAATGCTCTATAATTCAAGATGTTTCTACAAAATAATATTACAAATTAATGGAGATATCAAGAGAACAAAAACCTGATTTAACCACGGATTAACACAGAGGGCAAAGCCCGAAGCTTGTCCTGAGCGTAGCGAAGGAACTCAATGAGATTCCTCGCTCTACTCGGAATGACAATTTCGTGGTAATTTTTATAATTTCTTTGACATCAAGAAAAACGCTGAAGGAAAAAGAGGCGGTAGCGGAATAATTGACAGCCAACTTTTAAGTTATTACCATAATCAATCTCTTGAATATCCATAATCCGGCAAAACCTGCTCCCAGTAGTAATACAGTTGAAGGCTCTGGAACAGGGGTGCAGTCATGACAACTCTCGGCATCATGGGAAAACGGCGCAAAACTGGAGATATCCACATCACCATTATTCTTAATGGTCTCGTTGTAAAGGTCAAAATGGATTATATAATCAGAGTCAAGATTAGAGGTATCAACTGTAAAGGCGGCATAGTACATGCCCGTCCCTGTTGAAGGTATTTCCCCTCCCGAGTCTGCTCTATCAGCAGTATTATATTGACTTATCTGATCGCCGCTGAACTGAAATCCAAATTCAGAAAAATATGTTTCAAATATGCCGTGTCTGCTGAGGTCGCCAGGGTCAAATCCCTGCGTGACAACAGTCTCCAACGGTGGGACTCCGTATGTCATGTCCCCTGTTACTTCTATATCATTCCCCTGAAAAGTGAAAAAACCAATATCTACAGGTTCAGACGTTCTGGGTGATAACGCAGCGGATATATAATAAGTATCACCAAGAGAATTATGACTGTTAGTTATTAAATACGCATATATGGTGAATGATGAATTCGCTGATACAATAGTATCCGTAGACGAATCATAGCTGCCCCCCCCTATATCAAGTTGTAGTGTGGGTATCGCTTGAACATTAACAGCATACAGATTAGTAATAATACCGCTTAAAATAATCAATAATATCCTTTTAAATCGCATAAAGTTACCTCCCTATAATCTATTACAGTAATAAGCAAATATTATACCATAGACAAAATAATACCTGCCATGCATTGCAACTAACTGATTATTAAGCATATTTACTCTATAAAAAATTAGTCAAGGAAAAACCTGCTTTAAATATAGACATAAAATTGTAAATTGATTTTACACTTAAATCGCATTATGAACAAAAACATAATAAAACATTGTAAATTGGTTTTACACTCAAATCGCATAAGAATTAAAAATAATATTGTTTCTCTAATTTTTAAAGCCTGTTGAACCATATTTCAGAGACGCTATAAAAACCCTATGAATATATCCCCCGCTAAAAGAACCCAATCCATCCGCAAAAATATCAAAAGCTGAAGCATCCCTCATAGGCACAAATGATTGATGTATCTCATCTGTGATTCCATAAACTGATGCAGCAATCCACCCAATCAGAACATAGCGCCTGACGCCTGAACTTTTTAAACTGTCCGTCATTAAAAAACCTAAAATTGCATACTCTATAAAATGGATAATCTTATCAGCGTCATAAGGTAGTTCATATTTAATTGGTTTTGAAAGAGAAGAAAAATAAAAAATTAAAACCATATAAAAAATTGTCCCCATCCAACCCAAAATTATTTTTGTTTTCATTTATCTTCCTCATGCCATAATCACCTTATTGCTTTTTATTCCGCTCTTACCTATTAGATTCCTCGTATCAACTATAAGGTTAGAGTTTTCCACAATGAATGTTGCATTGTAATCTGAATGGTCAGTTGCAATAATTACACAGTCATATTTTGCCATGTTATCGGATGTCAATTCAATTGATATTTTTTTAATCTTGTGCTTTCTCGTCTTAGGCGCCTTTGGAACATAAGGGTCATTGTAATCAACAAGTGCACCCTTTTTTTCCAGCAGCTCAATCAATCTGAATGAAGGCGATTCCCTCGGGTCATCAACATCTTTTTTATATGCAAGTCCTAATATCAGTATCCTTGCCCCTTTTATGCTTTTTCCATTTTCATTTAATGCCTCCATGGTCTTTTGAACCACATAGTAAGGCATATGTGTATTTATCTCCCCTGCAAGTTCAATAAATCGTGTTGAAAAATCATACTCTCTTGCCTTCCAAGTGAGATAGAACGGGTCAATCGGAATGCAGTGGCCGCCAAGTCCTGGTCCGGGATAAAATGCATGAAAACCAAACGGTTTTGTCTTTGCTGCCTCTATTACCTCCCAGATATCTATTCCCATATTGTTAAACAGCATCTTGAGTTCATTCACAAGGGCAATGTTCACTGACCTGTAGATATTTTCAAGGAGCTTTGCCGCCTCTGCAACCCTTGTAGAGGATACTGGCACTGTCTTTACCACTATCTGGCCATACAAGGTGTTAGCAATTTCAAGGCATTTTTTTGTATATCCGCCTACTATCTTCGGGATTGTGCTTGTTGAAAAATCTTTATTATTCGGGTCTTCCCTCTCAGGTGAAAAGGCAAGATAAAAGTCTTCTCCTGCCTTTAATCCAGATTCCTCAAGTATCACTCTCATGTCTTCATCAGTAGTACCCGGATATGTGGTTGACTCAAGAACTATGAGCTGTCCCCTGCGAAGATACCGGGCTATTGTCTTTGTTGTATTAAAGACATAAGACATATCAGGCTCACGGTATTTATTTAATGGAGTTGGAACACAGATGATGACGCAGTCCATTTCCGACAAACGGCTGAAGTCGCTTGTCGGAGTAAAAAGTGATGAGTGCTGAATAATAAGTGATGAATTGATGTGCTTGATATAACTCTTACCCTGTTTGAGCAGCTCTACCTTTTCATTATCCACATCAAAGCCATTTACCTGAAAACCCCTCTTGCAGAACTCTATAACAAGCGGCAGTCCAACATAGCCAAGCCCCATGATGCCAATCTTAACCTGTTTTGTTTTAATCCTTTGAATCAGTTCCATTGCGCCCCCTTTTTTATATTAGTGTTAAGTTTCGGACCTCTTCAATAACCAGAGAATACCTATCAACATTATGATTATCGGCATAAAGAAAACTATACCACCGCCTTTGTGAAGCCAACTGTGAGTAAGAAATTTGCTGTCAACATAGTTTCCTAATAAAGTAAGCACTGTAACCCGAATTCCATTTTTAATGATTATAAGAGGTATAATTGAGAGAAGCAGAACAGCCTTTCTCCACCAACTCCTCAGGAACATTTGCTCCAAAATGACGCCGATAATCACAGTAGCCATACTTGAACGGATTCCACTGCACTCTTTTGCTACCTCAATACTAACATTTGAGAGCTGGAATATCAATCCCTCCCTAAAAACAGTTATCCCTATCAACTTGAAGAATATGGAGGCAACTTCAGCAGTGCCAACCTGCAGGAAAAAGACTATCTTATCTACTACATATGTTGGAATAGGAACCATAAACACAAGAAACAGGAGGGGGAATAAGGCATTTCGGAAAGTCTTTGTCCCATAAAAGAAAATTAAACCTCCCGTCCAGGATATCAAGGCTGACGAGACTGTGATAAATAAATAATCATTTTGATTCAATTTGATTTGTTGATTTATGCCGAGCAGATAGAATATAATTCCAGCAATGGTCAGAATAGTTCCCGCAGCAAAAGAATATTTCTTATTTGCAAATATGGTCTTTCTCTTTGAATACACAAAATATCCGCTTATCAGAGGAATTAAAACCATATGGGAGTAAAGCTCATTGTTAAATGAAAGAATAATCAGGCGGCTAATCGCTGAGTAGAAAATTATCAGTATTGTGACACTGAAAAATAAAAATAGAATATTTCTTGGTATCATAAATCTTGCCATACTCATAACATTATTCCTTGTTGGACTCTGGCCATTCAGATTCTGGCCTGAAAATAAGGTAGAATGGTTAAAAGATAAAAATGGAATTCGCTTCCATAAGCCGGGAATCATATATAGCCCTGAACCATTAAAAGTTTCAGCACAAAACCCTCTTCATAATGGCGAAATCACCATAGACATCTGGTTACAGCCGGAGACAGAACCAGCCCATGGTATAGCACATATACTTACCTTCTTTGACGGCACAAGGTCTGAAAACCTCATCCTTGCCCAGTGGAAATCATGGCTAATTATCCGCAGCAAGAATATAACTTCGCCGAACAGAAAGAAATATAAAGAGTTCGGTGCGGCTAATGCCTTACAAAAGGGCAAATTAAGATTTATCACTATTACATCCGGGAAAAGCGGCGCCTCCATCTATTTGGATGGCAGTCTTGCAAAGGTGTATCCAAATTACCGCTTGTCAGTGGAAAATCAAAGAACATTAGGAAACCTGATACTTGGAAATTCTTCCACAGGTAAAAACCCATGGAAAGGAAATATTAAAGGCTTAGCCATCTATAATAATTTTTTAAAACCATCGCAGGTTTCTCATAATTATACCACATGGCAGGAGACAGGCAGTCCACTGCTTTCAGAAGATGATGGCATTATAGCACTCTACCTGTTTAACGATGAAAACGGAAATTCGGTTCGCGACCGTTCACACCGGCAAAACGAACTTATCATCCCTCCAACCTTCACAGTCCTACAAAAAAAGATTCTGGAATCACCATCGGCAGATTTTAAGCTTTCCCTGAGTTATTTTGCAGATTTAGTGGTAAATATAACTGGTTTCATACCTTTCGGCATTTTTTTTACTCTCTATCTATCTCAGGTTAAAAATTCTTCCAATTATCGTACCTATCTTTTTACTGTTCTAATGGGTATGGCAATCAGCCTCACAATTGAAATCCTTCAAGCCTATATCCCGACAAGAAGTTCATCCTCCACTGACCTCATTGCAAATACTTTGGGAACAGCTATGGGCGTTGTTATTTTTCTCCTTAATAGTTCACCACGGAAGAACACGGAAAATCACAGAGTAGAAAGAAAATGATAATTTAATATTGCATTCTGTACATTTACTCAAATCAAATACCACTCCACTGTTTTTTTAATCCCACTCTCAAAATTTTCCTCTGCTCTCCAACCCAGTTCTGTCTCAATCTTTGTTGCATCAATAGCATATCGCCTGTCATGCCCTGGTCTGTCCTCTACAAAGGCTATCAACTCTTTATAACTCTTACTATCGCCTATGGGTTTCAGACTATCCAGCGTCCCGCATATAGCGTTGGCAACTTCAATATTTGTCCGTTCATTCCTGCCGCCTATGTTATAAGTCTCTCCAGCCCTGCCTTTATGATACACAAGGTCTATTCCCTTACAGTGTTCTATAACATAAAGCCAGTCCCTTATATTCCTGCCGTCGCCGTATATTGGAATCGGCTCATGGGATAGCGCTTTTCGTATGATTGTTGGTATGAGCTTTTCTCCATGCTGTTTTGGACCATAGTTATTGGAGCAGTTCGTTATAACAGTATTAAGCCCATAGGTATGGTAATAGCTCCTCACAATCATATCTGCCCCTGCCTTGCTTGCACTGTATGGAGAATTGGGGGCATAAGGTGTGCTTTCAGTAAATAATCCTGTCTTTCCAAGCGTTCCATATACTTCATCCGTAGAAATGTGGTGAAATCTGCATCCAATATAGTTGTCTTTATAAACAAAAGGCTTATCCATCCAGTAGTTTTTTGCTGTGTCTATAAGAATAAATGTCCCGTTGACATTTGTCTTTATGAATACATCCGGAGATTTTATAGAGTTATCAACATGACTTTCTGCCGCAAAATGGATAACTCCTCTTATATCGTATTGTCTGAATAAATGCTCCACTAATTCCCGATTGCAGATATCCCCTCTTACAAATCTATATCGTGGATTATTCTCTACTGATTTCAGGTTTTCAAGGCTGCCTGCATAGGTCAGTTTGTCCATATTAACAATGAAATAATCATTATATCTGTCAATTAAATATTCAATGAAGTTTGAACCGATAAATCCTGCTCCGCCGGTTATAAGTATGGTCTTCATTTCAATTTCTCCATACATTTTTTCAAAGAATCATACCAGTGATTGATTTCAACATTAAAATATTTTTTGACCTTCGTTTTATTAAGCACGCTGTAATATGGTCTTTTTGCCGGCATTGGATAATCAATTGTTTCTATAGGCTCTATCCTGGTGCTAATACCTGCAAGGTCAATAATTGCCTTTGCAAAGTCATACCAACTCGCAACCCCCTCATTGGAATAGTGGTAAATTTCCATGTTATTATTTCCAATATCAGGAAGGATATTTAATATTGCATTTGCAAGGTCATGTGCATAAGTAGGCGTCCCGATTTGGTCATAGACAACCTTTAGAGCACCTTTTTCACGCGCATGTCTCATAATAGTCTTCACAAAATTGCTGCCATAAGATGAATAGAGCCACGATGTTCTGATTATAACCGCTTTGTTTGAGTTTTCAAGTATAGCCTTTTCTCCCTCATACTTTGTCATACCATATACAGAAATGGGATTTGGCGCATCACCTTCAGAGTAAGGCGTATTTTTAGTCCCGTCAAAGACATAGTCAGTAGAAATATGGACCAGCAATATATTATCTCTTTTGGTCATTACAGCAAGGTCTCTGACTGCATCACAGTTTAATTTCATAGACAGAGCTCTGTTGTTTTCAGCTTTATCAACATTTGTAAAGGCAGCGCAGTTGATGACAACATCTATTTTATTGTTCTCAAAAAATCTGGAAAGGTTTGCAGTGTCTGTTATATCAAGGTCATTTTTATTGGTAAATATGAACTTATATCTGTAGTTTCCTGATAGTTCCCTTATCTCATTTCCAAGTTGTCCATTAGCGCCTGTTACCAATATGTTATACATATAGCCCCTCACCTAATGTCAAATAACTCTGCATGTTCCAACAATGGAAGGGCTTTGTCTTTGTCAGACAAAATGATTTCAGACTGGTCTATTCCCCATTCTATATTTAAAAATGGGTCGTTGCAGGCGATACCCCTTTCGTGCTCTTTTGAATAATAGTTGTCAACCTTATAACTAAAGACGGCATAATCGCTCAATACTACAAATCCATGCGCAAAACCACGAGGTATGAAGAGCATACGTTTATTGTCTCCAGTAAGTTCAACAAACATATGCTTCCCAAAGGTAACCGAACCTTTGCGAATATCAACTGCCACATCCAATACCTTGCCTTGCATGACATATACAAGTTTGCTCTGGGCATAAGGGGGCAATTGGTAATGAAGCCCCCTTAAAACTCCTCTGGCAGACATTGATTCGTTTTCCTGCACAAATTGAATATCACCGATATGTTTTTTAAATAAGTCAAGCCTGAAGCTCTCAAAAAAATAGCCGCGTTGGTCTCTCCAAACATTTGGTTCAATGATAAAAACTCCAGATATTTCTGTGCTAATGAAGTTCATCAAATGCCTCTTTCTGCAATGTTCATTAAATATTTGCCATATTGATTTTTCTCCAGCGGTTTTGCAAGTTCAAGCAATTTCTCCTTTGAAATATACCCCATCAGATATGCAATCTCTTCTATGCAGGCAATCTTTAATCCCTGCCGCTTTTCTATAACTGAAATAAACTCAGAAGCCTCAAGAAGGCTCTCATGGGTTCCTGTATCAAGCCATGCATAGCCTCTACCCATAAGTTCTGCCCTTAATCTCTTGGTTTGCAGATATTCTTTATTCACATCTGTTATCTCAATCTCTCCTCTCCATGAGGGTTTGATGCCTTTCGCTATGTTTATTACATCATTATCATAAAAATAAAGACCTGTTACCGCATAGTTAGACCTCGGTTTTTTCGGTTTTTCTTCTATAGATAGAACATTGCCGTCCCTGTCAAACTCGATGACCCCGTATCTTTCAGGGTCGTTCACATAATAACCAAAAACCGTAGCTCCGCCTACCTTTATCACATCGTTAACTGCCTTTTTAAGCAGATTGGGCAGGTTGTGGCCATGAAAAATATTGTCGCCAAGTATCAGACAAACTGGACTACTCCCAATGAAATCTTCACCTATAATAAACGCCTCGGCAAGCCCGTTTGGACTTGGTTGTTCTTTGTAATGCAACTGCAAACCAAGGCGTGAGCCATCGCCGAAAATAAACTTAAATCGTGAAAGGTCGCCAGGAGTCGAAATAATAAGAATCTCCCTGATACCGGAAAGCATCAGCACTGAAAGAGGATAATATATCATCGGCTTGTCGTATATCGGTAAAAGTTGTTTACATACCGACAATGTAACAGGATAAAGCCTTGTTCCGCTGCCACCAGCGAGAATGATACCTTTCATATCCATCGCCTCCCATAATGCAATTTTAAGTCGCAGCAGTTTTCGATGATTTTAAGGTTCTGAATATTTAATATCCAGATATCCTCAAGAACAGTAATTGCCATATCCCAGTCAAAATATGTCTTTTCTATCTCCTTGTCATTTTTTCTTTCTTATCAACTCTCTTTTTATCTGCTTCTCTATTTATAAATTCCATTCAGATCTAATACAAATTAGATTAATAATTTATTGTTGTCAAATCTTCGCCTGCCATTCTATATCCCGACAAGAAGTTCATCCTCCACTGACCTGTAAAAGAAATTATAAAAACTACCACAAAACCTCTTATCTTCTTACCTTCTTAACCTCTTTTTTTCTTCGTGTGCTTCGTGGTTTATACAAATACCCACTCATTTTGAGAAAGAGACTATTTTGTACTATATAACAATGCTTGAGAACCTTATATTAAGAAAATAGACCTGACCACAATTTTTCCAATTTTTCAAAGTTATAATGTCCCTTTTGGAGGTAGGAATTTTTCTATGAGGCGCTTTAAGAAGGCAAGCTCATCTTTCTGTGTCTCGAGGATTGTTTCCACCTGAGTTTGTTTTTTATGCATCTGCCATTGCATACGAAGGACAAAACCGAGGATTACAATAGAAATGGTAATAAATATGCTAAACATCCAACGAAGGTCATCAAAACGGCTATTCATATCATCAAATCTTTTGTCTACCGCATCAAATCTTTTATCTACTGCCTTTATCTCCGCCCTCACTGCATTTATCTCCGCCCTTAATTCCTTAATATCTCCTTTAACCTCAACTTCCAGTTTCTTGATATCTCCTTTAACCTCAACTTCCAGTTTTTTGATATCCCCTCTAATATCTGCCAATCCCTCGATAATCTCCCTATCGGATATACGAGGGGCGACTTCTACTGCAAAGGCAGCAGAATAAGATAAAAGGGCAATAGAAAAGAATAAAAGGATAAAGAACTTCTTCATGGTTAAAGTCTAATTTAAATCGGATGGCAGTGTCAACTGGAAAATGGCAGTCTTTTTTTCTTCGTGCCCTTCGTGTCTTTCCGTGGTAAACTATTACTCATTTTGTATGTCTCAAGAAAAGTCCATTGTTTTGGACCATTTCATCATTCTTAACAAAAATTTTATTCCCTTTACTTCTTTAACATCACTTTTATCTTCACCGAGAATTGCTGGATTAGGAAGGAGTTTAAGAAGTCCCTTTTCGAATTCTTCTCATAATAGATTAATGATTCTGTATCGCCACCAATTACCATTGTTTAAAAGACTCTCATGGAAATATTGAGTTTAATGGATTTGTTATTTGAATCTATAGATATTCTTCCAACACTATCACCTCTATTTCCTTAATTTTCTTCAAGTCCCTATCATTGGTTACAAAAAGGGTCCCATCATTTTCTATTCCTGCAAGTTGTATAGCATCGGGCGTTTTTATCCCATATTGTGCTCTTAATTCTGCTGACTTTTCTGCAATTATCGGGTCTATAGAATAAGTGATAAAATTACTTGAATTCAGAAGAAATTGTCGATACTTTTCAACTACCTCCATTTTTGATTTCCTCAGAGGCTGCGTAAGAACTTCTATGAGTGTAATTACCGATGAAAAGGGACGATACTCGGAATCATCTTTTATCACCTTAAATATCTCATCTGCAATCTTCCCAAACTCCTTATGCTCCTCGATGAAATACACGATTGGAGCAGTATCAAACATTATCCTTCTATGCCCCTCGATTGCTTGCCTTATCCCCATGATGCCCTTTCCTTATTAACATATTCCTGGGCATCAATCCCATCCCAGACTTCTTTTCCTACTCCTTTTATATCATAAATATTAAGCCTTTGATCCCTCTCAATATATGTGGAAATTTCCAACATCAATTTAGAGAGAAGAATCATCTTTTCATTATTCGTAAGTTGTGAAATCTCTTTATAAATCACCTCAGACTTTGAGTTGGTCATATTAATTCCCTCCGCTTATTTATCCTCATGCGATAATTGCCATAGATTCGTTCACGCAAGTTTGGATCATTATACTCAGGAACTACCCGGCCTATCTTGGGAAATGATGCTATATCTTCGACCATTGATAGCACTTTCTCTACAAATATGCGTGCGTAAGTTTCGGAGTCCCGTGAAATATATTCGCAGATTTGCTCAAGATGGGACGCTGCTCTTGGTGCCCACCTTATTGGGAAATCCATTTAGACATGCGCTCCTTGACCTTTTGATGTGGAATACCTTTGCCCTCATCCAGTTCCCTAAGACCCGAGTCCACCTGGAGCTTGAAGTAGAGTTCAGAAAAAATATCATCGACGGTTACGTCGTCCGGCAGCTGTTGGATCATTTGCATCACCTTTTCTTTCGTGGCTATCATATTATCACCTCCTGTTTGGATTATAGGCTATAGCACCCTCGGACGCTAGTAACTTCTTTGTCCCTAACACGG
>Ga0209520_10000831_pt1 | contig 17418 bp, 19 predicted proteins | sample Rifsed16ft1_FD_184009 | JGI IMG/M metagenome (GOLD analysis project Ga0209520, IMG submission 184009) | Soil microbial communities from Rifle, Colorado, USA - sediment 16ft 1 (version 2) | ecosystem: Environmental > Terrestrial > Deep subsurface > Rock core/Sediment | place: Rifle, Colorado...
CATACAACGCGGGCCCCAACGAGGTGGTGTTTGATGACCCTCCCCCCATCGGTTTCATCTTTGTGCACTATCCCTACACGGGCGGCGTCCGTTGGGGCAACGCGAGCAACTTGGCGCGGCTCATGGGGTCGCCCACGCTCTGGGCGGCGCCCTCTGTGAAGACGCAGACGCCCACGTGGCGCGCCACTGGCAGCCTGTCGGCTACGCAGACGCAGCTCACCACGGACCTGCGCCAGCAGTTGCGCTATCTGGAGTCCAGCGACCCGGCCGTGGGTACGGGTGATTACGTGGACGCGACCGGTATAACGGACGCGGGTCGCACGGTGGCGCTGGCCGCCTGGGGCAATATCACGTCCGTGATTCCCACGTCATTCTTGCGCTCCTCCTTCAACCCGCTCACCTTGGACTTGGCCACCAAGACGGCCGTCATGGCCAACGAGGTGGCGTCCGCCGCCGCGGCCACCAACGTGGGGCAGGCGGCAGGGGGGCTGGGATCGCAACTCCTGGGCACGGGCGGCGCGGCCATGGGGATGCTCCTGACGGCCATCGCGTGCATAGCCATGGCGGTGCTGGTTATCACCCGCAAGGGGGAAGTGGGTGTAGTGGTAGGCGCAATCTGGCTGGTACTGTTTGGCGCATGGCTCATCGGTTGGGCGCCACAGATGTGGTTCTGGGTGGCCACGGCGCTCATCACGGGTATTGGATTCATCGGCCTGGCCCGCGAGCGCCTGCTGGGAGGTGGCTAGTGCAGAAATACTACATCACCCTCCTCGCGCTGTGGCTCGCGCTGGCCCTGGTGGGAGGCATCGCCGAGGGCGTTAACATCATCTCTACTGACGACCAGGAGATTGCGGGCAACCTGGAGCAGTCCGAGCAGATAACCAGCCCCACGGGCATCACCGGCTGGGGGCCGTTCAAGTGGATTAGCGCCACCTTCGGGTGGATTGCGATGTTCTTCCAGGCGGGCTTGCTGATGTCCTCCATCTGGGACGGCGCCTACGGCAACCTCATACGGGTGTGCCTGGTACTGCTGTTCTTTGGCCCAATCCTGTTCGACGCCATCAAGCAGCGAGTGGGAGGGTAGCACATGACGCGCACAGGACGCTCCATACCATTCTCCCATACACCAGCCAATCCGGCGCGAATGCCCGCCTGGACCTGTGGTGGCTGTGGCCTACCGCATGAGGAGGGCGCTGCGGCTCCGTGCTTTGAAGTGACCCGATGGGAGGTAAGCCCATCTGGCCTTCTGGCCTCCACGAAGCTCGCCATAAGGAGGAGCGTATGCACATGCAGAGACGACTCGCCAGTTGGGCGCCATGACCACCCCCCCCCGTCGTAACCTCGTGGCCGAGGCGGAGGAGCGCGTGCGCCAACGCCGCGCCGCCCGCCAGATGGCGCTCCGCGAGGCCGCGCGCCCCCCCACTCCTGAAGGCGGCCCAGATACGGGCCGTATCTTGCCCCAAGAAACAGCTAGGGCGATTTCGCGTTCTGGGGGGCCTCCAAGGGGCAGCACGGCACCAGGGGCCACGCCAGAAACCGCAGCGCCCTCTGGCGCCAGCGCCTCCGCGCCAGCGAGGCCCGCAGAACCATCGCAGGCCCAGGCGAAGGCCGCCTGGGAGCGGGACGCTGCGCGCGCGCCCATCGCGTCCCCCTCAACCCCGCCCACGCGGGACAACCTCACCGTCATAGACTCCCACGGCGGACGCCACTCCTTCAGCGAGCGCGACTTCGACCGCCTGCCCCCGGAGCTCCAGCAGGACATCCGCCAAGGCCAGGTCCTCCTGTCCGATGGCCTCGCCCTCACGTGGGGCGACTACACCTCCCTGCCGGACGAGTGGCGCGCCCGCTACCTCCGCGAGGGCGCCGCCGCCGGCGACGCCTTCGACCGCGACCAGTCGGCCCGCCGCCAGCAGTCCCTCGATACATTCGTGCGCTCTGCCCAGGATAAGACCGTGGGGGGCGATGCCTACGACTCGCTTCCCCCAGAGGTCCAGGGGCATATCAAGCAGACCCACATCCCCACGGCGGACGGCGTGTGGGAACCCAAGTCGTGGCTCACAACGCTCTCCTCAGACGACGCAGCCCTGGTGGTGTCCAAGGGCCGTAAGGGACTGGAGAGCGCACGCCAGGAGCGCTTGGCCCAGTGGGTCGAGAGCGCCATTGACAAGCGCATCCCGCGCGATGTGGTGGAGGCGCTGCCCAAGCAGACCCAATCGGAGGTGGCCGATAGCCACATCCTCACGCCCGATGGCGTATGGGAGCCGAAGGCGTGGCTCCGCACCCTCTCGGACGATGAGGTCAAGGCGGTGACGCAGCGGGGCCGCGCCGCACTGGACGAGGGCCGCTCCCGCGCGGTCCAGCAGTGGGTGGAGCAGGCCGAGTCCCAGACGGTCCCGGGGGAGATGTTCTCCGCGCTGCCCCCGGACGTGCAGCGGCAGGTCCGCGCCACCCACACGCTCGACGGGGGCGAGTGGGTCCCCACGGTCGCGCTCCGTGCGGAGGCGGAGCAGGGCGCCATCGCCAAGCGCGAGGGCGCCGAGATGGAGCGGCAGGAGCGCGACGCCGCAGACCGCGAGTACGACCGCACCCTCCAGGCGTGGGCCCGCGACTCCCGCGATAAGCTCATCCCCGCCGGCGCCTTCGCCTCCCTGCCCGCCGGCGTCAAGGAGAGCGTGCGCTCCACCCACGTGGAGCAAGACGGCCAGTGGCTCCCCAAGTCCTACGCCCAGGACCTGGCGGAGGCGGAGGCGCTTCAGGCGGGCCGCATCCGCTCACGGGAGGCCGAGGAGCGGGAAACACAGGCCCGGGCCGACTACGAGCGTGACCTCGCCGACTGGCTCCGTGCCTCCCGCGCCACAGCCATCCCTGGCCAGATGTACCAGGACCTGCCCCAGGAGGCCCAGCGCCAGGTGCGCGCCACCCACGTGGAGGAGGCGGGCCAATGGATACCCAAAGCCTACGCCCAGGAGGTGGCTGAGGCGCAGGCGCTCCAGGCGGGGCGCATACGCTCCCCCTCCACTGTCATTCCCCGCGCAGGCGGGGAATCCAAGCCCATCCTCACGCCGGAAGCCCGCGCCGCCCTTCTGCACCAGCCAAGTGAGCGACAGATGTCCCAGGAAACCCAACCCATCGTCACGGACCTGCGAGCAGGCGCCCGCGCCAACGCCCTCACATCGAAGGGCCCCAGCGGCGGCCCCTCGCCCATCCAGCGCACTGACCCGGAGAACGCCCAGGCGCAGCTTGAGGCGCGCGCTGGTCCAGGCGCTACCTTCATATCCCCATCGCCCTCCCCCTCGCTCATCCAGCGCATCCGCAACTACGCCGACGCGCTGGTCCACCCGTCTCGCGGCGTCACCCTGGACACTAACGCCTGGAACCGCTACGCCTCCCGCATAGAGGTCAATGCCATCCGCATCCAGTCCGACTACAACATGTCCTACGCCGAGGCGGTGCAGATAGCCGTCCGCCAGTCGCCCCCGCCGGAGGGCCTCATTGAGAGCAACCTCCCCCTGGCCGACATCACCCCCGTGGTGAGCACCGCCCTGCGCATTCAGGCGTACCGTGACGATGGCCGCAACATGCCCAGTGGCGAGCTGGCCGTCCGTCTCAGCATAGACGCCGCCACCGTCGTGGCCCCGTGGGCTATCAGCAAGGTCGCCACGAAGGGCCTGCCGCCCGCCGCCGCCGCCCGCACCGAAGCCTGGTGGCACCCCATCACGGGTGTGGAGCGCCGCGTCCCCCTGGAGCGCGTCACCTACCTGGCCGAGCAGTCAGGCAAGGCGGCAAAGCAGTTCCGCGCCCTGGAGTCCATCCGTGTAGAGGACTTGCCAACAGGTGAAGCCGCCGCGCGTCTCCAGACGGCCCGCGCTGAGTCCATCGCGGCGGACCGCCAGCTCATTGAGGCGATGCGGTCCCGCGCCGACCTCACCCCCCGGATGCTCAAGCAAATCGAACGCCAGTCGGGACTCAGGGGCATCCAGCCCACCAGCGTGGACGTGTCCCGCGCCTACGCCGACCTGGAGGCCGCGCTGCGCAATTACGAGCACGCCGGCACGCCCCCTATGAAGGCGCGCTACCAGGTCAACTACCAGCAGGCCGTGCGCGACCTCAACATCGCCACCGAGCGGGCCAACGCCGCCCTTCAGCCGCGCATCCAGGAGGGGCCGCCCCCGCGCTTCCCCACGCTCAAGGAGAACGTGATGGACCGGCTGGACCAGGCGGGCTTCACCTCCAGGCCCTCCACCTCGCCCAAGCCCGATAGCTTCAAGCCGTTCAACGAGCTCCCGCCGGAGCGTCAGGGGCGCATTGCCACCCTGGCGCGCGAAACGCGCGTCCAGTGGGAGGCTCAGCAGGAGGCCAACCGCCAGGCGTACCGCCAGCTAAAGGCGGGCCAGCCCGCCCCTGCGGACCGCCCCGTTGCCCTCATCATACGGTCGCCGGAGGGCCAGTTGACCGTCTGGCCCAACCTCACGCCGGAGCGCGTCCGGGAGTTGCAGGCCAGCGGCGTCCTGCCCCAGGGCAAGGTGGAGCAGGTGGACGCGGCAACGCTCTACACCCACACCATGGGCCTGCCCTCTGAGGCGCAGCCCGCCACGCAGGGCCAGCCCATCATCCAGCCGTCCGACCTGCCCACACCTGTAGGCGCGCCGCCCGCCGCGCCTGCGCCCTCCCGCGCGCCCTCGCCCGTCCAGGCCCCCGGCGTGGCGCGGCCCGCGCCCCAGCCCCAGCGCCGCGTGGTGGAGATGCCCCGCACGGAGACGCGCCGCACTACCCTCGCGCCCCCCTTCCCAGGCCCGGCCACCGGCGCGCGCAGCGCAACGGCGCCCGACCTGGCCACGCGGCCTGATGTCCAGACGGGCACGCTCACCGGCGTCAAGCCCGGCGTCCGTCCGGCTGAGGCCACACAACCGCAGGTCAAGCAGCAGGCCACGGGCACCCGCACCCCCACGCCCAGGCCCGTCCGCCCGCGCTTCCCCGACCGCCCCGGCGAGCCGCGCGGCGGCACGGGCCGGCCCTACCACCTCCCCGGCGGCGATACGCTCCCCCCGGGCCGCTACCCCCGCGTGGTCACCTGGCCCCAGGGCTTCTTCGATTACTACCAGGACCTGGACACTGGCCGCAGTTGGCAGCGCCAGCGCGCCGGCGCGTGGACCCGCTCGTCCTACGACGGATTCAAGGTCATCGTGATGGACGCCACGCCCCCTCGGCGCCAGACGCTCCGCATGGGCTTTGAGGAGCTGCACATCTACCCCGATAGGCTGGAGTATCGCCGCCTCCGCGACATCACCCTCAGGGACCGCACGCTCCGCGACCGCGCCAAGCGCCCCAACCTGTTCCGCTCAAGGAGGCGCCCATGAGATTTCCCTATCCCTTCCCCCGCTCCTGGGGGAAGGCGAGGATGAGGGCACACGACAATGCGTAACACCGGCTGGATAGCCCTGGGCATCATCCTCCTCATCGCCATCGTGATGTTGCAGAACTCCGGCGGCACCCTGCCGGAGCACTCCGCCAACCATGAGTGCGGCGCGGGCGACTATCTCACGGGGCTACTGTGTGACCCAGTGGATACAGCCGACACGCCTACGGATGGGCAGGTGCCCAAGTGGGATGACGCCGCTGGCCTCATCAAGTGGGAAGCCGATGCGGGCGGTGTCGGCAGCGGTGACATTGACAACGTGGGCGACTGCGCCACCGGGGATTGTTTCAGCGCCACCGGCTCTGGAACAACTCTCACCTTTCACGGCGGCACGAGCGGCACCCTGATACTCGCGGTTCCATCGGTGGTGACGGGCCAAACGCTCACATTCCCAGATGAGACTGGCACCATCTGTACGACCGGGGCACAGTGCTATCCTACTGCTACCCCCCAGCCGACGCCCACCGTTTATCCTACGCCAACGCCCTACCTGGCGTATGACACGATTCTCGGCCCAGAGGCCACGCCTATCCCCTTCACTCAACGGCGCAACCTCCGATTTGAGGGCGATGGGATTGTGTGCGTGGATAACGCTGGGTTGGGCGCCACCAACTGCACCGTCCCGACCGCCACGCCACAGCCCACACCAACGGTGTATCCAACACCTACCGTTTATCCCACTCCGACTATCTATCCGACTCCCACTATTTACCCAACGCCAACACCCAGCTCGAGCGGTGTCGTCTTCGTCCAGCCTGGCAACATCAGCACTGGCACGAGTGTTGGCGGTGGGCGCATTTATGCTCCCTGGACCACCACGATTCAGAGCGTCTATTGCTCGGTCACAACCGCTCCCACAACCAGCGCCGTGACGGTGGACATCAATTACGACGGCGCCACGATATTCACGACGCAGGGGAACCGCCCGTCCATTGCCGCTGCCGCGTACTACGATGCCTCCGGAGCGCCCGATGTCACTGCCGTGGCAGCGGACCACTATCTCACGATGGACATAGACGCCGTTGACTCTGGTGATACAGCGGCGGACCTGGTATGCGTAGTGGTAGTCAAACCATAGGAGGAGCACATGGTGGTCGCGCCTAGCAAAGAGTATCCAATGTGGGCGAAGGCTTGGATCTGCGATGGGTGTGGGAAGGCCCACCTCGCGGGGACCTGGGCATTCCAATTCACCCTCACGCGCAGAGATACGCAAAGCGGCAGCACTAAGCGTTTTGCTACTGTCTGTAACCTGGACTGCCTACAGCTTTGGCTCGCGCTGGAGGCAGACCGAGACCACATGGCGGCTGGATAAGAGAGGAGACGAGATGCCTAAGAACTTATCATGGCTTCTCGCGGGACTGATGGTGTTGGCAATGCTCCTGGCGCCCCAGATGGTGTCGGGGAATGCGCCGTCGCTAGTCCCGGTGACCGTGGCTCACGCGGACGACGTGCTCCGTGGCGACGCCAACGGTAACACGGTGGTGGACATGGGTGACCCCATCTACGTCGAGTGGTGCATCATGGGAGTCTATACTTGCTCCCCTGGAGCAGACGCCGACGCGGACAGCGATGTGGACATGGGGGACCTGCTCACGATGCTCAACATCATCATGGCGCAGCCGTGAAACTCCCCTCCCGTACTCGCCTGGGCATTGCTCTTGGCATAGCGCTGCTGGCGCTATTCCTGGGGCCGCTCCTGGCGCTCCGCTTTGGGCAGGCTGAGGCCGCGCCCGTCGCCAACAAGGCCAAGTGGACTGCTACGAGCCGCGTCTATGAGGTTGCGAGCGAGCGGCGCACCATTCTCGACTCTACCATCGGACCGCAGAACTACCAGGCCCCCTGGAAGGGCGTCAACGAATGGACTGAAATAACGCCGGGGTGGACTCCCGCTGCGGCCCCCTGGTCCTACCAGTCCACCGGCGCGGAGTACGATGTCAAGGTCAAGTCCAGCCTAACCGCTGGACAGGTCATCGAATGGAGCGTCAACGGTCAATTCGTCCACCTACAGCCAATGGCGCTGGAGTGGACGAATGACAATGACCAGCTACAGCAAATCTCCATGCCCCAGGCGTCGGCTCCCCTGTCCCTGTTGGATAAGAAGGCTACATGGCTGAATGCCTACGGTGTAGGGCGCGACTTCTCCTGGACGCTGCGGAACACCCGTCTGGTCAAGGAGTTGACACTGGTAACTGCGAACCTACCCGCGCCCGCGGCATTCATTGTGAACGGGGGTAATCCCGCACTCCAACTTTCCTTCGTCCTGGACTATTCCAACACCCTCACTCTCTGGGTGAACGGCGCGGCCTGGAACGCCAGGGACAAGGTTACTACCGCGTCCATCGTCGAGTTCAAGAACGCGAGTGGCGTGACGGTTTACGCCTGGACCACGCCAGTGGCCACTGACACCAATGGCGATGGCATTGGCCTCCTCACGACGCTGAAGAAGCAGGGCAACAGCCTCTACGTCTCGGTGCAAACCCCTAAGGCGTGGCTGGATAGCGCCACCTACCCCGTTGTCATTGACCCGACGCTGGACTTGTCCGTGGCGGCGCAGGCAGATGATGATTATGTATGGAGGCTACCGACTACGTCTTGGCAAAAGACTGATACAACTATCTATACTGGTAATTTCAGCGCCAGCTTTTACAGCATGGGAGGCTCCATGCGCTTCCTGGGAGTCAACATCCCCGCAGGGGCCACTGTGGACGTAGCCTATCTGACGCTGATTGCAGGCACAACCCTTTCTAGCGCAACTGTGAACTCTGACCTTTGCGCCGAGAATGCTAGCAACCCAAGCCAGAACACGTCCTATGCAGACCACATAGGGCGTACTCGTACTGCCGCAGTGCCTTGGGATAGTGTTGCTGCATGGACAGCAGGCACCTCCTATCAGAGTCCCTCCATTGTTACACCTATCCAGACTGTCGTGACTGACAATGGCGGGACGGGTGATGCGCTCAAAATATTCTGGGAGGACAAGGACGGGGAGTCAAGTGTTGGCGCTTACAGACGCGCGGCATCATGGGACCATGCCAGCTACGCCCCGCCTGCCATCCACCTGGAGTGGACGGAGGGCGGCGGAACGCCCACGCCGACGCCGCGTGGCTGGAACTACATCCTGGGAGTGCTGCCCACCAGGGAGAGGGCGCTATGGAGCATGTTGGCCCGGCAACTCCAACCGTCGCGGAACTTCTAGCCGACCCCTCCGTCACCTACTGGCTGAAGGACGCGCTCCGCGCCCTGCTGGAGCGCGACCCCGTGGACGCCGTCCTCGACGCCGAGCTGCTCGCCCGCGTCATGAGGGCACGCTGCGAACACCTACTGGGCATAGACTGAGCTCGGGGAGCGACAGGCACTCCCCTATGGTTCCGCCGGGCTCACCTCAACCAGCGCCAGCGCCACCTGCCGCAGCGCCTCATTGGGCCAGCCCGCCCGCCTGAGCAACGCGACCAGCGCCCACTCGCGGTACGCTGCTCCAATGATGCCCAGTTGATGATGTTGGGCCATCGGAGAGTCCGGGTGCCGGACCGCCTGGAAGTGACACACCGCCTTCCACTTCTGCACCTGGACATCCGCCGATGCGGGCGCCCGCTCCAGCGCGTCCGCGAAGCGCCTGCACACATCGCAGCACCCCAGCCACAGGCGCACCGTCTCCAGCGTCGTGGCATCGGATGATGGATACCGGTACTCCCGCACCTCGCCTGGGGGCGGCGGCGGGGGGGTCTCGATAGGTTGGCCCAGGACGATGCTCTTCAACAGCGCCGTCGCCGCGTTGAGCATCGGCGCCGCCCGCGTCCTGTTGGGGTCGGTGCACGGCACATCCACCCTGTGCGCCATGGGCGCGCCGCTGGGCTGTGCTACCGTGAGCGTCACGCGCCACTGGCGCGCCTGGGCGTCATAGTCCCACTGGACCTGCCCACCCGGCCCGGCGCTCGGCGTCCCCACTGCGTCACTCACCCCCACCTCCCGCCAGCGCCTTCTCCAGCCCAGGCCACGGCGCCACATCGGCTCCTGATGGTAGCCCCGCTGCGCCGCCGTCACGGCCAGGTGGCAGGCGTGGCACAGCGCCTCCAGGTTCTCCTGGTGATTGTGGCAGCCTGAGCCATAGCCCCTCCCGTTTCGGGGAATGATATGGTTGACCTCCATGCCCTGGTAGCGTGTGCGGCCATACCCATCCCGCTTGGATGAACAGACAGTACCGCAGCACGCACACCGTCCGGCGGCGCGGCGCAGCGCCGCCGCTCGCGCCTCCCCCCAGAAGTGGTTGACCGCGTAGGTGGCGCGGCAACTCTCCCCTGGTGAGTCCGCCTTGCCATACGGCGTGGGGCAGAACCACAGATTGCGCCCCATCAGCGGCTTGCCGCACGCGCCGCACGTCCCCTGCTCCGTGGGGGACCGGCGGGGTTTCCACGTTGGCCCCTGGCAAATGGCCCCCATCAGACCGCCTCAACCATTGACCACTTTATTGCCGGTCCCTCCCATAAGCCCAGTCGGCCCTTGCACGGCAGTGGTGTCAAGAGCTTCCACACAACGTTCGACATCACCCATGCGCACCGGCCCCGGGAGAAGTCACCAAAGCTCCGTTCTGGCTCCGGCGGCATCTGAAACCCATGGCTAATCTCCAGGCAGTCCACCAGGTCAACCACGGCGATGATGGCCCCGCGCGGCAGGGCGTCCGGTGTCCTGACGCCCGCCGCGACCAGGGCGCTCACGTAGGGTTCCTCCCGGCACAACTCGATGGCGTTGCGCGGGAACCCCTTGGCCGCGTGGATGGACAGCGGCCCCCGATAGGCCGTGTGCCAGGACCGCGTCTCAATCCGCTTGGCCCCAATCGCCATCAGTGTGGCCCACGGCTGCGTGAGAGTCAGCGTCTTCACGCCTGCGCTTCCATTGGCAGCGGCAGCGCCCGGTACTCCACGCCGTCCAGCAGCGCCCCCGCCGCCTTCTTGCCGACCCGCCCCATCTCTACCTCGCCCTCTGGGTCATAATCGGGATGCGAGGCGACGATGACAGCGCGTGGCGCCCACTCTCCCCACTGCTTGAAAAAGAAGGGCACGCCTGCCTCCTCGCACTGGTCCCGCAAACTCCGGGGCCAGTCAGGGTGCATGGGCCTTGCTTGTGGGCCGCTCTCGCCGCCAGCGATGACCCAGTTGAGTACACGAGGCGCAGAGACGCAGCGAGAGCACAGATGCCCTATAGGGTAGCCTTGATGATGCGGCCACAGCCATTTCCGCAAGTCCAGCGGCCCCAGGAGCGGCTCCGCCGACACGAACCGCACGGCGGCGGGCGCCTGGGCCAGGTAGTCCAATCGCCAGGCGTTGCCCTGGTTTTCCACGCTCACGCCAGCCCAGATATGGGGAAGCGGGCCATCATCATAGACCTTGGCCTTGGCCCACCAGTGGAGCATAGCCTGGGGGCGCTTCGTGAGAATTATGTAGGTGTGCTGGCGGGCCTCCAGCATGATATTCCACGCATCCTCGCGCCAGGGCGCAGCGTGCGGATGAAAGAAGTCTGACCAGGAGCAGACGAAGATGCGCTTCGGACCCTTCCAAGCTAGGGGCGCGTAGAAGGTAGTGTCACTGGAACGGCGAACCTCGGATGGGTCTTTGCCCCAGTGGACCAGCTCACGGTACATATAGCAGTTGGCGCACCCCTCGGAGACCCGGGTGCAACCCTGCCAGGGGTTCCAGGTGGCGTCAGCCCATTCGATGCCTGTGGCCTTACCCACGGCTCGCCTCCCTCTCCGCACACATGGGGCATGGGGCCAGACGGCGCCGCTTCACCTCATAGATCGTCACGGCGGGGCACCCCCCCTGGCTCTCCCCGATGTCCACGCGGAACGCCGCCAGCGGGCACGCCTCCTCGACATGGTAATAGGTCCCGCCCGGCCAGGCGCGGAACCCCCGCCGCTGCGCCGCCCAGTAGCGCAGCGTGGCTCTCCCGTTGACCGTTACCATCTGCCAGCAAGAGTCATTTCCAACATCACACGCAGGTCGGCAAGGTCCTGCCGCGCCATCAAGCGGCGGAGCAGCGCCACCATGATGAGCCTCACCCCGTCCTCCGTCAGGTCCGTGACGTAGGCGTGGACAATCTCATGCACCGCCGTCACGGACCAGCCACGTGTCAACCAGAGGAACACGCAGTTGTAGTCCCCCGCGTCGTCCTGCACACATAGGCCCAGGTAGCCCTCGCCCTTCTCATCCCCATCATTGCTATCTTGGGGGATGCGCACGGACGAGATAGCGAACGACAGCGCCTTCCGGTCGCATCCCAACTCCTGCGCCACCGCGCTGTTCAGCCTGCGTAGCTGCGATGACATCACGGCCCTGCGCTCCGCCCGTAGCTCCTCGCTATACCGGGGCCAGAGGCGAGCATCATACGTCACCACGTCACCCTCTTCTGCTGCCTGCGTCACGGCCTTCACCCCCCTCATGCCGCCAGCCTCCCCTGGACTGCCCTCTCCTGCCGGCGCGATCGCTCCAGGCAGGATAAGCACCACACTTCCGCATCCAGCGGACACGACCGGCCTGTCCCGTGGATGCAGCCGCTGAACCCATATGTCCGCAGCCTCTCCTCGGCCTGCCACCACCAGTCCAGCGCGTCAGCGAAGCGCCGGCGCATCGCCGTCCACTCGTGCGGCTGCGAGTCCAGTGTGCGGGCCGCCTCCGTCAGCCACTTCTGCCCCGCCACCAGCCTTGCCGCTAGCGCCTCCGCCGCGAGCGTCAGGGGCCGCGTCTGCGTGACCATCACGACGACTCCAGCAGGGCGGCGATGCGCGCCAGGTTGTCCTCCTCGGCCCGTATCCGCTCATCCAGGATGTCCAGGCCCTTACTCTCCCGGTGGGCCTGGAGGACCGCCATGCACGTGTCCCGCATGAGCGTCACCACCCCCGCCTGGATAGCCGCCTCGCTCACGCCCACCGTCGCCACGAGGCTCCGCAGCCGCTCCACCTCGGCTATGAGGGCGAGCACATCTTTACGGGCGTGGGCGATGAACTGAGCCACGCAAACATCGTCAGCCGCTATCTCATTCTCACCCCAGCGGAAGCCCGCCCGTCTTGTAGCGGCGAAGCGCCGCCATGGTGGGGGTGTGGCCTTCTGCGCCCGCTGCTCGATGGCCTCCAGGTCCAGCGGCTTCTTCGTCATGGTCCCTCCTCATGCCCTGATGAAAGTTTCCTAAATAAGCGCGTAGATTAAGCAAAGGCTCCACAGGGTCCACAGGGTCACAGATAGCGTAGCTATAGGAGGCTGTTGACCCTGTGGAGCCTTTTCCCAATTCAACCGCCCATTTCCATGAGAACGCATCATGCCGTTTTGTCCCCTTCCGGCTCCTCCCACGGGGCCTCCCCCTCCCCCGGCGCGAGAGACCCCTGCGTGGGCGCGGCCTCCTGCGCCTTCGCCTCCCCCACCTTCTCCAGCCGCCACATGAGCGACCCCACTCCCCCCTGAGTCCCCGCCGCCCGCACGCACACGTCCCCCACCACGCGATCCCGCATCCCCGAAAGCGCCATCCCCAGCGCCGTCCTGGCCCCAAACTCGGTACGGCCAGACCGCAGGTCCGTCAGCAGCTTGTGCTCGGTGGCCATGGCCAATACCTGCTCCGCCGATATGCGCGCCCCTCCATAGACCAGCCACCACTGCTGCAACAGCGCCCGCCACGGCTCCCCCTCCGTCTCCGCCTCCCGATACACCTCCTCCCGGTTCTGGAGCAGCCCCTCCACCCCCGCCACCCGCAGAATGCCCCCGATGACCCTCACCCAGTCCTCGTATGACCCCATCGCCTCCTCCGCCTGGGGCCTCCCGGCGGTGTGCCACGCCCTCACGAGTGTCAGCGCCGCCCACAGCAGCCGGGGCCGCTCCCGCAACACCCACGGGACCAGCGGGTGATGCCGGAAGTCCCGCCGCTCCGACGGCCTCTCCACGTTGGCGTTTATCCGCACCCGCAGAATGCGCCGCGCTATCTCAATCGAGAAGATGGGGTTGTTCCCCGTCAGGAGCCATGTGCACCGCACGGGCAGCGTCACGTTGCGCGACACCCCCATGGGCCGGTCCTGCCAGTAGCGAGCCGTCACCACCGCCGACAGCGCGGACGAGTCCAGCCGGCGCCGCAGGTTGTCTATCAGCACCACCGTGGGCGTGTCCATCAGGACGCTCGTGATGCGCTTCCGCCACTCCGCGTCGTCCCCCCCCTCCACCATGGGGTGCGCCGGCGAGCCCGTCGCAATGTGCGCCACCACGTCCGCCAGGAGCGACTTCCCCGTCCCGGCCAGCGGCGCCTCGATGCAGAACAGCGGCGTCGGCCCCTCAATCAGCGGCCTGGCCAGCGGCGTCAGGATGGCGGCCAGCGCGTGCGCCTTGTCCGCGTCGCTCTGGAAGGGAAAGTCGCCCAGCAGCTCGTCCAGCAGCAGGTCCCGCGCCGCCTCAACGTCCCCGCCCGTGGGCCGCAACGGCACGGGGGGTAGCGTGAGCCCGCCCAGCGAGAGGTACAGCCCTGTCTCGTTGTGATACCCCTCCTGCGTCACCACCTCCCCCTGGGGCGAGACGAACGGCGCGTGCACCACCCCCATGAGCGGTGGCAACCTGGGCGGCACCACCGCCAGCATGGACTCCAGTATGTCTTTGGGCGGACGGGCGGCGTACATCTGCTCCTCCTTGCCTATCGCCTGATAGTCGGCCAGCCTGTCCAGGTAGTGGCGCAGCGCCGGCACGTTCACCGACCGCGGCTTCAGCGGCTTGACCCCCGTGTCCACCAGCGAGAGCGTGTCACCAAACCGGAAGAACCGCGTCGCCCCCTCGCTGTCGTACAGCAGCTCCCACGACTCGTCCGCAATCTCCCTCATGGGGCGGTTCGATACCATGACGCTCGGCAGCTCCCGCTCCCGCCGAGGCGCGCCAGCCGACAGCGCCTCGTCCACGCCGCTGCGTATCTCAATCAGCTTCCGCTGTATAGCGACCCGCGCCACCTCGTCATCTATCCCCACCGCCGCCAGTTTCCGCAGCAGCGCCTTGCCCCCCTCGCGGCTGTAGTTGCCCGTGTGCTCCACCCCCAGCGGCTCGCCGTTGTCCGAGTAGGCGATGAGCGTCCCCCGGAGGTCTCCGTGCCCATTGGAGCCAAAGCCCACCTTGCGTAGCTGCATCGCTATACCTTCGCCGGCACAGGGTCGTCCGGCAATATGGGGTGCCCTCTGCGCCAGCGGACCGCCCTCACCTCCACCCCCAGCCGGCGCGCCAGCGAGCGCAGCCCGCCGGAGCCGCAGCCCGCGAAGCAGTGCCACGCGCCCACCTCCCACGACACGCTGAACGACGGGTTGCGGTCCTCGTGCAGCGGGCAGCGCCCCAGCATCCACCCATCCCGCCCTGCGGGCTTGAGCGTGATGCCCCGCCGGTCCAGCTCCGCCTCCAGCGCCTGCGCCAGCCCCGCCGGCGTGGGGCCTGGTGTGCCGCGGGCCACGGAGGCCCGCCCCACCTCCACCACCCCCCCCACGATGGGCGAGAGGTAGTGCGCCATCCCCTCCGCCACCTGGCGCGCCGTCAGCGTGGCGGGCGCGCTCGCGGCGTCGGTGTTCAGCGCCAGCACGGTGTAGCCGCGCGGCTTCTCCGGCGGCAGGGTGGGATAGGACCGCACCGCGTGGCCGCGCCCCTTCAACTCCGCCACCAGGGGGTAGCGCCGCTTCCCATCAGGCCCCACCGTGGCGTGAGACCGGTCGTAGAGGTTCAGCACCCCGTCCAGCCGGTCAGTCGTGCGGAGGAACAGATGCCACTTGCCCGCGCGGGTGCCCGCCTCCAGTAGCAACCACCCGTGCGGGCGGCCAATGAACTGCTCCGGCCCCTGGTCAATGTCCACCCCCAGGACGTACCCGCCCTGTGGGTGCCGCGTCCCGCACAGGATGGCCAGCCCGCCAGAGTAGTCCGCCTCCCCCACCGAGTCCCGCGACGGCGGCGCGTCCGCCAGCGCGCGATGGTCCCGCCCGGGCAGCGTCTTGCCCCCGCCCCAGCAGGCCAGCGGGACCAGCCCCACGTCATAGAGCCGCAGCGCGTGTTGGGCAATCTGGCGGGCGGTCAGCCGCTCGGTGTACACGCTAGGTCACATCTATCACAATGGTTCCCATGCGCCCATCCCGGAGAAACGGCAGCAGCTTCTGCAGGACGCGGTCCGTTGCCATGTTCTACTCCCTCGATTTGTTAGCGGGCGGCACCAGCGCCTCCCGTCAGGCTCCGGTCCAGGTTGGCGCTCGCCTCTATCGCGTCGGCCCGCATCTCGCACAGCCGCGCGATGGCCCGCTCCCACGTCGGCGCCAGCTCCACCTCCGGCAGGCGGCAGAACACGTTGCGGGCTGGCCCCACCGCGATGACGGGCTTCCCCGCGCGCAGCGCCATCCCCATCTCCACGTACCGCCCTCCCCCGTTGGCTGGCGCGATGGTCGTGACGCACAGCACATCCGCCGCCTCGATGGCCAGCACGTCATTCATAGCCCACTCCTGCTCATAGTCCTCGACGGACGCGCCCTCCGGGGCCTCTACATGGGAGGAGAGCCAGCGGCTCGTCACCTCAAAGCCCACCCGGGTGAGCATCCACGCCACCGCCTGCATATGCAGCCGTTCGCTCCATGGGGCCGCCAGATAGACCTTCATACGCTCCTCCTTGCCAGCTTGAGTAGTCCTGCCAGGGTCTCTTCTCAGGACGGCGATTGGCCGGCGGACTGCTCGCCGGAGTTGGCGGTGCGTCTCCCCACCCTCCGTTCGTAGGAGGGCCCCACCTTGTTTCCCCCATCCCCCAGTGCTGAGCCCGTGCAGCCTGGGGGCGCGGCATCGCATCCTGGGACGTAGCGATTCCCAGGAGATGACCCCCGCTCGGCTGGGAGGCGGGACCGGCCATTCGCCTGCCCCCGGGTTGCGCCGGGGGCCGCTATCTCACCACGATGGGCGTCCGCACGCTCATCGGGATAGCCATACAGTTCCATGTCCAGTGCGCGGGGCTGCGGGTCAATGCGGTCCTGCGTGAGGCCCACCATATCGGCGCCCCCAAGCTGCCTGGATAGCGCGCGGCGCAGCGCCTCCGCCAGCTTCGGCCGCTCTCGTATGGTGAGCGTGAGCGGCTCCGATACCGCCTGCGCCAAATCCACCCGCCACGCACGGCTCTTCCAGTCCGCCGCGCCGATGCAGCGGAACAGCACGGGCCGGGCCCGCGCCCCCTCCGGCTCCACCACCCACCCATCGGGCGAGGGGTAGAGCGTGAGGCGGATGCGGTCCCACTCGTGGGAGGCTGACCCCATCGCCCTTGTGGGGCCTACGCCCCGCATCGTGTTCTCAAAGCCGCGGTGCGTCACGGAGCGGCGGAGCCGCGCCTCCAGCGCGACGCGCAGCGTCTCCAGCAGGGCGAGCCTGCCCCCAGACCTGTACGCCCACGCCTCGGCCACGATGGGCGCCATCCCCCCGTCCAGCCCCTCGATGGCCCGCAGCGCCCATCTGTTCGACCCGTAAGGGTAGCCTGCGCACACGATGTGGGCGCTACCGGGCGCGTCCGGCGTGGCGCTCCACTGGCGCCCACTGCGATAGAGCGTGACGTACCGCTCTGCTGTTGTAACGCCCGGGTTGTGGCAACGACTGTCTCCCGTGTAGCGCCGGAAGATACGCGGTTGGGGCGGCGCGATGGTGGTCGTCATGCTGTCCCCTCCAGGCGGTAGCCGCCCTGCTCCAGCGGCTCATAGACTATCGTGCCCATGAGGTTGAGCGCCTGCGGGTCTCGGGGCCACGTGCGGGTCGCGCCGCACCCTGGGCGCGCGCAGCAGCCGTGGAACAGGCCATCGCGCCGCCCGTTGGTCTCGATGCTCCAGTGGTGCGCCGGTGAGCCGTCCACACAGGGGATGGACAGGCTGGGCGCCGAGCGGGTATCCTGATTAGCGGGGGTAGGCATGTTACCCTCCTGAGGCCCGGCGTGGACCACATCCACGGCGGGCCTAGCTTTGCGCTGCGATTGCGATATGGCGGGCGGGGCGCGGCCTC
>Ga0209520_10000832_pt1 | contig 17417 bp, 18 predicted proteins | sample Rifsed16ft1_FD_184009 | JGI IMG/M metagenome (GOLD analysis project Ga0209520, IMG submission 184009) | Soil microbial communities from Rifle, Colorado, USA - sediment 16ft 1 (version 2) | ecosystem: Environmental > Terrestrial > Deep subsurface > Rock core/Sediment | place: Rifle, Colorado...
TAAAAATAATATAAAATCAAAATTAGATAAGGCAGTCTTTTCTCCTATAGAATGATAGTCAGTATTTGGATATGCGGTATCACCTGCAAATATGTTTGCTCTATGATATAAAACATCAATGTTAATCTGATTATCAAAATCAGGAGATCTTACAGCTAAAAGTATAAAGTCATACGCCCCTTTATGTGGTAAGTTAATTTTAAAGGGATATATTTTTCTTTCCTTCGGCTCAAGTTCTATAACATGAACCTCTCATCTTTTATCATTAAAATAAAACTCCTGTTGATGATAATTTAGAATACAAAAAATTTTTAACTCAATTTTCTTTCCTATATAATTCCCAATTAAATATTCTCCAATAAAGGGTTGCCCTTCCTTTATATAATAAGAAAGTTGTAACTCCGTTCCACGCATTTCTGGATTGCCTTTGAAGGCAGTAATAATACCCTTTTGACCACTCCCTATAAATGAATTAATTATTTCATAATCAAAGTCATTCGGACCCAATTTATCAGGGAGGTTAAATTCATTACCATAAACAAAGTTATGATTGATAAATACCAGAGTAATAAAAATAAAGATTTTTATATATTTCAAAATTGAAACCTCCCCTCCAGATAGAAACCACCGCCGTCTCCACCATCACCGTATCCTTGTCGTATTTCTTTTACCCGAAACCACTCAGCCCCTGCCTCGATAATAAACCACTTGGCAGTCTTAAATGGTATAAACCCAACCGATCCATGTCCTCCTAACACAGTCTCCCGTTCTGACCAAACCCGCTCAGCCCCTCCTCGTTGTTCTTGCAGTCTGGTTTCAATCCAATACAACCCCACACCTCCACCTATATAAAATCTCGAATATTGTGGAAAGGTATATAGGACACTCAATAATACTGGAAACATTCTCCTTTCGTAAGCTTCACTTACACTTTGAGTGGAAGTCTGCCCGCCACCATTGATTGATACCCCTGTAGCAGCCGATGCCGATCCTGAGCCAAAGGCAAAATATTGCTGACTTAATTGAATAGTCAGTCTGTTATCAAAGACCAATCGTTCTTTCAATATAGGTATCGGCAAACCCCAGTTACTATTGTAAATCCTTTTTTCAAAAGGATAGAGGGAATGTATACCAAACCCAATCTCAAAATCTGCTGCCATAGCTTGTTGTAAACACATTGTAGATATGCCTGCAAAAATAAGAACTGCCTTAAAATATCGTAGTAGTATAAGAAAAGATGTCATACAAAAACTCCCTTATAAACAGTAGGGCAAGGCTAAAAGCCTTGCCCTGATATTTTCAAAAAATTGCCATAATGACATCAGATTTAAGTTGTATTTAGAACACTACCAGCAGTCTGCCGGATATTGATTTGGAGAGCAGCTTCCTGACCTGAGTGGTCCTGCCCACCATGTGACCCCATTATGTTTTGCTCGATGGGAACTACAAGCCCCACATGGTGCCCCAATAAAATAACCACTAACGGGATAACTTGTTTCCACATAATTAGTATTATATCCCACATTTGTTTGGTAACCAAAAGTAGGCGCAGGTACTCCTCTAACCATAACAAATAATTCATTTACATATAATGGCTCTTCGCATGGACCAGAGCTATTTCCCCAGTTTGTCCAGCTTTTTGCAGAAAAGTTAGCAGATGTGTAGAACCACCAATATGAATACGACCAACTGTGTTGACCAGTAAGCCACCAATTGGTATTACACCCGCTATGAGATTGTATTGAGAATTGATCATTGCTTTGAGTTTCGGAAGGAGTGACATAGGTAGACCCCGAGGAATTTGCAGACTCTTTTTTAATTGGAAGGGGTTTCAATATCTTGAGAAAATGCCCCTTTTGAAAAAGCGAAAAACACAAAAGTTGTAACGAAAAATAATAGTAGCAATTGAAAAGTTTTAAATTTCATTTTTCCCTCCTTTTGTATTGAAACGCCTTTTAAGAAGAAGGCGTATCAATACATTAAAATGAACAAACCCAAGAAACCTATTCACCTCCTTTCTTAATGTAGATTTTACATTTATGGGTATGATTTTATTCCCTTGTTTAACTATTAGTCAATCCCCAAAAAGTCTCATTTTTTATATAGTAGTTTTATACTATATGATTTTTCATACATTATAATTATCTATATGAAGATTATTAAAAATAATTCTTGACAAATTTACATAGGTATATTACTCTTTTTCATAAGTAATCTAATGGGCATAAAAATAAAGATGGAGAGGAAGAGGGCTGATGATATTACAGGGCTTATTGGTTCTACCCCTTTAATAAAACTCAATAAAATTGTCCCTGAGAATTATGCCAATATCTATGCAAAAGTAGAGTATTTTAATCCCGGCGGCAGTGTAAAGGATAGAATAGCCCTAAGCATGGTAGTAAATGCAGAAAAAAAGGGGTTGCTGAAAAAAGGGGGCACCATAGTTGAGCCTACGAGTGGTAATACCGGAATAGGGCTGGCGCTGATAGGGGCTGTAAAGGGATACAGGGTTATACTGGTCATGTCTGATGATATGAGTGACGAGAGGAGAAGCATCCTCAAATCATACGGGGCACAGATTGAGCTGACAAAGGCAAAATATGGTATGCAGGGTGCGATAGACAGGGCTGAAGAACTGACAAAAAGACATCACGGTTATTTTATGCCCCAGCAGTTTAATAACCCGGCAAATCCTGAGATTCACAGGCGGACCACAGCAAAGGAAATACTAAAGGCTATGGATGGTGACCAGATTGATGCCTTTGTATCAGGTGTTGGGACTGGGGGCACAATAACAGGTGTCGGAGAGGTCTTAAAGACAAAGAATAAAGAGATTAAAATTGTGGCTGTAGAACCAAAAACATCTGCAGTCCTGTCAGGGGGAAAACCAGGACCGCATATGATTCAGGGGATCGGGGCAGGTTTTATTCCGAAGGTTTTAAATACAAGCATAATAAGTGAAATAATACCCGTGAGTGATGAGGATTCATTTCATACAGCAAAGAGCCTTTCCAAAGAGGAGGGTCTTTTAGTCGGTTTCTCATCCGGTGCCGCATGTTTTGCTGCCCTCAAAGTTGCAGAGCAGTTGGGAAAGGGGAAGAATGTTGTTGCAATATTCCCTGATACAGGGACAAGATATCTAAGTTTTCAAAAATATTTTGAAGGACATTAATTCCCCCTTAAAAAAGGGGGTTAAGGGGTTGTGATTATGAGCTATGTTAATGGTTTAAAATGCAGGGAGTGTGGGAGGCAGTATCAAAAAGAGCCTATCCATGTTTGTGAGTTCTGTTTCGGTCCTTTAGAGGTAATCTATGACTATGATGGAATAAAAAATGCGTTGAGCAGAAAGGTCATAGAAGGCAGGCAAAAGAATATGTGGAGATACAGGGAGCTCATTCCTATTGATGGCGAGCCAAGGGTCGGAAGGGATGTAGGATTTACACCATTAGTCAGGGCTAAAAATCTTGGCAATGTATTAGGGGTAGATAACCTATATATTAAAAACGACAGTGTAAGTCATCCTACCCTCTCCTTTAAGGACAGGGTAGTAGCAACTGCAATAACAAAGGCAATGGAGTTTGGGTATGACACTGTTGCCTGTGCATCTACAGGTAATCTTGCCAATTCAGTCGCAGCTTTATCGGCAGAAGGGGGTATAAAGAGCTATATATTTATACCGGCTGACCTTGAATCAAGCAAGATTCTCGGAACCCTTATTTATGGAACAAATCTTATTGGGGTAAAGGGCAATTATGATGATGTAAACAGGCTCTGCAGTGAGATAGCGGCTAACTACCGCTGGGCATTTGTCAATATAACAATAAGGCCATATTATGGAGACGGTTCAAAAACATTCGGCTATGAGATAGCTGAGCAGTTAGGGTGGCGGACTCCTGATAATGTGATTGTCCCTGTAGCAGGAAGCTCCCTCATTACAAAAGTTTGGAAGGCTTTCAAAGAATTTGAGATGCTGGGGCTGATCGGCAAGGTAAATACGAAGGTATTTGCCGCACAGGCAAAAGGATGCTCCCCTGTAACATCGGCTATTAAAGAGGGAAGAAATTTTATAAAGCCTGTAAAGCCGAATACTATTGCAAAATCAATAGCCATCGGAAATCCTGCAGACGGCTATTACGGAATAAAAACTGTTAATGAGAGCGGCGGATATGGAGAGGATGTTACTGATGAAGAGCTTATAGATGGTATAAAACTGCTTGCCAAAACAGAAGGCATTTTCACAGAAACTGCCGGAGGGGTCACAGTGGCAGTTACTAAAAAACTTATTGAGCAGGGAAGGATTAAAAAGAACGAGCTTACAGTTGTATCAATTACAGGCAACGGACTCAAAACAATAGAGGCTGTATCAAACAGGATAGGAAACCCTGTTATTATTGAGCCCCGCCTCGGCTCATTCCAGGAAAAATTTGGGAAATTAATTTAATTTTTTTAGGAGGAGGAAAAGATATGGCAGTAAAGGTAAGGATACCGTCACCATTACAGAAGTTGACTAAAAACCAGTCAGAGGTTATGGCAAGTGGTAAAAATATTAAGGAACTGTTTTCAGATTTAGAAAAACAGTATCCAGGATTGAAAGACAGGATTTATGATGAGAGCGGAAGCCTGAGGAGATTCATCAATGTTTATATAAATGAAGAGGATATAAGGTTTCTCACGGGTGAAGAGAGTGAAGTAAAAGATGGCGATGATGTGTCCATCATTCCGGCAATAGCAGGAGGGAATTACAATTTAGGATTTAGGATTTAGGAATTAGGATTTAAAATTCTAAAATCTGAAATCGTAAATCTAAAATTTGTTATGTCATCATTTACAGAAGAACAGATTTATAGATACAGCAGGCATATAATCCTACCAGAGGTTGGGGGAAAGGGACAGAAAAAGCTTTTGGAATCAAGGGTTCTCCTTCTCGGTGCAGGGGGTCTCGGCTCGCCGGCAGCAATGTATCTTGCAGCAGCAGGTATCGGAAATCTTGGGATTATAGATTTTGATGTTGTGGACATGAGTAACCTCCAGCGGCAGATATTGCATGGTGTTGAAGATATTGGAAGGTCAAAGGCTGAATCTGCAAGAGATACTATAAAATCAATCAATCCAGATGTAAATGTGACTCTTTATAAGGAAAGGCTCTCATCAGAGAATATAAACAGGATTTTTAAGGACTATGACATCATTGTTGATGGATGTGATAATTTCCCGACAAGATACCTTGTAAATGATGCATGTATTTTGACAGGTAAGACAAATGTCCATGGGAGCATATTCAGATTTGATGGTCAGGTAACTGTATTTAAGCCAAAAGATGGTCCATGCTACAGATGTCTCTATCCGGAGCCTCCACCTGCGGGTCTGGTTCCAAGCTGTCAGGAGGCGGGTGTATTGGGCGTCCTTCCGGGGATTATAGGCACCCTTCAGGCAGTTGAGGTAATAAAACTGATACTCGGGATAGGAAAGCCATTGATAGGCAAGCTCCTCCTCTATAATGCTCTTGATGCGGAGTTCCGGCAGGTCAGATTGAGAAGGGATGTCCATTGTCCTGTATGTGGCGACAATCCAACCATAAAGGAACTCATTGATTATGAAGAGTTTTGTGGTGTAGTGAGACACTAATATGAATTTCTAATTTCTAATAAAAGAACAAAAACTTGAACACGAATAACACGAATGGGACAAATTACACGAATAACTACTAATTACAGAAAATATTTTTATTTTTGATTTTAGTTTTTATTCGTGCCATTCGTATATTCGTGAAATTTGTGTTCCATAATTTTATAATTTCCTTGTATGCATCAAGAAAAAAAACAAAGATTAGGAATATTACTTACTACAAGTCCTGAGAGTGAGAATACATTTACTGTTATAAAATTAGCCGAGGCAGCGATTTCATCAGGTAAGGATGTCCAGATATTTCTTATGTGTGATGGTGTTTACAATATAAATAATAAAGACTTTACATCTCTGCTGGATAAGGGTGTATCCGTTACGCTATGCGCCCATAATGCCTCAGAGAGGTCTGTTGAAAAGAGAGAGGGTATAAACTTTGGAAGCCAGTATGACCATGCCTATATTGTAAACGAATCTGATAGATTTTTATCATTTACATAAAAAATTAGCCACGGACAAACACAGACTTTTTAAACTGTTTGAACTTTTTTTATTTAGTCAGTGAAAGTCAGTGGCAAAAAAAACATGAAAAAGGTAACAGTAGTTTTACAGAAATCGCCATTTAATACACTGAGAAACTCGGAGGCATTGAGGATGAGCCTCGGGCTTACCCTTGCAAACAATGCAGTGAGTGTAATTTTTACCAGCGATGCTGTATATAATCTCTTGCCTGCATTTCCTGAGAATATTAAATCCCCTGCTTTCGGGAGACATATTGAGATGCTCAATACATTAAAGTGTAAGCTCATAGCAGAGAAGGAATCAATGGAAGAAAGGGATGTAAAAGATGTCAATTACAATGTAGAGGTAAAAGAGAGGGCAGAAGTATTTAAATTTATAAAGGAGAGTAACACTGTAATTACATATTAATGAGGTTTATTATGGCAAATACAGCTATAGCAGAAAAACCTGAAACCCAGAAAATAGACGAGTCCATTTTAAGAAAGATAGGCAATACCCCTATTGTAAGGATAAAAAATCTTGCAAAGAGATTTAAGGATGTTGAGATATATGCAAAGCTTGAGTGGTACAATGCAGGCGGCTCAATAAAGGCGAGACCCGCACTAAGGATGATTGAGGATGGTGAAAAATCAGGGAGATTGACAAAAGACAAGATCATACTTGATTCTACATCGGGTAATACAGGTATTGCCTATGCCTTGATAGGGCTGGTAAAAGGATATAAGGTTAAACTGGCAATACCAGCAAATGTATGCAGAGAAAGAAAGAGACTTATGGGTGAGGTTTACAAGGCGGAATTAGTCCTCTCAGACCCAATTGAAGGCTCGGATGGAGCAATAAGGATGGCAAAGAAGATATTAAAAGAAAATCCTGATAAATATTTCATGCCTGACCAGTATAACAATCCATCAAACTGGATGGCACATTTTGATACGACATCAGCAGAAGTATTTAAACAGACAGAGGGTAGGATAACCCACTTTATTGTAGGGATTGGGACAGGCGGAACCGTTATGGGGACAGGGAGGGGGCTTAAGAGGTTCAATCCAGATATAAAGGTATTTGCAGTAGAGCCTGCAGAGGCCTTACATGGCATAGAAGGCCTTAAACACATGGAGACATCAATTAAACCTGGAATATATGACGAGAGTTTTTTAGACGGCAAGATAAGCGTAAAGACAGAGGATGCCTATGAAATGGTCCGGCTGTTACAAGAGGAGGAGGGACTTGGAGTAGGCCATTCATCAGGTGCGGCGATGAAGGGAGCACTTATGCTGGCAGAAAAGATAGGTAAAGGAGTTATAGTTACAGTATTTCCGGACAGTTGTGAATGCTATGTAACCACTGGCAATTTCAATAAATACGGTATTCCCAAGAGATGAAGATAGTTCATATATTAAGAGACCCAAACAATAAATATGCAATAGAGGCTGTTACATCCCATGGAATTGATACAGATACAGAATTAATTCTCATGCACGATGGGGTTTATTTGAATATAAGCTGTGCAGGTGTAAAGACCTATGCCTGTAAAAATGATGTTGAGACAAGGGGTATCAAATCAGCATGGGAAACTATAGATTACGATGATATCATAAAAAAAGTTTTTGAATCTGACCTCGTAACATGCTGGTAGAGGAAAGTTATGACTGAACAGAGTAAAAATATAGGTAAAATTGATAAGGTGCTTGATATAAAAGGGGAGGTATGTCCATATACATTTGTCCGCTCAAAGCTGGCACTTGAGAACATGGAATCAGGGCAGGTCCTAAAAGTTATAGTTGACCATGAACCTGCAACAAAGAATGTGCCAAGAAGTATGGAAAATGAGGGGAATAAGGTCCTTGATATCAGTAAAATCAATGATACAGACTGGCAGATAATTGTTAAAAAGGGATAACAATATGACAAAAAAATATGTATCACTGACATTTCCAGAAAGGCTCATAAAAGAACCGATAATCTATAGATTGGGCAAAGATTTTGACATAATTCCAAATATCTTCAAGGCAAAGGTAAGTCATACGGAAGGGTGGATAATATTAAAACTGGAAGGTGAAAAGACAGAGATTAAAAAGGCAATAGATTATTTAAAAAATCAAGGGGTTATCGTGGAAGAGGGTGGAGAGGAGATTCTAAAAAAGGAAAAGGGTAAGAAGATAAGTATGGTAAAGATTCATTTAACCTTTCCGGATATGGAAACAAGAAAACCGGTTATCCATGAGATTGGCAAGAAATACAATATAATTACAAATATAAGAAGGGCTGATATGACAGAAAAGGCAGGATGGATGGACTTAGAAATAATTGGTGAAGATTCCGATATTGATAAAGCAATAGATTATTTAAAAGAAAGAGATATAAATGTGAACCCCATTGAGGGGGATATAATAGAATAAAGTTAAAAGTTATCAAGTTTATAAAGTTATAAAGTCATTGAGATTTATAAATTTTCTACTTTATGAGCTTTATAACTTTATTTTTGTATGAAAATATCAACAAAGGGAGAATATGCCGTAAGGGCAATGCTTGATCTGACAGGACAATCCCACAATTATCCTGTCCCCTTATCCAACATATCAATAAGGCAGGGGATATCACTACATTACTTAGAACAGCTCTTTGTAAAATTGAGGAGGGCAAGGCTGGTAAACAGTATCCGTGGACCGGGGGGTGGATATGTACTTGCAAAAAAATCATCTGAGATTACAATAGGCGATATACTGAGGGCTGTCCATGAAGATCTTTCTATATATGAGTGTGCTGATTTGAACGGCAATAAAAATAAGATTCAATGCGATAAGCTTGAAAACTGCATTACAAGCATACTATGGCAGAGACTTGCAAAACATATCTCCGAGGTCCTTGATTCCATAACCCTTGACAATCTTTGCAAAGAGAATAAAGGCGAGGGGCAAGAAAAGGGGGTCAGGCATAGTTTCTCATTCAGCATATAAATGTTTCACGTGAAACATTTTTGTATTACTGCCAGCCTGAATTTTCTATCAAATATCGGTTTATTTATTTCAATAATTTCTTTAATAGTCCAGTTCCCTTTTTTAAATTCCACATCCGCACCCTTTAGTTTTTCCTCTAAGTCTTCACCTTTCTGTGTGATAAATAGCCCATTTGATTTCAATACTTGAAACGATGCCTTTAGTAAAATATCCATTTCAGCAACTCCTTTTGATAAGACCACATCATAAAATCCTTTATACCTCTCTTCTATATCCTCAATCCGCTCTGCTATACATTCAACACCAGTTAAATTAATCTGCCTGCATATATGTTTTAAAAATGCCACCTTTTTCCTTGAACTATCTAACAATGTAAAGGAAATATCGGGATAGACTATCTTTAAGGGGATTCCTGGTATGCCTGCACCTGTCCCTATATCAAGTATATTTTTCGTTTCTTTATAATTGAATCCATATATAAAGGTAAGGGATTCTAAAAAAAGCCTTATAATTATTAACTTATCATCTCTTATGGCTGTAAGGTTTATCTTTTTATTCCACTTTTTAAGCTCTGAGAGATATATGAGAAATTTTTCTATCTGGTTATCTGTTAATTGAAACCCTAATTCAAGACATCCATTTTTAAGAAAATCTCTTAGATTTTCCATTCTCAAGAATCCCTGCCTATCGGTTTTGATGCAGCTCTCCTCTTAAGCTGTTCTAAATATACTATCAATATTGATATGGCTGAAGGGGTAACCCCTGATATCCTTGATGCCTGGCCAATAGAAACCGGTTTAATCTTGGACAGTTTTTCCTTCACCTCTGTAGATAATCCCGGAATATTCTTAAAATCTATCCCCTGAGGCATCCTTTTCCCCTCTAATCTCTTGAACCTGCCTATTTTTTCAAGCTCCCTGTTTATATAGCCTTCATATTTTACCTGTATCTCAACCTGTTCTATTATATCTGGATTTAAAAACTGTGATTCAGGGATAGTTTCCAATCGAACCAATTCGGTGTATTTTATCTCAGGTCTCCGCAGTAGTTCTAATAATGTTACAGGTTCATTGAGGATATTCGTTCCCATGCTCTCCAAAATTTTATTTATATGTGTATTTGGTTTTAGTATTGTCTTGTTCAATCTATCAATCTCTCTTTTTATCCCTTCCCTTTTATTAATAAACCTTACAAATTCCTCCTCGCTTACGAGCCCAACCCTATACCCTCTCTCTTTTAATCTTAAATCTGCGTTATCCTGTCTTAAAATCAGACGATATTCTGCCCTTGATGTAAACATACGATAAGGTTCCTCTGTCCCCTTAGTAACCAGGTCATCTATAAGGACACCTATATATGCCTCTGACCTATCAAGTATCAATGGCTCCTTACCATGAATTGAAAGCCCTGCATTTATGCCTGCCATTAAACCCTGTGCTGCCGCCTCTTCATATCCAGATGTCCCGTTAATCTGTCCTGCAAGATAGAGATTCTTTACTAGTTTTGTCTCCAGTGTCGACATTAGTTGGGTCGGTTGGATGAAATCATATTCAATTGCATAGCCGGGCCTCATAATCTCCACTTTTTCAAGCCCCTTGATTGTCCTCAAGAATTTTAGCTGAACATCAACAGGTAGGCTCGTTGAAACACCATTTGCATAATATTCAGTTGTCTCGTACCCCTCTGGCTCAAGAAATACCTGATGCCTGTCCTTTTCGGGGAATCTTTTTACCTTATCTTCTATTGACGGGCAGTATCTCGGCCCAATCCCTTTTATAACCCCACAAAACAATGGAGACCTATCCAGATTCTCTATGATTATTCTATGGGTATCTGTATTTGTATATGTAAGGTAGCATGGAATCTGTCTTTGGGTAATCTTTTCTGTTGAGTATGAGAAGGGACTGGGTTCATCATCCCCATTTTGTCTGGTAAGCCCTGAAAAATCAATTGTCTTTGCATCAAGCCTTGGCGGTGTGCCTGTCTTTAATCTTCCAATCTCAAATCCAAGTCCTCTTAAATTATCAGACAATCTCTCTGCAGGAAATTCACCTGCCCTTCCGGCGGAAAAATTTATTAAACCGATATGAATAAGCCCTTTCAAAAATGTCCCAGTAGTTAATATCACTTCCTTTGACCTATATAAAATATCTGTATTTGTCTTAACACCAACCACCTTTCCATCTTCAATTAGTAATCCTTCTACAATGCCCTGTTTTATATCAAGCCTCTTCTCTCTTTCCAGTGTTGCCTTCATCTCCAATCTGTACAATTGCTTGTCTGCCTGTGCCCTGTATGCCTGAACTGCATGTCCTTTGCTTGTATTTAGGACGCGGAACTGGATACCTGTTTTATCAATACATTTAGCCATCTCACCGCCCAATGCATCAATCTCTCGGACAAGATGCCCCTTTGCAACCCCTCCGATTGCAGGATTACATGACATGAGGGCGATATTATCAAGATTCATTGTAATGATTAATGTCTCACAGCCCATGCGGCTTGCCGCTAAGGCAGCCTCACAGCCGGCATGTCCTGCACCAACCACAATTACATCATATTCTTTCAGATAGCTATACATAAATAATCTAAAGAAAAAAGATTTGAACACGAATGGCACAAATTGACAAATCACACAAATGATAGACTTAAGACAATAGACAATAGATTATAAACTTAAGGCTTGAGTCTAAAGTCTTCAGTCTATAGTTTTTATCTGTTTGTGTTATTCATAAATTCGCGGAATTTGTGTTCCAGAGATTTTATGATAAAAAACTTCATTACTATTAGGTAAGTATAAAAAAGTATTTATACAATGTCAACCTGTTTGCTAATTATATATAAATCAAGATGTTACATTAACAACCATTGATAATTTTTGATTGCTTTTTGTTTGTTATTATTATAATATAATTTTATTTTCTCTTTTTAGGAAATTTAAAATGAAATTACTATGGAATAAGTGTAAAGAAGAACTTAAAAATAGGGTAAACAAGAGCAATTATGAAATCTGGCTTGACCCTATATCTTTTGTCTCTGTTGACGAGAAATTTATCACAGTCTCTGTCCCAAATAAATATTATATAGATAGAATAAATAAGGATTATCTGAAATTGCTTGAAGAAATAGTCAGAGACATTTTTAAAAGAGATTTTGGTATAAATCTGATTTCAAGTGGTGAGACTGGAGAATTCACAGCACAGGATAGTTTTATTAAAAAAGAAAAGAAAGAAAGGGTGGTAAGCACAACTCATGTTACCGGGTTAAACCAAAAATATACATTTGATAATTTTATTGTCGGTAATTGCAATCAGTTTGCCCATGCGGCAGCAAAGGCGGTTGCTGAAAACAGTATTACTTACAATCCATTATTTATTTATGGCGATGTCGGTCTTGGAAAAACCCATCTCATGCATGCAACCGGAAATTTTATACTCAACAATAGCAAGAAGAGGGTGCTTTATGTAACATCTGAGGTTTTTGTCAACGACATGATAACATCAATTCAGCATAGTAAAATGACCTCTTTTAGGGAAAAGTATAGAAGGCTTGATGTCCTTTTTGTTGATGATGTTCATTTTATTGCCGGGAAGGAGCAATCTCAAGAGGAATTTTTTCATACATTTAATACGCTATTTGAATTACATAAACAGATTGTTTTATCAAGTGACAAGTATCCTCGGGAAATACCGAGACTGGTTGAGAGATTAAAATCAAGATTTGAATGGGGACTTATAGCAGATATACAGCCGCCTGAACTGGAAACAAGGATAGCAATACTGAAAAGAAAGGCAGAAGAGGGTGGTGTAAATCTTCCACAGGATGTTGCTGAGTTTATAGCAAACAGGGTTAAATCAAATATAAGGGAGTTAGAGGGGTGCCTTTCAAGGATTATTGCTGTATCTTCTCTCAAGGGAAAGGAGATATCTCTCCATTTGGCTGAGGATTCCTTTAGAGATATATTCAAGGCGAGGGAAAAAGCAATCAGTACAAATGATATACAGAGGGCAGTTGCTGAATATTTTAATGTTAGAGTAACTGATTTAAGGTCAAAAAAGAGAGAAAGAAATATTTCACTTCCAAGACAGGTTGCAATGTATCTCTGTAAAGAATTAACAAACCTATCTCTTGAAGATATAGGAAAAAGTTTTGGGGGGAAGGATCACTCAACAGTTATCCACGCACAGAAAAAAATAGAAAAAATTTGTAAAGAAAATAATGAAATATCAACAGCGATTAAGCAGATTAAGAAATCGCTGGAATTGTAAATAAGAGGTTAGTTCTTTGTTAGTATCTTGTTTAAAAAAGAAAATAAAATTTTTTAAAAATATTTTTCTTAATAAGATTATTCTTCATTAACAAAAATTTATACTCTAACAATTTGTTTTATAAAAAGGAAAATGACTTACTAACAAAAATACAAACACTACTAACTACTACTGTATTTATTTAAGGAGATAATAATGGTAAAGAATGTATATGATGCAACTAAAATAAAAATCCTTGAAGGATTAGATGCTGTGAGAAAGAGACCTGCTATGTATATTGGAGATACCTCTACATATGGTCTGCATCATCTTGTATATGAGGTTGTTGATAATAGTGTTGATGAGGCAATGGCAGGATATGGAAAAAAAATAGATGTGATTATACATATTGACAATAGTATTACTGTAATAGACGAAGGCAGGGGAATTCCTGTTGATATACATAAAGAGGTAAATAAAACTGCCGTAGAAGTGGTACTAACCACTTTACATGCCGGCGGTAAGTTTGATAATGAGAGTTATAAGGTATCAGGAGGTCTGCATGGTGTTGGTGTCTCTGTCGTAAATGCCCTCTCAAAGAAACTTGAGGTAGAGATAAAAAGAGATGGAAAGGTATACACACAAACCTATGAGAAGGGTAAACCAATTACAGAACTAAAGGTTATTGGAAAGACGATGGTGAGTGGCACAAAGATTAAATTCAAGCCGGATGATGAAATATTAGAGGTAAATAATTTTAGTTTTGATATTTTATCCCAGAGACTAAGGGAGATGGCATTTTTGAATAAGGGGCTGAAGATAAATATTATTGATGAGAGAAACAACAAGAGTCACGAATTTTACTATGAGGGTGGAATTGTCTCCTTCATTGAATACCTGAATAGAAATAAGACACCGCTCTTTAAAGAACCCGTATATATTTATAAAGAGAGGGACAGCACATCAATAGAGGTGTCCCTGCAGTATAATGACGGCTATAATGAGGAGGTATTTTCCTTTGCAAATAATATAAACACCAGAGAGGGCGGAACACATCTCATCGGTTTTCGGTCTGCACTTACACGAACCATAAATAGCTATGCCTCATCAAAGGCGATGTTAAAAGGGGATGTCAGTATAACAGGAGAAGATGTAAGAGAGGGCCTGACTGCCGTATTGAGTGTCAAGATACCGCAGCCTCAGTTTGAGGGACAGACAAAGGCAAAGCTTGGCAATAGTGAAGTAAAGGGGATGGTAGAGACTTTAGTAAATGAAAAGCTGATAGAGTTCTTTGAGGAGAAACCGTCTATTGCAAAGCTGATTGTCCAAAAGGCAATAAATGCTTCGCAGGCAAGAGAGGCGGCAAGAAAGGCAAGGGAGTTGACACGAAGAAAAGGCGCCCTTGATTCCGGTTCACTGCCGGGAAAATTGGCAGACTGTTCTGAAAGGGACCCTGCACATTGTGAAATATATGTTGTTGAGGGTGATTCTGCAGGCGGCTCGGCAAAGCAGGGGAGAGACAGAAAGTATCAGGCAATACTACCTTTAAAGGGGAAGATTTTAAATGTGGAAAAGGCAAGGTTTGATAAGATGTTGAGCAATGAAGAAATAAAGACACTCATAACAGCACTTGGAACAGGAATCGGGACAGAGGATTTTAATATAGATAAAACCCGATACCATAAGATAATAATAATGACAGATGCAGATGTAGATGGTGCCCATATAAGAACTCTTCTGTTGACATTCTTCTACAGGCAGATGACCCAGATAATAGAGAAAGGGTATCTATATATTGCCCAGCCGCCGCTCTACAGGGTCGCCAAGGGTAAAATGGAGAGGTATATAAAAAATGAAAAGGAGCTGAATAATTATCTTCTTGAATTGGGTGTAGAAGGCAGAATACTGAAGATAGGGGCTAAGACATACAGCGGGAAAAACTTTACCTCTGTCTTAAAGAAATTCATGGAGTATGGCGACCTCTTAGAAAGCATAAAAAGAAAGGGCTACCTGGAAGAGGTTGTTAATTTTCTCCTAAGGGAGGGGATAAAAGAAAAGGACTTCTTTATTGAGAGAGAGGCGGTTGAATTGTTGACAAAGGGATTGAAAAAGGAAAAGATAGATTTTGAAATTGTTCAGGATGAGGAACATGGCGGTTATGGCATTGAGTGGTTTGATAAGAGAGTTGGTACCAAGAGAAAGATAAATCGGGATTTGATATCTATGGCAGAATATCAGGAGCTGCTTGAGATGCACCAGAACATTGGAGATATCTATAATCCGCCATTTAAAGTAATTTTTGAGAAAGAAGAGAGGATATTTGATGATATAAGTACACTGATTGAATATATAACTTCAGAAGGCAAGGAGGGGATAAATCTTCAGAGGTATAAGGGATTGGGAGAGATGAACCCTGAACAGTTGTGGGCTACTACAATGAACCCCGAGACCCGGACGCTCCTTCAGGTAAGGATAGAAGATGTGGTAGAGGCAGACGATATATTTACTGTTCTTATGGGAGATCAGGTTGAGCCGAGGAGGGAATTTATACAGACCCACGCACTCGAGGTAAGGAATTTAGATATATAAAAGGAGAATTAAGGATATATGCAGACAATAGAACAAAAGATCCCGGTAAATATTGAAGATGAAATGAAGGGGGCATATCTTGATTATGCCATGAGCGTAATTATAGGAAGGGCGCTTCCCGATGTAAGAGATGGGCTTAAACCTGTCCACCGCAGGGTTCTTTACGCCATGTATGACATGGGAAATGTCTGGAATAAGCCTTATAAAAAATCTGCAAGGGTTGTTGGTGATGTAATAGGTAAATATCATCCCCACGGAGATGTGGCTGTTTATGACACGATAGTAAGAATGGCTCAGAACTTCTCCATGCGGTATACCTTAGTAGATGGTCAGGGAAATTTTGGCTCGGTTGATGGTGATGCTGCGGCAGCAATGCGTTACACAGAGATAAGAATGTCTCAGCTTACACAAGAGCTTCTTGAAGACTTGGAAAAGGATACTGTTGCGTTTGGGCCAAACTATGATGATTCTCTTAAAGAACCTTTAGTCCTGCCTGCAAAAATTCCAAATCTTCTCATAAATGGTTCTGCAGGAATTGCGGTTGGAATGGCTACAAATATACCACCGCATAATCTTGGAGAGATAGTGGATGGGACAATGGCGATGATTGATAAGCCGGATATAAGTGTAAAGGAATTGATGAAGCATATACCAGGGCCAGATTTTCCTACTGCCGGTTTTATTCATGGGAGGGATGGCATAAAATCAGCGTATGAGAGCGGCAGAGGGATTATACAGATGAGGGCGAGGTCCCTTATTGAAAAGGGGAAGAAAGGGGACAGGGAAAGCATAATTATAACAGAGCTGCCATATCAGGTTAATAAGGCGAAATTGCTTGAAAAAATAGCAGAGCTTGTAAGGGATAAAAAGATTGAGGGAATATCAGACTTAAGGGATGAATCGGACAGAGAAGGGATGAGGGTTGTAATTGAGTTGAAAAAGGGGGAGCCTGCTCAGGTGATTTTAAATCATCTATATAAGCATACCCAGATGCAGGATACCTTCGGGGTAATTATGATATCCATCGTTAATAATCAGCCCCGCATTTTAAACTTAAAAGAGATACTCTTTTACTTTATCCAGTACAGGCGTGAAGTAGTAACAAAGAGGACAGAATTTGAATTAAAAAAGGCGAAGGAGAGGGCACACATACTTGAGGGATTAAAGATTGCCGTAGAGGATATAGACATGGTTATCCAATTGATAAAAAAATCAAGGACACCTCAGGAGGCAAGAGAAGGGTTGATGTCCAAATTCAAATTTGATGAACTGCAGGCAAATGCAATCCTTGAAATGAAGCTGCAGAGACTGACAGGGTTAGAGAGGCAGAAAATAATAGATGAATTAAAGGAGTTGAAAGAAACAATAAAAAAACTAACCTTTATCTTAGACCACGAAGAAGAAAAGCTGAAGATAATCAAGGAAGAGCTAAAAGAGATAAAGAATAAATACAGTGATAAAAGAAGGACAGAAATAATAG
>Ga0209520_10000837_pt1 | contig 17388 bp, 15 predicted proteins | sample Rifsed16ft1_FD_184009 | JGI IMG/M metagenome (GOLD analysis project Ga0209520, IMG submission 184009) | Soil microbial communities from Rifle, Colorado, USA - sediment 16ft 1 (version 2) | ecosystem: Environmental > Terrestrial > Deep subsurface > Rock core/Sediment | place: Rifle, Colorado...
CTGCCCACCAATGAATCCACTGGCCCCTGTTACTGCTATCTTTGAACAATCTTGTCTTATGCCAGCCATAAGGAACTCGCCGAAAGCTCATCAAAGACGTTTAGTACAGTATCAATATCTTGTTCGTTTAACATACTAGTTACATTTAGCCGTAGTCTAGCTGAATTGGTTGGCGTACTTGGCGGAACCATTCCGCATACCAATATGGAATGTTTTTGGAGCCACATCGTCACCGCTATAGTTCTTTCCGTGTCCTTTATCAGTACAGGAACGACAGGAGTACTGGTTCCCATCGTGTCAAAACCCAGTGACATAAGACCTTTGTTAATAGCCAATGTGTTTTTAGACAATTGGTGGCGTCGTTGTGCCCCTTCAGTTTTGGCAATCTCAAATGCCTTAACGGATGCGGCTGCAACACCTGGTGATACGGCTCTAGATGAATGGTAGGGTCCCGATGCATAGTGCATCTTCCCAATGTACTTTTCCTTGCCAACAACGAAACCACCAGTACTACCCATTGCTTTAGACATAGTCCCGACAATTAGATCAATATCGTCTAGGACATTGAAATGCTCTGCAAGTCCGCGCCCATTTTCCCCTAAAACACCTAGATCATGAGCGGAGTCCAATATTATGGCGGCATCATATTTTTTCGCCAATTGAACAATCGTATCCAATTTTGCGTAATCACCAATCGCACTAAATATTCCATCAGTCACGATAAATCTTTTCTTAAACCCATGACTCCACTTCAATAGACTTTCTAGCATATCCATATCATTGTGCTTGTAGGTTCGTAAAGTCGCTTCTGACATTCTAGCGCCACCAAATAGTGACACATGATTTTGATTGTCGAACAACAATACATCATCGTGAGTTGCTACTGTTGATAAGCATCCCAAATTTGCTAAATACGACGTTGGGAATATTATCGAAGACTCAGTGCCCATATATGTTTTGATGGAGTCTTCAAGTTGCTCATGGATTGTTGTTCTTCCAGAAAACGCCAATGAACCACAAATGTTGGTTCCAAATTGTTTTATTCCCTCAATTGCTGCGGCCTTAATTCTTTCATCATTAGACAACCCCAGATAATCACAAGAGGCGAGCATTATGGTGTCACCAATTCCTCGTACTTTCACATTGCGTCCTGCGGGACCTTCTATTATGGGAAAAAATGGGTAATTGCCCTCTGCCTTCAATTTGGCTGTCATTTGTTGATAAATCATTCGTCGCTTTCTCCCATAAAAATGTGATGGTGCCGAGACACTCTTACCCAGTTTGCCAAATCTGTCCACACTGTATAGAGCCCAAACAACCCAATAGCGTTTGAGGCTAATTGGCATTGAGTTGGATAAGAAACTCAGCGGAGCGGACACTAACTGACTAAATACTGGATCACAATATGCCAAATGGTCTAGATACTTTTTCGGAATATCTAGATACTTTAACTAAAGGTCTAGTTACTTTAGCCAAAGGCCTAGATACTTTTCCCGAGATCTAGACACTATTGCGAAAGTCCCGGCCGTCGCGCCTGAACACTATTTAGGTACAACTTGAACGATGGATGATTGGGTAAGAACTACTTCGCCGCCCCCACATAGATGTAATTACATACGCCAAGCATAGTAACCAAGACATCGGCTTGAGTGATCTAACCCGAGAACGGAGCAATGATCGACGCGGTATATCTGGTGCATGGAACGTTTGAGCACCGCGGGGAAATTGTGATGCAGGTTACCGAATTGGGTGTAGCGGTAAGGACAACGCTCTCGCATACCTGTTGATTGCCAGCGCAGCTAGCTGCGTCATACATTATTCCGCTCAGTCGCCGCCCGCGCAATTACTACTGGCCTACTCTTAGTGCTCGTAGAGTAATGGCGTGCTTGGACAAATAGTTTCTAACTGTTTTATCGGAGGATAGACACCCACTATCCCTTTGCAGATCTTCTAGCCCGACATGGAAACGAAATCTACGGAAATGAATTTGGAAAGCCCATACCCTCCATTGAACTTTGATAAAAATGCATAGGCCGAGGTATAGGCCGAATGGCATATTGCTGAGAAACAACGCTTATTGTAGGGTAGGCTCGAACGCGATGAAGATCCACGCTGCACAAATACAAGGAAACCACGATGACCAACAAGATAGATAGCTGCCGAGGTGATGAAAAGAAGCAGCAAATTTGTAGCGACTATGAAGTGAAAGTTATATCGCGCATGGCACTGCTTCCCGGTCACAAAATAGAAGGATGCTGTGGGGATTTGGAAAATGAACACACAATATTTTTTTACAAGCACAAGAAGAGCGGTGAAGAAGATACCTTTTCCGTTGGGAAAAACTGCGCGAAGGCTTTTCCAAGAATCATTAAGCAAGAATTGCCACCGCTTGTAGATCCGCTTCAGGATACGCTGGTGTCCGGAGGAGCAATAGCAACTGGGGGCAGTTCACCAGAAGGGCGGAGCTTCACCCAACCCTGCCGGGGTACCGGTTGACAATCAATTCCGAATTGTACGTTGCAATAAATCTATGGTGCATTTTGAAAGGAAAAGTGCCAAAATTTAACTTTCAGCGCATATTAACAAGCAGCCAAACGCGCCAAACACCCCACTTGGTGAAAAAGATGTTTTTGACTTCCTGAAGATATTGGCCACATACAAAAAGACTCTCAAACAAATGCTGACCGAAGCACAGAGCAAACATCCGAATATCAAGAACTATAGTTTTCCCGCTTTAAATTCTATCACTAGCAAAAATTGGGTAGACCTGCCGTGAGTGCAGCGCAGTTAGCTAAATTGGTTGCCTAAATCGATACTATCTAACCCATTTATCCCACAGGCGCGAAAAGCAGCATAGGCCGGTGACTTAAACGTTGGCCGACATCATTCCGAAGAGATAAGTGGCCTGGGGGATATCAACGATCCCGCTGCATGCACTTCTCGAACAGCCACATCGAGAGTAGCAAGCAGCAAACTGAGGATGTCCGGATTGGTTACTGGGAGGCTGATACCGTCATTGGCAAGAACCATCGTCAGACCGTCGTGAACATCGTTGAGCGCAAGCCGGGGGGGGCGAGGCACTAACGAAATACGAATGAATTGGTACAACAGTTTCCTCGCAGAGCCGGGACTTTTCAACAATTACACAACAGGAGATCAATACGGGCGATGGAGAGACTAAACAACCAATCCAGAAGGAGACTTGGATACGAGACGCCAAGTCAGGTATTCTTCAAATTATGCATTGCGCTTCATATTTGAACCGCAAATTCCATCAACACTCAATACTTAGAACTAATATTTCCGGAGTAACTATGAATAAGTCAGAAAACCAAATTCAACCGGCTTTGGTGGCTACAATAGCAGGCACCTCACTGGCACTTCCAGCGATGTATTTACTGGGTATATTGGAACCTAAAGGAATTTCTTCCGCCCCTGCCAATTCCAGTTACTTTCTATTTCTAAATGCATTGTGTGTCCTTGTGCTATTTCTATTTGAGCTCAAAACTATGAACACAAATAATCACGGAATAAAGTCGTCTGACCAAGGCATTGCTAGCGCCATTATTACTATTTTAATGGTGTTCTATATGCCAATTCTTGACCGCTATAGTTGGCAAGTTTTAGTACTAAATAGCAAACTTGAGTATTTCTACGTGGTTGGCTTAGTGACATTTGCCGCAGGTATAACAATACGTGCCTTTGCTGCAAAACAATTAGGCAAATATTTTACCCATGAATTGCAGGTGGTACCAAATCAGAAAGTTATAAGTTCTGGTTTATACAAATACGTCCGGCATCCTGCTTACCTTGGAACGTTGATGTTGGTGGTCGGCTTTTCTTGGATGTTTTTATCCAATATAGGATTACTTCTATCGGCACCTATGCTGTTTTTAGCTCTGTATCGAATTAAGAATGAAGAGAAAATGTTAAGTAACTATTTTGGAAATGAATACCAAGAGTACATGGTAACCACAAAAAAAATAATTCCGTTTTTGCTGTAGTCCTAGCTAAGGGGAAACACCGATTAGTCATCTGCTAGACGGTTTCATTCGTTATCGCGATTGAACTGAATCAAGTAAGTACAAACGACATGAGAAATATGGGCCAATAATTAACATGATCCGCCGCACTGCATTGAGGTACAAGAGCGCGACAAATTAAGTGTCGGTGATTAGTAATAACTAACATTTGGACTAAATGACAATGAAGAATATTTGGACTAGTAGTAATTTTAAGGAAATATTACCTGACTGTATTTCGATTTATAGCCAATCGTTATTGCCTGAGCTTCTCAACAATGCAACTAAAGAACAGTACAAGTGCTATGGCTTTCATATTGGCGATTCAATAATGCCGATAGTGAAGGTATTTAATAGAAAACCATATTTCAATATGACCGCGCTGCAATATGTCATTGAGCATTGCTGGCTTCAAGATGGCAAAACTATTGCCCGATCAATGGGAGGAGCCTGCGACACCGAACTTTCAAAGAATATGAATGTTGATAAAGGGATTGTGAGTAACATAAAGCTTTCAGTAAGAGCAGCTAGGGCGATTTTGTATGGCAGTAAGAGTCACATGGAAATATCTAAAGAGTGGAAGCATCTTGAAAAGGAAAACTGGAGTGATATTGATAGAATCGTCTCTCACTCTGAGATGCATAGAATGTCAATATTGGAGAAACAGATTTCAAAATGCATTCAACGGCATCTAATAATTACTGTTTTTGCAAGTGCGCTAGTTGATGTTGCTTCAAGGTGTGTAAAGAAACGCGAATCGAAATCGAAATCTCCTAATGCAGAATATTTACTTGGAGCGGCAGCTGACGCCCCAAATATACAGCAACAAAATGACTTTAACGAATTAGTATATTTTTTCGCAAAAAAGAAGTCCGGAGTTACTGATTTCGAATTGGAAATCGAAACAAAGTTTAAACATTATGTTGCTAAATATGGACATCGCAGCGTATTTGAGATGGAAGTAGCCCAGCCACGTCTAAGTGAACAGCCGGAGAATTTGCTTAGTGAGATTGAAGCCGCCTGCGCAGCAGGCATACTTGGCGATCCTAGACGTAAAAAAAATAAACCAGATGGGTTATTAAGTAATTCTACTAAGAGGCCATACATAGAAAAGATATGGGTTTTTATGGCGCGGTCTCTACTCTCGTCAAGAGAAAAGTCCAAGTATTTGGTGGCACGAAAAGTTTCACAGATGCGGATGGAACTTTTGCTTATCGCACGCTCAGGAAAAATACCAGGATTGGTCTTACCTGAAGATATATTCACTTTGGAAAGAAATGAGATTAATAGAATTCTTGATGGGGCATTGCCTGATGCGCGTGTCTTGATTTCAGCTCGCAAGACATATTCACAACCTCCAATGCCCGATTCATTCCAAGGGCGGGAACCAAATAGTGGTTCAACAGAGTGCATCATGAAACATTCATTGGGAGGGGTCTCGGTGAGCGCAGGAAAAGTTGTTGGTAGAATAAAGGTACTCAGGTCGCCAGTAGATATCGCTAAACTTAAAATGGGAGATATCGCTGCTGTAAAGGCGCTAGATTCATGCTGGAACGCACTTTATCTGATCGCTTCCGGTGTGTTAACAGAAGTGGGTGGAATCATGTCGCATGCGGCCATTATGGTTAGAGAACAACAGATTCCTGCGATATTCAATATTTCAAATTTGTTCGAAGTAGTAGAGGATAACGATGAAGTGGAAATAGACTGTGAAAAAGGTGTCTATACAATTTTAAGTAGAGGAATAGCAGAAATAGTTGAACTTCCTATATGTACTGTAGTTCAATGATCGAAATGTGATGAACGCCGTACTATTGATCCGATCAGATGATGTTTGAAGTCGTCGCACTGGGCTTGTCGAAGGGTGGAGGTGGTCAGACAGATCAGAGCAACTATGTTAATAAGATCCTTACCTCCTCCACTTTCAGAAAATCACCACGTCCGCTATGGCACCGAGAAGCAGACCATTACAACTACATATCAGTTTGAGCGACCGCTGGCACGTTGTTCTCTTCCAACAAATTCAAAATTGCGCGCAATTGTCAGCATCCGGGTCGCTAGAGACTTTACGTGCTCGCTTAAGGCTCCTTTTAGCTAACGAGGATGTTTGTCCATTTCCTGCAATCGCTCCAAATCGATTTTGTAATGCTGGACGGACTCATGGGTCGCATCCACCATAACCAGTTCATTCCGATGAATCCAGGCACCCAATGTGTATTGGGCATCCTGATTTACCCCCGGCATGCCTAATAGCTGATAAACACGACCGCTTCCCGTAACTCCGCACATCGTCACCGGGTCGAATTTATCAATCTTGCTGGAGACTGCTCCATGACCACCACGGATATCGTAGCCAACAAAGTGATAGCCAAAAAGTTCTGGCTGGATTTTCGCTTTGACAGTTTTGTAGATTTGCCAGCTGTCCAACCGACGTCCCCCCATCTTGAGTAGCACATGACATTAGAGTCCAATCCCAACCATGAAGGAGATTGGACATGAAGAAACGATTCACGGAAGAACAGATCATTGGTTTCTTGAAGGAGGCAGAAAGTGGCTTGCCGATAAAGGAGCTGTGCCGGAGGTACGGTTTTTCTGAAGCGAGCTACTACCTCTGGCGCAGCAAGTTTGGCGGCATGAATGTGTCAGACGCCAAACGGCTAAAAGAGCTTGAGACTGAGAACGCCCGTCTGAAGAAGCTGCTCGCCGAATCGATGCTGGAGATCGAAGTCACGCGCGAGGTGCTCCGAAAAAAGTGGTAAAGGCACCGGCACGCCGCGAAGCGGTGCGCGCTCTGGCGGATCTCGGATTGAGTGAGCGCCATGCTTTGCGCGTAGTCGGCATGAGTGCCAGTGCCTATCGTTACCAACCCGCTCCTGACCGAAACCAGGCTCTGCGAGCGCAGATTGTCGCTTTGGCGCACCGGCACCGCCGTTACGGTGCCGGCATGATCTATCTGAAGCTGCGTCAGACCGGACATCAGGTCAATCACAAGCGCGTCGATCGGCTCTATACCGAAGCCGGTCTTCAGGTAAGGCGGCGCAAACGCAAGAAAGTGCCGATGTCGGATCGACATCCCTTGGGCCGACCTGAGAGCGCCAACCAAGTCTGGTCGATGGATTTCGTGTTCGATCGAACCGCCGAGGGACGAGTCGTCAAATGCCTGACGGTAGTTGATGACGCCACACACGAAGCTGTGGCCGTTGTGCCGGAACGTGCGATTGGCGGCCATGCGCTGACACGCATCCTGGATCGGCTGGCCGTGCAGCGTGGCCTGCCTCAGGCGATACGCACCGACAACGGCAAGGAGTTCTGCGGCCGGGCGATGCTGACCTGGGCGCATGGCCGTGGTGTAAGGCTGTTCCTGATCCAGCCGGGCAAGCCGAATCAGAACGCTTACATCGAATCGTTCAACGGGAGGTTGAGGGACGAGTGCCTGAACGAACACTGGTTCGTCAGTCTGGCGCATGCCAGGGTGGAAATTGAAGCGTGGCGGCGGGAATACAACGAGGAGCGGCCAAAGAAATCGCTGGGCGGTCTGACGCCCTCGGCCTATGCGCAGCAGTTGGCAGGAAAATCGGTTACATTACTCACGGACTCTAAAGCCGCGTGCTACTGAAAACCGGGGGGACGTCGGGGACACCCTAGAGATGACGTCTTTGAGAGCGCGCGCTCCAAAGTGGGATTGCTGGACGCCAAGAAACACAACGAAACCGAGCGACGGTATAGATTAAGCTCGCAATCCCCGTGCTTTGCCACTTTCAAGTGGTATGGGCTGCAGGGAAGTTCAGTTAAAGAGTCGCACCGCGATCAAACCAGGGATCCCCTCCCCCAAGATACTTCTGTCAGTTTAGATATTACCTGCACGGCTAAGGAGATCTGTATATGCAGAACCTGCAACATCGACAAAAAATTGGCATCATGCTTGCGATTATGGCCGCTGTCCTTTTCACCGCAATTAATCAGATTATCGTCGGTATAGCGTTGCCGGCAATTATATCTGACCTGGGAGGGCTGGATTATTTCAGCTGGATTTTTACAGCTTACATGTTGGCCGCGTGCGTGGTAACTGTTATTGCTGGACGTCTGTCAGATGTCTACGGTCGTAAACCATTTATACTTACTGGGGTCATTGTCTTACTTGTTGGATCAATCCTGGCGGGGACGGCAACCGATGTCATTGAGCTAATAATTTATCGCGTAATTCAAGGTGTCGGAGGAGGCCTTATCCTAGCTTCCTGTTTTACTGCTGTTGGTGACCTATTCCCAACTCGCGAACGTGCTCGCTGGCAGGGTTTGTTAGGTGCTTCATACGGCTTAGCAAGCGTGCTTGCTCCTCCTATGGGAGGATTTATCTCTGACCATTGGCATTGGAAGTGGGTGTTCTGGATCTTCACCCCTATCGGTTTTCTAGCTTTGATTTTGATTTTGTTTTTGTATCCCTCCATGGAAAAGAAACAAAAACAGAAACAGAAACAGAAACAAAGTATTGACTATGTTGGTGCCGCTTTGCTCATCATTACGATGATAACCTCATTGCTCACTTTCAGTTGGGCTGGCCGACGCTTTGATTGGGATTCTCCCGAAATCCTCAGTCTTTTAGTATCTACGATATTTTCGTCTATACTTTTACTCCTTACTGAGCGAAGAACCGAACACCCAATCATTCCATTGCCTTTGTTTAGAAATAGCACATTTGTAATTTCGATTCTGGTCACCTTTCTCATGGGGGCGAGCATGTTGGGTTCATTACTATTTATGCCGATATACCTTCAAGGGATATTAGGACTTTCAGCAACATCCTCCGGTACGATAATGATGATCATGACGCTTTGCTTGGTTGCCGCAAGCGTCCTTTGCGGACAGCTAGTAAGTCGAAGCGGAAAATATAAAAATATTGCAATATTCGGATTGCTTATCACTTCAATTGGTATATATCTTCTCTCTACACTGACTGCACAAACTGATCTATCGACAATACTGACCTATTTGGCTTTGGTCGGAGTGGGAATAGGTATCGCCCTACCTCTATTTAATCTAACAATACAAAACTCCGTCGACCACAAGAACCTTGGTATTGCAACTGCGGTGGGGCAGCTATTTCGCCAACTGGGCGCGAGCATTGGGGTTGCGCTTATGGGAAATTTGATGAGCTACAATATGTATAGCGAATTAGCCAAACGCATATCACATATCACGAGTCCCCAAGTGATTAGCGTTACCAAAGGAGTAATTAACCGAATGGATATTAGACAGTTATCGCTAATAAATCCCGGTAAGTTTACTGAGTTAAATCTGACCTCAATACCCGATGCGAAAATATTGCAGGAAGTAGTTATTACAATACGCGAGTCTCTCAACGTAGGACTTTCTTATGTGTTTATCGGTTCGGCACTACCAGCTTTTGTAGCAATCTTACTAGTCATTTTTCTTAGGGAAATACCGCTTCGTATCACAAAGGAGTAGCTCAGAGGGGAAGGGCCCTCACGAATTCGGATAGCCTGGAAATATTAGCCTCGCTCAATCCGAGCCACTCAGAGTGCGGCAACTAGAGTAGCAAGCGCTTGAGAAGGACGAGACGTAATCACGCGCCGGGATTCAAGGCCAAGGCGGCAATCGTCGCAATCAAGAGCAACAATTGCGGGAATCGGCTGCCGACGTGTTCGGTAGCGGCCCAAGAGCAAAGACCGCAGCCACAGAACCCAACCTCAATACGCCGCGCCAAGATTGGACAGTTCACGCTGGAGATATTTTAGAAAGCACGCTCATCAAGGCGGGATTGCTGGGGGCGAACTGACCGGCGTTGCGGGGGGCTCAGTTACGTCGAATCCAAGCCTTGCGGACGCCGGACGCGGAACCGAAAATGCTGCGTCTGAGTAGCTCATTATGGAAGCGTATCTGACCGAGGGCGGCTGTAAACAATGTAAAGGCGTCGATGAAGATGAAGGTCTACGCATATTCCTCAACGCGACTATGGGAGTTCGGGGGTGTCCGGAATTTTGTGTAAACGGGTTTTCGATTAACTCGACGAAATCCGTCCTGCAAACTGGATGGAGAAGCGGTTCAGCGCAGCTTTCCAGTCCCGGATTGGCATCGTCCACTTCTTGCTGATGTTTCTCAGCGCCAGGTAAAACAGCTTGGTCACCGCCTCGTCGGTCGGAAATGAACTGCGAGTTTTGATGACTTTTCGCAGGCTACATGTTAATCGACTCGATGGCATTTGTCGTGTAAATCACTTTTCGGATTTCCGGCGGGTAGTCAAAAAATGGGATGATCCGTGCCCAGTTTTTCCGCCAGCTTAGCCTGATCGACTGATAATCCTTGTCCCATTTCTTCTCGAAATCGGTCAGCATTTGTTCGGCGAGTTCGACGGTCGACGCGGTGTAAATCAGCTTCAGGTCGGCGGCAACTTCCTTCTGCGCTTTCCACGGCACAAAGTTCAGGCTGTTGCGAACCATGTGCACGATGCACAGCTGTACAGCCGCTTTTGGATAGACTGCTTCGATGGCTTCCGGGAAGCCTTTGAGCCCGTCGACACAGGCGATAAAGATGTCTTGCACGCCCCGCGTCTTTAGCTCGGTGACTACCTGCAGCCAGAACTTGGCACCCTCGGTTTGGGCGATCCACAGCCCCAATACTTCCTTGTGCCCATCCATGTTCACGCCGATTGCCAGATACACCGCTTTGGTACGGACCGCACCGGCGTCACGCACTTTGACGTGGATGCAGTCCAGATAAAGAATTGGGTACAGCGGATCGAGCGGACGGGCCTGCCAGACCTTCACGTCCTCGCTCACGGCGTCCGTGACCGCCGAGATGAGGCTTGGGGATACCTCGGTGCCATACATCTCTTCCAGGTGGCCCTGGATCTCCCGCACGCTCAGACCGCGGGCATACAGCGAGATGATCTTGTCGTCAAAACCAGACCAACGGGTCTGATGCTTGGCAACCAGTTGTGGCTCGAATGCGCCTTGGCGGTCGCGGGGAATATCCAGAGGCAATTCACCAAAATCGCCCTGCAAGGTCTTGGCACTGTGACCGTTGCGGGTGTTGCCGGTGCTGTTGGTAACGGCAACACTCATTCCGTGGCCGAGGTGTTCGGTCATCTCGGCTTCAAGCGCCCGCTCAACCAGCATCTTGGTCAGCTGCTTGAGCAGGCCATTCTCGCCAATCAGGTCTTCGGGTTTCTGGTAGTTGACCAACAGGGCGTCGGCCAGTTTTACTAGTTCAGGATCGGGCTTAACTCGTTTGCTACGCTTTGCTTCGGTCATTGTTGCTCCTTTATGCCGGCAGTCTCCTGCCTAATGACCGTTTACACAAAACTATTTACCCCCCCCGGGAGTTCTGCCCCCTGCGATTGGTATGGCTCAGTGCGTCGACTTCCTCATTCCCAATTGTGCTGTCTAATAGTGATAGAAGGTATCGCGAGGAAGGTGTACTTTGCAGGTGCAGATGCATTGCCAAACTCGGTGGACAGATTCAGCAATCCAACCCCGTATTTGTTGGTGTTTAGCACACTGCCTGAGTTGCCTTTGACACCGCTGCCTGTAGTGCGGCATACATGTCATTGACGGTTCTTACGGACACTAACCGCTCATCTTCAGGGAGCATAATGCCAAACTCGATTTCAATATCTGTTAATAGGTCAATAATTCCTAATGAATCCAATTTCAAATCTTCAACTAATCTCATATCTGGACTTATATTCAGATCTTTTTTACCCGTAGACTTTACAATAATGCGATTAAGCCGATCCTGTATGTTGTTCATATGTTCTCCACTTTCTTATATTGACGTGCACCTGCTACTTAAACTACAAACTTGATTCATTTCGCCAATTCTTCTTCAAAGAACGACGTTGTATGCATAAGTTCTCGGACTGTTTTTGCTAGCTCAATATCATTCGTCCCCTCAATATGTTCATAAGGGATGACATCACACACCCTCACAAATACCTCTCCGCTGAGCGGTACCTGTTTTCCCTTTGGAAATATGATGTCAGTTCCCTTAATACAAACAGGCAAAATATTTCGATGTGACTCAAGCGCTATGGTGAATGCGCCACGCTTAAAGTCAAGTAGGCGCCCAACTCCCCTGGTCCCCTCTGGATATATTACAAGGGCCTCATTACTACTCAATTTCCTGGTCTCGTCTATCAAAGTTCGTAATGCAACCTTACCTCGTGAGCGATCAACGCTGATTGCCTTCGCAAGCCTCAGGCCCGCTCCCAAAAAAGGGATGCGAAAAAGCTCTTTTTTTGCGGCGAACACCAAGTGCTTGTCTTCAGGGCATATTGCCCACAATATCACGCTATCCAAATGACTACGATGATTTGCGACCAACACAGTATTGCTGCTTGAGCCAAGTATGTCCTTCGACTCCGATGATATTACCAATGTAATATCTAACGCCCACAAAACATGCCTACTCCATTTCTTTATCTGCGATCGATACCATAAATAGGATTTTGGTCCTTTCGCAAACAATGCTGCGGCAATAACCAAAAATATTAGAACCAATGGGCCATAAATGAATAAGCTAATTTTTTTCATCAGTGTGATACTCAAACATTCTGTATTTTCTTATTCCCATAAGATAATCTTTACATGCTGTTTCCAGCTGTTTTCTCCAAAGTACATTGCTCTCTAACACCCAGCCAACCTCGTACTCTAGAACGCCTTTTTCTTTGCACATTGAAATAGCAGCATCCATTAGTAAAGCGTCAATCCCTCTCCTTTGATAACTGGAATCAACCCCAAACAACATTGCCCTTGCATATACTGGAACTCCAGTATTGATTACATTTGCATCGAACATATTAGGCACGGAAACCATAACGCCAACCATTTTTCCGTCAATTTCTGCCAGCTTTACCATCTCTGGATCAAAAAATTGATTCATATTCCCAATTCCAGCTTTAAAATCCCCCTCGTCAACTGGTATGAACGACCAATGGCCCTTCCATGACTTGTTGTATATTGATACAACTTCCCTAATTTCGTTATCGATATTGTTCATATCAAAATTGCGAATTTTTAGGCGTGGATTTCTAATTCGTGCAAATTTTGCGACTTTCGATACCTTTTTCAGCACGCCGGTCTCAATCCTATATGAATACAAATCCATTGCCTTAATTAGACCACTTGATTCTAGCAAAGTACCGTAATAATCAGGATTATAGAAAAGGCCCAAACAAGGTGGCTCATCGAAACCCGATACCAATATCCCCCGATAATCAGACAATGATGAGGACATCGGCCCTCTTAATACTTTAACATCTTCGTTCTCACACCATTCACCGATATGCTTGAAAAGCGTGTCTACAGCTTTTGCATTATTTTTTGAAACGAAATTGGTAAAAAAAGCGACCGGCTGTTCATTTACTGTTGGCGCGAGTCTGTCAATTGAAGTGGTTACGAATGCCACGGGTTCTTTACCCAAATATGCCATCCAAGAAACGCGTGTAAACTCACTATCGCGTTTATTCAGAATTGCAGCAAAGCTATCTTTATCAACAAAGTAACGGGGATCGATTGGGATATCGTTTTGTAGTAACACGAAATCGCTTGCATAACTAGAATCTACCTTACGTATCTGTATATCATTCATCATCAAACTTTCTTTGGGTGATCATTACAAAATAATGTCGTTATAGGTCGACATTGAAATAACACCAACTCCTCTTTGCTAAAGCCCCATTCAACGTCAACTTCACATCCAAATATTAATTTTAATTCAATTGCCTTCTCTGTTACTGCTCCGATCTCTTCATTAGATAAACTAAACATTCTCTGAATGTCATCCGGTGTCTCAATGCTAACCGCGCCAGAATCACATAACAGTGAATACGTATGTTTTTTTCCTAGTTCTTTGCTTATTACTTTACTTTGTAATTCAACATAAAAGCGGTCAGGCGCAACTGTGCCAGATACAATAGATACACAACTACCCCAATTCGATTCAATTAGCGCAACACCCCCATCTTTTTGTAGCGGAGCTTTGCTAAAGCATACACCTGCTTTTTCACATTGTATTTGCTCTTGTATAAGTATTGAAATTGGAACAAACCCACTAATGCTGTTTTTCCGTTTATATAGTAAAACTTCAGGAGTAACTGATGACATCCAGCACTTTATTATTAACTTTTTAAGTGTATCTATGGATCTCGCACCAAAATATGTCTCATAACAGCCTGCAAAACTTGCACTAGAACTGTCTTCTAATGCACCAGAAGATCTTACCACTGCCCCTAATTTTAGTAGTTCACGTAGTTTGTTTGCTTCCTTGGTATCCGTGAAGAATGAGTCCGGTATTTCTATTCCGGATATGATATTTTTTGCCGTACTGCACGCATTGCTAATATTTTTTGCAATATCTAAATCTAGGTCATCAAATACTTTAACGAGTTCTGGCGCAATATCTGTCAATAAGCTGTGGCTTAATATTAATGTTGCGGGGACGTTAAATCCCCGTTTAGACATAATTGCCATATTCGCCGCTTTTCCTCCAACCAACTCATCAGTTGGTTCAATACTATCTATCGACTGTAGGTACATATTTTTTGATCTTTAGTCACAATGTGCGCTTGTCTATTTGACTTGGTTCTATCGTGTTCGAGTTAGTCACTGTCTCTCGTGCAGGGAGGGGCGAGTGCTTAGATGAGGGATTGGACGTGGGAGGCGGCGATGTGCTTTATCGTTATAACTTCTATTCAAATGTAATAGCATCATGCCCCTTCAATGAATCAACCAGAGCGTTTCATCGACCGTGTGTAACGCGCCGGTAGCCGCCCCGTATTGCATAGCGCCATTTATATATATCCTCATTTCCTTAGTTAAACTCTTTGGCTGTCGATTGCTCGTTATTTGCAACCACAAGATTATTATATAGTGGACTTCACCGTCTTGACCTCGGAAAAAGTATCTATACCTTTGATCAAAGTATCTAGACCGTTGGCAAAAGTATCTAGACCATTTGGCATATTGATCTCTACTAGTTAGTCAGTTAGTGTTGGTCTCAGTAACCCCGGTGTGCCCACGTGTTTTTATAGCCGATTGAATTTTTTTAACAATATATAAGGATAAATATGGATTCTATAAAGCGAATATTGTCTGATCCCAGGATTAGTGAAGGAATTTCGGAACTTCATCGTAAGCAACCCCTGTGGAATCTTAAGCTGATTGCTTTTTTTGCCGCGTGGGGCGTGATTGGCTATCTGATAATGCAATTGGATAGCTGGTACTTGCGTTTTCCGGGTTACGTTATTTTGGGATTCATGATGCATGGTATCGGAGTGAACATCCATGAATCAATCCATGGCCTTTTGACCAAAAAGAATAAACTTTTAAACTATCTGCTGGGGTTTTTTTCTGGATTGCCAATGCTTCTATCGAGGGGGGCGTATAAGGTCGTACACACTGAACATCATCGATTCAATCGGCTGGAGGGTGACCCGGACGAGCTAACTAACATCACATCCAATAAGCGACTTCAATCTGTATTATTTTATGTTGCATTTCTTATTGTTGGGTATGTATATATCTTTTTAGCACCCTTTATGGCTATCAAATTGGCACGCAACTTAAGAAGCCGCCTTATTATCATTGCTGAATATTTTGTCATCATATCGATATTTAGCTACATTGTTTTATATCTGGATGGTATTGGACGCATGGATATATTTGTAAATTGCTGGCTTGCACCATTTCTAGTCCTGGGCCTGACAGTAAATATTCGTGCGATGGCTGAACATCAAATGACGAACAAGGGGGATAAATCAATACGTCGCTCTCGTACGGTAGTAACTAACCGGGTTACGTCTTTTCTTCTATTTAATATAAATTACCATATCGAGCACCACTTGTTTCCCTCCATACCTTGGTACAACTTGCCCAAAGCTCACAAATTACTATTAGCTCACTATAAAGTCGAAAATGCTCATATCGTTCCATCCTATACAAAAGTAGTATTAGATGCACTTCGATATGGCATACATTATGTCGAACCAAGCAAGGCGGCTTGAGCAGGTTTGCGATACGCAGTGGATCATGCACCAACTTACATTGGTGCAGAACCGGCGATGTCACTGTGGCTGATTTTTACGTCTACGCTTTGTAACCTAAGCGGAAAGTTAGACCGGCAGAGAGGTGGTTGAATCCACTGCCGACGTGTTCGGCAGTGGACAAGAATAAAGGCCGCATAATCCGACTCAAGATACTCCACACCAAAATCGGTGCGGTTTCTGTTTCGTTTGGATACTTGTTCAGCGTTTCCTTAGAAAGTGAGCGCACCTAGACACCCGACGCATCCGGTCTATCCGTGCATGTTGCGAAGTCTGTCCGTTGCCAGCTCCAACTGCGTTATGGGTTGGCGGAGATCGTTTACATTCTGATAAGTATGGCTGTGTTTCTATTCGCCGCCATCGACGGGGAGCGCCATCGGCGCGTTGTCCCGTTGACTGCCCATCGGCGCTGCCAGTTCACTAGTCTTGACTTCTCCAGCCGCTGAAAGACAACTGCCCTCAAATCCGCATGGGCAGGAACGCTGTGGCGGTACCATGTGTTCGTGGAGGTATCAGGAAGAGCGTGGAAGATGAAGGAATTTATCCGTCGTCTACGGCAGCGTAACCAATGCAAAGCGATGCTTGGAGTGGTATTTCAAGTTTTATATCAGAACAGACCGTGCAGGCGTGAATCGCGCAGCCGAACCGCTCATTAAGCCCGGGCAATTGAAGAACGTATACAAGGAATTCTAAACAATGAGCACGAACTTCAAACGCAAGTCGCTGGTCATCAAGGTTGCTTTACTGGGACTGACACTGGTAGGTGGAGTAGTCTGGTTTGTCGGAAGCGAAGCCCAAGCCCACGCCGAGTCTGTTGCCGCACCAGCCGTGAGCCGTCCCTCGTTGACAGTGCGTACCACCGCTCTGCATGAAGGCTAACGGCCAATGGCAGCATCCTTCCGTGGCGGGAAGCGATCATCAGTGCGCAAGTGCAGGGACTGCGCATCGCGGAAGTGAATGTCAGCATCGGCGATCATGTGCAGCAGGGCGATGTGCTGGTGACGCTGGATAATTATGGGCGGAATCCTTTCCGATACTTCGGAGCGCCCTGCACAGGACCGCATTCTTGCGCCGGACTGGTGTGGAACTGTTCCGCCCGATACGCAAGGGGCGCCTGGAATGGCGTGCCGAACCTGCAGAAGAATTGCTGCTGCGCAAGGCATGACCGCTGAAATCACCGAGGGAGAGGGGCGTGTCGTCACGGGAACCGTGCGCGCGATTTCACCGTCGGTGAATGCTCAGGCGCGCTATGGCTATGCCCTGGTTTTGCTGCCTGACAACATGGGGATTATCGCTGGTGCATATGCA
>Ga0209520_10000843_pt1 | contig 17340 bp, 19 predicted proteins | sample Rifsed16ft1_FD_184009 | JGI IMG/M metagenome (GOLD analysis project Ga0209520, IMG submission 184009) | Soil microbial communities from Rifle, Colorado, USA - sediment 16ft 1 (version 2) | ecosystem: Environmental > Terrestrial > Deep subsurface > Rock core/Sediment | place: Rifle, Colorado...
AGGCGAAAATCGGCAAAGTACCTGCCGGTGCTGTCGCTTACTACCCGCCACCCGGGGAAGCGGGTCAAGCAGGCAAGCCGCAAAGCGGCGGCTCGCAAAACGAATGACACATGAATAAAAGAATCGTTTGGGGCGTTATCGCGCTCACCGTTGTATCAATTTCCATCCTCCTGATGCTGCCAGAGCCTGCCAAGCAGACCGCTGACACCCTCCCTTGGAATATCACGCACCCGACCCCCGGTACATCCCGCGTGTTCGGCATCACACTGGGACAGAGTCCCCTGAACGAGCTCGAGCGTGTATTCCAGGAGCAAGCTGAGGTAAGCCTGTTCAAGACCGGCGACGGGAAGATGCTGGTCGAAGCGTTCTTTGACGAACTCAACCTGAATGGTCTGAAAGCGAAATTTGTGCTGACTATCGCGGTGCCGCCGGATGAGTTGGAGGGAATATTTAACCGGGGCTTGCGCATGAACAGCACCTCCAGCGGCAAACGTATCACCCTGAGCACCGATGATCTGGCGCGGGTGCGCAATGCTCCGGTTGCCAGCCTTACCTATTTGCCCAGTGTGCGCCTGGAGGAAGCCATCTTCGCCAAACGCTTCGGCGCGCCGTCTCAGCGCATACGCGAAACCAGGTCCGGCACGGTGCACTGGCTGTATCCTCAGCACGGTCTGGATGTGACGCTGGGCGGCGGCGAAAAACCGTTGCTGCAATATGTCTCGCCCGGGGATTTCAAGTTGTTGCGCGCGCCGCTCCTGGCGCACGGTGAGATCCTGCAATAAAACAGTTCAAATTCAGAGCAGCGCCGATACCTCTTCCACATTAGATCTCTAACAGGGTGTTGAAAAACACCGATGACCGCTCGTGTTAAGCCCTTCGACTGCGCTCAGGACAGGCTACACGGCGGATTTTGCCGCAGAGTCGAAACATTACAAATTATGGTTATCAAAATTATCCTTCGACTTCGCTGCGCTACGCTCAGAGCGAACGGCGTTTTTCAACACCCTGCTAACCTACCCCTCATTTGAAAGTTCCCATTTGTCTGCTATTCATTACCCTTCATCAGCTACCCAATGACATTACTATAGATAAGGTTAAGCTGCGCGTCAGAGTGTTGTCAGGCAAGCTCGCTTTTTACGCCACTCACATTTACGCCACTCACACTGGACATAACACCGAACCTGTTTTCGAGTTTGCCGGAAAGACGGGTTTTGTATAAACAGGGAGAAAAATGATGGCTGCGCCAGAGTTCGATGCCACAGGATTTGTCCGGTCTGTTCTACGATCCATCGTTTTCTATCTTTCGATCATCGTGATCTCGTCGATGACGATGGTTAAACCCGCCCAGGCTGAAGGTGCTGTGAACCCTTCAGTCACTTACTGGGGCGGCGGCAACAACATTGGCTTCAATTGCAATGGCATGGCTTCAGTGAGCGCGCTCCAGGATTGCGAAAAGGCCAAGCGCGAGAAATGGTTGGCCGACGATCACGATTGGCTTGTCTCGCGGGGCGCTGGCAACATCGTTTCCTGCTCCGCCCCGGCGCTGAACGATTATGGCCCGACAGGCAACTATGTCGACCACTTTTCCGTCACCTACTACCGGATTGCCTATAACTGCGGCTACGGTTACTACTGCAATTACCTTACGTTTTGCCAGTTGCAGCCCGTCGTCCACTATTACATCTATACGAAGACGGCCTGTCCGGCCAATACCACGACAACCACCCCGCCTTGCACCTGCAAGGATGGTTATGAGCCAGACTCCACAGGGACAAGCTGCGTGCCTGTTTCCACCTGCCCGGTTCCAGCCCTGAAGCCGCTACCTGAAGATGCTGCGTGTGCGCAGGTACTGGAAAACATCAGCTCGGCCCAGGCGCAGAAGGATGCGGCATGTGGCGCGTTGACAGATAAACTGAAGACTGGGATGGCCTGTTTTAGAAATAAGCTTTCCGGCCTGTCACCTGCCATCCCTTTGAAGGTTACGTCAGATATCCGCGATGTTGCCTATCAGGTGCATCTCAGCGAGATTTGGGACAAGATGGAACTCTTGGTGGCATTGGAGGATGACCCGGTCAAGAAAAATGCCTGCGCCGCTCGGCGTGCCGAGATTGCCGCCGAGAAAGGCTGTGATAATGCCGATGTCTGCACGAGCTGTTATTCTGAATCCACTACCCAGCGCAGCCATTGTTTAAAAGGCATGCCTGCGCCCCCCAATGCGAACGATGCGCAGCACACCCAAGGCAATGCTTTTGATGTCAGTGGGACTTACACCATTGCTCCTTTGCTAGCGGCACTGGGCGCGCGTCGCCCGCCGGAAACCATCCCGCAATATCTGGATGCGCCGCCCACTAACTGCAATTTGATCTGGGGCGGTACGTTTAAGACAAATAATGACCCTGTGCATTTTCTAGCCCGCTAATACGGAGACCCATACCATGACACATAGACTAAATAAGCCTAACCGTTATTTCGTTCCGCTGATCGTTTTTCTGTGGTCGGCTTTTAACCATACCGCACTGGCGCAACAGCCGCCCGTGGTAGTTAAAACCTACGGCCAGCATATCGGCGGCAACATCGTTTACCATCAGCAGGTAACCAACAACGGTAGCCGCAATGTAATGACAATCGCTATCGGTCTAGACACCGACAACCAAGGTCCGAGCCTGCCCTATAGTATAGCCAGTGGAGAACTCGACGCGCTGCCAGTAGGTTCCGACATGATCAACACAGAGATTAACCCTGCTTCAATTTCAGGGCCGATCGGCTGGATTGCGTCGATTATTCAAATCAATGATGGTGGACGTTTCTTTAAATGGCGTCGCCCTCCGTCTCCGCTGCTCCCGCTTCAACCGGGACAGACTTTACGCTTTATTATCACCGTACCGAACTATGATCAGGCCTATCTCACTGGCCACTTCTCAGCCGGATTTGGTGACGGCAATGACCCTTGGTATTACAACGGCGTAATGGAAAAGCTTGATGTCACCCCGCCCACTCTTGCAGTAACGTTGAGCCCCGCCACGCTCTGGCCGCCGAACGGCAAGCTGGTGTCCGTCACCGCAGCCATCACGGTGACGGACGACTACGACCCCGAGCCCGAAATAAAACTCGAATCCATTACCGCTAATGAGACGCTGGCAGACGGCGATATTCAGGATGCCCAACTCGGCACCGACGACCGGAGTTTTTCCCTAGCCGCCAAACGCGCGGGAACTAACCAAGCCGGACGCATTTACACCGTCACCTATTCCGCCACTGATGCCTCGGGCAATAAAGCCACCGCCAGCGCCACGGTGACCGTGCCGCACGATCAGAGCAAAAAGTAAATGATCGTCGCGAGGTAGGGTGCACATTCCATGCACCTGCATGAGGTAACCAACTATCAGCCTTCCACCCGCCAATATAGATGCGTTGGCACCACCCTGCCATTTGTATAGACCACCATCGCTGCGGGTTACAGACCCTGTGCATTTTATTTATAGATAAAGGAAGGGCACTATTATGAAAAAAATTATGGGAATACTTATATTTCGGCTGATTAGCCTATCTTTGCTGGCATTCGCACCTATCGGTATATGTTTGGCACAACCCCTTGTGAACGTGGGCGTGTATGCAGAACACTATGGCGGCAAGCTCGTGTACCACTATCGTGTAGTCAATAACAGCCCAGATAATATTGCTGCTGTGTGGATCGGGAGCGACACAAAAAATGATAGCGATAATAATAACGATGTCTGGGAGCTACTTGAATTACCGTCTGGGTGGGATTTTAATACGGGCATTCCCCCAGCGAGTGCCACGTCACCGCCAGGCTGGCACGTGAACATGATGACCCCTGAAGAGACCCCAGCTTATGCAGTGGTCTGGGAAACCATTGATGACAATTCCCCAGAACTTCTTGCCGGTCAAACATTTACTGGAATGAGTGTCACTTTGGACAAGGCTGACACCAACTATTTAACTGGCCATGCGTTTATTCATTTTAGTGATAAGCTGACCTGCCCCCTATAGCCCTGCCATCGATAAGTAGCAAAGCCCTTGGGTTACGAGCTTAAACCATTTCACTGCTCGGTTGTATTTCACCATCTTTGTTCTGACGGTGCAGTGCTGCAAATTTCGCAGGCGGCATCCTGTTACAACTGCTATGCGGCCGCACTTCGTTATAGTCACGTCGCCAAGTTGCGATTTCAATCCGCGCTTGCGCCAGCGTCTCAAACCAATGCTCGTTCAGACACTCATCCCGAAACTTGCCATTAAAGCTTTCGATATAGGCGTTCTGTGTCGGCTTGCCTGGCTCAATCAATAAATGCTCAATTCCCCTTGCGTGCGCCCATCCTAAAAATGCCCGGCTGGTGAATTCCGGTCCGCCATCGGTTCGAATCGCTCGCGGGTAGCCTCGAAATCGAGCTGCTTGTTCGAGCACACGCACTACGTAGCCACCTGAGATGCCATGATCCACCGTAATGTCGACGCTTTCATGGGTATAGTCGTCAGCCACGGTCAGGCACTTCAGTCGTCTGGCATTGGCCAGGCTATCCATCACAAAATCCATGCTCCAGACCTCGTTCGGGCGCGTTGCTTGCGCGAGGGCCGTGCGCTCGCTGATCGGACGCTTGATCTTCTTGCGCCGCCGCACTGCCAGCTTTGCTTCGCTATACAGTCGCCACACCCGCTTGTGGTTCACCTGGCGCCCTTCAGCACGCAGCAAGTCATGGATACGGCGGTAGCCAAAGCGGCGGCGCTGATGCGCCAGTTCGACGATGCGCGTAGACAACGCCAACGTTTCTGCATCTGTTGCCGGGGCTTCTCGCCAACTCGTTCTGGATAGCCCCACAAGTCGACATGCATGCCGCTCGGACAGTTGGCATTGCTCGATCATCACGCCAATCGCCTGCCGTTTGACTTGTGGGGCTAGCGCTTTACCCCGAAGGCTGTCTTGAGCGCTTCAATATCTAAATGGGCTTCTGCCAGTAGCTTCTTCAGCTTGCCGTTCTCGCTTTCCAGATCGCGCAACCGCCGAGCTTCGCTCACATCCATTCCACCGAACTTGGCGCGCCATTTGTAAAAACTGGCATCGCTGAATCCGTGTTTGCGGCATAACTGTGCAACCGGCATTCCGGCTTCTGCTTCCTTGATGAAACCAATAATCTGTTCTTCGCTGAATCGACTCTTCTTCATTTCCGCCTCTCTTCAAAAGCGGACTTTACTAACTTCTAGCTGGTACGGTCTACGGGGTGCAGGTCAGTTAGTAGAGAGCTTGGATTTAATCAATTCATATTTCTGAAGTCCAATCACAAGGGCGAGTAAAGGTAAGAAATTGTCTGTAAAGTGGAAAGCGGAATTTTTGTTTGTCTTCTCTGTAACAAGTTTCTTTAAAGCGGGGTCGGTGAGTTTGTTGGCGCATCTTTGAATAATGTGGTCTTCAGCTTCCTCGGTCCATCCACAAAGTTCTAGTAAAGCGTGTTTGGCAAACATGGTTGATGACCTCGGAGTAGTTGCATTTTGGAATGCAACCTCTAGGTCATCCAATGACTGAATTAACTCTGCATTGGATAACATTATTTTACCTATTCAAACGCCTCGATTGCCAGTCTTATACGATTCTTGACGCTCTCTGTTTTTGATATATCTGCACTCAACGCCTCTGTTTTTAGAAGTTCAATTTCCCTAAATTTCTTAATGCACTTTTTTATATCGCGGTCATTCAGCTTTTCTACTGAGCTAATATTTTCTATAACCCCAACTGCAAGAGCCTCGATTTGAGAAAAGCCGAATTTGCCAGCCCCCATTTCAGGTATGACCTTGTCTACAAGTACTGAGGACATCCGAGAAAATGTTTTCTTGAAAGAGTTCAATTTATTTTCTGTTTCTCTTCTATGTTTAAACATAAAGTCATTCAGAAATCGCGCAAGATTGCCTTTGTATGCTTCTCTGGACTTGGAAAATGCTAAAATACGTAATATCAATTCAACAGAACGGAAACGATCCTTCTTGCCATTGATATGCGATTTCAGTTTGACCCAATTAGGCTCTTTATCGAGCTCAATCAGCAGATTGTTTAAAGAACCAGAGTAAATACAGTTACGAATTTCTTGGCTATTTAGCCGGATACCGCCAGCATTAAGGCGATGGAATATCTTGAATAGATATTCCATATGTGATTCTTTCGAGAAGTCGCAACGGAGAACAGTAATAGGCAATGTAAGGTTCTCTACGCGTTCAATGTAAGAATGCAAATCTGAGTTCTCGTTATGGAACTCATTGGTTTTCTTACCAGATAAATTGGGGTCTATGTCCTCAAGGCGAGACAGGGTCCAGTTTGAAGATTTATTTAAGAATTTGATGATTGCAGTCATTCGTTGCAGTCCATCAATTACAATCCACTTTCTGGTGTTGTAATCGAAGGCAAAGCACATGCTAGGAATAGGAAGTTGTTTAACTAGTGAATCGATAAACCTTGTTTGATCCGGCGTGCTCCAAACTCCTTCTCTCTGGAAGAATGGGCGAATATCAATCTGCTCTTTTTCATGGAGGCGGAACAAGTCAGCGCAAGAACGTAACTCGTTAAATACTACGATGTCAGGTGGGGGCAGTTCAATTGACTTATATGTTTCAGAGTAGTTTTCTTCAATTTTTTCTGATTTAGCCATTGCAACTCCCGATTATTTATTTTTAACACGTGCTGTTGATTGTGCCAGATGCCTAAAAATTACGCTGCCTTCTTTAACCGCATCTCCAGCCGAATCTCCGCTGCAGCCAGCATGTTGACCAGCGTATCGAGCGAAAACACGTCAATTTTGCCGCGCATCAGGTCGGAGATGCGGGGCTGGGTGACGCCCAGCGTTTTAGCCGCTTCGGCTTGGGTCATGCCGCTGCTGCGGATGTACTTGGCGATGGCGCGCATCAGTTCGGCGCGTGCCGTCATGTTGGCCGCATCGCCGGGCGTGTCTTCGATGGCATCCCACACACTCTTGAATCGTTGCTTGCTCATTTCACACCCCGCATGAGTTCGTTATACCGCTTGCTTGCCAGCGCGATGTCTTGCGCGGAAGTCCTTTGTGTTTTCTTCTGGAAGCAGTGCAGCACATAGACCGCGTCTTTGAGTTTGGCAATGTAGATCACCCGAAATGCACCTGCCTCATCCTGAATTCTGATTTCCTGCACGCCTGCCCCGACGGTTTTCATCGGCTTGCAGTCATCCGGTACATCGCCATGTTGCACCTTGTCAATCTGATACCCAGCTTCACGGCGGGCAGAAAGCGGGAAGTCGCGCAAGTCGCTTAATGCGCTGCCGAGAAACTCGACCGGTTTGGCGTGGGCTTGCATGGATGGATTATACACAATTTTGTATAACAGGAATGTGGGGAGAGGTGGTCACCTTCGGTGAAGGCCGGTGTCCAGCTGGTTGAATCTGGATTCCGGCCTATGCCAGAATGACGAAGCACTAAATAAACCTCGCCACCATCCCCTTCGCGAATTTGCCCTGCAACGGTATCTGCACCCGATGCCCGCTGCCGGGCGCGGTGGTGAGGGCTTCGCCTTCAAGGCTGCGCATCTCGGCGAGTTCGACGATGCGGTTGCCGGAAGGGTGGATGATCTCCAGTCTGTCGCCGACCTGGAATTTGTTCTTCACGTCGATCTCGGCCATGCCGTTGGTGCAACTGACGATATCGCCGACGTATTGCTGGCGGCTGTTTTCAGAATGGCCTCGCAGGTAGTTCTGTTGTTCGTGGGTGTGGTGGCGTTCGTAGAAACCGTCGGTGTAACCGCGGCTCGCCAGCGCGTCGAGCGCGCCTAGCAGACTTAAATTGAATGGCCGGCCGGCGACGGCATCGTCGATGGCCTGCCGATACACCTGCGCGGTGCGCGCCACATAGTAGATGGATTTGGTGCGGCCTTCCACTTTCAGCGAGTCTATGCCGATCTTCACCAGCCGCGCGACGTGCTCGACTGCGCGCAGGTCTTTCGAGTTCATGATGTAGGTGCCGTGCTCGTCCTCCAGCACCGGCATCAATTCATCCGGGTGATCCTTGCGCGAGATCAGGTAGGCGCGATCAGCCAGCGGATGGCGCGGCTGGCTACCGCAGGATGACAGGGCGCTTTCGCTCAGCGCCTTGTCGAAATCGAAATCTATTTTTTCTGCCACAACACCGTCGTCATTCCCGCGAAAGCGGGAATCCAGTTCATTTATCTGGCTGGATTCCCGCTTTCGCGGGAATGACAAAACCTTCTGGATATCGCCGGTGCCGTCCTCTTCTGCGCTGTCCACTTTGTAATCCCAGCGGCAGGAGTTGGTGCAGGTGCCCTGGTTGGCGTCACGGTGGTTGAAGTAGCCGGACAGCAGGCAGCGTCCGGAATAGGCCATGCACAGCGCGCCATGGATGAATACTTCGAGTTCGATGTCCGGGCATTGCTGGCGTATCTCTTCGATCTCGTCCAGCGACAGTTCGCGCGACAGGATCACGCGCGACAGGCCGAGCGATTGCCAGAATTTCACCGCCGCGTAGTTGACGGTGTTGGCCTGCACCGACAGATGAATCTGCATCTCCGGCCAGCGTTCGCGCACCATCGCGATCAGGCCGGGGTCGGCCATGATCAGCGCGTCGGGCCGCATCGCGATGACCGGCTCCATGTCCGCCATGTAGGTCTTCACCTTGGCGTTGTGCGGCATCAGGTTGCTGGCGACGAACAGTTTCTTGCCCAGCGCGTGCGCTTCCTGAATGCCGGTGCGCAACTCTTCCAGCTTGAATTCGTTGTTGCGCGCGCGCAGCGAATAGCGCGGCTGCCCGGCATATACCGCATCGGCGCCGAAGGCGTAGGCGGTACGCATCTTGTCCAGCGTGCCGGCTGGAAGGAGAAGTTCGGGTGCTTTCATCAAGCGATCCCCCTCTCCCTGACCCTCTCCCGCGAGGGGAGAGGGAATGGACTGGGCAGCATGAGGCGGGCTTTTCCCTCTCCCACAAGTGAGAGAGGGTGGCCGAAGGCTGGGAGAAGGAACGACGTAATAATTGTCACCTTACAGCCCCAGCCGCTTCCAGATTTCCAGCGATGGCCCGGACTGGTTCAGCGTATAGAAATGCAGGCCCGGCGCACCGCCCTTTAACAGGCGCTCGCACAAAGCGCAGACCACATCCTGTCCGAAAGCTTGCACCGATGCGATGTCGTCGCCATAACCTTCCAGCGTGCGGCGCATCCAGCGCGGGATCTCCGCGCCGCAGGCATCGGAGAAGCGCGCCAGTTGAGCGAATCTCACGATAGGCATGATGCCCGGCACGATCGGCACGGTGACACCCAGCTTGAGGCATTCATCGACGAAATAAAAATAGCTGTCGGCGTTGTAGAAGTATTGCGTGATGGCGGAATTTGCCCCGGCGGCGATCTTGCGCTTGAAATTGAGGATGTCGTCGTGCGCCGATCTGGCCTGAGGGTGGAATTCCGGATAGGCCGCCACTTCGATGTGGAAATGATCGCCGGTCTGTGCGCGGATGAATGACACCAGCTCGTTGGCGTATTGGAACTCGCCGGTGGTGGCCATGCCGGACGGCAGGTCGCCACGCAGCGCGACGATACGCTTGATGCCCATATCCTTGTATGTGTTCAGCATGCTGCGGATGTTCTCGCGGGTCGAACCCACGCAGGAAATATGCGGCGCTGCGCTGTAGCCCTCGGCCTTGATCTGTTGCACGGTTTCCAGCGTGCGCTCCTGGGTGGAGCCGCCGGCACCGAAGGTCACCGAGAAAAACTCCGGCTTGAGCGGCGCCAGTCGCTTGCGCGCAGCGGCGAGCTTTTCCACGCCTTCCGGCGTTTGTGGGGGAAAGAATTCAAAACTGAACACCTTTTTGTTCATGACTTCCTCATCAGTTGTGCGGCCGCAGCAGACAGCGCCCAGGAGAATATGCTGTAGAGCACCGCGCCCAATACGCCGTGCCAGAAGCTGTCTACCACAAAGCCCCTGAGTATCGAGCCGACGAACCAGAACAACAGCCCGTTGATCACGAAAATGAACAGCCCTATCGTGAGCAGCGTGACCGGCAAGGTCAGCAGCAGCAACAGCGGACGGATCAGCGTGTTGACCAGCCCCAGGAAAAATGCCGCGATCAGCGCGGCGGTGAATCCATCCACGTGGATACCCGGCACGAAATTCGCCACCGCGAGCAGCGCCAGCGCGTTGAGTATCCAGATCAACAATAATTCGATTTGCAGTTTCATTTGCGTTTTCCTTTTCCGGATTTACCCGCTTTGGCCGCCTGTGCACGTAACGCCGCACCCAAGTAGGGTGGGCACGGTCTCATCGTGCCCACGCGAGTTATGCAGCGTGGGCAGAAAAACCTGCCCACCCTACCGATCTGGCTGGTGTAAACGAACGGGTGGCTGCCTACCCGCTCGAATTGTGGTTCATTGCCCGCATCGGCCTTGAAGAAAAGCTGATCGTCCGCAATCAGCGCGAACATCGATCCTTCGCGATACAAACCATAGCCGCCGAACATCCTGCGTGCCATTACCGGCGCCCAGTCCGCCATGAGCTCCACCACATAATCGACAAACTCATTACGGGCGGAGGACATGTTCGCCAGGCTTAATAACGATATAGATTCGACTTGTATGGGCCTTCCTTGGGTACGCCGATGTAGGCGGCCTGCTGGTCGGTCAGCACAGAGAGCTGCGCATTAAGCTTTTTCAATTGCAAACGCGCCACTTTTTCGTCGAGATGTTTGGGCAGCGTATAGACACCCACAGGATATTTTGCGGTCTGCGTGAACAACTCGATCTGCGCGATGGTCTGGTTGGCAAAAGAACTGGACATCACGTAGCTGGGATGTCCGGTGCCGCAGCCCAGATTCACCAGGCGGCCCTTGGCGAGAAGGATGATCCTCTTCCCATCGGGGAATATCACGTGATCCACCTGCGGCTTGATCTCTTCCCACTGGTATTTTTCAACCGAGGCGACATCGATCTCGTTGTCGAAATGGCCGATGTTGCACACGATGGCCTGATTCTTCATCTTCGCCATGTGGTCGTGCGTGATCACATGGAAGTTGCCGGTGCAGGTCACAAAGATGTCGGCCTTGTCGGCGGCATATTCCATGGTCACCACGCGGTAGCCTTCCATCGCCGCTTGAAGCGCGCAGATCGGGTCGATTTCAGTCACCCATACCTGTGCCGACAAAGCGCGCATGGCCTGGGCCGAGCCCTTGCCCACATCGCCGTAACCGGCGATCAACGCGACCTTGCCGGCGATCATCACGTCGGTGGCGCGCTTGATACCGTCCACCAGCGATTCACGGCAGCCGTACAGGTTGTCGAACTTGGACTTTGTGACGGAGTCATTCACGTTGATCGCGGGGATCTTCAGGTCGCCGCGCTCGTGCATCTGGTACAGGCGATGTACGCCGGTGGTGGTCTCTTCGGTGACGCCAATGATCTGCGCCAGCCGCGTTGAATACCAGGTTTTGTCGGTGATAAGCTTGGCCTTGATCGACGCGAACAATATGCGTTCTTCCTCACTGCCGGGTTTCGCCAGCACCGACTGGTCTTTCTCCGCCTTGCTGCCCAGATGCAGCAGCAGCGTGGCGTCGCCGCCATCGTCGAGGATCATGTTGGAATAACCACCGTCCGCCCATTCGAAGATGCGGTGGGTGTAATCCCAGTAATCCTCCAGAGATTCTCCCTTGACGGCGAAGACCGCGATGCCGTTCGCGGCGATGGCTGCGGCAGCGTGATCCTGCGTCGAGAAGATGTTGCACGAAGCCCAGCGCACTTGCGCGCCGAGCGCGGTGAGTGTCTCGATCAGCACAGCGGTCTGGATGGTCATGTGCAGCGAGCCGGTGATGCGCGCACCCTTGAGCGGCTGGCTCTTCGCGAATTCCTCGCGGATCGCCATCAGACCGGGCATTTCGGTCTCGGCGATGGCGATTTCCTTGCGTCCCCATGCAGCCAGGGACATGTCGGCGACTTTGCAGTCGGTGAATTGTTTTGCGGCAGCGTTCCCGCTTGTAGCAGAGTTCATAAGGTGTGCTCCATTCATCTAAAAAGTTAATGAATGGGCGCCGTTGAAACTTTGATCACACTACCGAGCCTGGCCGAACTGTGTCGGTCGCAGCGCCCCTCGATAGCGGTGAATCTTGTAGGGTGGGTCAGGCGAAGCCGTAACCCACCGATGCAAATGTTAATCAATGGCGGGTTACGCGAACCCACCCCGCATGTTTTACAAACCTGCGTCAGCGCGCAGGGCAGCAGCTTTATCAGTATTTTGGCTACGACCGCCGCTACGCGGCTTAACATCGCTTGCGATGTTAGTCTTCGCCGAAATACAGATAAGCGCACTTTGCGCGAGATCTTATAGACCTGCATCTGCACGGAGTGCAGATGCCTTATCAGTATTTTCCCAAGTGAAGTCCGGTTCTTCGCGGCCGAAGTGGCCGTAGGCAGCGGTTTTCTGATAGATCGGACGCAGCAGATCGAGCATCTGCACGATGCCCTTCGGGCGCAGGTCGAAGTGTTTTTTCACCAGTTCCGCGATCTTCTCGTCCGAGACTTTGCCGGTGCCATAGGTGGTGACCCAGACGCTGGTAGGATGCGCCACACCGATCGCATAGGAAATCTGGATCAGGCACTTGCTGGCCAAGCCGGCTGCGACGATATTCTTGGCGACGTAACGGCCGGCGTAAGCTGCGGAACGATCCACCTTGGACGGATCCTTGCCGGAGAATGCGCCGCCGCCATGCGGAGCTGCGCCGCCGTAGGTATCCACGATGATCTTGCGCCCGGTCAGGCCGCAGTCGCCCTGCGGGCCGCCGACGACGAAGCGTCCGGTCGGGTTGACCAGGTATTTGATGTTGCCCTTGATCAGCTCATTCGGCAGGATCGGCTTGATGATCTCCTCAATCACGGCATCGATCGCAGACTGCTTCATCTTCGGGCCGTCGGACATTTCCGGCGCATGCTGGGTGGACAGCACCACGGTGTCGATGGAGTGCGGCTTGCCATCCACATAGCGGACAGTTACCTGAGATTTGGCATCCGGGCGCAGCCAGTTCAGGCGGCCATCGCGGCGCAGTTGCGATTGGCGCTCAACCATGCGGTGTGCCAGATGAATCGGCAGCGGCATCAAAACGTCGGTCTCGTCGCAGGCATAGCCGAACATCAGCCCCTGATCGCCCGCGCCTTGACCCAACTCGTCGTCATAAGCCTTGTTCACGCCCTGCGCAATATCCGGGCTCTGCTTGTCGTAGGCGACCAGCACCGCGCAGCCCTTGTAGTCGATGCCGTATTCGGTGTTGTCGTAACCGATGCGCTTGAGCGTTTCGCGCGCCACGTGGATGTAATCGACATTTGCGCCGGTGGTGATCTCTCCGGCCAGCACGACGAGGCCGGTGTTGCACAGTGTCTCGGCGGCAATGCGTGAATGCTTGTCCTGCGCTAGAATGGCGTCAACAATGGCATCAGAAATTTGATCCGCCACCTTGTCGGGATGGCCTTCGGATACAGATTCGGACGTAAACAAAAATTCGCTCATGGTTCCCCGCTCGATCGCTCAATAAGTTAAAAGTCGCGCATTATACCAAATACCCCATCTCTGCTGAATGACTCATTCGAATCACGGTGATACGCGACTTATTCCAGGGTTCTCGGTAACATCTCACCTTATGACCGGCTTCCTCTTTATACATAGCGACATAAATCTACTGCGCGACTCCGGGGCGGGGTCGGGCGGTGCTCGCGCTCCTCACATACTGATGTGTATGCTCCGGGCGCTGTGCTCCGGCCTCCCCCACCCCAAAGCCGCTCGCTACGATTTCTGTCGCTATGTATAAAACCGTCTTTCGCCTGCTCGCCTTGCTGCCGTTGCGTACTCTGCACACTCTGGGCACATTGTTGGGACGCATCACTTTCCGGACATCCGATCAATACGCGCGGCGTACCAGGGAAAATTTGCGCCAGTCTCGATTGTTTGCCGATGAACAACACTATGCCGCCTTGCTCGACGCGTCCATCAGCGAGGCGGGCAAAAGCATTGCCGAGCTGCCCTGGATATGGTGCAGGCCGCTGGAACGAGTCTGTGCCACGGTACTAAGCTGTCAGGGCTGGGAACATGTGGCGGCCGCCCACGCCCGCGGCAAAGGCATTATCCTTCTCACGCCACACTGGGGATGCTTCGAAGTGGTCGGGTTATACATCGGACAGCATCTGCCGCTGACCTGTTTGTACCGCTCGCCCAAACAGGCTTGGCTGGAAAAAGTGATGCGTGGCGGCCGTGAACGCGGGTTGGCGCGCCTGGCATCGGCAGATGTGAGCGGCGTGCGCTTACTCTACAAAGCGCTCAAGCGCGGCGAGGCGATCGGTTTGCTGCCCGACCAGGTGCCCAGCCAAGGCGAGGGTGAATGGGTGGATTTCTTCCAGCGTCCGGCTTACACCATGACCTTGAGTGGCCGTCTGGCCGAGTCCAGCGGTGCGACGGTATTGTTAGCCTATGCCGAACGTCTGCCGCGCGGGCAAGGCTATGTGATACGCATAGAGCCCTTGGCACTGGACTTCGCCAGGTCCGTGCCACTGCAAATCAATCAGGCGTTGGAGCGCGTGATCGCAATCTCTCCGGCCCAGTATCTATGGAGCTATAACCGCTACAAGATCCCGCGCGGCGTGGTGCCGCCGGATGTGGTCAGGGAGCAGTGATGCCGGCACGCCTGGGTGTTTTCATTTTGTGGTTGATTCATTTTCTGCCATTCCGCGTCATCGTTGCGATAGGTAACGGTATCGGGTCGTTGCTTTATCTGCTGGCTGCCGAGCGCCGCAAAGTAGGCGCCATCAACTTGAAACTGTGCTTCCCCGGCTTGAGCGAGGAGGCGCGAAGGAAACTGTTGCGCGGTCACTTCAAGATGTTCGGTCGCGGCCTCATCGAGCGCAGCATATTGTGGTGGTCGAGTGCCGAGCGCATCAGCCGTTTGGTCCGTGTCGAAGGTATCGAACATTTCGATGCAGTCAGGGGTAAACCCGCCATTCTGCTGACGCCGCACTTCGTCGGCATGGATGCCGGCGGTCAGTGGGTTGCGCAGCACACCGGCACGGTGTGCATGTATGCGAACCAGAAGAACCGTTACCTGACCGAATTGCTCTTGAAGAAGCGAGCCCGCTTCGGCAACCAGCGGCTTTATTCGCGCCAGCAGGGCTTGCGCCCCATCCTCAAGGGGATGCGCGAAGGCTGCCCATTCATCTATCCGCCGGATCAGGACCAAGGTATAAAGGACGGTGCGTTCATCCCTTTCTTCGGCGTGCCCGCCGCGACGATGACATCGGTGCCGCGCATTGCACAGATGACCGGCGCGAAAGTCCTGCCCGGCATCACGCGCCTGCTGCCGGGCGGTGAAGGGTATGAGCTGACCTTTTATCCGGCGTGGGAGAATTATCCGACCGGGGATGACATCGCCGATACGCGCCGCATGAATGAGTTCATCGAACAGCGCGTGCTGGAGATGCCGGAGCAATATTTCTGGCTGCACAAGCGGTTCAAGACAAGGCCCGAAGGCGAGAAGAAATTTTATTAAACCCCCTCAATCCCCCTTGTCAGGGGGAAGCGATCTCCTCCCCTGACAAGGGGAGGCCGGGAGGGGTTGGAGGGTAATCAATGAAATACCATGACCTGCGCGACTTCATCGCACAACTGGAAAGAATCGGCGAGCTCAAACGCGTGAGCGCACCCGTTTCGCCGAATCTGGAGATAACCGAGATCTGCGACCGCGTGTTGCGCGCGCAAGGGCCCGCAGTGCTGTTCGAGAACGTCACGGGACACGACATGCCGGTGCTGGCCAACCTGTTCGGCACACCGCGCCGCGTGGCATTGGGCATGGGCGAGGAGAACACTGCTGCGCTGCGCGAAGTGGGCAAATTGCTGGCTTACCTTAAGGAACCCGAACCGCCCAAGGGTTTGAAAGATGCTTGGGAGAAATGGCCGGTGTTGAAGCAGGTACTCACCATGTCGCCCAAGGTGCTGTCTTCTGCGCCGTGTCAGGAGATCGTTTGGGAAGGCAATGATGTGGACTTGAGCAAGCTGCCGATCCAAACCTGCTGGCCCGGCGATGTCGCGCCGCTGATCACCTGGGGGTTGGTGGTTACCAGAGGTCCGAACAAATCGCGCCAGAATCTCGGCATCTACCGCCAGCAGGTGATCGCGCCGGACAAGGTCATCATGCGCTGGCTGGCGCATCGCGGCGGCGCGCTGGATTTTCAGGACTGGCGCAAAGCGCATCCCGGTGTGCCGTTCCCTGTCGCGGTGGTGATCGGCGCCGATCCGGCCACGATACTTGGCGCAGTCACGCCCGTGCCGGACTCGCTATCGGAGTATCAGTTCGCCGGATTGTTGCGCGGCAGCAAGACCGAACTGGTCAAATGTCTGGGCAGCGATCTGCAAGTGCCGGCCAGCGCCGAGATCGTGCTGGAAGGCGTGATCCATCCCGAAGAGATGGCGCTGGAAGGGCCATATGGCGACCACACCGGCTACTACAACGAGCAGGAAAGATTCCCGGTGTTCACGATACAGCGCATCACGATGCGCCGCGATGCCATCTATCACTCCACCTATACCGGGAAGCCTCCCGATGAACCGTCCATGCTGGGCGTGGCGCTCAACGAAGTGTTCGTGCCGTTGCTGCAAAAACAGTTTCCCGAGATCGCGGATTTCTATTTGCCGCCGGAAGGCTGCTCGTACCGAATGGCGGTCGTGAGCATCAGGAAGCAGTATGCCGGGCATGCCAAGCGCGTGATGTTCGGCATCTGGTCCTATTTGCGCCAGTTCATGTACACCAAGTTCATCATCGTGGTGGACGACGACATCGACATCCGCGACTGGAAGGAAGTGATCTGGGCGATCACCACCCGCGTCGACCCGGTGCGCGACACATTGCTGGTGGACAATACGCCGATCGATTATCTGGATTTCGCCAGCCCGGTGTCCGGCCTGGGCGGCAAGATGGGCCTGGATGCGACCAACAAATGGCCGGGCGAGACGCAGCGCGCGTGGGGTACGCCTATCGTGATGGACGAGGCGGTGAAACGGCGAGTGGACGAAATGTGGGCCGAGTTGGGCCTGTAGTTTCACTGACAACTGACCGGAGCAAGCTCCGAATTTTGCCTAGGGAAACGCCGATTTAATCCGTTCGTGGTGAGCCTGTCGAACCATGATCGGATTAAATCTATAACAATCAATTGGTACTGCTAACCCTTCGACAGGTTCAGGGCGAACGGATGATTTATTGAGCTTTACATAATTCATGACTGTTAAGTGATTTACCGTAGGGCGGGCTTTGCCCGCCGCGTCGGGCCGCTTCGACAGGCTCAGGACAGGCG
>Ga0209520_10000844_pt1 | contig 17322 bp, 11 predicted proteins | sample Rifsed16ft1_FD_184009 | JGI IMG/M metagenome (GOLD analysis project Ga0209520, IMG submission 184009) | Soil microbial communities from Rifle, Colorado, USA - sediment 16ft 1 (version 2) | ecosystem: Environmental > Terrestrial > Deep subsurface > Rock core/Sediment | place: Rifle, Colorado...
CCGCCACTCTCTCCGAGATGGCCCGCGGGGTCCGGGCGCAGCGACGCGCCCTGGGCGGGTCGTGGTCCTCGGCGACGCGTGGCGCGATCGCGAGGAACCACCGCCTGTACGGCGGGCTGGTCGTCCACCTCGGGCTCATCGTGGCGGTCGTCGGGGTGTCGTGGGTCTCGCTGTCCGACCGGTCCTCCGAGCTCGCGATCGGCCGGGGCGAACGCGTCAGCGTCGAGGGGTACGAGCTCCGGCTCGACGGGATCTCGAGCCGCGTGGAACCACACCGGCGCGTGATCGTCGCGGACGTCACGGTCTTCGACGCCGGCGGCGGGGAGGAGGTCGTCCGGCTCCATCCGTCGCTGAACCTGTACCCGGGCTCGTCCGAGCCGATAGGCACCCCTTCGATCCGCGTCGGCACCCCGCTGAACGGCCTGAGCGACCTCTACCTGTCCCTGGTGTCGGTGGATGCGCAGGGGGCCGCGTTCCGGTTCTTCGTGAATCCCGGCGTAGGACTGCTGTGGCTGGGCGGTGCCGTCATGGCGCTGGGCGGCGTGGTCGCGGCCTGGCCGACGCGTTCGCGTCCGGCGCGAGCCCTCACGCCGGTGGAGGTCGAGGATCGACGCGAAGAGGTGTCGGTGTGAGGCTCGACGCGCCGGAGCGCCCAGAGACGCGCGAGGCCGATGCCCCGCGAAGGTCGCGTTGGCGCACGGTGGTGCTCGTCTCGGTGCCGCTCGCGGCCTTCGCGCTGCTGCTCGCGACGAGCCTGGGGCGCGACCCTCGGGCGTTGCCCAGCGAGCTCGTCGGCGAACCCGCGCCCGTCTTCGCGCTGCCGAACCTGGAGGGCGGCGGCACGGTCGACATGGCCGACCTGCGTGGTCGGGTCGTGGTGGTGAACTTCTGGGCGTCGTGGTGCCAGGAATGCCGCGACGAGCATCCCGCGCTCGACGCGGCGTGGGACCGCTACCGTGAGCGCGGCGTGGTGGTCGTCGGCGTGCTCTTCGAGGACACGGTCGAGGATGGGCTGGCGTTCGCCGACGAGCTGGCGACGGACTGGCCGCTCGTCGACGATCCGGGTTCGCGGACGGCGATCGCCTACGGGGTGTTCGGGGTGCCCGAGACCTTCGTGATCTCCCCGGACGGGATCGTCACCGCCAAGCGGGTCGGGCCGGTCGACTACACCTGGCTCACGACCGAGATCGAGGACGCCCTTCGCACACCGGAGGCGGCTTGAGCGGTCGCGTTCGCCTCTGGTTGCTGCTCGGTGCGGCCGTGGCGGTCGTCGTGCTCGCGGTGACGCTCGCTTCCGGGCGTGGCAGCGACGGGGGGACGCTGGACGACCGGGTCCAAGATGTCGCGTCGGGGCTGCGGTGCCCCGTGTGCCAGAACCTGTCGGTGGCCGATTCGCCCTCGGCGCTCGCGCGCGAGATGCGCTCGGAGATCGCGTCGCGGCTCGATGCAGGGGACACGCCGGAGGAGGTTCGGGGCTTCTTCGTAGAGCGCTACGGCGAGTGGGTTCTCCTCGCGCCGACCCGCGAGGGGCTGAACCTCCTCCCGTGGCTCGTACCCGTCGCCGGCCTGCTGCTGGGCGTGGGGGTCTGGGCGATGCTCGTCCGTCGTCGGTGGCCGCCCGAGACCGAGGCGCCGACCTCGGCCGAGCGCCGCCGGATACAGGCCGAGCTGGACGCGCTCGAGGAGCCCGGGTGAGTCCTTTCGCGGCCTCGCTGGTCGTCGCCGCGCTCGCCGCGCTAGCTGCCGCGGGCGTGGTGGGAGGGTTCCTCCGGCGGGACCTGGAGCCGGTCGAGCTCGAGGGCGACCCGCTCGAGGACCGCCATCTCGCGCTGCTGCGCTCGCTCTCCGACCTCGAGGAGGCTCACGCGTCCGGCGCGCTGGATGAGCCCGAGTACCGGCGCCTGCGGGAGGACACGGACGCCCGTATCACCCGGCTGCTGAGGGCCATTGACCGGCGGGAGCGCGGTCCCGCGTCCGCGGTCATCGGCGAGGAGCCGGAGCGCAACGCCCCGGTGGCAGCAGCCGAGCCGCGTCGGGTTCCGCCGTGGGCGGTCGCCGTCCTGATCGGGGGCACCATCGCCGCGATGATCGTGGCCGCGCTCGTTCGCGACTCGGGATCCCAGACGCGGGCGGCCTCCACGGCGCCGCCGGCCGAGGCGAGCGACCCGTTCGCGTTCTTCGAGGAGCGGGTGCGGCAGAACCCGGACGACCTCGCGGCACGGTTGGACCTGGCGCACCGCTACCTGGACGCCGGCCGGGTCACCGAGGCGCTGGACGAGTACGCGGTCGTGCTGGAGCTGGACCCGGACGACGCCGAGGCCCTCGCGCACGTGGGGATGATCCTGTACCTGGGGGAGCGGCCGAAGGAGGCCTTGGCATCGGTGGACCTGGCCCTCGAGACCGACCCCGACTACCCGGAGGCGCTGTTCTTCCGCGGGGTGATCCTCCTCCGGGGCCTCGACCGGCCGGATGAGGCGATCGACGCGCTCGAGCACTACCTCGAGGCGGCGCCCTTCGGCATCGAGCGTCAGACGGTCCAGGACCTGATCGTCGAGGCTCGGGGGGCTCTCGCCGAGGGCTGAGAGAGCGAGTCCGTTCGGGTTCGTCAGGTCGCTTGAGCCGGAGCCGGTACTAGCGCTCCCGCCGGCGCTCGGCGATCGCCTCGGCGCGGCGTCGAGCCGAGCGCGCCCGCGCGAAGAGCCGCGCGGTGTAACCACCGAGCGTGGCCGCCGTGATCAGGTACCCGGCGATGACGTAACCCATGTGCGGCTCCGTCAGACCTCCACCTCCACAGCGGGTTCGACGATCGGCGACAAGGCCTCTCGCGCCGCACGGTCCTCGAGCCTTCCCACCCGCAGCCGCAGGGTCATCAGGTACGCGTACACCAGCGTGAACGCCGCCACGCCGGCCAGAAGCGCCAGCAGCATCGTGCCCTCGATCTCGGGGCTACCCAGGCGCAACACCGTCGGACCCTGGTGGAGCGAGCGCCACCACACCACCGATAGGTGCACTATCGGGACGTCCACGAACCCGACTATCCCCACGACCGCGCACCATCTCGCTCGGCGCGACGGGTTGTCTGAGATCCGTCGGATCGAGAGGTACCCCAGGTAGATCAGGAGCAGGACGGCGGTGGTCGTCAGGCGCGGGTCCCATGTCCACCACGTGCCCCAGACCGGCTTGCCCCACAGAGCGCCGAGTACGATGGCCAGGGCCGTGAACATCACGCCGATCTCGGCCGATGCGCCCGCGATCCGGTCCCAGCGCGTCTTGCGCGTCCGCAGGTATCCGATGCTCCCGACGAACACCACCGCGAAAGACAGGTATGCGAGCCAGGCGGCCGGCACGTGGATGTACATGAGGCGCTGGACCTCGCCCTGCACGGCGTCGGGCGGCGCGACCACCAGCGACAGCACCAGTGAGGCCCCAAGAGCCACCGCAGCCAGCGAGCCGAGGATCCGCTCGCCGTTCCTCGAGGTCGCCTTCCCCAGTGCGCGTTCCGCTGCCGCCGCCACTCAGTCCTCCATCAGGTAGCCGAACACCAGGACGCCGATCGACAGGAACACGACGTCGAACGCGAGCAGCAACCCGAGCCACTGGGCGGCCTCGCTCGTCCTGCCGGCGGCCGCGAGGTCCGTCGCGCGGACGCCGGCGATCAGGACCGGCGTGACGAGCGGCAGAACCAGCATCGGGAAGACGGCCTCCCGCGTGCGGGCGGACTCCGCCACCACGCCGAACAGGCTCCCGACCGCCGCGAGCCCGACGACCCCCAGCGCGAACGCGGCGACCAGCGGCAGCGGCGAACCGATCGACAGGTCGAACAGGGCGACGACCATCACGAGCACGGCGACGACCAGCGCCAGCAGCTCGACGGTCACCGCCGCCGCCTTGCCCAGGAACACCGCCGCCTTGTCGATGGGCGCGAGCAGCAGTCCTTCGAGCGCCCCGTCCTCGGTCTCGGTCTGGTACGCGCGACGCGAGGCCATCACCGCGGAGAACAGGACCGCCATCCACAGCAGACCGGGCGCCGTGCGCTCGAGCACCTCGCGACCGGGTCCGAACGCGAAGCCGAACGCGATGAGCAGGGTCGCGGCGAACGGCAGCAGGGTCCCGGCCGCGTGCCGGCCCCGCACCTCGATCCGAAGGTCCTTCGCCAGGATCGCGGCCGCTTGGCGGAAGGAGCCGGGGCGCCCCGGCGAAGCGACCGCGCTCACGGGGCCTCCCGGACGATCCGTCCGCCGTCCATGTGCAGCGTCCGGTGCTCGAGCCCCTGGGGGGCTGGGTGGTGGGTGGCAAGGACGACCGTGCGGCCCTCCGACGGCGCGCGACGCAGGAGATCGTCGACCGCGTACCGGGCTTCCGAATCCAGCCCCGTGTAGGGCTCGTCCAGCAGGAGGAGCTCCGGCGCGCGAAGCAGCACCCGCGCGATCGCCACCCGCTGGCGCATGCCCTGCGAGAACCCGCGGACCCGCTCACCCGCGACCTCCAGCATGCCGACGCGGTCCAGGGCGGCGTCGATCCCCTCAGGCCCGATCCCGAGGAGCCGGCACCAGAGTCGGAGGTTCTCAGCCGCGGTGAGGTCTTCGTAAAGGCGGGTGCTGTGGGTCATCAGCTCCGCGCGCGCGCGGATCTGCTCGCGCTCTCGGAGCAGGTCGAACCCCAGGACGGTGCCGCCGCCGTAGGTGGGGGAGAGCGCCGTGGCGGCGATCCGCAGGAGAGTGCTCTTGCCGGCGCCGTTCGGTCCCCGGAGCACGACCGTCTCCCCGCGTTCGACCCTCAGATCCGCTCGCACGACCGCTGGGACCGTCCCGAACAGGCGGGTCACGCCGACGAGGTCCACGGCGACAGTGGTCGGAGGTGCGGAAACATGGGAAGCGGGTCGCTGCATGCGGACCGCCTTTGTACACCGGCGGGCAGTCGAACGGCCACCGCGCCCGGCCTATACGCGCCGCTCCGGCCCTCCCTCGCCCCCCGTTCGTGGAAACGGCTGGTGGCACGCTACGATCGAGGGCACGGGGCGTAGCGCAGCCTGGTAGCGCGCCTGCTTTGGGAGCAGGAGGCCGGCGGTTCGAATCCGCCCGCCCCGACAACGGAAGCGCAGGTGACCACCCAAGCGACCTCGCCTTCGTGCGAGCCAGGACGCCTGTGCTCGCTCGGCTGGTCCCAACGACGGGCTCCGCGATCTGAGCGAGCGATCCTTGACGGCTGTGTACCTGTGCCCCCGCTACAGGGCCTCGATGCGGATCGACTCCACCATCTGGATGCGGTCGGCGCGATCTTGTTGCGTCGTCTGGGGTCCGAGCGCGGCATCGATCACCAGGCGGCTGCCATCGACATCGACGATCCACAACAGGTCGCGCTGACCGGGCTCGAGGTTCCTCGCTCCTCCCATGGGGTCGACCCAGGTCCTGAACTCTCCGTCGTCGCAGCCGGCGAGGTCGATCCGCGCGGGCACCGTGAGCTCCATGAACTTGCCGGTGAACCCGTCCAGCGTGACGTCGGTCGCCGCCGACGCCTGTCGACCCGTTTGGCTCGCCAGGCCGGCGACGAGATCATCGACCGAGGAGTCGATCGGTGGGTCGAGGAGCGTGCCGCGCCAATGGCACGGCTCGGCGTATACGTTCCCGACGGTCCACGCGCTGATCCCCTGACCGCTGTCCGTTCCGCGCACCACGTAGCTATCGCCTCCCGAATAGCCGTCCAGCAGGTCCATCGTGATCCGGTACGTTGTGTCGAAGTTGTGATCGAACGTCTTGAAGACATACGGCCCGGGCTCCGCAGCGTCAGATGGTGCCACGACGGTGACCGTCGAGGACGGAGCCGATGCCGGGCTAGGCCCGGTGGCGCCGGCCTGAGTGTCATCACCAGCTGAGCTGCACGCCGCAAGGACCCCTGCCGCGATGATGAGCGATGCAACGAAGCCTATCTGCTTCCGAATGGTCAACATGTTCATCACGTTCGCCTCCTGACGATGGCATCGCCACTGCAGCGACTCGCCGCCGCCGCTCAGAACGGGCAGTTCCCCAGTCGTTCCTCAGCGCGCTGAGAGATCCTTGAAGCACGGTGCGCCGTGGCACTTTCAGTCCGACTACCGGTCGCTTTCGGTCGGCTTACAGGGGCTCAGGGCGACCATCCCGCGCCATCGCTGTAACCGGATTGAAAGGACCGCCCGGCATGCTTCCCTCGTGATCGAACATGTCGTGTCTCGCCGAGGGGTTCCGCGCACAGGCAGGCGGGAGTACGTTCGTCCGGTGCGCTTCAGCGTTCTGGGATCACTGGAGGTCTCCGGGGAGGAGGGCTCCGTCCCTCTCGGGGGTCCCAAGCAACGGATAGTGCTCGCGCACCTCGTCTTGGGAGTCAACAGGGTCGTGTCCGCCGAGCACCTGATCGACGCGCTGTGGGGAGAGGAGCTGCCGGAGGACCCGAAGTCGACCCTGCAGGTCTACGTCTCACGGCTCCGATCCGCGCTCGGGCCGGACGTCGTCGAGGCGCAGGCGCCGGGATACATCCTTCGGGCCGATCGTGACGAGGTCGACGCCCTACGGTTCGAGGATCTGCTCGGCGCCGCTCGCGGGAACGGCTCCGATCCGCGAGTGACCGACGAGATCCTGGCCGAGGCCCTCGAGCTCTGGCGCGGCCCCGCCTTCGCGGACCTGAGCGGCGAGCCCTCCCTGACCGGGGAGATCGCGCGGCTCGAGGAGCTCCGTTTGCAGGCGCTCGAGGAGAAGATCGACGCTCGCCTCGAGCTCGGCCGTCACGTCCAGGTCATCGCGGAGCTCGAGGGCCTGACTCAGACCCACCCACTGCGCGAGCGCCTGTGGCGCGAGCTGATGCTCGCCTTGTACCGATCGGATCGGCAGGGCGAGGCCCTGGCGGCGTTCGAGCGGGCGAGGACCTTCCTCGCGGAGGAGCTCGGCATCGATCCGTCGCGTGATCTCCAGCTGCTGCACGAGCGGATCCTTCGCCAGGACCCCGAGCTCGACCTCAAGGGCGAACCGCTGCGCGGCTACCGGCTCCTGGAGCAGATCGGCGAGGGGGCGTTCGGTGTGGTCTACCGCGCCACCCAGCCACAGATCGGGCGCGAGGTCGCGATCAAGGCGGTCCAGCCCGAGCTCGCGAACCATCCGGACTTCGTCCGTCGCTTCGAGCGCGAGGCGCAGATCGTCGCCAAGCTCGAGCACCCGCACATCGTTCCGCTCTACGACTACTGGCGAGAGCCCGATGCCGCCTACCTCGTCATGCGGTTCCTTCGAGGCGGAAGCGTCGAGGACCTGCTCCGGTCGGGGCCGCTGGAGCCGGAGCGAGCGTCTTCGATCCTTGATCAGGTGGCCGCAGCGCTCTCGGCGGCGCATCGTCAAGGCATCGTGCACCGCGACGTGAAGCCCGGGAACGTCCTCCTGGACGAGGAGGACAACGCCTACCTGACGGACTTCGGCGTCGCGCTGGATGCGGGCTCCCCCGAGCGCTCGACCGGGATGATGATCCGCGGCACCCCCGGCTACCTCTCGCCCGAGCAGGTCCGCCTGGACCCGGCGTCTCCCCGGTCCGACATCTACGCGCTCGGCATCGTGGTCTACGAGATGCTGACGGGCGCACCGCCCTTCCCCGACTCGTCGTTGACGGCTCTGCTGGATCACCACGTCAGGGACCAGGTCCCCTCGGTCCGACAGGTGCGGCCCGATCTGCCCGCCGCACTCGATTTCGCGATCGGGCGCGCCACCGCCAAGGACGAGAAGGATCGGTTCTCGGACGCCCTCGAGCTGGCGGCGGCGGTCCGCGCCGCACTCCAGGGAGATGCTTCGAGCGTGGCCGTGCCGGCAGGCGATATCCGCAACCCCTACAAGGGGCTCCGGGCATTCCTCGAGGCCGACGCGGCGGACTTCTTCGGACGCGAAGCGGTCACGCAGCGACTGCTCCGACGCCTCGAGGAAGATGGACCGGGCTCCCGGTTCCTCGCCGTGGTCGGTCCGTCGGGTTCGGGGAAGTCCTCGGTGGTCCGAGCCGGCCTCGTGCCGGCCCTCCGTCGCGGCTCGCTCCCCGGCTCCGAGCGCTGGTACGTGATCGACATGCTCCCCGGCCCTCATCCACTCCGTCAGCTCGAATCGGCGCTGCTGGGGCTGGCCGTTGCGCCGCCTCCGTCTCTGCTGGACGAGCTCGAGGGCGACGCACGGGGTCTGCTTCGAGCGGTCGACCGCGTCCTTCCCGACCCGGATGCGGAACTCCTGATCGTCCTCGATCAGTTCGAGGAGGTCTTCACCCTGATCGAGGACGAGGACGAACGGTTCCACATCCTGGAGAGCCTGCGAGCGGCGACCACGGAGGCCGGCAGCAGGGTCAGGGTCGTCGCGACGCTCCGCGCGGACTTCTTCGACCAGCCGCTCTCGGTCCGCGGTTTCGGTGATCTCCTCGCCCAACGCACCGAGGCGATCACGCCGATGTCTCCTGAGGAGCTCGAGCGGGCGATCGTCGCCCCCGCGGAACGCACGGGGCTCTCGGTCGAGCCGCGGCTGCTCGCCGCGATGATCGCAGATGTCGTGGACCGTCCCGGAGCGCTCCCGCTTCTCCAGTTCACGCTCACCGAGCTCGCCGAGCGCCGGGAGGACGGCGTGCTCACGCTCGTCGGCTACCGACGGATCGGCGGCGTATCGGGCGCCCTGGCACGCCGTGCCGAGCAACTGTTCGAGGCGATGGGTGAGGGGGCACGGGACGCGTGCCGCCAGGTGTTCCTCCGGCTCGTGACGCTGGGCGAGGGGAGCGATGACACGCGCCGCCGCGTCCGCCGATCGGAGCTGCAGCCGCTCGCCGACGCCCGGACGCTCGACGGCGTGCTCGACGCATTCGGCCGGTACCGCCTGCTCTCGTTCGATCGTGATCCCACGACGCGCGAGCCGACCGTCGAGATCGCGCACGAGGCGCTGCTGGGGGCGTGGGATCGGCTGAGCGGATGGATCGACGAGGCTCGGGACGACATCCGCACGCAGCGCCGGCTCGCGGCGGCCGTCGCCGAATGGGAGGCGGCCGAACGCGACCCGAGCTACCTGCTCCGCGGGGCTCGGCTCGACCAGGTCCACGGATGGGTCGACACCACGACGCTGGCCCTCTCGGACGCGGACCGCGCCTACGTCGCCGAGGGCGTGGAGGTGCAGCGGGCCGTGACTGAGGCGGAACGTGCGCTGGAGCGGCGATCGGTCCGCAGGCTGCGCTCGCTCGTGGCCCTGGGCGTCGCGGCGGCCCTCGTCGCGACGACCCTGACGGTGGTCGCGGTGAAGCAGCGCGGACGGGCGGAGGAAGAAGCGAGGGTGTCTCGGGCGCGCGAGCTTGCGGCCGCGGCGGTCGCCAACCTGGACGTCGACGCCGAACGAAGCATCCTGCTGGCGATGGCGGCCGTGGACACGACCCGATCGGTCGACGGCTCGGTCCTGCCCGAGGCCGAGGATGCGCTCCATCGGGCGGTCGGAGCATCCCGGATCGTGCGGTCGTTCCCCGGCGTCGGCGGGGATCTCGACTGGAGCTCGACGGGCGAGTTCGTGACGACGGGTCACTTCGCGAACGAAGGCCTTCGTGACACCGGGGTCATCGACATAAGGGGCGCAGGGTCCGGAGAGATCCTGCGGACGTTCTCGGTCGACGACCAGGGCTTCCAGCGGCAAGAGGGCAACGCCGAGGTGGCGTTCAGCGCCGACGGCTCGATGCTCGCCGTGACCGGGAGGGATGGCGCGCTCAAGGTGTTCGACCAGGCAACCGGTGACCTGCTCTCGAGCGTGCCGGGGAGCAGCCCTGCGTGGGGACCTTCGATCAGCGCGGACGGTTCGCTGGCCGCTGCCGTTTGGGATCGAGGACCTGGCGATACAGGGGGAGCACGGGTCGTGGACCTGTCCACCCAGCGGATCCTGACGTTGCCGGCGCCGCCGGAATCGAACGCGACCGCGCTCAGTCCGGACGGCAAGCAGCTCGCCGTCGCAAGCGGGACGCCCCCGGGGGTCGTCTGGGTGACCGACATCGCGACCGGGCACGTTCGGGAACTCCCGAACCCGGGGCGGTACGGGTTCTCATCGATCGCCTGGAGCCCCGACGGGCGGTACATCGCCGCCGGGGGCTGGGAGGCCGCGGTTCCGGTGTGGGACGCGCGGGGAACGCTGCGCTTCGTGTTGACCGGTCATACGGACGGCGCCCACTGGCTCGACTGGAGTCCCGACTCTTCGGCCCTGGTGACCGGCAGCGACGACGGCACGGCGAGGGTGTGGGGGATCACGGATCACGGGGCTCCGGAGCTCATGACGCTGGCGGCGCAGGAAGGCGTGATCTCCGGGGTGGCCTTCTCGGGCGACGGGACCCAGGTGATGACGGGCTCCGAGACCAGCGCCATCAAGATCTGGGACGTCGGACCGACGGGCGATGCGGAGTGGGCGCATGTCCCCAACGACGGCGACGTGACGTTCGCGCGAACCGGACGTGAGCTCGTGACGAGCTCGGTCGTCGATGGCAAGGTGACCGTCCTCGATCTCGACACCGGCGAGCAGCGTCAGGTTGGCTCGGTACTCATCTACGGCGCCTGGCCCAGCGTGGAGCACGACCTGAGCCCCGACGGATCGTCGATCGCGATCCGATACGGGTCGACCCCTCTTTCGCCGAGGCTGAGCGTGCGAGACGTCGCCACGGGCGACGAGCTCTTCGCCGTCGACGGAGACGTCGGAGAGGTCGACTGGAGTCCGAGTGGCGAGTACCTGGCGGTGGGGCACCGCGGATCCGTCTCGATCTACGATCGCTCGGGGCACGAGGTGGTCTCGCTCCCGGGCGGCGATGCGGGTCACTTCGGCCCACACGGACTCATCGCCACGTACGGTGCGAACGAGCCCATCGACATCTGGGATTGGCAGCACGAAGAGGTCATCGCAACGCTCCCGGGAGCCGACGAACAGGTGGCCTTCGACGCCAGCGGACAACGGATCGTCACGGAGGATCTGGAGATCTGGGATGTGGCGAGCGAGAAGCTCAGCCTTCGGCTTCCGTACTCGCTTCGTGACGTCACCGTCGCGTTCAGCCCGGACGGCACCCGCCTTGCCGTGGGCAGCGGCGATGAGGTGAGGGTGTTCGATGCGCGATCGGGCGCGGCGCTGCAGGTGTTCCGCCATCGAGCGGCGGTCGAAGTCTTCAAGGTCGTATTCAGTCCCGACGGCTCGATGCTCGCCTCATGGGCGGACGACGGCACGCGGGTCTGGGCGCTCGACATCGACGATCTGCTCGATATCGCTCGCGCGAACGTGACCAGGTCGCTGTCGGATGAGGAGTGCCGACAGTACCTCCACGTCGCGGCGTGCCCCGACGCTTGAGGGTTCGAGGACGGAGTCGACTCTCTTTAACGCGGAAGCGGTCATCTCGCGGTCCGCGAGCGTGCCACGAGGTAGCACCGAGGTAGCAGAAGCAACGGAACTCGACCGAACCAGACCGTACCCGTGTGGCTTCTGATGTCGGCCCTGAGCAGCGGGAACGAGTCCTTCCGCAGGTAGACACACCGCATCGCTTCTGGTTTGGGAGCAGGAGGCCGGCGGTTCGAATCCGCCCGCCCCGACTGGACAACCAACCAACCGCAGGTCAGGGCCGTTGTCGAACCTGAAGGCGCCTAACCGCGGGTCCGACCCGCGCACACAGCGACACGCACGACACCGGAATGCGGGCCTCCGAACAGTTCGATAGTGCAGGGGGCCCGCAGCCGGCCGGAGAGCTGTCAACACGGAGGGCACCGCTCTGGAACCGGCACCTGGCCCGGCCTGACTGTGTGAGTCGTAGCGATCGCGGGGATGGAAGCGCCTCGGTAGCGCCGTGACTTCCCGGGTGCCGGGGTCCGCCGTTAGGGACCCTTGGCACGCCCGAAGCGGGACCCAGCCCCTTGAGGATGTCACGCCGTTTGGGCAGACTGACAGGATGTCCATTCGAAGTGGTCAGACCGTGGACGGGATCCTCGAGCGATTCGAGCCGGTCAGGGCTGATGACCTGATCCCGCTCCTCCAGCAGATCCAGGATGAGTACGGGTACCTGCCAGCGGACATCCTCGCGCACGTCAGCGAGCGCACCGGCATCCCAACTAGTCGCATGTACGGCGTGATCACGTTCTACGCCCAGTTCTCGCTCACACCCAGGGGCCGGCACACCGTCCGGTGTTGCAGGGGGACGGCGTGTCACGTGCGCGGCGCGAAGGCCGTGCGAGAGGCGGTCGCCGGCCTGCTCGGTGTTGGGGAGGGCGAAACCGGCGAAGACCGCCGCTTCTCCTTCGACTCGGTCGCGTGTCTCGGTACGTGCTTCCTGGCGCCGGTGATGATGGTCAACGAGCAGTACTACGGCCTGTTGACCCCGGAGAAGGCGGCATCCGCCCTTTCGACCTACACCTAGCTAGAGGGAGAGATGGACGGCTCGCCGACACGGAGCCCACAGGAACTGGCGGTCCTCAGGGAGCACTTGGCCAGCGTCCAGGCCGGCAGGGGCGTCCGGGTCGAGATCTGCTCGACGGGATGCAGGGCGATGGGCGCCCAGACTCTCAGCAAGGAGTTCAGCGAGAAGCTGACCACTGCCGGCCTCGACGGTGAAGTCGAGGTGGTGGAGACCGGTTGCCACGGACAGTGCGCCCGGGCTCCGCTGGTGCGTATCGAGCCGCACGACTTCCTCTATGGGCAGATGGAGCCGGGCGACATCGACGATGTCATCGAGACCACGCTGCGCAAGGGACTTCCCGTCGATCGTCTCTGCGAAGCACGTGACGGCAAGGCTATCCCGATCATCGGTGACATCCCCTTCTACAAGGCGCAGACGCGGGAGATCTTCCGCGACTGCGGCCGCGTGGATCCCAGGCGCATCGAAGACGCGATCGTCCGCGGCACGTACGAGGCGGCGGCCGAAGCGTTGACCGCCATGACCCCCGAGCAGGTGATCGACGAAGTCACCGGTTCCGGATTGCGCGGCCGCGGAGGCGCCGGATTCTCGGCGGGAGTCAAGTGGGGCTTGTGTCGGCAAGCGCCCGGGAACGAGAAGTACGTCATCTGCAACGCGGACGAAGGCGATCCCGGCGCGTTCATGGATCGGGCCCTGCTGGAGGGCGTACCTCACCAGGTCCTGGAGGGGATGATCATCGCCGCCTACGCTATCGGCGCGTCGCAGGGCTTCGTCTACGTGCGAGCCGAGTATCCGATCGCGGTCGAGCACATCACGCTCGCGATCGAGCAGGCACGGGGGTACCGGCTGCTGGGGACAGACGTCCTCGGGTCGGGTTTCGACTTCGACATCGAGGTCCGGATGGGCGCGGGCGCGTTCGTCTGCGGAGAGGAAACCGCACTGATCGCGTCGCTGGAAGGGCGACGCGGCATGCCGCGGCCGCGGCCGCCGTTCCCCGCCCGATCGGGCTACCTGGGGAAGCCGACCACGATCAACAACGTCGAAACCCTGGCCACCGTGCCCTCGGTGGTGCTCAGGGGGAAAGAATGGTTCAGCGCCATCGGGACCGAGGGCAGCAAGGGCACGAAAGCCTTCGCGCTGGCCGGCAAGGTGAAGAACACGGGCCTCGTCGAAGTTCCCATGGGGGCCACCGTTCGAGAGATCGTGTTCGACGTCGGCGGCGGCATCCCGCGCGGGCGCCACTTCAAGGCGGCCCAGATGGGCGGACCTTCGGGTGGATGCGTGCCGGCCCGGTACTTGGATCTGCCGATCGACTACGACTCCGTCAAGGAGGCGGGCGCGATCATGGGCTCCGGGGGCCTGGTCGTCATGGACGACTCGAACTGCATGGTGGAGATCGCCCGGTTCTTCACCGAGTTCGTCATGGACGAGTCCTGCGGGAAGTGCGCCCCTTGCCGGATCGGCACTCGGCACATGTTCGACATCCTCACGCGCATCACCGAGGGCGAAGGTGAGCTGGAAGACATCGACCGGCTCGAGAAGCTGGGCAAGTCCGTCAAGGAAGGTTCGTTGTGCGGGCTGGGACAGACCGCGGCGAACCCTGTCCTCTCGACCCTCCGCCACTTCCGCGACGAGTACGTCGCGCACATCGTGGAGAGGCGGTGCGCTGCGAACTCCTGCAAGAAGATGGTGGGGACGAGCTGTGTCGCCGCCTGTCCGGCGCATGTGAACGTCCCGGAGTACCTATCCTTGATCAAGGAGGGCCGGCCCGCGGAGGCGCTGGAGACGATCCGTCGCCGGAACCCGTTCCCGTCCGTTTGCGGCCGCGCGTGTGACCACCCCTGTGAGACGTTCTGCCGGCGCGCCGATCTCGACGAGGCCGTCGCGATCCGCAACCTCAAGCGCTTCGCGAGCGACGAGATCCAAGAGGTCGGCACGCCGCCGGTCTGGCAGGGACCGCGCGAGGGCCGGATCGCGGTGATCGGCGCGGGACCTTCCGGCTTGACCGCCGCCTACTTCCTGGCGTTGATGGGCCGCGAGGTGACCGTCCTGGAGAAGGAAGAGACGATCGGCGGCGCGCTGATCACCGGCATCCCCGCGTTCCGCCTTCCCCGAGACGTGCTGGCACGCGACGTCGAGTACATCCGCCGTGCGGGCGTGACGATCGAGACCGGTCGCAACGTCGATTCGATCCAGGAGCTGCTCGATGCCGGTTTCGACTCGGTGTTCGTGGCGATCGGCGCGCAGGAGAGCGCCGAACTCGAAGTGCCGGGCGAAGATCTGGATGGTGTGGAGGACACGCTGGCGTTCCTCCGCCGAGCCAACTCCGGCACGCTGACCGAGGTGGAAGGCTCCGTCGTCGTGGTCGGAGGCGGGAACGCGGCCATCGACGCGGCGCGAACGGCGCAGCGGTTGGGGGCCGGATCCGTCACGGTGTTGTATCGACGCAGCCGTGAGGAGATGCCGGCGCTGGACGAGGAGGTCGAGGGCGCCATGGTGGAGGGAGTGCAGATGCGCTTCCTTTCGGCGCCAGTCGCCATCGAGGGGAACGGTAGGGTTGGCAGGGTCCGCTGCGTGCGGATGGAGCTGGGAGACGCCGACGAGAAGGGTCGTCGCCGGCCGATACCGATCCCGGACAGCGAGAGCCTGATCGACGCCGATCACGTCATCGTTGCCATCGGGCAGCAGCCGAACCTGGGTCTGGCCGATGGATACGGGGGTTTGGAGGTCGATGGCCGCCTGTTCCGGGCGGACCCCGTAACGCAGCGCGCCGGCGAAAGCCCGGTCTTCGTGGGCGGCGACGTCGTGACCGGACCTTCGACGATCATCCAGGCGATCGGGGCCGGACAGCGGGCTGCGGTCGCGATCGACTTGTTCCTCGGAGGCGAAGGTCAACTGCCACCGGAACGGGTGCTTGCCGATCCCGTGATCCCGGACGGCTCGGTGATGGAGATCACCCGGCAACCTCTGCCGCTGCTCTCGCCGGAACAGCTGACCGGGGCGTTCGAGGAGATAGTGAAGGGCTACTCGTCATCCACCGCAAGTCTGGAGGCGCGGCGCTGCCTGCGCTGCGATCTGGAGTAGATGAGGATGCAGATGGAACTCGTGTCGCTCGTGACCCTCACCATCGATGATCGGGTGATCACGGCGCGCGAGGGCATGACCATCCTGGAAGCCGCCAACGAGGCTGGCGTTCGCATCCCGCATCTTTGCTCGGATCCCCGCCTCGCTCCTACTGGCGCATGCAGGCTCTGCGTGGTTGAGATCGAAGGTGAACGCGGCCTGCAGACGTCGTGCACGCGACAGGTTTCTCCCGGCATGATCGTGTACGCCAACAACGAGAACACCCACGCCTCGCGCACGGCGACGCTGGAGATGCTGCTGAGCGAGCACCGCGTCGCCTGCACGACCTGCGACATGGACGGGGGGTGTCTGCTGCAGGACTACGCCTACGAGTATCAGGCCAGTGAGACGAGTCTGCCCAACATCGCCCTTCCCTGCGACCTTACGAACTACTCGTCGGGAAGCGAGGCCATCGCGTATGACCCGTCGAAGTGCGTTCGGTGCCAACTCTGCGTCCGGTTCTGCGAGGAGATCCAGATGGCCGAGGCGTTGACCCTGCGCGGGCGCAGCGGCTACGTGGAGGTCACGACCGGCTTCGACGTCGAACTCAACGAGTCAACGTGCGAGATCTGCGGTGGCTGCGTCAACATCTGTCCGACCGGCGCGCTCTACGATCGAGGTGCCATGGGCCTCGGGCGCCCCAACGACCTCGAGAAGATCCGCACCACCTGCGCCTACTGCGGCGTCGGCTGCCAGATCGATCTCAACGTCAACCGCCGACTGAACCGGGTCGTTCGGGTGACGAGCGAGCCCGGTTGCGTGCCGAACGACGGCAACCTGTGCGTCAAGGGCAAGTACGCTTTCGATTTCATCCACTCACCAGAGCGCCTGACCAAGCCTCTGATCCGGGAGAACGGAGCGCTGCGCGAAGCGTCGTGGGAGGAAGCGATCCAGACTGCGGCCAACGGCCTCGTTGCGGCGCGCGACAAGTACGGACCGGAGGGCATCGCGTTCCTGAGCTCGGCGCGCTGCACGAACGAAGAGAACTACCTCATGCAGAAGATGGCGCGCATGGCCGGCAAGACGAACAACGTCGACCAGTGCGCCACGACCTGTCACGCGCCGACGGTGGCCGGGCTCGCTTCCGCCTTCGGCTCCGGCGCGATGACCAACTCCATCAGCGAGATCAAGAACGTCCAGACGATGTTCCTGATCGGGGCCAACCCGACCGAGGCCCATCCGGTGGTGGGACTGGAGATGAAGAAGGCCCTCCGCATTGGCGCCCGGCTGATCGTGTGCGACCCGCGCGAGACCTGGATGGCCTCCAGGGCCGACATCCATATCAAGCACAAGCCCGGAACCGACAACAGTCTCATCAACGCGATGATGAGCCACATCATCGCCAAAGGTCTCTACGATGAAGCCTTCGTTGAGGCGCGCGGCGAGAACTTCGAGGACTTCAAGGCCAACATCGCCGACTGGTCCGTCGAGCAGGCCGCAGAGACCTGCAGCGTCGATGCCGATCTGATCCGCAGGGCGGCCGAGATGTACGCGGCGGGCTCACCGTCGGCCATCTTCTACACGCTCGGCATCACCGAGCACACGTGCGGCACGGAGAACGTCCAGAACCTCGCCAACCTCGCGATGCTGTGCGGTCAGATCGGGAAGGAGTCCTCGGGCGTCAATCCGATCCGCGGTCAGAACAACGTCCAGGGAGCCTGCGACATGGGCGCGATGGCCTTCGCGCTCCCCGGCTATCAGAAGGTCGTCGATCCGGCGGTGCGGGAGAAGTTCGAGGGTCTGTGGGGCGGACCGCTTCCGGTCAACAAGGGTGGGACCGTGACCGACTTCGTCGAGAAGGCCGGCGAAGGCGTG
>Ga0209520_10000849_pt1 | contig 17285 bp, 18 predicted proteins | sample Rifsed16ft1_FD_184009 | JGI IMG/M metagenome (GOLD analysis project Ga0209520, IMG submission 184009) | Soil microbial communities from Rifle, Colorado, USA - sediment 16ft 1 (version 2) | ecosystem: Environmental > Terrestrial > Deep subsurface > Rock core/Sediment | place: Rifle, Colorado...
CCACGAACGGCCAGCTTCTACATCAATCTTAACTGGTACCTTGAGAGGGTAGACTTGGGTCATGATAGGGAATACTTCGGTTGCGAGAACATCATATTCACTCTCTGGGCCTTCCAGTACAATCTCGTCATGGACTTGAAGAATGATCTTAGTACGTAGGTTCATTTGTTGAAGTAGAGAGTGTACCGATAGTATGCAGAGTTTGAAGTAATCAGCCGCTGAGCCCTGAACCGGGACGTTAATAGCTGCCCGCTCAGCCTCTCCACGGATTGCGCGGTCGCTTGCGGTAATGTTAGGGAGGTAGCGGCGGCGTCCAAGGATCGTTTCAGCGTAGCCGTTTCGTCGGGTGAAAGCTCGGACAGCCTCTTGCCATGCCAAGATACCGGGGTAGGCTCCGTAGAATCCATCGATGAACCTCCTAGCTTGATCTAGGGTAAGCTTGAGGGTAGGGGTACGCATCAGGACGCCCTGTTCACCGATCCCATAAAGGGTGCCGAAGCCAACAGTTTTAGCAATAAACCGGGCGTTCTTCCACTCCAATGGTAGCATTTCATCTTCGGTCTTTCCAGTTATGAAGGTGGTGGTGTTATCGTGGATATCCATACCTTCGGTGATGAGCCGGATCATGTTCTCATCATCGCTAAGGTGAGCAGCCATACGCATCTCGATCTGTGAAAGGTCGGGAGCGTAGAGAAGGTGGTCGGGGCGGGATGCTACGAATCCCTTACGGATCGTGGCCCCCTCCAAATCTACTGAAACATCATCTCGCTTTCGTGCTGGTATGTTCTGGAGATTCGGATTCGCGTAGCTAACGCGCCCAGTCTCGGTACCTGTTTGCTTGCACTCGGGATGAATTCGTCCATCAAGAGGATCAATCCAAGTTGGGAGTCCGTCAATGTAGGTGCTAAGCATCTTACGTATTCCGCGAATAGTAAAGATGTTTCGGACGAGCGGATTGTCAATGTGTTCTCCTAGAGAGACTCGATCTGTCGGGTACTCGGGGTGTCCCCTACGCTTCTTTGGCTTCGGAATAACATAGGGATGATCCCCAAAATACAGGGTGTCTCGGACTTGTAGGTAGGCGTTAACGTTGATGACTTTGCCGATCAGCTTAGCCTGCTCAACAGTTTGCTCGACCTGAGCCTGCTCTAGGTTAGCCTTAGCCTCAGCCAGTTTAGAGGGATCGAATGCGATTCCCGCCCTCTCAGTTGCTACAATGATCTCAGTGAAGGGAAGCTCTACATCGGTGTAGAGGTGGGATAGGTCGAGGGAGCGTTCAGCTAGTTTAGGGGCTTGATAGAGATGTAGTCGAAGTGAAGCATCTGGGTCTTGGGCTGCGTACTCCACCACCTCATCCTCGATGGTATCTTGGGCTGCTCGCATATCGAGTTGATTCTCACCTCTCCAGTCCTTAGACTTGAAGCGTTTGAACTTATCGATGCGGATCATCTCGATACCATAAGCGTGGTGGATTCCATCCTTCAAGGAGAGTGGATGATCCCCCAGCAGCCACGCTTCGACCATCGTGTCTCGATAGTTCTTTATCGTAATACCGATGGACTCACAGATGTGCCTCTCGAACTTCGCATTCGAGACGATCTTAATACGCTTGGGATCTTCCAATCCCATCTTGAGATCCTGCATTAGCTCGATGGCTTCTTCTTTCACCTGAAAGGGATAGTAGAGGCCGTTGCCGATCTCATTACACACTCCCACTCCCACAATACCGGCAGCGCGTCCTAGTCTATCGGTTTCAAGGTCGAAGCCGAATGGGAGATTGTCAGGGGCGTACACCACGTCCATGATCTCATCCCATGATGCCTTAGTCTTACGAAAGGGGATGCTCTCAGGAAGCTTAGGGGCTTTCCCCTCCAACGTTAGTCGTACGTTCTTAAGTTCCGCTACGTACCCAGCCATTAACCCTACGACGTTGCGAAGTACGAATGCTGGGTGGACGGTAGGCATGATCATCCGCTCCCGTCCCAACACCTCCCGCTTATAGATGTTCCCCCGCACCTGCGTAATCGAAGATTTCTCTTCTGGCATGAACCATCGAAAGGCGGAATCACCTAGACATATGATTAGGTCAGGGTCTACTTTAGCGATTTCTATGGTGAGCCACTGCCGACACGCCTTAATCTCGGGGCCCGTAGCTTTACGGTTTTCGGGTGGGTGACAATGATTCACATTAGTCTTATAGAGATCATTGAGATCCCACCCCGCTTGCTTACAAGCGTTGGTTAGCAGTTGTCCACTTCTCCCAACAAGTGGCTTACCATCACGATCTTCCTCTTCGCCGGGGGATTGTGCGACGAACATTACTCGGGAGGGGTAGGTGCCGAATCCCGGTACTACTCGACGGCGAGTCGATGAGAGAGTGCAATCCCTACACGATAGGAGTCCGGGGAGAATCATGAGTCCAAAACTAGGGTCGATGGGATCGGGTGAGAGATCAGTCACTTAAGCAGCCTATCCTTAAGTTGAGATGCGCTGTAACTATACGGTGCTAACCACATACCAGTAAGGTTGGCCCAGCGCCGAAACTCTTGCGGCGAAAGCTTTTTGGACATCTCAATATAGGTATCCATCATGGGATTAGTTGGTTCTAGTTCATTCTTCGTCATTGATTTGCTCCAACTCGTCGCCCATCTCAACAGTACCGAGTAGCTGTCGGCCCTTACGAAGTATGGTAAGATATTCGTGTGCGAACGGTATCCCAGTGTTGTTGACCCCGTTGCTAACAGTGTTGTGTTGGACTTTGATTATCCTAAGCTCCTTGTGGAGAGCAAGGAGCAATAGCTTGTCTGCTTCAGTGATGTCATCCGTTAGAAAGTAGGTACGTCCACTGTTGCGGGTGCGTAAGTCCGCCAGTAGCAGTGCAATACGCCCATTCTCACTAAGTACCATACGTAGGAACTTAAGAGTCAACCGCATCCTATTAAGGTACTGGGCGTAGGTACCGTTGCTAAAGTCGTTGGGGTTCTCACTGTAGCGGATCATGCTCCAGTAAGGAGGATGCAAGAATATGAGGTCGGCACCTTTACCATCGGTGACTGCACTTACCTCATCTACAATCTTCCACTGAGTCTTGTGGCTAAGGATATCATCCCCATTCTTAAGATCATAGCCCAAGTATGGGGTACCTAACGTGTGACAAACATCTTGGGAGGTTCCACTACCCTCCATCGGATCTAGTACAAGAGTGGGAGAGAATGACTCGATCAGGTCTTTGACTAGATAGCCGGAACAGTTACCACGCCATCCCCCATTTCCCCACGGCCCTCTACTGGGGTAGCTTGCGATTGTTGATGTGAAAGCCATTTAGGATTAGTGCTCCATCCCGGTAATTGTAGTGACTCTAGGTGTCACTTTATGGTATTCCGCTTGAAAGCGCAAGTCAGTAATGATGTAGGTACGTGAATCAGGATGCACAATGATCCAATCACCAGCATGGAGGTACTGGATACCGTGGAAGCCAAGCATGTAGATCTCAGCACGACGACCTTCACCAAATACTACACTACTGAATAGAGGTATAGCAGCAAGCGAGGATGGAAGGTCAATCCCAGCAGCTATGCACTTGGTAATGTTAGAGAGTATATCTTCTGTGATTCTAAGTGCTTGTACTTGGGGAGGATTAGTCTCATAGAGTTCAAACTTAGTCGTCGATATCATCTGGGATCTCTCCTGTGTCCATGTTTGTGTGGATAAAATCGTAGACTGCTTGGGCACCGACTGGCCCCCACCCCGGTACGAGACGCAGGGCGGACGGTGGAAGCTGGTACAGTAGTCCGAGAGACTTGTACATCTCCAGTGCGTCCGCCGCTTTCTTCTCACCTACACCGGGAAGGGTCATCAGATTTGATACACGCGCATCGAGAGCTTCACCGAGAGGGATGAGAGTATCGTAGCTCAACTGTGCTGGTCGAAAGCCCTGATGCTCGTCGTACGGTTTATTCCAGTACTTGTAGTTTTGGTGGATGCGGTACGGAACTTCATCCCGATTGGCAGCGTACTCAACAATAACCCCATGACACTGAGCAGCGAAAAGGATATCAGCTACTCGCTCGTACGGTGGGGTTGGGACTCCGGGTAGATATACACGCCCGGCTCGGTCAACTTGTATGGGCGACTCCACCATGAGAATACGCACGTCATAACGATCAATGAGCCCCGAGAGTTGGAAGATGAGTCTACCACTACTAACTTTTCCAAGTAAGTCTGAGACTGAGCAAAGTTCAATTGCCACGGTGGGAGCACGACCAAGTTTTGGGTGATTCTCCGCTCCACGAAAGATGTAGTCTCCAAAGTCAATCGCTCCATTAACAGTGATGTTTTCTTGGCCGAAGAGTCGATTGAGTTGGGTGAGCAATACAGGATGGGCTTTTGCTTCACGCGAGTCAATCGTCAGCACGGGTGTCTCCGTGGAAAGTGATCTTATCCTCTTTCATTAGAAGAGTAACATCGTTCTGGTGAACAAACGTAACGATACCGGGAGCCTCAGCTATCTCTAGGGTTAGGGAGTCGGGCTCAATCTGACTTACGTAGATAAGTACCTGATTCCTCCCTCGCACTCGATGATCCCGGAATTTCGATTTAGGTTTTCGGAGAAAGCTTAGCATCCTGCGGCCTCCAACCAACAATAACCTATGAGGTAATTGGGATATCGTTCTTCGCTTGGAACGTATCGTGTGTGTTGATGATACTGGTAGAAGAGTACGTCGCGTACATGCCACTTCCTATCGCCTGTCCAGAAAGATACCTGCCAGCGTGGACGAAAGCGTGTTATAGAGCCGGGTACCAGTACTGGGTCACCTACTGACAACTCTATGTGGTTAGCATCAGGTGCTGTATGTTCGTAGAACATCACGAACCACTGTCCGTAGATGAAGCGGGAGTACCAGTGTTGGCAGTGAGATCGGGAGGATTGAGGGCTGCCTCAACAGATTCTTTTATCTTAGCAGTCTCGGTAGGGTCAACAACGTTGGTGCTTGACCCCTTTATGTGTTCACGTCGCAACTCGTTTAACATAATAAAGACATCTCGGTCGTACTCAGCCTTGATGAATAGATCGCGACCACGATCCTTCATTACTGCTAGGGTGCGTACAGTCTTAGCGGAGGTACGTACACCACGCTCACCACGATTAACCTGTCGAATTGCCCACACCATAACAATGGTGTCTACTAGTCCAGCCAATCGGGGAGCGCCTTGGGGTTTGAGGCCGATGGCATCGAACAGCGTCATCTGCTCTCTCTTACCCTCGCGACCTGCAACATCGATAATCTCGGTAATATGCTGGAGACATAGTATGTTGGCTCGGGTGTTGAGGATGGCATCCTTAACGATAGATTCAAACGTCGTAGTCACGAGTGTCCATGCTGAAGCGTCGAACCCACCGAAACCCTTACCATCTATTGCTCGCTGGATCGTGCTGTCGTTAAGGTCAATTCCCTTGACCCTTGCGACTAAGACTTGTGCCATCTCGTAGATTCGCGAGGCAAGGTCAAACACTATCCAGTCACCGGGTTCAGCTTGCGCTCTGATAGTGGCGTAGGCGTCCCGTAGCTCATCCCAACTAGCTGCCGGGTAGGGATAGACATTTCCACCATTCTCGCAGTACAGATAGTCGAACTCATCCCCTGCATTGAGGAAGGATGGCATAGTGTCGTCTGTGTCGAGAACAAAGAATCTCTTGCTCTTGCGCCCGTGATCAATTGCATCTTGATACTCTTGGGCCGCAAGTCTCATGTAAGCGTAGGACTTCCCACTTACGGTATCGCCTAGTAGGAGAATCTTCTCACGCTTAGGATGGAGAGTGGGACGAATGTTAGTACGGGCCGATACTCCAGTAGGAGATGCCATTACTGTGTTACTAGCAACAGCGTTACCAGCTTTGACCGGGACTATTGATTGGCCGGGGACAATTCCGCGAGGGGGTGGGGAACCTGCCGGTCGTTGAGGTTGCATCGGAACTGCCACGATAATACGATCCTTTAGACTTGCAAGTGGGGAGAGTAGCTGACACTATCTCTCCCCACTCTAGGTAACCCACAGTGATAGCTAGTCCTATCTTGGAGGGGGGGTTACTTCTTACCAGCGACGGGAGTCTTAGCTTCGGCAGCTTCCTGTACCGTCATAGCAGCGGCGAGTCCGGCAGCGACACGAACTTCGTTATCGTAACCGTAGACACTCATCGGAACTTCGACGACGATACTGCGACCGTCAAAGCCAGGATATTCCTGACGGACACGGTGATACTTGAGACCGATCAAGTCGGCAAGGCTGTTGATACGCACGGTCTGCGCGTACTGAGGATCGCTGGATACGCCAAGAATCTCGAAGGCCGCAAGCCACAATCCGTACTTGCTGGTCTTGGTTGCCTTACTCCTACGTGGCTTACCATCTGGCCCGGTCTTGAGCTTCGGCAACGCAAGATACTGAATGGTGTTCTGGTACTCCAGATCCAGTTCCTCGTAGTTGTCGATGCGCTGATGAATCTCGATCTGGTCGCCGGTGGTGAAGGTCTTACCCGGTTCACCCTTAACCTCTTTGACTTCACCACCCGGAGTGGACTTGAAGCCAATGATGGTGACATCGCATTCAGCGAGTCCACCTTCAGAGAGGTCATCCATGCTGACCGACATAGTTTCGATGTCCGTCATCGCGGATTCATCGATACCGAACACTGGTTCCTTGTGTTCCTTTGGCTGAGTCATTTGAGCTTAGATCCTTTATTTGGGTGTTGTGGTACGTTGGTACGTTAGCGTTGTTGATGTTGGTATGTGAGCGCGAGTGTTAGTATTTCGTCAACCGCATGACCTCCATTGACAGTGTTAAGGGTACCATAAGTGAGAGAAGGTGTCAACTCTCAATCATTGGACTATTTTACTACCTTAGTTTCGGTGCCCACCCGTTCTTACAGATGAAGCATGGATCAGTGGCGACGATACATCCGCACACTGAACACTTAGCCCATTGAAGTTTGTTGAATTCAGTGAACCAGCCAGTTGCTTGGTTACAACCACACTGATCTTGATCCCAACAGCCATCCTCATCATGGTGCGCCATTAAGTGACGACAGGTACACCACAAAGATACTAATGGTGGGTAGCTAACTGGTTTGAGTACCACTTACCACTCGCTTAACCGAAACAGGTTCGCCTGATCGATAGACTACGTCATAGATATCCTCGACAGTAACGATATCCTCCTTATGCTCATTATGCTCATTATTAAGAAGCTGATCACAAGCATCACAATCGTAGTGGTGCTTCTTGATCCCCGCAATTATGCGACTAGCATTCTCCAGTGCGAGATGCATTCTCTCGTTAGTTGCCGCCACCGTCCAGCTTGCGATCTGGTACTGTAACAACTCTTTCTTTAGCCGGATAATTTGACCTTGAAGGGATACTACGTCCTCGTTTGTTGGGGAGGGTTTTGGACTTTCCTGACTTCCATCGACCATGACGATCTCCCTTGTAGTTGTAGAATGTTGAGCCGGTGTGTCCCCGACGCTGTCGCATCTTACTTGTCATTCATCATCAACCGTAGTCTGCATCCTTGAATGCGTGAGTGTAGTAGCACTTGCAACACGTTATTTCTACGTATCGTGTTAGTTCACCACACAATTCCTTTAGATAGAATATCTCTCGGTGTTCATGGTGTGACTCATTGAGATAACCTTTCGAGTTGCACCCAGCCGATACCTCAATTGGTAGTGCTGTACGGATATCTTTTGGCTTTCGGTGAAACAATCTCATTAGAGAGAGACTCCTGTCTGCATAGCAAGGGCGCGAAGGGCTCGATAGATCCCATCGTAGACCTTCCAACCATCCCACACGAGATTATCCCTAAACCACTTCGGGAAGTGAGCCTTGTTAGCTCCGTAGAACCACCCGAACTGGGCGTCGAGAATGATGGTAGGGCCATCATGATCAGGTGCGCGCTTCACTCGACCAGTTGCTTGGACGATCTGACAGATAGTGTAGTAGGTGTAGAAGTCCTTATCTACTTCTTTGCGCTTGATAACAGCAGGGTCATCCAACGGCATGTACCAGAGTTTAGGGATGAGTTGCCACTTAGGTTGATAGGGGAGATCCAATCCAGTGCTAATGGATTGGCCTACAATAACATGGGGCTTGGGGTTAGTGACGTAGGTTGTGATTACCTTATCTTTGACAGGAAACCTAGCCATACCCACACTACCGCTAGTGCTGGCAGCATCATACGCCAAGAATCTATGGCGTAGTTCAGTGTTGTTAAGGTAGTCATCCCGCAATTTCACACTGGGTACGTGGATTAGTCCCTTATCATTCATGTAGAGGTTAGTGAACCGATCCATGATCTTAAAGACGTACTTCCACTCGTTTGGCTTAGTCTTGTACCCCAATTTTATAGTGGGACAGTAGTAAATCTGAGACTTGGTGCGGTCGAATACCTTGCCCGCATCGATGACTTCAACATCGTTAATGTCGATGCCCAGAGTCTTGCATAGGAGTTCGGGCGCGAGGAATGCTGACATCAATACTACCTTGTGTCGAGCGGCAGCTAGAATACGCCGGAACCCGTACTTACCGTAGATTGGCTTTAGGAGTACACTCTCGCGGGTGGGCTGAATGACCCACTCATCATACTCACTACTACTAAGAGCGTTGAGGTCTTTCATCGCATTGATAACCCTAGTGATCGAGTGAATACGTCCTACTAGGGTATCGATTGCGGCATCCTCAGGAATAACAAGCCCGAGATCACCGCCGTCCCAGTCGGGAGCATCACCGTCCGCAAAGTCCTCGTCCGGTGTGATCTTGAGTCCCATTGCTACCAACCGAGATTGGACTGTTACTTTGGCACGGCGGGCAAATCCGATGTTAGCCCGTGACCACGCTACCCAATCTTCCATTACCGTAGGGGTAGGGTTGGGAAGATGCAACGATGCGTCCCGTAGGTCGGAGTAGGAGAAGTCAAGGATACCGGCAGCCATCAAAAGGAGATCAAGTTCGTGGGCTTCGTCGCAGATAATCCAGTCGCGTGAGAAGAACGCACTTCCCCGACTCTTGGTCTCGTTCAACCAAAATGCGTAGTTCTGGATGCTAACCTCAGCCACCACACTCTCAGCCTTTTTAGAGAAGTAGTCACACTCGGGCCAGATGATAGGGGTACCAGTCTGGTAATCCCATGTACCCTTTAGTTCGCACTTCGCACCGATAGTACAGGGGGCACGATCAGCCCCTCGACCTGTCTTGTTACAAATTGAGTGTCGGCGTCCAGCCATCATCTTCGCGTTATGGAAGTCCCTCATGTACTGCTCTTGAAGGTTGATGGTTTGAATCAACACGATAGCATTGGCACCAACGGAGCGGGCGGCTGCAATCGGGATAATAGACTTCCCGGTGCCGCACTCGGCTTCAAGCATGATAATCTTCTTAGGAGAATCTACGATGCGTTGAGCAAGCTCCTTCTGCCCATCTCGCCACTTCCACTCTCGGGGTACGATGTCGAGATCAAACAGCTTCGAGGGGACAATTACCTGTACTGGTGGTGGGATTGTTTCTGGGATCTCTAGTTCCATTGTGGGCCTATCCTTTTCTTACTAAACTATTACCTCTAAACTACGCCAATGTTAATGTCGCCTACTGTATCTACATCCTCTCCGTAGTAAGTGTTCTCTCCTAATATCCCGCCTGATTGAGCGAGACTGACCACGTAGTCATCTACTATGAGTCCTTGTCGGATGAGGATGGCCATCGGTTCGCGCATCTCATTCTCATGCAGAAGAATCTTTGAGAAGTAGTTTTTCCAGAAGGGTGAATCTTGGGAGGTAGCACCTGCGATCCATTCATTGATGAGATCGGCTGCCTCAACGTACTCGTCGATTGCCATGAGTGTCTTTACTGATGTCGCAATCGCTTTAATAGATTCTTGTGCTTCGTTCATCACGTTGGAGCGGGCTGTTACCCTACCCCCCGACTTCTCTAGAAAGATACGTGCGCGGAGGGCTGGGTCTACGTTGAACTGATCGTCGGGATTGTCGCTGTTGAGTTGCTTACTTATCTTATTAAGCTCAGCCATTCCAATAGCGATGCACCAGCGGAAGAATGCCCCTCGTGTGGGCCAGATGGTAGGGAGTTTAGTGCCGGGCATCTCCCTGATGTGATCGATTGCTGAGATCCAATGATGAGGTACCCTAGTATTGACGACGACGCCTTCACTATCTCCTAGGGATGCGGGGTAGTCTACTAGAGCGGCTTCACCCGCGAAAGCTGTGGGGATTTCATCAAGCCACTTGGCTGGATCAGCAGGTAGCCCATCGTGAGCTACATCAACCGCGACATCGAATAGGGATTTACTAATCCCACTATACTCACTTGGTTGTCCCACCCTGATAGCTCCGAACTCCAAAATTGTGGGCGGCAAGGCTGTTAGTTATACGCCCAAAGTCTTGTGGGTGCAATGTACTGTTGTTAAGGTGGGCTCATTGTACCACTGCATTAGGAAAGTGTCAACTTCTAGTATTGTAGTCTAGTAGGTTAGGCGGTGCGAAGCTTCTCAGCCCTCTTAATCTCACGGATCTTACGGGCCTGTCCGCTAATACCTAGCTTCCTCAGCCAGTGGCTAAAGGTTGGAGGAAAGAGATCGAGTGAGTTAGCAGCATCACGCTGCGTCGGCTGCGTTGACAATGCTTCCAACATAAGAATGCGGATGTCTTTTGGCTTTCTTGTAGCCTCATCGATGTACTCCCACTCCAAGTCCTCCATCTCACGGGTCTTTTCGATCCCGTCGGACATTGGAAACTCGTCGAGGATCTTACGCACAAGGGAGTTTGGACTAGTCATAATAGTAGATGTAGGGAATGAAGTAAGCGAAGGAGTCACAGCGCACCTTAAAGCGTGGAGTTAGTTACTTACCAGTGTAACAGCTAAGCTTGTAAGTGTCAATTATAGTAGAGAGTTATTGTAAGGGAGGGGTTAGGTATTGACAAATAGGTCGATACCCGAGAAAGTTAGAGTATGCCTATGCCAATGAGTCAGCCTACGGGAGAGGTTCCTGCTAGCTTTAATCCCACTAAGAACTGCGGTGCCACTATTAAAGTGGATAAAGCAGATCCTAATAGTCCTACTACTGTGTGTATGAACGCGGCTGGGAAGATCAACGGTAGGTGTAAGTGGCACGGCGGTTCTCTACAGGCACGGGCTGGGGGTCAAGCTGTACGTGAGACTCTTCTCGCGCGCGCGTCCGCTATAAGAAACAGTGACCAGCTTCTCACACTCGACAACGAAATCGCTGTAGTCAAAGCGATTATCGAGCAGAAGTTTCGCATGTACGACGACCTCTATAGTGTTGCGAATGTGCTGATTGATCGGATTCAGTCAGGTGACCCCTCACTAGACGGGGAGTTCCCGGCCATCACTCCTGAAGATATCGATAGCATGATCGACCTCAAGGAGCTTGATACTCTGAATAGGCTTATTAAGACGGCGTATGATATGCGATTCAGCAAGCGATTCAGCGTCCCTATTACTGAACTTGAGAGCATCATGAATCAGGTGGCTGAGTCCTTCCGTGATACTGTTCAGCGTTTCGGTATCCCTAATGAGGCGGTTGTGTACTTCGCTAATAAGATTGCGAACCTGAAGCTGAGTAGACCAGTAGACTATCAACTTGATCGTGCTGGTGGACTACCACCTACTACTATTGTGTTTGACCAGATCAGTGGGGGAGAGGGTGAGGTAGCTTAGATGACGCTTCCAGCAATCGAGGGGCCGGTTACTCTAGCAGTCGATATGAGTCAGTGGGGCGGAGACTTCACACTCACTGAGGCTCGGGCTGCAATGGCACAAGGATACTCTATGTGTATCCCTGCTGCTGGCCCCGGCGGTTACGGTAAAATGTATCGGTATCAAGCGGATGATGCTCTACGTGCTGGTATGTCGTTAGGGGCGTACATATTTCTGGAGTGGGGAAATGATCCTCGACAGTGGGTAGCAGCGGCGCTCAACTCAGTAGGCGAGTATAGGGATCAGATTGGCTACTGGGCGTTGGACTTAGAGGACAACATCAACACTCCACCACCAACATTGCAAGAGAGGATTGACTACGCATGGGCAGCACTTGACCAGTTACAAGAATTTGGCGTTGCCAAATCTCAACTGATAATCTATACGGGCGGGTGGTATTGGGTTAGAGGGGATGCTTTCCAAAACACTGACTACTTTGCTAAGCAAGGTTATGGTTTGTGGGAAAGCTACTACGACGAGAACAAAAACCGTAACGGCTGGTACGATTGTCCGTGGCCCACCGAGAAAATCTATATTACGCAGTATGGCGGGACGCAAGATGTAGGTGGTCAATCGGTGGACGTTAATGCGGTCTATCGGATGCCGAACGGTGATCGTTCGGGGACATTGGGAGAAGATATGGCTGCAATTGAGGAACTTAACAAACTAAAGATCGCACTGTTCGCTGGCAGTGAGAGGGACTCGCAGGGGTGGAGTGATCAGCAAAGGTTGGAGTACGCGAACTACATCATTGAGGCGAAGGGTCAGAGTATGTTGGACTTGGCTGCTAGCGCAATCTCGCTCTCGAAAGATGCTCTTGCCATAGCCAGTAATGGGAGCGATGGAAGCGATGGTGATAGTCTGAGTGTTGCGGAGTTCCAAGCTATTCTTGCTGCCGCTGCTGCTAAGGCTGAAAGCTTCAAGCCCTAAACTCCCTCGCTCCCTACGTCCTGTAGAGGTTGTCAACTTACCTTAGATATCCCTACACTAGTGTTTGCACCGCCCCATGTTAAGTGTTACTCTCCCACAGTAGCCCTCAATATTAGTGGAGTCGTACAGGTACAGTTGTATGAGTAAATCACCTGATCCGAGTGAGCCCAATGGGGCGAATGAGCAAGTTAACGTGCCAAACGAGACTGGTACTCGTGCGGAAGTCAACTCGCCCTACGAAATGAAACTTTGGGATGCCACTGGTCGATCCGTTGTGGTGTCTAGTGAGGATGAGGCTTACTGGCTCAACAAGGGTTTCAGGCGTAACAAGCTTGATATCCGTGAAGCCTACAGTAAGCTTAGCACTATGCTGGACGCTGCAAAGATCGCGACAGCTAACTTCGTGACTGGGGTACTTGCTGACGGCGAGATTGATCCTAGTGATACAGCAGCAATGCTCAGTGCTAACATTGCAATGTCGGAAGTTGCAGAATTGTACGTACAGCTTGTTGCTGATATCAGTACGCTGTATCCCGTCCGCCCCACTGGTACTGTCGTGAAGATGATCGCCCCCAGCGGTGTTGAGACTGTAATCGCGGCTGAACAGGTCGAGATGTACACCGACGAGCACGGCTACAAGCTGGCAGCGGGCTAAGGGAGAGGTAGGGAGACTACGATGCAAACAGTATTGAGGGTTGATCCAGTCATCGGTCGGGTGTACGTACCGGAAGCGTTGAAGAAGCTCATTAGCTTGCCCAACTCTCCCACCCGTAGAGCGATTAACGGCGAGATTGGTATCTTTGTTGCGACTCAGCAGAGGCCAATCTTTAGTGATGAAGGTCACTTGCTTCGATGGGAAACAGTTTGGGCAAGCGTATCACATAATGAGCGAGTGGATCGCGGCTCCAGTATTCAGGCTAACCGTGCGTTCGGCACTGTTGGTACCGCAGCTAATGGTGTGTTTAGTGCGATGGCTATTGCCAGTGCTAGCATCAGTAAGACTAAGACCGATCTTAGCTTGGGTACAATCTCTAGCGGTGTCACCACAAATGAGTACACCACGATTGGGCTGAGTCGTGCGGCTGCTACAATCCAGAACTTGACTACCCCTAGCACGTTGGGCGGTACGTTTAGTGTAGATGCGTACAAGTCATTCACGCTGTCGGGCGGCGGTACCGCTTACGGTGCCGGGTTGTTCGATCAGGTAGTGGTAGCCAGCAGTAACCTTTACTGTGAGGATCTGTTCGCTAGTACAGCGGTTCTCATCTCAGGTGATACACTCAACGTAACTGTTACTGTTACGAATTAAAGTCTGGGGTGACTAGTGTCTGTTGTTATCGGACAGTTCACTATCATCGGTGAGCATGAAGAGGGGGAGGGGATTCGTCTCCTTCCCCATACTCATGGTAATGCTTATCCGTGGTGGAGCGAGAGTACTCGCAACGTACTGGAATCGCTTACTGTTGAAGATGTGAAGGGCAAGCGAGTACTGGACTTCGGTTGTGGTGCAAGCGCGATCCTTGGACTTGCGGCAGCATCTCTAAGTGCTAAGTCCGTTGATTATGCGGAGCGCGACGTGGAGTTGTGGGCGATTGCCAAGACTATAGTCCGACGCAACGCTCACTCGCCATCTCCAGACACTGGCAAGCGATACGACTTCATCCTCGCCAATCTTGGCGATGCGGAGCAGGTAGGCAAGGTAAGTGTACGGAGTGAGCACGGCATCGGCACGGACAAGGACGGGGCGGTGATCAGGTGGTGAGTGATGCCTAAGTGGAAAGTCCAAGCTGTCGAGCCTGATACGTGTGACCCTCCCGGATGCCGATACCTTGAAGTCTGGGATAGCCTCGCGCTACCTGAAGATCGCGTCCACACCATCGCGGCTTTCGAGCGCGTGTGTGCGGCCCACGCGGACGATGTGCCGGTGGGCGTCATGCTTTGGAGCGATGGGAATTGGAAGCCACTTAATGCCTACATCGATTACCAGCGGGCGTGGTTTAGACGGCTCAACCATGTTGAGTGGCTAAGAGATCATCCAACCGAGGCGATGCCGCCGCAGATTGCGAGCTACACAAGTGACCCGGTGACCACGGGGAGTGTAGCCGCGCCGGATGCCGCAAAGCTCACGGGCTTGGCGCGGGCTTACTCACGCAACAAGGAGCACAACGCCCGAAAGAACCAGACGATCACCATCCCGGCATCGGTGCGAGCTGGTATCGACACAACGAAGATCACATGGTCATGGAGCGGCGTGGGGGATGCGCGGGTGCTGACGGTGAACTGCGGCGGGCAGTTGACGAACCAGCAGCGGACTCAGGCACAGAACCTTGCTGACATCCAGTACGGAGTCGGCAAGGTGATCGTGGTTAGCTAGCATGACTCAGTGGCGGTGGGGGGCAAGGTGCAACGTTGCACTCATCCAAGGTGCGACTAGCTATCTGTTCTTTATTGAGTCTAATTACGGAGGGGCCTCAGAAACTATAGTTCAAACTAAGTTCTACGTTGCCTATACCATTAGCGCCCTTCGCATCCTGGTTACAGCGAATGGCGGAACTAGCACGGTCGCCTTTCGTGACGATGGCGTGACCAGTAGCAACCAAGTGCTCTCGATCACCACTACTGGGTGGCTAGAGGACGTAACCGGGACAGACACCCCGGCTGCCAATTCCCTCTGTAATATTATTGCCAAAACGGGCGGCTCGCATGGCAATAACATGACGCTAGCAGGAGGAATGCTGACGTACGAACACGCCAGCACGATGGCCCCACTAATGGCGAGTGGGGTAGGAACTAGTCTTAGTACAGATGGATTCTTGGCCCCTAGTTCCGGTCAATGGTTTACTGCTACTGAAGCAGACACAAAGTACAAAACACAGCGCGCGATAGTAGTTAACAATCTGCGTTGTTACTTCACGACGGCAAGTGCATCAGGACTAACAGTCGCTGTCGGTAACAATGGCTCAAGCAGCACTAATGTCACGGTTTCTCCATCGGCCACTGGCGCGATTGAGGACACGACTGGTTCGGAAAGTATTGCCAGTGGCGCAGACTATAACATTCGTGCGATTAGGACGGCGAACAACTGGGTAATGCCAATTGTTCAGAGTCAGGTTGACACACAAACAGGATACAGGTCAACGGCGCAAACAGCCTCGTTTCCGTATTCTGCAACCACTCGTGAATACGAAACCTTCTCACCACTCCCTCTTGGCTCCACATCCGCCGCTGACAACTACACGATGCGCTGTGGCAGCATCACGGCAGCAAACCTCCAGTGCTACTGCACGGCGGCTGGCGACGGCACCCGTGATGTAACCATCCGACTGGCCTCCACAGACAGCACAAACCTGACGATCTCGATTACCGGCACGGGGTATTTCGAGGATGTGACCGGCAGCGATTCGGTGGGCGACACGGATCACTTTGGCTGGTCACTGGCGAGCACCGGCGCGGCGCTGTCGATTGTGCGTGTGGCGGTGGAAGCGCCGTACTTTACTTCTGGATCAGTATTTAATAAGACTGCATCTCCTACTAGTATCTCTCATAGCTCAGCAGTGGCACGGGCGTTAACTAATAACCGACCTGTCGCAGTATCTAGCATTACCAATACGATAGTCACGAACCGAAACGGTACCTTTATTAGACTAGTGGGAGTTGCTAGTATTGCTAGTAGCTCAGCAGCAGCGTTGGTCAAGATATTGGAGCGGCTTGCCAGTGTAGCCTCAATTGCTAATAGTTCCGCGGTGGTAAGATCAGTTACTAACAATAGAGTAGTGGGGGTTGCTAGTATCTCCCATAACACCAATGCAGTACAGCAAAAGGTAAGTGTCCGTAGTATTGCAGTTGCTAGTATCAGTGTAGTGACTGCCGCTGTCCGTACAATAACTTACATCCGTACGATAGCGGTTGCTGCGATCACCAACACCACTAACGCTGTGCAGCAGAAGGTTAGTGAGCGCCCCATATCAGTAGCTACAGTAGCGGTAGCGACCACCACTGATAGAGTAGTAGTTAATAACCGTACCATCTCGGTTGCTAGTATCACGCACTCAACTGTTGCTACTGGGATCAAAGTCATAATTAGACTAGTGGGGGTTGCGAGTGTTGCTTCTACCACAGCAGCGATTCGATCAGCTATCAATAATAGAGTGGTGTCGGTCGCTAGCATCTCCAATAGCTCGGATGCGGTGAGGGTCAAGGTATCTGTACGGGCTGTTGCTGTTGCAGCAATTACTGCTACTACCGGGGCTGTACGTGCGCTGGTCAATGCGCGATCGATTAGCGTAGGAACAATCACTTCCATTACTGATGCCGCGCGACAGAAGGTTAGTGTACGCACGATCACCCTTACTACTATAACGGCTGTAACATCAGCAGCTAGAGTAGTAGTTAATAATCGTAATGTATCGGTTGCTAGTATCACGCACTCAACTGTTGCTACTGGAATTAAGGTCATAGTTAGAACGATATCGATTGTCAGCATTGCTTCTACCACAGCGGCAGTGCGGTTCGTTACTAACAATAGAGTAGTGGGGGTTGCTAGTATCCCCTCTTCTACTGGAGTAGTGGGGTCGAAGG
>Ga0209520_10000855_pt1 | contig 17240 bp, 11 predicted proteins | sample Rifsed16ft1_FD_184009 | JGI IMG/M metagenome (GOLD analysis project Ga0209520, IMG submission 184009) | Soil microbial communities from Rifle, Colorado, USA - sediment 16ft 1 (version 2) | ecosystem: Environmental > Terrestrial > Deep subsurface > Rock core/Sediment | place: Rifle, Colorado...
AAAGATAAAATAGATTTATGTGTAATGGTTATACCGCCGAAGGCAATACTTGAGTCTATTGAACCCTGCGGCAAAATGGGTATAAATTCTGTTGTAGTAATATCGGCAGGATTTAAGGAGACAGGCGCTGAAGGGGCAAAATTAGAGCGTGAATTAATAGATAGGGCAAGAAAATGGAATATAAGGATAATTGGCCCGAATTGTCTGGGGATAGTAAGCACCCCGGCAAGGCTCAATGCAACATTTGCTGCAAAAGTTCCACCCACAGGCAATATATCCATACTCTCTCAGTCAGGGGCAATACTTACAGCTATAATTGACTATGCAATAGCTGAAAATGCAGGTTTTTCAAAGATGATTAGCCTCGGCAATGAGGCGGATGTGACTGAATCGGAAATATTAAAATTCTTAGGGGATGACCCTGATACAGCCGTTATTGCCGGCTATTTAGAGGGGGTTAAGAACGGCTCCGAGTTTCTCTCTGTAACTAAAGGTATTTCAAAGAGAAAACCTATAATAATTCTTAAATCAGGAAATTCCAACGCTGGTGCAAGGGCTGTATCATCACATACAGGGACACTTGCAGGGATGGAAAAGGCATTTAATGCGGCTTTTATCAAATCTTCCATCATCAGGGCAGATACGATTGAAGACCTGCTGACCTTTTCAAAGGCATTTTCATGCCAGCCCGTGCCAAAAGGGGATAGGCTGGCTATCATTACAAATGCTGGGGGTCCTGGCATTCTGTCAGCAGATGCCTGTGAAAAATCAGGAGTTAAAATAGCATCATTCGGCGACAATACAATAAAAAAATTAAGAGAATCTCTTCCTCCAATATGCTCAATATATAATCCCGTTGATGTTGTAGGGGATGCAGATTCAAAAAGATATTATTCAGCACTAACATCTGTTATTGAGGATGAGAGTGTAGATGGAATACTGACAATACTTACTCCTCAGGAGATGACAGATGCAGTGGGGACTGCGGAGATAATAGTTGAGATATCCAAAAAATTCAACAAACCAATATTTACATCCTTTATGGGAAAAGAGGCGGTAAAGGACGGTGTTGCACTCCTTGATAGAAATAAAATTCCAAACTTATTTTTTCCAGAAAAGGCGATTAGATGTTTTAAGACAATGGCTTCTTATAGGAAGGAATTGAATAGGACTGTCAGCATAGAAACATCATACAGTTTTAACAAAGTAAAGGCTAAAGAGATATTGTCTAACTATCTGAAAAAACAAGTTTATACGCTTGGACATGAGGAATCAAAAGATATGCTTCTATCGTATGGTTTTACGCTCCCCAAAAATGCCCTTGCAAGAAATTCGGAAGAGGCTATAATCTGCTCTGATGAGATAGGTTATCCGGTTGCGATGAAGATTGTCTCACCGGATATTCTCCATAAATCAGATGTTGGAGGGGTTGCAGTCAGGCTTAAAGATAAGGAAGAAGTAAAGAATGCATTTGAGAGGATGATGTCAAGCGTGAAGAGATATTTGCCTAATGCATTTATAGTAGGGGTTTCAATCCAGCAGATGATTACAGATGGAAAAGAGGTAATAGTAGGCTTTACAAGAGACCCCTCTTTTGGGCCAATGCTGATGTTTGGGCTTGGCGGCATATATGTGGAGGTCTTAAAGGATGTATCTTTCAGGCTCTGTCCTGTAGATAAAAATGAAGCGAATGATATGGTTTCAGAGATTAAATCTTTTCCCCTCCTTAAAGGGGTGAGGGGGGAGAAGGCAGGTGACATGGAGTCTCTGCAGGATGCAATAATAAGGTTCTCACATCTCGCCTCTGATTTTCCTGAGCTTCTTGAGGGGGAAATAAATCCACTCCTTGTAAGGCCTCAGGGGATGGGTGTTGTAGCAATAGACAGCAGATTTAGAATACAGGAAGAACAATAAATTTAGCCACGGACTTACACAGATTTTAAAAAGATTTAAAAATAAATAAGTCAGTGAAAGTCTGTGGCTAAAAATCAGGAGGTTATATGAAATCAATATTTATTAATTCAATTGGTGTTAAATCAGGAAAGAGTTTACTTGCATGGGCACTTGGACTCATATTTGAAAAGGAAGGACTCAAGGTAGGCTATTTTAAGCCTGTAGGTGTCCAGCCTGAGGTTGTTGACGGTGTCCTTACAGACCATGATGCCCATCTCATGAAGAATGTCCTCAAACTCAAAGATCCTTATCATCTTATATGTCCTGTTGTGCTTAACCATGATACGATATTTGCTATCTTCAGGAGAAAAGTTGGGAGTGTTTTAAAGGAGATTGAAGATTCTTACAGGAAATTATCAATTGACAAGGACATAGTCATCATAAAGGGTGGAAACAGCTTTTTTGAGGGGAGTATAGTCGGTGCAAATGGTGTAACCCTTACAAAGGTTTTAAATACAAAAGTATTGCTTGTTGACAGGTTTGTCAGTGATGTGACATTTGTTGATAATGTAAGATTTATAAAAGAACTGCTCGGAGATAGACTACAGGGCGTGATTATTACACAGGTTATGCCTGAAAAGATAGATTATGTTGGAAATGTTGTAATACCTTTTATTGAAGGGGATGGGATTCCTGTGTATGGTGCTATACCTGAAGATAAATTCCTTGGTGCTATAAGTATAAGGAAGGCATGTGAGGTGGTGGCAGGCGAGGTTATATGCTGTAAGGACAAACTTGAAGAACTTGCAACAAACTATGTAATAGGGGCAATGGATTTAGAGCTTGCCATAAATTATTTTAGGAGGATAAACAACAAGATAGTAATTACAGGTGCCGACAGGTCAGACCTTCAGATTGCAGCAATGGAGACATCCACAAAGGGTATAATCCTTACTGGTGGCAGATACCCGAATAGTGTCGTCATTGGAAAGGCAGAAGAAAAGGGGGTCCCTATAATAGTAGTCAACCTTGATACATATTCCACGGTTGAGAGATTGGATAAGGCTGTTGTTACACTTGATTTTGAGGATGAAAAGAAGATAGGCAGATATTTAGAGTTATTCAGAGAACATATTGATGTAAACAAGCTTAAAAAAGATTTTAATATTAACCGATAATATTAAAAGTTGGTATGATTTTTGGGGTGTGATTTTTTCCTTTTATTTTTTATTCAATTGTGGTATAAAAAAGTAACTAATTATGGAGAAGTCCTATGGATGTAGAAAATTTAAAATCAGGGAATGATTATCATCTGTTTATTTCTGCCCAAGAAGAGAGTGAGGCATTAAAAGAACGGTTCTTTGAGCTCTATATACTATATACTTTGAGTAAAAACTTCAATCTCTCCCTTCAGTTAAATGATCTTTTTGGTAAAACTATAGGTTTTTTAAAAGATTCTCTAAAGATAGAGGATTTCTGTTTTATGCTGATAGATGAAGAGTCTAATGAACTTAAGATATGGAATGCAAATGATGTTACCTATGAGGCAGTAAAGGATGTAACATTTAGACTTGGGGAAGGGATTTCAGGTATTGTGGCTCAAAAAGGTGAAGCTATCCTTATACAGGATGTAAGTAGGGATGATAGATTTCTCTATTATAAAGGGAAAGTATCTGATATAGGTTCCTTTATGTCCGTACCGTTGAAGTTAAGCGATAGCAAAATAATAGGTGTTTTAAATATACATAAAAAAGAGATCAATGCCTTTAGGGAAACTGATAAGTATTTCTTTAATGCTATAGCAGAAAATGTAGCTAATGCCATCGGGAGAGGGAGGATTTATGAGAAGGTGCAGAAGGAATCCATGTTTGACTATCTGACAAGGCTGCATACAAGAAAATATTTTATTGAGAGCGCTCATCAAGAGCATAGTAAGGTAGAACGATATGGCGGTATTTTCTCAATAATTATGATAGATATTGACCATTTTAAATATTTTAACGATACCTATGGACATCTATTGGGAGATAAGGTGCTCAAAAAAGTGGCATTACTCTTAGAGCCTAATGTAAGGCAGGGTGATGTTGTCAGCCGATATGGGGGTGAAGAATTTGCAATACTTCTGCCAGGAACTGATAAAAATGGGGCTACACTGAGTGCTGAAAAACTCAGGAATATGGTGGAGGGAGAGATTATTTTAGATATTGGCAGCAGGTCGGATAGAATAACTATAACAGCCGGTGTAGCCAGTTATCCTGAAGATGGAAAGACAGTAGAGGAGATAATTGCCATGGCGGATAAATTTCTTTATATTGGTAAAGAGATGGGCCGTAACAGAGTAATTAACAGAATACTGAATAATCTGTCTGCTATAGATATAGATGAAAAAAGGATAAGCAGCAGATACAGAACAGCACTGAAGATTGCCAAGGGAACAAACCAGATTCAATATATTGAGATTAAAATAGATGATAAAATCTGGAAGATATGTACAGTAAAAGACATCAGCAAAACAGGATTTAAGGGTGAGATAGAGTATGATATAAAGGCTGATAATATATATTTCTGCAAGATAATTCTTGGTTCTGATGTTTATATTCCTGAAACTTTTTCCATTAAGGTTGCCCATGTGAGAAGAATTCAGGATAACAGATACCAGATTGGGGCAGAGATAGCAGATGGACAGGATAACTGGAAAAGGCTATTTACACTATTGTCCTATTGATACTTAGACAATCTTAATATTATCCTCGTTCTAATAATTTCAATTCCTTTCTTTTATTGCTCAATTGTTCCATTGTTTCATTGTTATCTGTCTCTGTGTTCTCCGTGAACTCTGTGGCTAATTTTTATAATTAAATCTAAAATTAATGGAACTTTTTCAGAAAATCATTTGTTATATAATGTAAGAAGCAACAAATATAGGCAGGTAAAAAATGGATAAATGTTCACAATTTACAGATAAACTCTCGGCATATATAGATAATGAACTCTCTCCATCAGAATTAGATGAGTTGGAGAGACATATTGTCTCATGTGATTTGTGCCAGAATGAGATTCAGGCTTTAAAATCTACAAAGCATACCTTAAAATCATTACTGCCAAAGATATTCCCTGACAATAGAGAAAAGGAGAGAATTTTGAGCAGGGTCTATGAAGAGGCTGGTGAGAAGGGCAGGGGTGGTGTCTATTATATTAAGACATTCAGGAGAAGAAATACTCTTCTTTACAAGGGGATGGCACTTGCCGCATCAATACTGCTGTTAATCTTCATAAGCATATCAGATACAACCTCTTCACCTGTGAAATTGTATGTCCTTGAACATCAGAAATGCATGACAGAAGGGCATAGAGACTATTTGTGCAAGACAGAACATGAGCTCAGTCAGAAGATAGAAAACACTATGGGTATCAAGGCATTTATCCCTACCTATTTTCCTGAAGGATTCAAATTTATAAAAGGTGATGTATGCAATATAAAAGGTGTTACTGTTGCTCATATGGTTATGGGGGATGGGAAAAGGATGCTCTCTTATTTTCAGAGCAAAGAGTTTAGGAATGGACAGGGAGGAGATATAAAGAGAGGCAAACTGAACGATATAAATTATGCCTACTGGAAAAAGGACGGAGTATATTGCATAATTGTTGGAGATATAGCTGAAGATGAAATGAAAAAAATAGTGTCATCTCAGCACAATTGACACTATAAATAAGGAGGAGAAAAGAGAGGAGATGAAGGAATGAACCTAAGGTTTATTACAATCCCTGTTGTATTAATTATTTTGGTAATTTCAGCCTTTGCAGGCATAGGCAGTGCAGAAAAAGAAGATAAACTGTCTGCACCCGATTTTACCCTTATGACAATGGATAATAAAAAGTTATCTTTAAAAGATTTCAGAGGTAAATATATATTCTTGAATTTCTGGGCAACATGGTGTGGTCCCTGCATAGATGAAATGCCGTCTATGGAGAGACTCTATCAAAAGCTTAAATCAAAAAAGAATTTTGAAATGCTGGCGGTCTCTATAGACAAGGGTGGTGCTGAGGTTGTCAAGAGGTTTGTAAAAGAAAATAAACTTACATTTACTGTCTTGCTGGACAGAGATAGTGAGGTGGCTGCAGCATACGGTGTTATGGGGATACCAGCCACATATCTTATAGACCCGAATGGAGATGTGATAAACAAGGCTTCGGGGGCAAGGACATGGGATACCAAGGATAGTATAGAGTTTTTTGAAAAAATGTTGGGGGGAAAATGAAAAATACAGCAGGCAGTAAGCAGTATGCAGTAGGCACTATGCAGTATGTCGGAGGCAAGTTTTTTCTGCTTACTGCCTGCTGTTTACTGCTTACTTTCTTATTGGCAGGACAATCAGCTTTTGCAGAGGAACAGACAGACAGATATAGACTTGTTAATCTTGACGGACTTGGTGCAGTATTTGGAATGGCAAGATTGGAGTATCAACAGAATATAAATGGAAAAAGTGCATGGGCATTAAGAGGTGTCTTCTGGCGTTCCAATACAGAAAGCTGGAAATGGGATGCCTATGGCGGCGGTTTTAGCTACAGGAGATATATTACCCATAATGCACCAGAGGGTGGATGGTTTGGTGGAGGGATTGATGTTCTATATACTAATGCAAAATATATAGGAAAAGAGGACAATAGCTATTTTGTTTTTCCTCATGCAGAGGCAGGGTATACCTTATCTCTAAAAGAGAGCAGGTGGCTGATAACACCATCTTTAAGTCTCGGCAATTATATAGGCAACATTGAAATATCAAATTCTAATATACCAATCATGGGTGCAGGTATGAGGCTATCTGTTTTGTTGAGTTATCCATTTTAAGGAGATATGTGATGCAGGATAAATTATGCAGTAGGCAGTATACAGTAGGCAGAAAAATTGCTCATTGCTCATTGCTCATTGCTCATTGCTTGCTGCTTACTAATATCGTTTTTGCAGAAGAATTGCCTACATTAGACCTTCAGCAGCTTGTTGATGAGGCACTCAAGAATAATCCTGAACTTATTTCTGCTAAATACCGTGTAGAGGCGTTTAAAGAGGTGCCAAGCCAGATGGGGACACTGGATGACCCCAGGCTTGAAATAGGTTTAATAAGGGTTCCAATGAATACTCTATCGGCAAATGAGCCAATGAAGGAAATTACAGTAATGCAGAGCCTCCCGTATCCGGGAAAACTCTCCTTAAAATCAGAGATGGCACAAAAGGAGGCTGAGGCGGCAGAAGAGGAATATAAAGATATAGAGATAAAACTCATTCAGATGGTGAAGGAGGCATATAATGACCTTTATTTTGTATACAAGTCCATAGAGATAACTGAGAAAAATAAGATGACATTAAAGGATTTTGTAAATGTTGCAGAGGCTAAATATGCTGTAGGGAAAGGGCTTCAACAGGATGTCCTCAAGGCACAGGTAGGACTCTCCCGAACCATTGATGAACTTATAAGGCTGGAGAAAGAACGGCAATCTGCAGAGGCAAGGATTAATGTGCTTATGAATAGACTCCCTCAATCACCATTAGGTAAACCGAAGGATATAAAAATGACCGCGTTTAAATTTACTATTGAAGAATTACAATCTGCCGCAGAAGAAAATCGTCCGCTCTTAAAAGGGCTGAAAAGAATGATAGAGAGATACAGGGCGGCATATAATCTTGCAAAGCTTGAATATTATCCCAATTTTGATGTTGGGTTAAGCGTTGGACAGGAAAAGGACAATATGAATTATGTGTCGGGTAAATTTTCCTTGAATATACCACTCTGGTATAAGACAAAACAGGATAGAAAGGTAGCCGAGGAATCATATAATGTAAATTCTCTAACACATCGTTATAATGCAGCAAAGAATGAGATATTTCTAAAGATAAAAGAGATTATGGCAGAGGAGGAGAAGGGGAGAAAATTAATAGAGTTATTTTCAACTGGAATAATACCGCAGGCGTCTCAAACTGTAGATTCTGCCATGCTGGCATATCAGGTGAATAAGGTTGATTTATTCAACCTCCTTGATAACCAGATTACACTCTTTAATTATCAGATTCAATATGAGAAAGTTCTCACGGACTATGAAAAGAAATTGGCAGAACTTGAGGCAGTGGTGGGAAAAAAATTGTTCTATTGAATATTGAAGATTGAAGAATTAAAGAATATTTTTTCAATATTCAATTGTCAATATTCAATCTCTTTGGGGGTTTAAATGTCAGACCGTAGTCAAATAAGAGAGTTGTTCAAGTTTTCAGGATTTATAATCCTTGCAATAGTATTGGGGGTTGGGTTCTTTTACCGTGGAGAGATAATCCCGTATGTTAAGGATATTGTTTTAGGTAAACCTGCTCCTGAGCATAAAGAAGTAACTGCACAGGATACATCTAAGCAGGCAGAAAAAAAGAAAGAGAGAAAGATACTCTACTGGACAGACCCGATGATACCTGGTTTCAAATCTGATAAACCCGGTAAATCTCCAATGAATATGGACATGGTTCCTGTATATGCTGATGAAGAAGAAGTTGCTGCCGGCATTGTTAAGATAGACCCTGCAACAGTTAAGAGTATAAATGTCAGGACAGAGAAGGTTATCAAGAAGCCTCTTCACAGATCTATAAGGACTACAGGAAGGATTGATTATGATGAGAGAAAGGTTACACATATACATACGAAGATACAGGGGTGGGTTGAGAAACTATATATTGATTTTACAGGCAAGGAAGTCAACAAAGGGGATGTGCTGTTAGAGATTTATGCCCCTGAGCTTGTAACAGCTCAGGAGGAATATCTCCTTGCATTAGAGTATGAAAAATCACTAAAGGATAGCAAAACAGAAGAGGTTGCATCAGGTGCCAAGTTTCTCCTTGAATCGGCGAGGAAGAGGCTTCAGCTTTTTGATGTCCCTGAACATCAGATAAAAGAGCTTGAAGAAACAAGAAAGCCCAAGAAGACTTTACATATACATTCACCTACACACGGAATTGTTGTCCAGAAAAATCTGCTTCAGGGGATGTTTGTAACACCAGAGACACATCTCTATGTTATTACAGATATATCAAAGATATGGGTATATGCTGATATATATGAATATGAAGTGCCTTGGGTAAAAGTGGGGCAGCCGGTTGAAATGACACTTTCCTATTTTTCGGGGAAGTTATTTAAAGGTGTTGTGAGCTATATCTATCCGTATCTGCAGGCTGAGACAAGGACTGTAAAGGTTCGTATGGAGTTTGATAATCCTGACTGGGAATTGAAACCTGATATGTATGCGAATGTGAAGCTTGAATCAAAGATGGCGGAGAGTGCCATACTTGTTCCAGCAGAGGCGGTGATACGTTCAGGTGTGAGGGATATAATAATAGTCTCAAAGGGTGAAGGGGTATTTGAACCGAGGGATGTAAGGGTGGGGGTTGATACCGGAGATGGTTATCTGCAGATATTGGAAGGTGTGAAGGCGGGGGAATATGTCGTAACATCTGCCCAGTTCCTCATTGATTCGGAAAGCAAACTCAGAGAGGCGGTGGATAAGATGAGACAGAAGACAGAGGACAAAGCACAGAAGACAGAAATACAAAAGATGCCTCAATATCAGGATAATCAGGTGACAACACCGGAACATAAACATTAAGAGTGTCAGTGTCAGTGGTTAGTGTCAGTAAAAAATTAATACTGATATTGACACTAATACTAACACTAAACACTAATACTAATTCATGCTTGAAAAAATAATTGAACTCTCCATTAAAAATAAATTCATAGTAATCCTCTTTACCATCTTTGCCATCGGATGGGGAATACACTCTTTAAGAAATACCCCTGTTGATGCAATACCCGACCTTTCAGATGTTCAGGTAATAGTCTATACAGAATTTCCTGAACAAACTCCACAAGTTGTAGAGGACCAGGTTACATATCCCTTAACTACAACCATGTTAGCTGTGCCATATTCAAAGGTGGTTCGTGGCTACTCGTTTTTTGGCTACTCATTTGTCTATATCATTTTTGAGGATGGGACTGATGTTTATTGGGCAAGAAGCAGGGTGCTTGAATATTTAAACTATGTCTCTGCCCGATTACCAAAGGGTGTTACCCCCAGATTGGGTCCTGATGCCACAGGTGTTGGATGGGTATATGAATATGCACTAATTGATAGGACAGGTAAAAACGACCTATCAAAATTGAGGAGCATCCAGGATTGGTATCTCAGGTATCAATTGCAATCTATAGATGGTGTGGCGGAAGTTGCAAGTATTGGAGGGTATGTTAAGCAGTATCAGGTGGAGGTTGACCCGAATAAGCTGATTGCCTATAACCTCCCGTTAGAAAAGATAAAGATGGCTATTGAGAGGAGTAACAGGGATGTGGGTGGCAGTGTGATTGAGATGGCTGAGAGGGAGTATATGGTAAGGGGGCTCGGTTATATAAAGAGTGTGGATGATATAAAAAGTATCCCTGTGGGCGTTGATAAGAATGGAACGCCGATAATTTTAAGGGATGTGGCATATGTCCATCTTGGGCCTGAACTCAGAAGGGGATTACTGGAGCTTAATGGTGAAGGAGAGGTTGCCGGCGGGATAATTGTAATGAGGTATGGTCAGAATGCCCTTGAGGTTATAAATAATGTAAAAAAGAAGATGGAGGATTTAAAAAAGGGACTGCCGGAAGGGGTTGAGATTATTCCTGTGTATGACCGCTCAAGCCTTATAGAAAGGGCTATTGCTACATTAAAGGAGAAGCTCCTTGAGGAGAGTGTTGTTGTCTCACTGGTCTGCATAGTTTTTCTATTACACTTCCGCTCCGCCTTCGTAGCCATATTTACACTACCTGTTGCCATTCTTATTTCTTTCATTATTATGAAGTATCAGGGGATAAATGCCAATATCATGTCCCTCAGTGGTATTGCCATAGCCATCGGTGCAATGGTGGATGCGGCTATCATAATGATAGAAAATGCCCACAAGCATATTGAGCACAATGAAGAGGCAAGGGAGAAGAAGGACCATTGGCAGATTATAACAGAGGCAGCGAAAGAGGTTGGTCCTCCGCTCTTTTTCTCTCTCCTCGTCATAACCGTATCATTCATTCCTATATTTACACTGCAGGCACAGGAGGGGAGACTCTTTAAACCCCTCGCCTTTACCAAGACCTATGCAATGGGAGCAGCGGCTATTCTTTCCATTACGATTGTCCCTGTTCTCATGGGGTATCTTATCAGAGGAAGGATAACTCCTGAATCAAGAAATCCTATCAATAGATTATCCATGTTTCTTTATTCACCCTTTTTGCATCTTACTGTGAGATTCAAATATATCACGGTTATCTTAGCGATAATCATTATAGCCACCATTACCATACCATTAAAGAAATTAGGCTCAGAGTTTATGCCGCCGCTCTATGAAGGCGATTTACTCTATATGCCCACGACTCTGCCCGGTATATCTATTACAAAGGCACGGGAAGTCCTCCAGCAGACGGATAAGATTATAAGGACATTTCCAGAAGTCCATCATGTCCTCGGTAAAATAGGCAGGGCAGAGACCGCAACAGACCCTGCACCTTTAATGATGGTGGAGACTATTATTACACTAAAACCTGAATCTGAATGGAGACCAGGTATGACGCCTGATAAGCTGGTGAGTGAGATGGATGCTGCAATAAAATTTCCAGGTTTAACAAATGCGTGGACAATGCCAATAAAAACGAGGGTGGATATGCTGTCTACAGGCATCAAGACGCCTGTAGGGATAAAAGTAATGGGGGCAGACCTAAAGATACTTGAAGATATAGGGAAGGAAATAGAGACGGTTATAAGAGGAGTGCCCGGCACACTATCCGTATATGCGGAGAGAACAGGACAGGGTTATTATTTCGATTACACTATAAAAAGAGAGGAGGCGGCACGGTATGGGCTTACAGTGGATGATATACAGGATGTAATTCTATCGGCTGTTGGAGGCATGAATATAACAACAACTGTAGAAGGATTGGAGAGGTATCCCGTAAATTTACGATACAGCCGTGAGTTTAGGGATAATATGACAAAGCTCCAGAGGGTCCTGATTCCTACACCGAGGGGTGAGCAAATACCCATAACACAGGTGGCTGATATAAAAATAGTTACGGGACCTGACTCTCTTAAAAGTGAGGATGCAAGATTAAATGCATGGATATACATTGACATAAAGGATATAGATGTAGGAACCTATGTGGAAAGAGCAAAGAAGGCTGTTGCAGAGAAGGTAAAAATTCCTGTCGGATACAGCATTGTATGGAGCGGACAATATGAATATATGGTGAGGGCAGCGGAGAGGCTTAAATTAGTTGTTCCCCTCACACTCATGATTATCTTTTTAATCATTTATATGAACACAAAGGCTCTTTCAAAGACGGTCATCGTCCTCCTTGCCGTCCCATTTTCTCTTGTAGGAGCCCTCTGGTATATTTACCTCCTTGGTTATAATTTAAGTGTCGCTGTATGGGTCGGCATAATTGCCCTTGCAGGACTTGATGCAGAGACAGGCGTTGTAATGCTCCTCTATCTTGACCTCGCCTACGAAGACTATAAGAAAAAAGGGCTGATGAATACCAGAGAAGACCTTAAAGAGGCGATTTATCATGGTGCAGTTAAAAGAGTCCGCCCCAAGCTTATGACTATTATTACCATTATTGCAGGCTTACTGCCTATCATGTGGGGACATGGGACAGGCTCTGAAACAATGAAAAGAATCGCCGCCCCAATGGTCGGAGGTGTTGTTACATCTGGAATAATGGAACTCCTCGTCTATCCTGCAATATATTTTATCTGGAAGGGATGGTATATGAAAAATAATGTTACAGTATAAATTGACTGATATTTATCGATAGGATAAGATATTCCAAGAAAATAAAGACATCACATATGATTAGGCAGTGTCAGACGATGATAGCTGATGTGAGCGAGTATGAAAGTTGAACGCAAATACATGGGGGCGTCTCTTGTGCAGAAGAGGACGGCTATCTATGTTACATTTTATATCTTAATTCTGCTATTCGGAATATTCTTCAGCAATTTTTTATTTAATCTCTCTATTAAAAATCTTGCCTTTATCCCAATATCTCTTGCAGCGTTAGTTTTTTTATCAAAGGACTGGGAGAGGTCAATTAAGCTTTTCTTCTGCTATCTCTCTATTGAGGGGCTTCTCAAGATGATCACCAACTATCACCCTGTTGTTCACATAGGTGCGGATATTCTCTTACTTCTTATCTGCCTTAACTGGTTTTTTGCCACAGTCATAATAGGATTCAGAGAAGCAAAGTTTAGGAAGGCACCATTGACCATGCCGATTATATTTTTTGTTCTCTGGATATTAATTGAGATAGCAAATCCTTATGCAATTAGTCTTTATGCCAGCGTTGCATCATTCAAAGTTCACATAACAATGATACCATTTTATTTCTTTGCCTATTTCTTTATTGATTCAAAAGAGCAGATTATAAAATATTGGAATTTATTTCTTGGAATTTGTTTTATGGTATGCACCTTTGCCATTGTTGAATATATACTTGGGCCAAAATCACTCACATGGATAAGCTCAACCTATGTGCAGAAAGCTGAGCGGTTTCATGGGTTTCTATACCGTCCTTTTTCAACCACTGTTGTACCTGGTGGAGGGGCAATTTTTGCACATATTGCTGCACCCTTTGCAGCATCTGCCCTTTTTTTTAAAAACTCTGTTTTTAAAAGGATACTTATCGTTCTTCTTTTATTCTTTGCAACTATGACACTTTTTATTTCTCAGGTAAGACAACTCTTTCTTGCATCCCTGATTGTTCTTATCATATCATTTATTTTGATGAGGAGTTATCTTTCTAAAGCTGTGTTTAATATAATAATTATCAGTGTAATTGGGCTTTTTGGTTTTCAGATTGCCCTTGATTATGCCATGAAGCGTACACTAATTATGGAAAGATTTGCTACCCTCCTTAATGTTAAGACATATAAGACTGCCCGTGCAGGCGGGATGGAAAAGATGTTGGATGTTGCAGTTAACTATCCGCTTGGAGCGGGTATGAGCCGCACTGGTTCAGCAGCCTCAAAATTCAAGAAAGATATGGAAAAAGACAGGACAATCTCTCCATTGTTTGGTATGGTTGATAATTATTTTGCAGCAATGATGATAGAGACAGGGATACCAGGGACTGCACTTATTACTTTTATTTTTCTATATTTTATTATAAAGGGGTTTCAGATCCAGAAGTCAATGAAGGACAAGGAGCTTAAGGTAATAGCGATTGCAATTTTTGCCTTTATGATGAGTCTGTTTATTATATCTTTTGGCTCTCAACCGATTACGGCAAATCCTTATCAATCGCTGTTCTGGTTTTTAGGCGGTTTGCTTTTAAAACTTCCGAAAATTGAAAAGATAAATGAACAAAAATGAAAACTGCATAGAGACTAAAAGATGACACGGATGATATGGATTTTCGCTGATAAAAAAACAAATAATTTTCAAAATCTTTAAAAATCTGTGCAAATCCGCCAAATCCGCGTCATCTGTGTTCTATCAGGTTTTTGTTCTTAGTCTTTCCAGAGCACTACATTGAGGGGAAGGCCGAATATGGACTGGCATGGATGAAGCAAATATTTTAGCGCTATGTTGCGAAACATATCGTTTTGCCATGCTCTGGATGCGAGCTTCGCTATAGAAGCGAAGCGTGTATTGGGATGGATTTTCATATCTTGAAGCTTCTGGTCGTGGAATTTTGAAAACAGGTGTTGGTCTCTAAATCCATATTTTCTGAACATCTTTCTATAATGTGAAAGCGTAAATTCATTTTCGTGAATTAATGAGTCACGGTCATGTTCCGTGCATCCGCCCATGCTTTTTATCAGACCTTTTATGGGGTCGTTTATCATGAGAACAGCGCCGCCTTTCTTCGTGATCCGAGACAATTCTTGAATTGTAGCTTGGAGATTTGTTGAGTGATGACTTGTTGCAGACATCACAACAATGTCAAAGCTTCCCGCAGCATAAGGAAGGTTGTTCATATCTGCTACAGTTTTTTCAGGCCACATGAAGTAAGAATCTGGCTCTTCATAATAGAAAACGATATTTGCACAGAAACAGCGGGCTCCAAATTCTACGAAGGGCTTTAAAAAATAGTAGTCTCCTCCGGAGCCGATTTCAAGGACAAAAGCGTTAGGTCTGTTCTGGAGGAGGTGTTTTACGGCTTCAAATGCCTGCAGAAAGTTGGTCGTAGTCTGTTGATAATATTGGATTGGGTCATGTTCTGTGAGTTTTAAGCAGTCATCAATTCTCGTAATCCTGTCGATTTTGCGGATTTTCATTTCCTGCCATTGTTCCAGAGAAAGTCCCTGTTCCCGGGCTGTTCCCTGTATTTCCTTAATAACTTCAATTGAAGGGGCAATCAGGGTATCTAAGATGTTATGGCGTATAGAATAGGATGTTTTGCATTTGGGGCAGTGGACTTCTTGGTGGCTGAACGGCTCAAGACCATCGTTATGGCAGCATACACATCGGTAGATGCCCCATTCTCTTTCTATTCCGTTTGCTAATCTGTGAAAATCTGTGTCTATCTGTGGTTTCATACATTTTTTTAGGTTATAATAATAGAAAATCATTTTTCTTAAAGAGTATTGTAGGCTTAACTTAAAATAAGTGTCAACCGAAAAACTTTAGCTGTATGAAAATTGCCTTTGTTATTCATGATATAAATAAAACAGGCGGAATGGAAAGATACTCTGCCGAATTGATTGAAAGATTTTCAAAAGAGCACGAGATTCATGTCTTTGCATCAACAATGGAAGGGGTAAATCCTCAGGGGCAAATTATCTTTCATAGAATTCCTGTTATTGAAATTCTCTTTCCTATAAAATCAATAATCTTTTTTCTTTTGGCATCATGGCTGGTTAAAAGGCATTCATTTGATATTATACACGGGAATGGCGGGAATTTTTATGGTGCTAATATTATTACTGCACACTTCTGTCATAGGGCGTGGGGAGAGGCAATCAATTTATTTATGATAGATTCTGACAAAATCGTTAAAAGGGTATATAAAAAAATTGTTACGAGAATTGATTCCGCAATGGAAAAATTTGTTTATAAAAGCGGAAGATGTAAAGTTGTAATAGCTGATTCAATAAAAACCAAAAATGAACTGTGTAAATTTTATAATATCAAAAAAGAATCTGTAGAGATTATCTATTATGGCATTGATATTGAATTGTTTAATCCATCCAATAGATTGCTTTACAATAAGGATATTAGGGAAACCTTCAAAATACCACTTGATTCATGCCTTCTCCTTTTCGTTGGTGCTTTGGGAAGAAAAGGGCTTTCTTTCCTTTTAAGGAGTCTTAAATTATTGAAAGAGGAAAATATATTTTTGATTATTGCAGGTAAAGGCGATAGAAAATATTATCAGAGAGAGGCTGAAAGTTTTGGGGTTGATAATCTAATAAGATTTGCAGGACATCGTAGTGATATTCACAAATTTTATGCATCAGCAGATATATTTGTTTTGCCTACCATCTATGAACCATTTGGGATGGTTGTTACAGAGGCAATGGCATCGGGTCTTCCGGTTGTAGTAAGCAGACAGGCTGGAGCATCTGAACTTATTACTGAAGGGGAGGATGGGATATTAATCAAGAATGCTGATGATCATGAAGAAATAGCCCATATTCTAATGCCACTGGTGAAAGATAAGGATTTACGGCAGAGGATAGGTCATAATGCAAGGCTGAAGGTAGAAAATCTTTCATGGGATAAAATGGCTGATGAAACAATGATGATGTATATAAAAGTTTTAGCTGACTCTTACAAAGCAAGATAAAAAGAAAGTTTTAATGAATATCTTAATGGTTTCTGATGGATATTTTCCTGAAAAGGTAGGCGGGAGCTACAGATATCTTGCTGGGCTTTCAAGGGAATTGGTCAGGAGAGGGCATAATATCCATGTAATAGTCCCTAAAATAGAGGATGGATTGTCTGATACTGAAACAATTAATAGTGTAACAATCCACCGTTATAGATATAGCAAAACCTCTCCTCTAATCAATCTCATTTCTCAGATAATTAATTCAAGGAAAATATTCAATAAAATTCTAACAGAAGCTAAACCTTCTTTAATAAATTTTCATCATGCCCTTCCTTCATTAGGTATTGTAAAATTAAAATCTATAAAAAATATACCAAAGGTATTTACATTTTATGGCCCATGGGGGGAGGAATACAGGGCAAGGGATAATACATCTCTATTATCAAATATTCATACAAAGTTGATGTTGTTTTTTGAAAAGTATGTTATCAGTAAATGCCGTAGTGTCCTTGT
>Ga0209520_10000865_pt1 | contig 17163 bp, 15 predicted proteins | sample Rifsed16ft1_FD_184009 | JGI IMG/M metagenome (GOLD analysis project Ga0209520, IMG submission 184009) | Soil microbial communities from Rifle, Colorado, USA - sediment 16ft 1 (version 2) | ecosystem: Environmental > Terrestrial > Deep subsurface > Rock core/Sediment | place: Rifle, Colorado...
AACGTGACTCCCAGTCAACGAATCGCGCTCTGAAGCGTCACCGCAGCCGTCCCCATCGTCGCCGAGCCCCGCAACGTGACTTCCAGTCACGCCCACGCGAACAGGGTCCGGCCGCGAGCCACCTCGGCCCGCTGTGCGCTCGCCGCGGCCCGGGATCGGCGCTATCCTCACCGTCCGATGGCCACCGCCCACCGCCCCGACACCCTGACGCGCGAACGAGCCAGCGAGCTCGTTCGCGACTGGGCTGGCGGCCGGCCCGGGCCCCTCGGCACGGTCCTCGGGCGACTGACCGCCGTCGACCAGGTGGGCGTGGAGCTCCGGGTCGACAGCCTCAAGCGCCGCTCGATCAAGAAGGCCTCGAAGCTGTGGGCCCTCGACCTCGCGATCCGGATGATCGACCTCACGACCCTCGAGGGGAAGGACACCCCGGGCAAGATCCACGCCCTCTGCCAGAAGGCGATCCACCCCCAGCCGGGTGACCCGACAATCCCGTCGGTCGCGGCGATCTGCGTCTACCCGGCGCTCATCGCCGACGCGAAGGACGCGCTCAGGGGCTCGACCGTCAAAGTCGCCAGCGTGGCGACCGGGTTCCCCTCGGGCCAGACGTTCCGCGACATCAAGCTGGCCGAGGTCCGGGCGGCCGCGGCCGCCGGGGCCGACGAGATCGACATGGTCATCGATCGCGGAGCGTTCCTCAGCGGCGACTACGGGACCGTCTTCGACGAGATCGTCGAGGTCAAGGACGCCTGCGGCGAGGCGCATCTCAAGGTCATCCTCGAGACCGGCGAGCTCGAGACCTACGACAACGTCCGACGGGCGAGCATCCTGGCGATGGCGGCGGGCGCCGACTTCATCAAGACCTCGACCGGCAAGGTGGTCCCCGCGGCGACGCTCCCGGTGACCCTCGTCATGCTCGAGGCGATCCGTGACTTCGAGAAGGCCACCGGGCGCGCGGTGGGCATGAAGCCCGCCGGTGGCATCCGTGTCGCCAAGGAAGCGATCCAGTACCTCGTCGTTCTGTACGAGACCCTTGGGCCCCGCTGGATGACCCCGGACCGCTTCCGCTTCGGCGCTTCCAGCCTCCTCAACGACATCCTGATGCAGATCGAGAAGGAGCGGACCGGCCGCTACCAGGGCCCGGACCACTTCACCCTCGACTGACAGGACGCTGCCGACCCGCACCGCGACCGCGGAACCAGGACCTCGGCGGGCGCGTCAGCCGGGCATGAAGCTACGCCAGCTCCTCCTCGCCGGACTCATCCTCCTCAGCCTTGCCGCTTGCTCGGGCGGCGCCACGCCGTCGCCGACCCCCGGGCCGTCACCGACGCCGGGCCCGACCCCTGGGCCGGCCCTTACCCTCGCCGAGTTGAAGCTCTCGATCATCGAGCGCTTCGGGCCGCTCTGGTACTGCGATCGCGACTTCTGGCCGATCCAGCGGCAGGAGGAGCTCGACGCTGCGCGTGAGCGCTGGGCCGACGTCCTCGCCGACAGCGAGGCGTTCACGGCAATAACAGCCAAGCTCGGGCTCGATCCCGAAGGCGACTTCGACGACACAGCGAAGCTCGACGTCTACCGGGCCTGGAAGGTCCTCGATGCGATCGCCCTCAACCCGATCGGCAACGACACGTACCGCTTCGACTACCTGGCCCAGCCGAGGGCCGGGGCCGCCGAGGGCACCCGGACGGCCGGGACGATCGCGACGTCTGGAGACGTCACCATCGAGCAGCAGGCCGCGGCCGGCGAGCCGATGTGCCCGATCTGCCTCGCCCGCGGAACCCTGATCGAGACGCCCGGCGGGCCGCTGCCGGTCGAGGGGCTCCGGATCGGCGACCCGGTCTGGACGCTCGACGAGCATGGGCAGCGCGTTCGCGGCACGGTCATCGCGGTCGGTTCGACCGCCGCGCCGACCGGCCACCGCGTCGTCCGCCTCGTCCTCGCCGATGGGCGGACCGTGACCGCCTCGCCGGGCCACCCGCTCGCGGACGGCCGTCGCCTCGGCGATCTGCGCGCGGGTGATGCCGTGGACGGATCGATCGTCGTTTCGGCGGATCTCGTGGCCTATGACGGCCCGCGCACGTACGACATCGTGGTCAGCGGATCGACCGGGATCTACCTGGTCGACGGCATCGCGCTGGGCTCGACGCTCCAGCCGTAGCGACGGGCCGAACCGGCCGTCACCTGGCCGGCAACGCCGGCCACGCGGGGCTGGCAGAGGAGAGAACCCCCGCGCAGTCGCGCCCGGGTTCCCGGGTCACCTGAGTCGCATCCGTGATCGTTCCGAGCACAGCCGTGCTGGGCCCGCCGCCCAATCCGGGCGCCGCGGGTTGCGTGACGAGCCTGTTCGGGTGTGAAGTGAGTCGCGATGCGACTCAACACGGGCCAGCCGATCGCGGCGGCTCCGACTGCCGCTATCTCGTCCGCGGACCTGCCTCGCCGAGAGACGACGTTCAGGCGATGACCGGCGCGGCCTCCCAGGCCTGGGTCTCGGTCTTCAGCTCGGCGGCCTCGTCGTCGAGGTCGGGAGCCTCGGACACGATGCCGACGCCGCCGAAGACGGCGAAGCCCTCGATCCGGAGGACCGGACCCAGGGCATCGATGCCGTCCTTGTCGCGGGCGTCGCCGATGCCGCCGAAGATGCCGACGGTCGCGAGCTCGACGCGCCAGGTGGCCGGCACGACCAGGCGGAATCCGCCGAAGAGGGCCCGCACCCGCAGCGTCGCGCCCGCGGGATCGAGCGTCGCCCCCCGGAGGTCGAGGGTGCCGCCGCCGTACCAGGCGGTGTACGACGCCCGCCGCAGGGCGGGGGCACGGCTCGAGAGATCGAGCCCCTCGTAGATCGCGACGAGGTCGAGCTCGTTGTCGTCCGGCTCGCCCTTCGAGATCGCCCGCTTCTTGGCATAGACGGCCCCGATCGCCGAGGCCATGGCTGCCAGGAGAGTCAGGATGATGAAGGTTCGCAGGAGGCCGCCGATCACGCGCATGGGTTGCTCCTTCCGGGGCGACTGTGTGTCATTGGGGCGCAGGTGTGTCAGGCGCATGGTCGCCCCATCCGCGAATCCCGGCAAGGACCGCCCACCAACGGAGGCCGCCTCGCCGCCCGCGCGGTCAGCCGGGGACGCGGATTCCCGGCACGTGGCGGGCCAGGAAGTCCACCACGACCCCGGTCTGGTTGATCCGCTCGTCGATTTGGAACGGCGCGTGACCGGTCGGGAAGAGGTAGAGCTCGTGCGGGTGGTTGCGCGCCGCGAGTCGGTCCGTGTAGGCGAGCACCTGCCGCAGCGGGCAGCGCGAATCGGCCTCGCCGGCGAGGAACAGGATCGGGGCCTTGACGTCGTCGACGTACGAGATCGGCGAGCGCTCGGCCATGAGCTGCGGGACCTCGGCCGGCGTCCCGCCGAGGAGCGCCCGGTCGTAGGCCTGGAGGAGCGGCGAGAGGTCCTCATAGCCGAGGGCGTAGTCGCCGACCGGGACGCCAGCCACGCCGACCCGGAAGCGGTCCGGGTGCATGCCGTGCAGCAGGAGGGTCAGGTAGCCGCCCCACGACCAGCCGGCGATCCCGAGGCGGTCCGGGTCCGCCAGCCGCTTCGCGACGAGGTCGTCGACGCCGGCGAGGATGTCCTCGATCTCGGGCCAGCCGATGTTCCCGATGAGCGTGTCGCGCCAGGCCGCGCCGAAGCCGATCGAGCCGCGGTAGTTCACGAGGACGACCTGGAAGCCGGCGTCGACGTAGGCCTGGATGTCCGGGGCCCAGCGGTCGAGATCGATGGACGTTGGGCCACCGTGGATCAGGAAGAGGGTGGGCCAGGGGGCCTCGCCCGCGGGCACGATCCGCCAGCCCATCACGGTCTGGCCATGCGGGCTCCGGAATGACCACGGGATGAAGGGTCGGCCGGGCGGGGCGTCGCCGCCGGTGAGGACCGGCTCGTCCCGGCCGACCTCGAGGAGGACGCCGGGGTGCTCGCCGGCCTGGAGCCGGTACCAGACCGCGCCGTCGGGCCGGACCCGGGCGCCGGTCATCGAGCCGGGCCGGGTCTGGAGCTCGGTGACCGTGTCGGTCGCGAGGTCGTAGCGGTGGAGGTGGTCGCGTCCGTCGCGCAGCTCGACGAGGAGGACGGCCGAGCCGTCCGGCCACCAGTCGGTGACCTCGGTGAAGCGGTCCCAGGGCAGTGCCAGGTCATGGAGCTCGCCGGTTCGTGGGCTCCAGATCGCAGGCGCCCGCTCGCCCCGTCGCTCGTGGCCGATCGCCAGGCGGTCGTCACCGGGGACCGGCGACCAGGCAAAGGCGAGGACCTCCCTGTCGGGATCGTGGAGCTCGCCGACGACCTCGCCGGTCCGGGCGTCGAGGACCCGGAGCGCGGCATGGATGAGATCGCCGTGCTCACCGTGCTCGATCGCGACGAGCGTCTCGTCGGCGCTGAGGCCGGCCAGCTCGTGGCCACCACGGGTCATCGCGTTGCCGCCGCCGAGGATGATCGATTCCTTCGAGTGGGCGATCCGTCGTGTGCTCCCGTTCGCGTGGACGGCGTAGAGCCCGAAGCCTTCCTTGTCGGAGACCGCGGCGATGGAGCGCGTCCGGCCCGGCGCGAGGCCCTCGTCCCAGCCCCGGGGCAGGCCCTCCGCGAGTGGCTCGGCGTCGCCACCGCTGAACGGGGCGACCATCCACGTCCCGGATTCGTCGCCGGTCGTGTCACGATGCCAGAGGACCCACTCGCCGTCGTCGCTGACGTTCCCCGAGACGAGCCCGACAGGCTCCTTCGTGATCTGGCGGCGCTCGCCGGTGGCCACGTCCCAGCTGTGGAGCTGGTAGATCCCGCTCTCGGACGAGGCGTACACGAGCCGGTTCGGGGCGTGGCGGGACCACGTCGGGAACCCCACGATCGGGGCACGGAAGCGGCGCTGCCAGAGGGGGGCGAGGTCGGTCATCGGCGGTCGGCTCCAGCTGGGTCCTGCGGGTATCAGAGTCGGGGCACGGCAGGGGAGCGACGCGCCAAGATCATCATGCCGGAGACGCGACCACGGCGACGGTCAGCAGGACCTGGGCGAGGTGGTACGGGACGATGATGCCGATCCGTCGCCGGGCGGCGGCCTCCGGCGAGACGGCGGGCGGAGCGGCGAAACGGTCCCAGCCCAGGAGCGTGTCGGAGGCGACGAACAGCCAGGCACCGGCGGTCGCAAGCACCGAGCCGCCCGCTGTGGCGGCGATGGCCATCGCGAGGATCGCGCCGAAGTAGGCGAGGACCGGCCCGCCGAGACCGGCCCGCCGCGCACCCCCGAGGATCGGCCGGCCGGCCACGACGAGGAGCACGACGGCACCGGCGACGCCGATTGCCGCGGGCCCGGCCTGCAGATTGCCGAGCAGGAACAGCGCGAGGTACGCGAGATGGGCGACGAGGAACGCCACGAGGCCGGCCACGAACTGGCCGGGCGGGAGGAGCAGCCAGTCGCCGGCCAGCGACGACGCGAGCGCCACGATGAGCAACCACCGGACCGGCGAGACACCCGGGCCGGCGAGCAGCACCGCGACGAAGAGGCAGAAGATGACGCCGGGCTTGGCGATCCCCTCGAACAACCGGTCCTCGCGCGCGACGGCGATCCAGTCGGCCGCCGCGACGAAGCCGGCCGCGATGAGCGCGGCGACGACTGGGCCCGTCACGATCCGCCGCCTCCGCTGGACGGCTCGAGGCCCTCGAGCACGCGATCGACGAGGTCGCCCAGCGGGCGATCCCAAACCGCCTCGAGCGGCACCCACTCGAAGACATCGGTCGACCCGTCGACCTCGACCCGCTCCGCGCCGCCGGTGACCCGCATCGGGTAGACGAACCGAAGCTGGTGGTAGCGGACGTCGCCGGACGGTTGCTCCCAGATCCCAGAATCCGAGCGGATCGCGCCCGGCCCCGTGATCTCGGCGACGAGCCCGGTCTCCTCCTCGACCTCGCGGACCGCCGCGGCCTCGGGCGGCTCGCCGAAGTCGAGTCCTCCGCCGGGAAGCATCCAGAGACCCGCGCCGATGCTGCCCGGCGAGATGTGGCAGAGAAGGATCCGCCCGTCCCGGACGATGACCCCGTAGGCGGCGAGGCGGCTGACCCGGCGGCCGTCGGGATCGGCGTCCGGCCGCGGGAGCTCGCCCGAGCTGGGAGGGAGGCCCCCTTCGCGGAGCACGGAATCGTCGGGCATCCCGGGTATGATGCCCGACGTGACGAGCGAGTCGACCAAGCTCCGCCCCTGGACGGGCGATCGGGCCCCGGCCAGCTGGGGCCTCGGCGACGGGCAGGCGATCCCGTGGGAGTACGCCCCGGCCCCCGAGTCGCGAGAGATCGTCAGGCTCAAGGAGCGCTACGGCCTCTTCATCGACGGCCGCGAGGTCCAGGCCTCCGACGGCGCCGTCTTCCCGACCGTCAACCCGGCGACCGAGGACAAGCTGGCCGATGTCGCCCGGGCCACGCCCGCCGACGTCGATCGCGCCATCCGGGCCGCCGGCCGGGCCCAGAAGCGGCGCTGGGGCAGCCTGCCCGGCCGGGAGCGGGCCAAGTACCTCTTCCGGATCGCCCGCCTCCTCCAGGAGCGGAGCCGCGAGTTCGCCGTCCTCGAGACGATGGACTCAGGCAAGCCGATCAGGGAGAGCCGCGACGTCGACGTGCCGCTCGCCGCGGCCCATTTCTGGTACTACGCCGGCTGGGCCGACAAGCTCGAGTACGCCTTCCCGGGCCGCGTCGCCCGGCCGCTCGGCGTGGCCGCCCAGGTCATCCCCTGGAACTTCCCGCTGCTCATGCTCAGCTGGAAGATCGCGCCGGCCCTCGCGGCCGGCAACACCGTCGTCCTGAAGCCGGCCTCCACGACCCCGCTCTCAGCGCTCCTCTTCGCCGATGTCTGCCGCCAGGCGGACCTGCCGCCGGGGGTCGTGAACATCGTCCCGGGGCCGGCCCAGATCGGGATGCACCTCGTCTCGAGCCCAAGCGTCCAGAAGGTCGCCTTCACCGGCTCCACCGAGGTCGGCAAGCTCATCCACAAGGCCACCGCCGGCACCGACAAGGCGATCACCCTGGAGCTCGGCGGCAAGGCCGCCAATATCGTCTTCGAGGACGCCGCGCTCGACCAGGCGGTCGAGGGCATCGTCAACGGCATCTACTTCAACCAGGGCGAGGTCTGCTGCGCCGGATCGCGCCTGCTGGCCCAGGAATCGATCGTCGAGCCGCTCGTCGAGAAGCTCAAGGACCGCCTCGCGACGATGCGGGTCGGCGATCCCCTCGACAAGAACACCGACGTCGGGGCGATCAACTCGCGCCAGCAGCTCGAGAAGATCACCGAGCTCGTCGAGGCCGGCGTGGCTGAGGGCGCCGACATCTACCAGCCGCCGTGCGACCTCCCGGACCGCGGCTGGTTCTTCCGCCCGACGCTCTTCACGAACGTCGCCCAGAGCCACCGGATCGCAAAGGAGGAGATCTTCGGGCCGGTGCTGTCCGTGCTGACGTTCCGGACGCCGGACGAGGCGATCGAGAAGGCCAACAACACGCCATACGGCCTGTCGGCCGGGGTCTGGACCGAGAAGGGCAGCCGGATCCTGGCGATGGTCCGGCGCCTCAAGGCCGGCGTCGTCTGGGCCAACACGTTCAACCGCTTCGACCCCACGTCGCCGTTCGGCGGCTACAAGGAATCGGGCTTCGGCCGCGAGGGCGGCATGCACGGCCTCCACGCCTACGTCCGCCTCGAGGACCGCTGATGGCGACGAACGGGCGCACGCCCGCCCGCGCCGGACGGGCTCGAGCCGTGGCCAGGCCGGTCGCGCCGGCGCCGCGCATCGAGGTCCGGAAGACCTACAAGCTCTACATCGGTGGCGCCTTCCCGCGCACCGAGAGCGGCCGCACGTACCTCGTCTCCGCGGCCGACGGGGCGCCCGTCGCGAACGCCTGCCGCGGCTCCCGGAAGGACCTCCGAGACGCGGTCCGGGCCGCCCGCAAGGCATTCCCCGGCTGGGCCGACCGGACCGCGATGAACCGCGGCCAGGTCCTCTACCGCGTGGCCGAGCTCATGGAGGGTCGGCGCGACCAGTTCGTCGCCGAGGTCGCCCAGGCCGAGGGGCTCCGCGCGGACCGCGCCCGAGCCGTCGTGGACCGTGCCATCGACCGCTGGGTCTGGTACGCGGGCTGGGCCGACAAGATCGCCCAGGTCCTGGGCTCGTCCAACCCCGTCGCCGCCGACTACTTCAACTTCACGATCCCCGAGCCGACCGGCGTCGTGGGGATCGTGGCCCCCGAGACCTCGTCGCTCCTCGGGCTGGTCTCGCGCCTGGCGCCGCCCGTCGTGGCCGGCAACGCGGTCGTCGTCCTGGCCTCGGAGGCGCGGCCCCTGCCGGCGATCACGCTGACCGAGGTCCTCGCCACGTCCGACGTGCCGGGCGGTGTCGTCAACGTCATCACCGGCCTCAGGCAGGAGCTCGTGCCGGTCCTCGCCGGCCACGTCGACGTCGACACGATCGACGTCTGGGGCGTCGACGACGCGGCCCGACGCGAGACCGAGCTCCTCGCGACGGACAACGTCAAGCGGATCGTCCGCCGGCCCGCCGGCGTCAGCGATGCCCGCTTCGACTGGCTCGACGACCGGGCCGCCGAGCGGCCCGAGTGGATCGCCGCCTACCTGGAGATGAAGACCGTCTGGCACCCGATCGGGGTCTGACCGCCGATCGCTGCGCCCGGCCCGGACCTCCTCGCCCATTCGGGCTACCGTATCGGGCATCCAAGAAGGAGGGCCGATGCCGCCGATCATCCAGGCCGAGCGCCTGACGAAGCGCTACGGGATCCACCGGGGGATCACCGAGGTCGACCTCGAGGTCCGCGAGGGCGAGGTCTTCGGCTTCCTGGGCCCGAACGGGGCCGGCAAGACGACCACGATCCGGATCCTGCTCGACCTCATCCGTCCGACCTCGGGCACGGCCCGCGTCTTCGGCGTCCTCTCGTCGGGCGACCCGGTCGCGATCCATCGCCGGATCGGCTACCTGCCGGGCGAGTTCACGCTCTACGACCGGCTGACCGGGAGCGAGACGATCGAGTACTTCGCGAACCTCCGCGGCGGCCTCGACAGGGCCTACAGCAAGAGGCTCATCGAGCGGCTCGACCTGGACCCGTCGCGCCGCTTCAGCGAGTACTCGAAGGGCAATAAGCAGAAGGTCGGCCTCATCTGCGCCCTCCAGCACCGGCCCGACCTGCTCATCCTCGACGAGCCGACGGCCGGACTCGACCCACTCGTCCAGCAGACGTTCAACGAGATCCTGTTCGAGGCGAAGGAGGAGGGCCGGACGACGTTCCTGTCGTCCCACATCATCAGCGAGGTCGAGCGGACCTGCGATCGCGTGGCGATCATCCGGGCGGGCCGGATCGTCCGGCTCGACACCGTCGGGGCCCTCCGCGAGATGGCGGCCCACGAGGTCGAGCTGCGGTTCGGCGAGGCGGTCCCGATGGCGCTCTTCGCCGACGTGCCGGGGGTGACCAACCTCGTCCAGGAGGGCCGCATGGTCCGGATGCTCGTGACCGGCCCGATCGCCCCGGTCGTCCGACTGGCCGCGCAGCGCGACCTCGTCGACTTCGTCAGCCGCGAGCCGACGCTCGAGGAGGTCTTCCTGGCCGAGTACGAGACGAGCGGCCGGGCGGCCGCGTCCGCGTCGCCGGTCGAGCCGGCCGCGGGCCTCTGAGCGCGGATCGGATCCGTGTCCGCGACCGTCACGACCGCACCTTCGGGCGCCACCATCCACCGGCCCTCGACCCGGGCCCGTCTCATGGGCCTGGGCTCGGTCTTCGGCAAGGCCGTTCGCGACAGCCGAGGGACGGCGCTCGCCCTCGGGATCCTCTTTGCCGTCATCGTCGTCCTGACGACGAGCCAGATCGTCGCCGAGTTCGACACCGCGGCGAAGCGGGCGCTCATGGCCGCCCAGCTGTCGGCCCTGCCGGCCGTCTTCCAGGGCATGCTCGGCGAGCCGATCGGGATCGAGCGGCTCGGCGGCTTCATCTCCTGGCGGATCCTCAACATCCTGCCGGTCATGTACGGCATCTGGTCGATCGTGGCCCTCTCGGGGACGCTCGCCGGCGAGCTGGCGCGGGGGAGCCTCGACGTCGTGGCCTCGACGCCGGTGGCCCGCCGGCGCCTGGCCCTCGAGAAGGTCGGCGCGTACCTCGTCGCCGTGGCGGTGACGATCCTGATCCTCGGCGTCTGGACCTACGTCGCCGCGAACGCCTTCGCGAGCCTGCCCGGGGACGAGGTCTCGGCGGGCGCCGTCGTCGGCCACATGGTCCTCCTCTACCTGATGGTCCTGGCACCCGGGGCCGCGGCCTTCGCGGTGGCCCCCTTCCTCGGCCGCGGCGGCGCGGTCGGGGTCGGGGCGCTCGTCCTGTTCGGCGGCTTCGTCGTCTCCTCGTACGCCTCGACGGTGTCCGTCTTCCGATCGGTCGAGGGCGCCTCGTACTTCCACATGACCGCGGCCCATCGACCCCTCGCGGGCGCCTGGGACTGGCCGTCGGTCGGTCTGTTGGCGGCGATCGTCGGAGCGCTTCTCCTCGTCGGCATCGAGGTCTTCGCCCGGCGCGACCTCCTCGTCCCGAGCGGGAATCGGCTCCCGGTGCCGAGGGTCCGACTGTGGGTCCTGGGGCCGTTCAGCCGGGGTCTGGGGGAGCGGTTCCCGGCGGCCCTCTCGTGGGGCGCGCTGCTCGGACTCTTCGGCCTCGTCATCGGCTCGTCGTCGGACGAGTTCGTGGCCGCGATCGCGCAGATTCCCCAGATGGTCGAGATGGTCCAGCGGATATTCCCCGACGCGGACATCCTCTCGACCGGCGGGTTCCTGCAGCTCGCCTTCTTCCAGGAGGGGATCATCATCCTCGGCCTGGCGGCCGCGTTCTTTGTCGGTGGCTGGGCCTCGGACGAGGGCGAGCGCCGCCTCGAGGTGGTCCTGGGCACGCCGATCGGACGAGCGGCCTGGGCGCTCCGGAGCGCGGCCTCCGTGCAGGCGGCCATCGCCATCACGGTCGCGGTCCTCGCCGTCGCCCTTGCCGCCGGGACGATGATCCAGGGCGACGACCCGCTCCGGCCCGTCATCGGCGTCGCGGTCCTGGGCCTGTACGGGATGGCCCTGGCCGGGATCGGGCTCGCCGTGGGTGGCCTCGTCCGGCCGTCGCTGGCCGGGCCGGTCACGCTCATCCTCGGCCTCGGCTTCTATCTCTGGGACCTCGTCGGGACGATCCTCGAGTGGCCGTCGGAGATCCTCGACATCGCCCTCAACCGGCACCTCGGGCGGCCGATGATCGGCGAGTACGACGAGGCCGGGATGCTCCTCCTGGGAGCGATCGCCGTCGGCGGCGTGATCCTCTGTGCCGCCGGCATGCGCCGGCGCGACATCGGTCGCTGAGGGTCGCTCGCCTCGGTCGCCGCCGCGGCTAGACTGCCGCGGTGCCGGTCCTCGCCCTCGTCCTCGTCATCGTCGCGGCCGTCCTCCATGCCGCCTGGAACGTCCTCCTCAAGACCTCGGGCGACCCGCTCCGGACGGCCGTCCGGCTCCAGGCGATCGGCACCGCGGTCCTCGTGCCGTTGGCGGTCGTCGCCTGGTTCCTGAACGGCCGACCGCCCATCGAACCGGCGGGACTCGCGCTCGCTCTCGGTTCGGGCGTCCTGGAAGCCGCCTACTTCCTGTGCCTCTCGGCGGCCTATGCCCGGGGTGACCTGTCGCTCGTCTATCCGATCGCGCGGGGGACCGCGCCGCTGCTGGCGATCGGGATCGGGGTCCTCGTGCTCGGGGAGACGCTCGGTCTGCCGGCATCGATCGGGGTCGGCTGCCTCGTCGCCGGGATCCTGCTCGTCGCCCGGCCGTGGCGAGCGCTGCAGGCCGCCGGCCGGCAGCATCGAGGGGCGATCGGGTTCGCCCTCGCGACCGGCGCCTCCATCGCCGCCTATTCGGCGGTCGATCGAGTGGGCGTCCGGCTCGTGGCCCCGTGGCTGTACGGCGCCGCGCTCGCCATCTTCGCGACCGCGATCCTCGCGGCGGTGGTCGTCGTCGGCCGCCGGACGGGCGTTCTCTCGACGCCCGAGCCGAACGGTCGGCCGACCTCCGCCTGGCGGGACGGCACGGCTGGCGTCCTGTCCCTGACCGCCTACCTGCTGATCCTGTTCGCGTACTCGCTCGCGCCGCTGGCGGCGGTCGCGCCGCTCCGCGAATCGGGGATCGTCATCGCCGCGGCCTGGGGCGCCACTCGGCTCGGGGAATCGAGCGGCCGGCGCGAAGCGATGACCCGGATCGCGGCGGCGGCGCTCGTCGTGCTCGGGGCGGTGCTCCTCGGCGTCGCCGGCTGACGGCCGGGGTCGACGCCCGAGGCGCGGCGAGCTCCCCTCCTGACCGTTAGCGGACCAGCGCGCCCGCGGCTCGCAGCCGCTCCTCGAGCTCGACGACCTCGGCGCTGAGATCCCGCACCCGGTGGGACATCGTCTCGATCATGCGGAACGCCAGCGACGGGTCCTCGTTGATCCGCCTCAGGAAGTTGCGCTTGTCGAGGGTCAGGATCCTGGCCGTGCCCCTGGCCCGGATTGTCGCCGACCTTGGCCGGTGCTCGAAGATCGCCATCTCGCCGAGGATCTCGTTGCGACCGGCCGAGCGGAGGACGGTCTCGTGGCCGTCGTGCTCGGCGACGATCTCGACCTCGCCGTCCTGGACGACATACATGCAGTCGCCGACGTCGCCCTGGCGCGCCACCGTCTCGCCATCGGCATAGATGCGGCCGAGGACCGCCGTTCCGTCCACCGTCAGCCTCCCGTGCTCCGTTCGTGCAACGTCGACGCCGTGCGCCCGACGAGGGCGCCCGGCATGGCCAGCAGGCCTCGCCACAGCAGGGCCGGGTGGACCATCCTGGTGAAGATGTCGCCGTACGGCGCCGACCCCGAGAACATGTCCCACAGGATCGAGCTCAGACGCGGACGACGACCCCGGACCTGCTCCTCGATCGTGATCGCGAGGATGGCCCGCCGCAGGATTCGCAGGCGCTGGGCCAGCCTGGTCAGCCGGAAGGCGACCTCGCCGATCCGGTTGTCGCCTCGGATCGAACGGCAGACCGGCATGAAGTATCGCCCGAAGGCGGCCTCCGACACGCCCTCGAAGAGGGCCGTGCGCGCGGCGGCCTTGGCCGTCCGGTAGGCCGCCCCGATGCCGTCCTTGTAGAGGCGGGTCACGCCGCTGTCGCCAATGAACACGACCCGGTCCGCGTACGGCTTCTCGACGCCCCGGACGTTGATGTGGGGGATGCACTGGCACGACCGGGCCTCGGGCTCCCAGCCCGGCGGCATGACGGCCCGCACCTCCTTCGAGGTGGCGAAGGCGTCGCCGAGGGCGTTGTCGATCTCCTCCCCGAGCAGGCACATCGTGACGTAGTCGCCCTTGGGGATGAGGGCGGCGAACTCGAGGCGCGGGATGTTGAGGAGAAAGACGTGCATCGAGGTCCCCAGCGAGGTCCGGATCGCCTCGGCCCCGACGTGGTACTCGCGAATGAGCGTCTTCGTCAGGCTTGGTCGCCGGTAGCCGATGCCGAGCCCCTCGAGGGCCTTCAGGAGCGAGGTGTTGACGCCGGTCGCGACGACGGCGAGGTCGTAGCGCCGCGGCTCCTGGCCGTGAACTCGGATGCTCGGCCGTCCGTCGACGAGGCCGACCTCCTCGACCCGCGAGCCGATGAGGTTCGCCCCGACGCCCAGGGCCCTCGCGAGGAGGTGGCCGTCGAATGATTCCCAGCGCGGCTCGGTCACGTCGCGCGGGCCACCCCCCCGGTGAACCGCCCCGATTCGGGCCTCCGCGTGCGGCGTCGAGATCCTGACGCTGCCGACGTCGGTGTGGAGCATGTAGGAGTCGATGCCGCGCTGGATCACCTCGCCCGAGAGGAAGACGCCGTCGGCGGCGAGGTTCTGGACGAGAGTCTCCGAGACGATCCCGCCGCACATGTTGCAGCCGGTCGGGCCCGGCTGGGCGAACGTCCGCGGCTCGTAGATGTCGAGCTCGAGCCGGACGTCGACGCGGGCGGCCATGTCGAGCAGGAAGTAGGCGAAGAACGAGCCCGCGGGGCCGCCGCCGAGGACGGCGATCCGCGACCCGTCCACGAGGACAGCATCGTCCGCGGCCACGCTCGTCCCGTCGCTCGCCCCCGCGTTCGATTCGCCCCGTCGCGCGATCACACCGCCTCCCCGCCGTGTCCGCGAATCCGATCCGGATCGTCGGCGCGCCGTCAGCAATGGGCTAGGGGCATAGGTCACGAAGTGGCCGGCCACGCGGGAGGAGTCGTGGGAGGCGGGCCGACGGGCCTCGCGCTGCCTCCGACGCTCGGTCAGCCGGCCTCCGTCGCCGGCGGCGTGCGCCCGAAGATCCGACGCTGGCCGAACTTGCTGTTGACGAGGGCCACGCCGCCGATGATCAGCGCAGTCCCGACGAGGACGCCGGCATCCACGACCTCGTCGAGGACGAGCGCGCCGGCGACGATGCCGACGATCGGCAGGAGGTATGCGACGAGCGAGGTCCGGGTCGCGCCCCACGACTGGAGCAGCCTGAAGAACACGAGGTAGGCCACGCCCGAGCCGAGGAGCCCGAGCCAGACGATCGCGAACAGCGACCGCTCCGTCCACTCGACCTCGAACGGGCGCTCGGTCGCGAGGGCGATGACGCTCGTGATGACGAAGGCGAAGGCGACCTGGAAGAGGGCCGGGATCATCGGCCGCAGGCCGCGGACATTCCGCCGGGCGTAGACCGCGCCGATGGCATAGGAGACCGCGGAACCGATCAGCGCCAGCTGCCCGCCGAGGGAGCTCTCGACGCCGCTCGCGCTGAGGCTCCGGGCAACGAGGAGGATCACACCGGCGTAGCCCACGATGAGGCCGAACAGGCGGTTGACGGTGATCGGCTCGTCGTGGAGGAAGAGGGCCGCGATGACGATCACGAACAGCGGGACCGCCCCGTTGAGGATCGCCGCGAGCGCCGAATCGACCGACTGCTCGGCGCTCGTGATGAGCGCGAATGGCAGGGCGATGTTGACGACCGACATGACGAGGAGGTGGCCGTACATCTTCGGCTCGCGCGGCAGCCGCTCGCGGGCGACGGCGACGACGAGGGCGAGGAAGGCGAGCCCGATCCCCAGCCGGAAGGCGACGAGGGTAAACGTCGGCAACGTCTCGATGCCGATCTTGATGAAGAGGTAGGACGAGCCCCACATCAGCCCGAGGGCGATGAAGAGGGCCCAGTTGAGCCGGGCGGCGGGGGACGTCATCCGCGGATGATAGGTGATTGGCCTATCGAGGTGGGCCAAACGGCGGCGGCGCGGCGGCGCGGCTACCATCCCGGGATGCCGGCCATCCGGGCCCTGTTCCTGCTGGTGGGGGCGATCATCGGGATCGTCTACCCGTTCATCCCCGCCATCCTCGCCGGCCGGGGCTTCGATCCGGCCGGGGTCGGCCTCGTGACGGCCATCTCGGCCGTCGCCTTCACCCTCGCGGTCGCAGTCTGGGGTCACCTCGGTGACGTCGTCCTTGGCCGGGTGGCGGCCCTCCGCATCGGTGTTGCCGGCTCCGCTGTCGCGATCCTCGTCCTCCTCCTCGACGTGCCGCCGCCCATCGTCGGCCTCCTCGTCGTGATCTTCATCGGCTTCGAGTCGTCGTTCGCCCCGCTGTCCGACGCGCTCGCCGTCAACGCGCTCGCCGGCTCGCCCGCCGCCTATCCCCGGATCCGGCTCCTGGCCAGCCTCGGGTTCGCGATCGCCTCGATCGCAGCCGGTCGCCTGTACGACGAGGTCGGCTTCGCCCCGGCATCCGTCCTCTGGGCCGCCGCGGCCGTGGCGATCGGGGTGACCCTGCGCTGGGTGCCTGATATCGGTCGATTCGAGGAGGCGGGGGTGCCGGTCGTCGGCGGCCCCGCGGGCGCGGCGGCCCGATTGAGCTCGCCCCTGGGCCAGCCGGGTGTCGTGCGGCCCGGCTCGCCCCTGCGCCGGCTGGCGGGCGGCGGCTCGTTCGGGATCGTCGTGCGATCCCAGCCGCGCCTGCCGAGCGTGCTCCTGGGCATCGGGCTGGTCCAGGTCGGCGTGGTGTCAGGGTTCACGTTCCTGTCGCTGCGGCTCATCGACCTCGGCGGCGGCCCGACCGAGATCGCGCTCGCTGCCGGCGTGTCGGCGATCGCCGAGATCCCCACGATCTGGCTGATCCCCCGGGTCATCGGGCGCGTCGGTCTCCGGGCGCTGCTCGTCGGCGGGATCCTCCTGTACGGGCTCGTCATGCTGACCTGGGCCGGGCTTGCCGATCCGGCGCTCATCGTCGGCACGCGGGTCGTGTCCGGGGTGGCCTTCGCCGGGATCTCGGTCGGGGCCGTCATGACGATCGCGGCGCTCCTGCCCCCCGAGCTCCAGGCGACCGGCCAGGGCCTGAACCAGACCGTCAGCTTCGGGCTCGCGGCGATCGTCGCGAACGCCGTCGGCGGCGTCGTCTACGGTTGGGGCGGCGCCCTTCCGCTGTTCCTCGGCTGTGCCGCCCTGGCCGGGGTCGGCGCCGTCGTGACCTGGCGGGCGGTGCCGGCTCGGGCGTCGGCGGGTCCGCTACGATCGCGGCCATGACCGCCTCGCCGGCACCATCCGCCCCGGCGGCCCTCCTCGAGGCGCTCGGCGTCGCCTTCCCCGAGGCCGCCGCCGACCACTCCCGGCTGCGTGTGGTCCGCGCGCCCGGACGGGTGAACCTGATCGGCGAGCACACCGACTACAACGATGGCTTCGTCCTGCCGGCCGCGATCAGCCTTGCCATCGACATCGCCTTCGTGCCCGCCGACGACGGGCGGGTGGAGCTGGTCATGGCGGCGACCGGCGAGCGGGCCGGCCTGGACCTGGCGGCCCTCGGTCCGCGGCGTGGGACGTGGCTCGACTACGTCGCGGGGACGGCCTGGGCGTTGCAGGGGGCGGGCGTTGCGACCCGCGGCTTCCGCGGGGTCCTCGCATCGACGATACCGGCCGGTGCCGGTCTCTCGTCCTCGGCCGCGATCGAGCTGGCGACGGCCTGGGCACTGGCCGGCGGCGACCGGCCGTCCCTGGACCCGATACCGCGAGCGTCGGGTCTCTCCGAGCGCGCCGGCCAGCGCAAGCAGCCGGGTCCGAACCGCAATGCGGTAGCCGATCGTCGTGGCCTCGC
>Ga0209520_10000868_pt1 | contig 17149 bp, 16 predicted proteins | sample Rifsed16ft1_FD_184009 | JGI IMG/M metagenome (GOLD analysis project Ga0209520, IMG submission 184009) | Soil microbial communities from Rifle, Colorado, USA - sediment 16ft 1 (version 2) | ecosystem: Environmental > Terrestrial > Deep subsurface > Rock core/Sediment | place: Rifle, Colorado...
GCCGCGCGAGCTCATCGTCCGCCTGGCCGACGACATCGCCCGGATCAAGCCCGCCTCGGCCCACATCGGTGAGGGCGTCAACCACTGGTTCCACGCGACCCTCGCCAACCGGGCGATCTACTTGCCGTTCATGCTGACCGGCAACATCGGCAAGCCCGGCGCCGGCGTCTACACCTGGGCCGGAAACTACAAGAGCGCGCTGTTCCAGGGACACAGGGACAGCGGCCCCGGGTTCAAGGGCTGGATCGCCGAGGACCCGTTCGAGCCCAACCTCGACGCGGCCGCCTCCGGGTCGGACATCACGGCGCACCTCTACGGCTACGGCGAGGAGCCGGCCTACTGGAACCACGGCGACCGGCCCCTCATCGTCGACACGCCGCGGTACGGCCGGAAGGTCTTCACCGGGCAGAGCCACATGCCGACCCCGACCAAGGCGCTCTGGTTCACGAACGTCAACCTGCTCAACAACGCCAAGCACCACTACGAGATGATCCGCAACGTCAACCCGCGGATCGATCTCATCGCGACGACCGACATCGAGATGACCTCGTCGGTCGAGTACGCCGACATCGCCTTCCCGGCCACGTCGTGGATGGAGTCGCAGACCCACGAGATCACGGCGTCCTGCTCCAACCCGTTCCTCCAGGTCTGGGGCCGAGCCAAGGACGGCATCGACCCGCTGTACGAGGCGAAGGACGACGCCCGGATCCTGGCCGACCAGGCGAAGGCCCTCGGCGACGAGCTCGGTGACGCGCGCTTCGCCGACTACTGGAAGTTCATCCTCGAGGGCCAGGAGGACGTCTACATCCAGCGCCTCCTCGATGCCTCGATCACGACGAAGGGCTACCGGCTCGACGACATCCTGGCCGGCGCGTACGGCGAACCCGGCGCCGCGCTCATGCTCTTCCGCACCTATCCGCGTATCCCCTTCTACGAGCAGATCAGCGACAGCCTCCCGTTCTTCACCGACACCGGGCGCCTGAACAGCTACTGCGACATCCCCGAGGCGCTCGAATCCGGCGAGAACTTCGTGGTCCACCGTGAGGGGCCCGAGGCGACGCCCTACCTGCCGAACGTCATCGTCAGCTCGAATCCCCTCGTGCGGCCGGACGATTACGGCATCCCGGAGACGGCGATGGACGCCGACGAGCGAACCGTGCGGAACATCAAGAAGGCGTGGTCCGAGGTGCAGCGGACGACCAACCCGCTATGGGCCGCCGGCTACGACCTCTACTGCCTGACCCCGAAGACCCGCCATCGCGTCCACTCGAGCTGGAGCACGTCGGACTGGTCGCTGCTCTGGGACTCGAACTTCGCCGACCCGTACCGGGCCGACCCGCGTTCGCCGTGGGTCGGCGAGCACCAGCTCCACATCCATCCGGACACCGCCCGGGCGCTCGGGATCGAGGACGGCGACTACGTTTATGTCGACGCCAACCCGGCCGATCGGCCGTACGTCGGCTGGAAGCCCGACGATCCCTTCTACCGCGTCGCCCGGTTCATGCTCCGCGCGAAGTACAACCCGGCCTACCCGCCCGGGATCGTGATGACCAAGCACGGCCCGTTCCAGGCGACCGAGCGGTCGGTCAAGGCCCACGAAGCGCGGGCCGACGGGCGTGCCCTGTCGGAGGGCACGGGCTACCAGGCGAATCTGCGCTACGGCAGCCAGCAGTCGGTCACCCGCGACTGGTCGATGCCGATGCACCAGACCGACAGCCTGTTTCACAAGGCGAAGGACGCGACCGGTTTCATCTTCGGCTACGAGAACGACAACCACGCCCTGAATACGGTGCCGAAGGAGACGCTCGTCAAGGTCACCCGCGCCGAGCCCGGCGGGCTCGGTGGACAGGGCCGCTGGGAGCCGGGCACGACCGGCATGTCGCCGGGCAACGAGTCCGAGCTCATGCGCCGCTACATGGCCGGCACCCTCGGTCCGAGGTCCGGCCGATGACCCGCCGTGAGCTGCCGATGCTGGGCCCGGTCGGCGTCTCGAAGGAAGCCGAGCCGGACGATCCGCTCGAGCTCGTGGGGGTGCCTGTGCCGGTCGACGAGGCGACGTTCGACGAGATGGCCCGCTGTCTCGTCGAGGAGTACGTCCGCGACGGCTGGAGCGATGAGCGCCTCGTGCCGCTTTTCCGGTCGCCGTTCTACGCCGGCCTCCATGTCATCTTCCGTCGGCGGGGGGAGCCCTGGGTGCGCACGCTCATTGCAGATGTGCGCACCCAGTGGCATCGCCCGAACCCCGTCCCGGAGGGAGGCGCCTGATGCCCGAGGTTCAGAACTGGCAGCTCGGCCGGACGATGACCTATCCGTACGCGGAGCATCACCCGGATCACCAGTTCGCGTTCGTCTTCAACATCAACCGCTGCATCGCCTGCCAGACCTGCTCGATGGCCTGCAAGAGCACCTGGACCTTCTCCAAGGGCCAGGAGGCGATGTGGTGGAACAACGTCGAGACGAAGCCCTACGGCGGGTATCCGAACCACTGGGATGCCCGTCTGCTCGGGATGCTCGACGAGGCCCACATGGCGGCCGGGGTCGAGCCGGCCTGGGTGGAGAGCACTACCGATCGCGACGCGCCGTACGGGACGTACGGCGGGCTGACGATCTTCGAGGCGGCCGCCCGTGAGCAGCCCCAGCAGCAGCAGGCGCTGGGCTACCTGCCGGCCGATGATGAGTGGCGGGCCCCGAACATCTTCGAGGACGTCACCCCGGCCGGTCGGCCGGCGCCGGGCAGTCTGGGCCTCGAAGCCGGAGGGGCGGCGCTGCCCGAGCACACCGCCTGGTTCTTCTACCTCCAGCGGCTCTGCAACCACTGCACGTATCCGGCCTGTCTCGCCGCCTGTCCGCGTAAGGCGATCTACAAGCGGCCGGAGGACGGCGTCGTCCTCATCGACCAGGAGCGCTGCCGCGGCTACCGCAAGTGCGTCGAGGCGTGCCCGTACAAGAAATCGATGTACCGCCCGACAACGCGCGTCAGCGAGAAGTGCGTCGCCTGCTACCCGCGCCTCGAGGGCACCGATCCCGCGAGCGACGGGGTGCCGATGGAGACCCGCTGCATGGCCGCCTGCCCCGGCCGCATCCGCCTCCAGGGCCTCGTCCCGATCGCCGCCGACGGGAGCTGGGCCGACGACCCCCAGAACCCGGTGACCTTCCTCGTCCGCCACGAGCAGGTCGCGCTGCCGCTCTATCCCCAGTTCGGGACCGAACCGAACGGCTTCTACATCCCGCCACGCTGGGCGCCGCGGCCGTACCTGCGTCAGATGTTCGGCCCGGGCGTCGATGCGGCCATCGCGCGCTACCGGGCGCCGTCGCGCCAGCTGCTCGCCGTCCTCCAGCTGTTCCGGGCGAGCCAGAAGGTGATCTTCCGGTTCGAGATCGAGGAAGGCCCGAAGGTCTTCGAGACCGAGATCGACGGCAAGCCCTGGGCGATGTACGACGACACCGTCATCGGGTTTGACAAGAAGGGCCGCGAGGTCGCCCGCCTCAGCGTGGAGGAGCCGGTCCATGAGCGACCGGCCCCTCACCCGAACTCGATCTGATGGCGACCCAGATACGGCCGCCGCTTGCCCGGCTCGAGATGGCAGCGCTCGACCGGGGGCTCGCGCGGGCCGATGCCTATCGTGTCCTCGCGGTTGCCTTCCGCGACCCGGACGACCCGAGTGCCGAGGGCGAGCTCGACCTGGCGACCTTGCGCTCGGCTGCGGCAGTGCTCGGATCGCCGATCGCACCGGAGGCGCTCCGAACCCTTCGCCGCATCGCCCGCCGAGAGACGCGCGCGTCCGAGCACCGGGCGATCTTCGGCCACGTCGTCGCCCACGGCTGCCCGCCCTACGAGACCGAGTACGGACGACGGCACGTGTTCGGCCAGAGCCAGGAGCTCGGTGACATCCGTGGCTTCTACGAGGCGTTCGGCGTCCGGCCGCGACCCGGCGGCGAGCGGCCCGACCACGTTGCGTGCGAGCTCGAGTTCCTCGCCCTGCTGTGCCTCAAGGAGGCGATCGCGCTGACGGCGGCCGACGTCGATCGTCGCGCCATCTGCCGGGCCGCCGCCGCGCGATTCCTCTCGGACCACGCCGGCCGCTGGCTGCCCGCCCTTGCCGGGCGCATCGCTCGCCGGGCCCCCAGTACCGGCTACGCTGCCGCCGCCGCGGTCGCCGCGACGATCGTGACAGGCCACGCCCGGGAGCTGGGGGCGGCGACCGACCCGCTTGAGCCGGACGACGTTGTCCCGATCACCGACGAGCCGGATGGCTTCGCATTTGACTGTGGCGCCGTCGCCGGCGGCGACGACCTCAGCCCGCCGGGTGGCTCCTGATGGCGGCCACGGGCGCAGCGCCGCCGCTCACCCTGCGCATCGATCCGGCCCTCGCCGAAGCGGCCGTCGAGCGGGCACTGGCAAGCGGCGGCCCCATGGGGTCCGAGGCGCTCGCGGGGAACCGCCGTCGCGCCGAGCCGTTGTACGGCGTCGTCGATCCGGCCGAGCGCCGGGCCGCGTTCGGCCGCTTCGCCCTCGTCGAGTTCGAGACCCTGGGTCTGGCCGAGCCCATCCTCCGTGCCATCGCCGAACGACCGACCGTGGCGGGTCGCGTCCGGGTCGCCCTCGTCGGCGAAGCCCGTGGTCGTCACGATGAGGGGATCACCTGCGAGCCTCGCGGCCAGCACCTCGGGATCCGGATCGAGGCCTCCCGATTCGGCGATCCTGGCGCCACCCTCGCCTGGACACGCCATGCGCTGGGTCACGCCGAGGACACGCTCGATCCAGCGTTCGGGTTCGAGCCTGGCTGGGACGAAGCCGGCAGGAGCTGGGTCGTCGCTGCCGCCCAGGCACGGCTGCATCGGCTGTGGGACGTCAGCGTCGACGGCCGGCTGGCGGCCACCGGCCATCTCGCCGCCGAACCCGCGCGCCGGCGCCATCGAGCGGCGATCGCCGGCGATCTGCGCGGGGTCAGCGAGGCGGCGATCGACGCCGTGATCGCGCGGCTCTGGGAGGAACCTCGGCCAGCCTTCCACGACCTTCTCCACTGGGCGGCGCGACCGATCGCGCTCGTCCACATCGCGGCCCCGGGCGAGCCCGGGTTGCCGAACCCGGATCGGTGCCCGCTGTGCGGATTCGCCGGCGACGACGTCTTCCCGCCGGCTGCATCTGTGGCGGTCCTCGTCCAGGCGGACTACCCCGCGTGGCGAGCCGCGCACGGCCTGTGCGGCCGCTGCACCGACCGCTATCGTTTCGCGGGCCAGCTCGGAGGCACGTCGTGATCCAGCCTCCGACGCTCCCCCTCCGCCTCGTCGGCCTCGGCGCGATCGGACTCGCCGCCCTCCTGTCCCTTGCCGGCGTCCCGATCACGAGCGCCCAGGGACAGACGCTGTTCGCGGGCCACGTCGATGGGACGCTCCCGGTCGACGCGCCGTACGACCCGGCATGGGAAGACGTCCGCCCGGTCGCCGTCGTTCTGAGCGGTCAGCCCGTCGTACCGCCGATGCGCCTGGAGCCGGCGTTCCCGTCCGTCCGGGTTCGCGCGCTGGTGAACGGCGACCGGATCGCAGTCCTCCTCGAGTGGGACGACCCGACCCGCGATGAATCGGTGCTCGCGGTTGGATCCTTCGCCGACGCCGCCGCCGTTCAGCTCGCCCTCGGCGAAGGGACGTCGATCTGCATGGGCCAGCAGGCCGGCGGCCTCAACATCTGGCATTGGAAGGCCGACTGGGCAGCCGACCTCGCCCGGCGCCAGGACATCGAGGACGTCCATCCGGCGATGCCGGATGACGTCCACATTCCAGCCGATGATGCCGATGACGCGCTCGGCCCGGACGGGTTCCTCACCGGCGAGGCGGCGGGCAACCCGCGTTCGGCGGCGACCCGCCCGAGCTCGGTCGAGGACCTCAACGCGGTGGGCTTCGGGACCCTGACCCCGCAGTCAAGCGCCGGCCAGAATGTCCATGGCGCGTCGGAGTACCGCGACGGCGCATGGCGGGTGGTCATGTCCAGGGCCCTGTCGGACGGTGACCCGAACGATGCGAGGCTCCGTCCGGGCGACGCCGTCGCGGTCGTGGCCTTCGCCGTCTGGGACGGCAGCCGTGGTGATCGCGACGGGCAGAAGTCGGTCTCGTCCTGGCTCGCGCTGTCGCTGCCCAGACCGCCGATCGGCTTCCTCGACATGTGGCCCTACTTCTTCCTGCTCGTGCTGGCGCTAGGGTTGTCCGGATTCATCCTCTACATCGGCGCTCGCCAGCCGGCCGTCGGTCTCGGCTGGCCGCGCGGCGGCCCGGGGCGTCGGGCAGGGCCCTAGGTGGTCGCCGTCGCCCGTTCCGTGGCGCGTGTCGGGCCGGCGGTTGGTCCGGCCGGCCGGGATGCGATCGGCCTGCTCGCCCTGTGGCTGCTGGCGGCCGTCGGGCTCGACCTCGTCCTGACCCGGTTCGTCGTTCGGCTCGCCATCTTCGTCCCGAAGGGCGATCCGTTCGCGTCGGCCGGCGCCGTGCTCGGGCGCATCGGCGCGGCAGCGGACGCCCTCGTGCCCATCCTGGCCATCCTGCTGCTCGGCGCCCTGCTCGTCCGCGCCGGCCACACCGGCGGTCGCGTCGACCAGGCCATGCTCGTCGCGGTCGCGATGGTCGCCGCAGGCGGGCTCGCCCTCGTCGTCTACCCGCCGACCCCGGTCGTCGTCCTTGCCCTCGACCTGCTCGTCGGTTCAATCGCATTGGTCGCCGGTGTCCGCGTCGGCCTCGACCGCGGGCTGCCGTTGACGGCCCGCCTGGGATTGGTCTCACTGGCGATCGCGGTCGCCGCCGCCGCGATGGCCGGCATTGCCGGCGGGCCGGGCTTCCTCCCAGGTGCCGGTACCCGCTGGCCGATCGAGGGCATCGGCCCCGCGCTCGGGGTGTTCGGACAGGTCGCGTTCGTGGTCGGGGCCGGACTCGTAGGGCTCGCCGGCGCGCGGGCCGACCGCCCGGGACGAGCCCGGCGTTGGGGCGCAGCCGCGGCAGGCCTGGTGACCGGCGTGGTCGTCGCAGCGATCGGGACCCTGGCCCCGGCCGCCTGGGCGGCCCTCACCACGTGGAGCATCGGCCTGACCGGCGCCGTGCCGAGCGTCGCCGTCGCGATCGCCGCTGGGCTGGCGGTCGCCGGTCTGCCCGTGCTCCACGAGCGCAGACCGGCCGCATCAGTTGGGGCCGGGATCGTCCTCCTCGCAGGCTACGGCCTCGCCGCGAGTGGGCTCGTCCTCGCCAGCCTGCTGGGCCTGGTCGTCGCCGGGATCGGCGGTGCGGGCCGCGCCGTCGACCAACCGCGGCAGGCGACGGCCGCATCGGGGGAGGGATCGCCCGTGGAGTGAGTCGGCGTCGGCTGGGCCATTCCTGTCGTCGAAGCGTCGGAATGGAGGGATGCACCATGCGCTGGTTGAAGGTCCTGCTGGCGATCAACGGGATCGCCTTCCTCTTCTAAGCCGTCAGCAACACCGTCGCCCCGTCCTCGTTCTTCCTGCCGCCCGACGCTCCGGGCTATGCCGTCGACGTTCTCCGGGTGCTGAGCGTGGGCTACCTGGCGATGGGCTTGATCCAGCTCGGCTCGTGGTTGGTCGCCGATCGACTGGCGATCCAGGTCGTGGCCATCGGCTCGCTCGTCTTCGCGGCCGGATTCGGCGTCCTTGCGGCGACCCAGGGCACAGGCTCGTCCGACACGTTCCACCAGATCGGGATCGGGATCGGGATCGGCAACGGCGTCATCGCGGCCCTGTACGCGATCCTGCTCTACCGCATGCGCACGGCGCTCGCATGACGGCGCGGCGGTGGGCCCTCGACGCCCCGACACCGAGGCGTCATTGCTGCCACCTACGTACCGCCTCGCTCAACTGCGCGAGATTCTCGCGACGCTCGACGTCGATGGCTGACCGGGCGGGTAGAGCGTTGTCGCGTCCCGCGAGAGCTCCGCCCGCAGGTCGCTGTCGGGCCGCCTCCATCTCGGGCCGGAGCTCGACGTCGGGACACGCCGTTACGAGCGGCTGCAGCATGAGCCAGATGGCCCTTGCGAGCGGAAGGATGAGGATCGAGCCTCGCTTCTTCCATGAGTGCATCCGATGCAGCGCACGGCGAGACCACAGCGGCCATCCGTCTGCGTGTCGTTCGCGCCGGCCAGTTCGACATCCACGCAGCGCAGCGCGAATTGACGGACCTTGTCTGGCTTGGAACGGCCACTGGCGGGCCCGTGGACGAGCCCGGCATGCACCGGATCGCGGCCGACCTCGAGCTGGCGGTCCGCGATGGCAGCGGGCCGGGCCCGGTGCGAAAGGCGGCATTCATCGATCTCGGCCCGCTGGAGGTCACGGACGATGGGCTCACCGTGCCCGTGAGCTGGCACTCGGCGACGTTCGCCCCGCTCTTTCCCGTGTTCGTCGGCCAGCTCCGTGTGGGCCGTGGCGGGCTCGTCGTCGACGGCCGGTACACGCCGCCGTTCGGCCGGCTCGGACTGGTGATCGACGCCACCCTGCTCCGCTTCATCGCGCGCCGCACGGCACAGGCCTTCCTCGAGCGCGTCGCGGCGCATTTCGAGGCCCAGCTCCCGGCCGACGCGGCCAGGGACCCGTGACGTCGGGCTGAGGGACCTCCCCAAGGCGGGCCGGACGGCTCATCCGGAGGCTTGGGGGCCCAGCGACACTCGCATCGCTTCGAACTCGATGGCCTGGGAGCGCTCCCCGATGGATTTCGCAAATGTCAGCGCGACGTGGCTTCACCTCGTGGCCACGGTGGCGATGCTCGGCTACTACGCGATCCTCGGGCTCATTGTCCTGCCGGTCATCCGGCGAACCGTGGCGCCCCGGGAGCTCGGCGAATCGATCGCCGCCGTGGAGCGGCGGGCGACGCCGGTGATCGTCGGCTCCCTCATCGTCTTCCTCGCGACGGGCGTCTACCTGATGGTGACGAGCTCCCGCTACGGTGGCGTCGGGGACCTCGGCTCCCCCTGGGCGACGATCTTCCTCATCAAGCACCTCGTCGTCGGGGCGATGGTCGCTCTCGGCGTCTACATCGATGCCCTCGTCGTGCGCGGATTCGCGGATCCGGGATCGCCCGGCCAGCCGGCGGCCGTTCGACGGCTCGAGCTTGCCGCCGTCCTGGTGACGATCCTCGGCGCCGTGGTCCTCCTGTTGACTGCCGCCGGCCAGCTGAACTGACGGCGGCCGGGAGCGTCGATACCGTCAGCGGGCCGCGCCTCCTAGATCTGCGAGAGGACTGCGATCCGCATCCGGCGTCCTGCGGCAGGCCCGATACAACGCCCTGCGCGGCACGACGAGGACGGGCCGCGGGCCGATCTAGCTGGGCCCCGACGCCCGCGACAAGGGCACCCTGTCCGGGGACGGGTCCTGGGCGACGACCGGCGCCGCGTCCGCGACCGCGTCCGGGGCTGCGGCTTGGACCGGGCCGGCGAGTGGCGCCAGGGCCGCGATCGCGAACTCGATCTGGCGCATGCAGATCGTCCGCCACCGCCCGCTCTCGATGAATGCGGCGTGGGCCTCGGGGGTCCGGATCTCGTGACCCAGCAGCTCGCGGCAGTCGAGGGCGCCGAACTCGGCCTCGAAGTCGTCCATCAGCCGGGCGGTGGCCTCGCGGGCGAGCCGCTTCGCGGTGGCGTGATCCGGCTCCCGTGACCCGTACAGCAGGCCGAGGGCGAGGGCCGAGCCGCTCACCGCGCCGCACGGTCCACCGCCGTAGGCCAGGCCGCCATTGAGGGCCATGGCGGCCGACGAATCGGCGGCATCGGCGAGGCCGAACGCCTCCTTCAGGACGACGAAGGTCGTCTCCGCGCAGCCGTAGCCATGGGCCTCGTCCAGGAACAACTCGCGGGCGCGAGCGATCCCGGGAGCCGCACCTGCCCACCCGTCCGGCCCGGTATCCATCGCTGGATCGTGGCGTCGACGCCCTCGCGGCGACAGGGTGTGACGGCCCAGAATCGCGGGCCGTTCGATCTGCGTGCCTGGACGCGGATCGGTCCCTTCGTGCCCTTGGTGCCCCTGGCTCTGCTGCCCGGTCGGCGGCGTCGCCGATCGCCCTGACGTTGCGCAGCGCCTCCTCGCGGTCGACGTCCTCGGCGCCGAGGTCCTCCTCGAGGAGCTCGGCATAGCCGCGAATCGCGAACAGCATGTTGTTGAAGTCGTGGGCGATGCCGCCCGCCAGCCGACCGATCGATTCGAGCTTGAGAGCCTGGAGGAGCTGGTGCTCCATCGACTTGCGGGCGGTGATGTCGACGACGGTGGCGAAGACCTGGCGCCCTGCGGCGGTGTCGACCGGCGAGAGGCTGATCTCGACCGGGAACTCCACGCCGTCCTTGCGTCGCCCGGCGAGGTCGAGGCCGATGCCCATCGGACGGGCCAAGGGGCGGGCCATGAACGCGTCGCGGTGGGCGACGTGAATGGAGGCGGCCCGCTCGGGCAGGAGGATCTCGACGGGCTGGCCGACGAGCTCGCCGGGCGAGTAGCCGAAGGTCGCCTCGAGCTGGGGGTTGGCGTAGGTGATCCGGGCGGCTGCATCGACGGCGACGACGGCATTCGGCGACGCCTCGAGCACCGGGTAGTAGACCTCGTGGGTCGACGGCTCCGTCGACCGCGGGGACGCGGTCCACCGCGGGTCCATCTTCAGGTACTCCCTGGGCAACCTGCCCGAGGGTACCAGCCGGCCTCGCGGCCGGACATGCCCTCAGGCTCAAGCTGCGTTCGTGCCCCGCCCTCGGCCGGCGCGTGGCAGTCCCGGCACAGCCCGACGACCGTCAGGTGGTCGATCCGGGCCTGGAAGCCGTAGCGCTCGGCGAGATCCTCGAGGAATGGCGCCGCGTCCGGCGCCGCCAGCTCGTCCTCCGAGCCGCAGCGCGAGCAGATGAGATGGCCGTGGTCGAGGATCGGGAGCACGTGGAACTTCTCGCGTCCATCGATCCCGTGGCTGTGGCTGATGACCCCCAGCGCCTCGAGGACGTCGAGCGTCCGGTAGACGGTCGAGGGTGTCGTCGCCGGATCGAGCTCGCGGCAGCGCTCTAACAGCCGGCTGCCGGTCACGTGTCCCGAGGAAGCGGCGAGGACCTCCAGGAGCCGCGCCCGCTGGGGCGTCCAGCGAAGGCCCCTCGCCCGAAGCCGCTCGGGGATCCGCTCGAGGGCGGCCACCGAGCGCGAGGGCTCGGGTGAGGCCTCGGGCGAGGGCGCTGCCGCGGGGGCGCTGGAGGCGGCGGCGCCATCGGGCGCGCTCATTCGGCTCATCGGAGTCCCAGGCTCTCGAGCCAGCCGTCGATCGCCGGCAGGGCGCCGTCGAGCTGGAAGAGGAACAGCAGCCCGATGGCGAGGCTGAACGTCCCGGCCACCACGCCGATGGCGATGTACAGCCGCTCGCGGGCGCGACTGGCGATGAACCCGGTGGCGGTGATGACGACGATCAGCGAGTTGGCGACGAGGAGCCCGGCGATGAAGGCGAGCATCATCGGCAGGCCGAGGCCCTGGCTCGAGGCGCCGCCGATCGCGGCGATGAGGAGAACCTGGGTGCCCGTCTCGGCCCCGACCCCATGGATCATCCCGACCGCCAGGGCCGTCCGTGGCCCGTACGAGCTCATCTCGATCGGGTCGGCGTGCTCGTGGCCGTGGAGGCGGGCCTGGAAGCGACGCCAGGCATACCGGATGGCATCGAAGACGAGCATCCATCGGCTGCGCAGGCGGAAAGCCCGGCCGTGCCGGGCGTACTGGTAGAGCGAGACGAAGACCCAGGCTCCCAGGAGCACCAGGGTCAGCCCCACGACGCGACCCATGATCGGGTCGACCCAGTCGGGCAGGACGGCGCCGAAGAGGAGGGCGACCGTCCCGAGGGCGGCCACGACGATGGCATGGCCGACCGCATAGAGCGTGCCCAGGGCCAGGGCCCGGCGCTCCTCCCGGCCCAGGCGGAGCCGGACCGCCCCGACCGCCACGTGCTCGCCTGGCTCGCCGGCCTCGGCGGTCCGATCCGCCACCGAAGCGCCGACGTGGGCGTGGGGATGGCCCGGGGCCGCATGCACCATGACCTCGTCCAGACCGCCGTGGCCGTGGGCATGGGCGGTGGCCGCATCGCCGTGGGAGCTCGCATGGACCACCTCGGCCGCGTCGGCCGTCGCCGTCGTCGAGGTGACGTCGCTGATCGCCGCGATGTGGTCCCAGTCGAAACCGTGGCGGAAGCCGAGGAGGAGCGCCGTCCAGAGGAGGGTGACGCCCCCCGCGGTCGCGAGGTCGAGCAGGACGCCGGAGAGCACGAGCGGGAGTCCACCTTGTTGCAACGGGTTGCAATAGCATGACGACGCGCGCCCGGATCGGTCAACCGGGTCAAGCGGAGCTGACCGGCATGGGCGGGGAAGGTCACGCGGCCGTGGATTCGTCGGGAGGACGGATCCGGATCACGTGACCCGCGGCCCCCCGCCGAGAGCGTGGGCTCGGGCCTGGCTCAGGGCATGAGACGGCCGTACGTCGCCATGACCTCCCGGAGTCGGTCGTGCGGCAGGCGGTGGGCCGTGATCCCGTCGCGGCCGGTCATCGTCTCGGCCGCGACGAGGGCGTTCGCAATCGCCTCTTCGGTCGCCTCCACCGTCGCCTCGAAGAGCGGGTCGAGGGCCGGATCGACGAGCGCCCAGAGGTGGACGACGCCGGGACCCACCGGCTCGGCCTCGCCCGGCGGATGGTTCCGGTTGCCGGTCGCGAAGGCCATGAAGAGGTCGCCCGACGACGTTGCCCCGAGGCCACCGACCCTCGCCAGCCCCAGTCCGGCGCGCTGGGCCAGCCGGGCGCACTGGTGCGGCAGGAGCGGTGCGTCCGTGGCCACGACGATGATCGTCGAGCCCGACCCGGGCGGTGTCTCGCGTCGCCGCCTCGGCGGATCATCGGTGAGCCCTTGCCGCGGTGACTCCCAGGGCGAGGGGACCTCGCCGATCGGGATCGCCTGGCCGACGGGAACACCGTCGATCCGGAGCAGCCCGCGCCGTCCGTAGTTGGCCTGGACGAGGACGCCGACCGTCCAGCCGCCGGCATCCTGGGCGATGACCCGTGAGGCCGTCCCGATGCCGCCCTTGAACTCATGGCAGATCATGCCCGTGCCGCCCCCGACCCCGCCTTCGGCGACCGGCCCGCCGGCGGCTGCGGCGAATGCGGCCTCGACGTGCTCGAGCCGGACGTGGAAGCCGTTGATGTCGCTCAGCTGCCCGTCGTACGTCTCGCCGACGACCGGCAGGCTCCAGGCAGGATGATCGGCGTGGCCCTCCCGCGCCCCGATCTCGATGAGGGCGTCGCGGACCACCCCGAGCGAGCTCGTGTTGGTGATGGCCAGGGGGCCATGGAAGAGGCCCGTTTCCCGGATCCACTCGAGGCCGCTCATGTCGCCGTTGCCGTTGAGGACGTGAGCGCCGGCGAAGACCGGCTCGGACCAGGGGTCGCCGTCGTGGGGCACGATCACCGTCACGCCGGTCCGGACCGGGCCCTGGCCGCGGACGAGCGGACCCTCGCCTCTGACGATCGTGGCGTGACCGACGCGGACACCGGCGACGTCGGTGATCGCGTTGAAGCGCCCGGGCCGGCCCTCACCGATGACGATCCCCAGATCTCGTGCCCGTACCCGGTCCGCGTCGCTCATTCCGGCTCCAATCCATGGCCCCCACGGACTCCGGCGAGGCTAGCAGAGGCCCGCCTGGGCCGACGGGCCCGTGCGCGACGCGGGACGCATTGACGCATTGACGCGGGACGCGGGACGCGGGACGCCGGCTAGTCGGACTGGGTCGACGACACGATATCGACGCCGGGAATGGCCTCGACGGCCTCGAGGGCGGAGGCGATCACCGCGGTGCTCCGGCCGCGGATCGCGAGGTCCGCCCGGTAGGCGCCCTTCCCGGCCCGCTGCGTCTGGACGGTCAGGATCTCGATCTTGCTGGCCGCGAGCGCGGCCGAGACCAGGCCCAGCTCGTCGACGCGGGACATCGTCAGGCGAAGCTCGACCTCCAGCCGATTCGCCCCGTGGAGCCGCTCAGCGAGGGCGTTGATCGGCCACAGGCTGACGAGGATGATGACGGCCGCGACGATGGCCAGGATGTACTCGCCGGCCCCCGCCGCCATCCCGACTGCGGCCGTTGCCCAGAGGCTCGCGGCGGTGGTCAGGCCCCGAATGATGACGCCGTCCTTGAGGATCGCGCCGGCGCCCAGGAAGCCGATGCCGGACACGATCTGGGCGGCGATGCGCGTGGGATCGACGAGCCCCTGGCTGCCGCTGCCCTCGAGCCCGAAGCCGAAGATCGAGAGGACCGTGAAGAGGCCCGCCCCGAGCGCAACGAGCATGTGGGTCCGGATGCCCGCCGGGTGGTTGTGGATCTCGCGCTCTGCGCCGATGGCGCCTCCCAGCGCGGCCGCGACGACGAGCCGGAGGGCGAGGTCCAGCTGGAGCGTGACGTCGATCATCGGGCGGGCAGGCGCGGCATGGCGGAGAGCATAGCCACTCCGGGCCGGCAGGCCGACGTCCTGTCCCTATCCCGCTGACGGGTCCGGCCGCGGGTCGCCGTACTATCGCGGCCATGCGTCCGACACCGCCCTGGGTACCGAGGCTCGGCCGTGACGCCTGATCCAGCGGACGTCCTCCGGCTCGAGGGGGTCACGGTCCGGCGCTCGGGCCGGACGATTCTCGGGCCGTTGGACTGGACGGTCGGGGCCGGCGAGCGCTGGGTCGTCTTCGGGCCGAACGGATCCGGCAAGACGACGCTCCTCCAGGTCGCCTCGACGTACCTCTGGCCGTCGACCGGCACGGTCCACGCCCTCGGGGCGCGGATCGGCGACGTCGACGCCCGCCAGCTCCGGGAATCTATCGGCTACGCCGGGAGCGGCCTGGAGCGGGCGATCTCCGACGACATCGATGCCCTCGACGTCGTCTTGACCGCCCGCCACGCCGCACTCGCGCCATGGTGGCATCGCTACACCGCGGCCGATCGCAGACGGGCCAGCCACCTCCTGGGGCGGATGGGGGTCGGCGACTTCGCGGCCAGGGCCTTCGGGACGCTCTCGACCGGCGAGCGGCGGCGCGTCCAGATCGCGCGGTCCCTCATGCCGAACCCCCGGCTGCTCCTCCTCGACGAGCCGGGAGCCGGCCTGGACCTCGGGGCGCGGGAATCCCTGGTCGAGGATCTCGCGGCCCTGGCCCGGGATCCCGCCCTCGCCGCCATCGTCCTCGTCAGCCACCACGTCGAGGAGATCCCGGCCGGCTTCGGCCACGCCCTCGTCCTGGGCTCGGGCCGGGCGGTTGCCGGCGGGCCGATCGAATCCGCCCTGGCCTCCGGGCCGCTCTCGACGGCCTTTGGACGGCCACTCGCCGTGGAGCACGTCGACGGCCGATTCAGCGCCCGCGGGGTTCGGACGCCGTGAGCGCGGGGCTGAAGCCGACGAGCGCGCACCCCGTCACCATCGCGTCATCGCGAGCCCGTACGGTCGAGCCATGACCCAGCCCGTCAGCCCGCCGATGCGCACGTCGCGGTGGGCTGCCGCGTTTGCCGGCCTGGTCGCCGTCGCGACCGCGCTCGCGACCGGCGAGCTCCTCGCCGGCCTGGTCCCCGGCGTCCCGTCGCCGATCCTGGCCGTCGGGCGCGTGGTGATCGATCTCCAGCCGCCCGGCGCGAAGGAGCTCGTCGTCTCGATCTTCGGGACGGCCGACAAGCTGGCCCTCGAGGTCCTCGTCCTGGCCGTCGCCCTGGTCATCGGAGCGGGCCTGGGGATCCTCGCGCGGGGCCGGCCGGGGATCGCTGCGGCGGTCGTCGGCGGGTTCGTCGTCATCGGCGTCGGCGCGGGCCTCCAGGCGCCCGACACCCAGCCGGCCCTGGCCGTCCTGGGCGGCGTGGCGGAGTTCGCCGCCGGCACCACGGCCCTCGATCGCCTGATGCGCGTGGTGGCGACATCGCCCGGACCGGCGTCTCCGGGCGGCACGGCGATCGCGCCGGACTGGTCGCGGCGAATGCTCCTGGTCCGGGGCGGCGGCCTCGCCGTCGCCTCGCTCGCGGCCGGCGCCATCGGGCGCGTCCTCCTCGACCGGCAGCGCGTCCCCGTCACCGGCGGGCTGCCCGTCCCGGGCGTCGACGCGGAACTCCCCGCCGGGGCCGACCTGGGCCTCGAGGGCCTGACCCCGATCGTCGTTCCGAACGAGGACTTCTACCGGATCGACACGGCCCTGCTCGTCCCCAATGTCGACCGCGACACGTGGCGGCTCCGGATCCACGGCCTCGTCGAGCGCGAGGTGAGCCTGGCCTACGCCGACCTCCTGGCGCTGCCCGTCATCGAGCAGTACGTCACGATCGCCTGCGTCTCCAACCGGGTCGGCGGCGACCTCATCGGCAACGCCCGCTGGACGGGCGTTCGCCTTCGCGACGTCCTCGACCTCGCCGGCGTCCGGGAGGGCGCCAGCCAGCTCGTCGGCCGGTCGGTCGATGGCTGGACCGCCGGGATGCCGGTCAGCTGGATCATGGAACCCGAGCGCGAGCCGATGATCGCCGTCGGGATGAACGGCGCTCCCCTCCCCCGCCAGCACGGGTTCCCGGCGCGGCTCATCGTCCCGGGGCTGTACGGCTACGTCTCGGCCACGAAATGGCTGAGCGAGCTGGAGCTGACGACGATGGAGGCCTTCGACGGCTACTGGGTGCCCCTCGGCTGGGCCAAGGAGGCTCCGATCCTGACTCAGTCGCGGATCGACCGGCCGCGCCGCGGGAGCTCGATCCCCGCCGGGCCGTTCACGTTCGCCGGGATGGCCTGGGCCATGGACCGCGGGATCTCGAAGGTCGAGGTCCAGGTCGACGACGGCGAGTGGCGCGAGGCGACGCTCTCGACCGCGATCTCGGACACGACGTGGGTCCAGTGGCAGCTCGACTGGGAGGCGACGCCCGGCGATCACCGGGTCACGGTCCGGGCCACCGATGGGACCGGCGAGATCCAGACGGAGACGGCGACGCGACCCGACCCTGACGGCGCCCGCGGCTGGCACAGCGTCCCCTTCCAGACGGGCTGAGCCGGCCCGACGCCGGAATCCGCTAGATTCGGACCGTGCCACGTCGCGCGTTCGTCTTCGATCCCCCCGACCGGTTCGTCGCCGGCACGATCGGGGAGCCGGGCAGCCGGACCTTCTTCCTCCAGGCCCGCGAGGG
>Ga0209520_10000870_pt1 | contig 17141 bp, 10 predicted proteins | sample Rifsed16ft1_FD_184009 | JGI IMG/M metagenome (GOLD analysis project Ga0209520, IMG submission 184009) | Soil microbial communities from Rifle, Colorado, USA - sediment 16ft 1 (version 2) | ecosystem: Environmental > Terrestrial > Deep subsurface > Rock core/Sediment | place: Rifle, Colorado...
CAATTTGTAAATGCATAAAAATCCAAAATTCGGGCTAGTTTGAGTAATTTTTCACGGGAATATTATCTAATGTTTAGCAATAAGTAGTTCCTGACAAAATTTAATATCGTTCTACTATCGCCGCAATTCTAACTTAATTTGCCTCCATATTTCGCTATTTTTGCGTAAGTTAGCAATGGCTTATGCCAGAAATATTAACCTATATATCTATTATCATGAAAAATTCAGGCCTTTTTTGTCTGCTGTTTGCTTGCACCATCCTGCAAAGCTGCAAAAATAACCAAAGCGAAAAAGCAGTGGAAGCTGCGCAAGTCCATGCCGAAAAACCAATAAGCGTTCAATATTATAAAGCCTTATACCAAGAAGATACCATTGATTTAAAAATCAATACTTTAAAAGACGGAAAGGTGTCAGGCAATATGGAGATGAAAATTTTTAATATGCCTAAAAAAGTTGGGGAAATCTCCGGAGAATTCCGTGGTGATACTCTGTTTGCCAGCTATACCTTTATTCAGGGCGGATACGAAAAAAAGACGTACAAAAATCCAATGGCGTTTTTGAAGAGGGGCGACCAACTCATTTTGGGAAATGGGAAAATTCAGACCACTTTGGGGGCCTCTTATTTTGTTGAAGGAACAGCTATTGATTTCGACCGCGTGAAGTATAAATTTGCAGAGGTCGACGGAGAATAAGAAATGATCAAAAAGGGGATTCCCCCTTTTTTTAGTATTACATCAGTAGCTATTTTATTTTTTTAGAACATTTTCAAAATAAGATATTTTCAGTAATAGGCCACAAAATCGATGGATATTTTAGCCTTTAAATGGATGACAAATTTAGAAACTTGAAACAAAATATTCATTTTTTTTTTTGCCTTTGTTTTTTAGCCGTTAATGATTTTTATTCCTAGTTATTTTTCCCAAAATGAAAAATAATTTTAAAAATGAGGATTTAAAAGCGAGTATTTATAGGACTTATCCATCATTGGTTAGGGACTTGCATTTTAATTTGTATGCAAAAGAAAACATAAGGGAAGCTTTGGTTATATCTAATCGAAAACTTGACGTAGAAGAGGGCATAGATCAGCTGATTCAATTCAATAACGTATTTTATGGCGTCAGTTTCTTTACGGACACTAGAAGGGCGTATACGGGGAATGGCAAAAAGATTTCCCGACATAGTCCTTTTGAGGATGTAAAATATATAGAATTCCCCGTAAATTTTGAAGGAACTGTGAAATGTGGTTCTTTTTTTCTGTATGGGAAAACAGAACTCAACCAAATTACCACAATACTTTAACAAAAATGAAATAGCTGAGTCCATAACAATCTCGATTGTTTTCATCGCATTTTGTTTGCAAAAGAACTGCTTTTCGTTTTACTGCGAATGCCAATTATCTCAGTATTTTTTGTAACTCTATTTTTGAGTTTTGAGAAGTTTGCGTTATTACTTGATTTTCATTTAAAATTCAGTCATTTTATTTATCGATACAGCAATTAAATACTCATTAGGAATCCAATTAGGTTGTCTTTTTTATTTAGGTCCAATTTTTTTCTTAATCGGTATCGTGCTAATTCGACACCGCCGCCAGAAATATTCATAATTTCGGCAATTTCTTTCGTTGACATATTCATCAATAAATAAGTTGCTAAATCCAATTGTCTGGGAGATATTGTCGGGTACTTTTCCTTTAATCTTTTTAGAAAATCAAAATGGACATTTTTAATATGTTTTTCCAGGTCTTTCCAACTTTTATCGGAATTAACTTCCTTCACGATACTCTTATTCAATTTGGTGAACTGGAATTTTGTCGAATCATCAAAGGAATCAACATTGATATCTTTCAGTTTGTAGACGATTCCGTTTAGAATTTTGTTTTTCTTCACTACTTGTAAGGAGTTATTGACTAGCTCCTTATCTTTCGCTAAAATTTTTATTTTAAGTTGATCATTTTTTAATTTTTCAATTTCTTTTTCCAGCTCATATTGCTCTTGCTTAATTTTTGATTCTTTTTCAAGATATAATCTTCTTTGTTCCACAGTTTCGTAGTGCTTATTTTTTCGTATTTTCATTCGGATGCGAATGCGGGTATAATACGCTGCTAAAATTATGAGCAAAACATAAAATAAGTAGGCTAGAAAATGTCGGTACCAAGGAGGAGAAATGATGAAATTCAATACCGTTTCTTCCGATTGCTTACCATAGTTAGTCCTAGTTTTTAACATCATGGTATAGCTGCCTTCCTTTAAATTGGTGTATTCCTTTATTGAATTTGAGGTCCAATTGCTCCATTGGTTATCGAAACCTTCCAGTTGATAAGAAAATTCCAAGTTGTCCAAATTTTCATAGGAAGGCGAGGAAAATGTAAATTTCACATGGTTTGAGGTAAAAGGGATTATGTAATTCTCGATTGTTTTTTGGCCATTTGCCAATACGAGAGTATCTCCGGGATATGAAAATCCCCTGATATAAGCTTTAGGTTTTAATACTGTTTTGTCTAATAAATTGGAGTCATAGTGCGCTAAACCATCCGTTAATCCAATAAAAATATTATTTCTGTCGACGGCATCTATAGAGACATTGTCATAGACTAAATCTCCTGTAAGGTTTGAAAAGGGATCGACAATGTTTTTGTAGCTGTCATTTTTATTTTTCATTAAAACCCCCAAAGATTCATCGAAAATATACCAAATATTGCCTAGAGCGTCTTCATTTATGAAATCGATTTTTGGGACATTGTGGAATAATTTGCTGAAAAATTGGTCCTCATAAAATAGATTTTGTTCGTACGAATATTTGAAAAAACGATTGTCTGATTGAAAGTATAGTTTGCCCTTTATTTTTTGGATACTTTCAATTTTATTGATGCCGGTGGGTAGATTTGTATGTTTCAATGTTTTTTGAAAGCTTGTTAAGTCATTGGAAAAAAATAGCTGACTCATACCATCATCTTTTTTTATCCAAACGCTTTTTTCATCAATTTCAAAATCCTCGACTGACTCATTAAGGCCATCAATTTTATTTTTGAAAGACCATCCACTAGCTTTCTTTTCGAATAATGAAAAACCGGTATAATTTGATCCAATCATATAGTTGGGATTGTTAGGAAATTGTTTAAAACCCCAATAGCCGATTCGATCTAGGGTCTGAACGGATTTCGCCCCGGAAATTAATAGCGCGCCCCTGTTGTGCCCGCATATCAGCTGATCGTCAATAACTTGTATGTTCCAGGCTTGACCTGTGGTTCCTTCGACTAAATTGAAAGCTCCTTCTTTTGAATTGTTTTTCCAAGGGTGGTAATATAGCCCCTGATTTGTGGCGACATATAAATTTTCTTTGTAAACAACTGATGCATAAACAGTGCTTATATTATAACTAAATCCAAAATAGGTAAAAGGTGAATTCTCATTTACGAAGGCGATTCCATTATCAAGCCCGAGCCAAAGATTATCTTTTTTGTCAATAAAAGAAGCTAGCACCGTATTGTTTTGTAAGCCTTTTGTGCGGTTAATATGTTGGATTATTTTTCCTTTGTAGTCACAAATTATAATTCCGTTTAGTATCGAATTTAGAACGATATACTTATTATTTATCGAGACGCCCCCCAGAGAACTATTTTTTTTGCAAAAAGCATTCGCTTCGGTTTCCCATGGAGTTAAAACCTCATTTTCATATAAGAAAAGCCCCTTGTCCAAAGTCGAAATCAGGATTTTATCTTTATTTAATGAAAAAATGCCCCAAACTTCAGTGTTATTCAGGTAGGCGGTCCCTTTTAGCGGATAAAGCATGCCGTCTTGGTATAACAGCAATCCCTTGGAATAGTCCTGAATATACAATTTATTGTTTGCCAAAAACGAAAACTGAAATCTCTTGGGAGCTTTTACTACCTTAACTGAATTGTTTTTGTAAATGTAAATGGCGGCAAAGGCTTGAAAAACAACCTCGTCCTTATAAATATGTATTTTCCAAATATTATCGATTCCTTCGGGCTCTTTTTTCTTAATTATTTTCGAAATGGAGTGGTAAACGAAGTTTCCCTTTTTGTCTGCCTCAAAGTATCCAAATTCATCATGTCCGCCGACGAAAATCTTGCCTGAGGCATCAATTTTTAGACTGCGAATACGAACTGAGGGGGAATTCGGGATTGTGTATTTTCTCCAAATTGAACCATCAAATTGAAAAATACCATTATTATTGGCAAAATAAACATTGCCATTTTTATCTTGATCAATTCCCCAATTTTGAGCAGCTCCTTTGTAGTCTGTTCTTTTGTAATTTTTCACATTGGGCAATCCTATGCTTTTTATTTGGCTATAAGTGGAGTGGGTGATAGAGAATATAAATAGAAAATACAGTAAATGTTCTATGAAATGTAAATTTAATTTGGTGGTTTTCAAATTATTTGAATTTTAATATTAAATGGTAATCCACGTTTTTTCAACTAAAATTAATGAAAAATATAGATCGATATAAATGTAGTGTTCTTTTTTTAGTTAACATAATTTTATAATATGTAAATTTTTTGATATATAGTTTATAAATCAACAGTATATATTCAATTTGTAGTGTTTATGATAAGCAAAAGAAAATAGGATGATGTGTTTTTGTAATGAAATTATTTGATTATCAAATTGGAATATGGAAAAAATAACTATAACATTGTATCAAATTACTATTTAATTAACCAAAATTTTTAGAAATATGAAATTTACAAAACTGTTTGTTTTTTGTTTTTTATCTATTCTATTCTCAGTTTACGCACATGCACAAGATGTCAATGTAAGCGGAAAAGTTTATGATGAAAACGGATTACCCATTCCGGGAGTATCCATTTTAGTTAAGGGAACCACTAAGGCTACCGCTTCGGATTTTAATGGGAATTACGCCATAAAGGCACCTGCAAAAGGAACTTTAGTTTTTAGTTTTATTGGTTACAGTACTGTTCAGGAATCAATTAACGGAAGAAATCGAATTGACCTTAAACTTATTGCTGAATCTCTCAGCTTACAAGAGGTTGTGGTCGTGGGTTATGGAACTCAAAAAAAGAGTGTTGTTACCGGTGCCATATCAAGTATAAGATCTAAAGATCTTGAAAAAATTCCTGCTGGGCGTATTGAACAAGCCTTGCAAGGAAGGGTTTCTGGCGTTACCATTGCTGCTAGTTCGGGTCAACCGGGAGCAACTTCTACTATTAGGGTTCGAGGTGTCACTACATTTGGTGATAGTGGTAATAATCCGCTTTGGGTTGTTGATGGTGTTGTGGTAGATGCTGGAGGAATTGGTTTCTTAAATCAATCTGATATTGAATCAATCGAGGTACTTAAAGATGCCGCCTCTGCCGCTATCTATGGAACTCGTGCCGCAACGGGGGTCATATTGGTTACAACCAAAAAGGGAAAAGCAGGAAAGTTAACTGTAAATTATAATGGATTTTCAGGTTTTTCTTCGCCAGCCAAAACTTTGCATCTATTAAATGCAACCCAATATGGTGCATTGTTAAATGAAAAATCTGTTGCGGCGGGGGGATCACCCATATTCTCTAATGTATCAGCGTTAGGGGTCGGAACTGATTGGCAAAAAGCAATCTTTAATACTAGCGCTTATCGTTATTCGCATGAGTTAAGCATCAGTGGAGGTTCTGAAAACTCAACTTTTTATACTTCGTTGGGGCTTCAAGATCAAGAGGGAATTGTTTCAACAGAAATATCGAATTACAATAAAAAGAATTTTCGTTTAAATTCTACACACAAATTATCTAAAATATTTACTTTCGGACAAACTTTAGGTTTTTCCAGACAAAAATCTGTAGGTATTGGAAATACAAATAGTGAATTTGGTGGACCGCTTAGCTCTGCAATCAATTTAGATCCAACTACCCCTATTGTAGAAATGGATCCTATAAAAGCAAATGCTGCGCCTTATAGTGTAAATCTTGTAATTCGTGACGCTAATGGTAATCCTTACGGGATTTCGTCTATTGTTGGTCAGGAGATGACAAACCCTTTGGCTTATGCTAAAACAAGATTAGGAAATTTTGACTGGTCTGATGATGTTGTTGGAAACGCCTATTTGGAGGCGGCTATTACAAGTCATTTAAAAGTGAGATCGACTTTTGGCGGTAAATTAGCATATTGGGGAGATCAGGCGTTCACTCCCGTTAATTATTTGAGTGCAACTTCAAACGTGCTTAAAAACAGTTACGGTAAAAATGAAAATAAAAGTTTTGCATGGAATATCGAAAATATTTTAACTTATTCTAATAAATTTGGAAACCACAATTTGACTGTTTTGTTAGGTCAGGGCGCTTATGTGGATAATATTGGTGGCGGCTCCGGTAATACATTGTTCGGCTTGCCAATTTCAGATTACCGCGACGCTTCATTCAATTTTGATATTGCACAATCTGAAAGAAGTAGTGCTACTTACGATCTAGTTGAACACAAATTGACATCATTGTTTGCTCGTGTGAATTATGATTATAATGAAAAATATTTATTTACTGGTATTATTCGTCGTGACGGTTCCTCTCGTTTTGGTGCAAACAATAAATTTGGTGTTTTCCCGTCTTTCAATTTAGGTTGGGTGGTTACCAAAGAAGATTTTTGGAAAGAAAATAATGTACTTAACCTTTTAAAAATAAGAGGAGGATATGGAATTGTTGGAAATGATGCTATTCCTGATTTTAGATATTTATCGTTAGTGGCTGGAGGAAATAATTACTCTTTTGGAAATGAAGGGGAAATAACTACTGGATATGCCAATCAGACGTTAGATAATCCTGATTTGAAATGGGAGGAAACTTCTCAGACTAATGTTGGATTTGAATCCAGATTCTTCAATGATTTTAATCTTACCGTAGATTTATTCAAGAAAACAACAACAGGTATCTTGCGTCCAATAAACATTCCTGGTTACGTTGGAGTTACTACAAATCCGGCAGGAAACGTTGCGGATATGGACAATAAAGGGATTGAGCTGGAGTTAGGCTATAAAAAAAGATTTGGGAAAGTTAATTTTTCGATAAATGGTAATGTGGCTTATTTAGAAAACGAAGTTACTTATGTTGCGACTGATTCCAAGTTTATAACGGGCGACGCCTCGTTTCAATCGATGGGCGCTGTGACAAGAACGCAAGTGGGTCAATCTTATAACTCATTTTATGGGTTTAAGACTAACGGAATTTTTCAAAATGAGGAGGAAGTTACTGCTTATGCCAATAGTGCGGGAGTAGTTATTCAGCCAAATGCCAGACCCGGAGATTTCAAATGGGTAGACACTGACGGTGATGGATCTATAACTGACGCAGATAAACAATTTTTAGGTTCAAATATTCCTAAATACACTTATGGCTTAACTTTAAATTTAGATTATAAAGGTTTTGATTTTATGGCTTTTGCACAAGGTGCTGCGGGAAGTAAAATTTTCCAAGGATTACGTAGATTAGATGTAGGTAATGCCAATTATCAAACGGAAGCACTAGGTCGTTGGGTTGGAGAAGGAACTTCAAATGATTATCCTAGACTTACCAATAATGACACCAATGGTAACTTCGGGAAAATGTCCGATTTCTACTTAGAAAACGGTGATTATCTTCGTTTAAAATTAGTGCAATTAGGTTATTCGTTACCAATTGATGCAGCTTCAAAAATTGGCGCTAGCAAAATACGTTTATACTTAACGGGAGAAAATTTGTTAACTCTTACCAAATATACAGGATATGATCCTGAAATTGGGGGAGGTGTATTTGGTATAGATAAAGGGGTTTATCCACAAGCAAGAACTGTTATGTTTGGAGCTAATTTACAATTTTAATAAAATTAAGAGTTATGAAAATGATGAAAATTAAATACTTTTTTATTGCAATAGCATCGGTCTCTTTGGGATCATGTACTAAAGATTTTGTGGACCTAACACCAAAAGGTGCTTTCCTTTCGGATAATTATTATGCCAATCAAGAACAGGCAACTGCTGCTCTTGTTGGTGTATATGATCCTATCAGAAAAAACACGGGTGGTTTTGAAAACACGATAGCAATGATGAATGCGGGTTCAGACGATCATGTTGCCGGTGGCGGTGGCGCTACAGATGGTGCCGGAATTCAGGGATTTTCAAATCATACACTTACTTCCACAAATATACCGGGAAGTTTCTGGAATGATTATTACCAAGGAATTTTTAGAGCAAATACTTTGCTTGTAAAACTGCCGGGCGTTGAAATGACGGAAGATCTTAAAGAAAGATTTACTGCAGAGGCAAGAGCATTGCGTGCTATATATTATTTTGATTTGGTAAGAATGTTTAAAAATGTTCCGTTGCTCCTAGATCCATTGACTGCTACAAATATGTATGACGTCGAGCAAGCGACTCCTGAAGCGGTTTATGCTCAGATAGAAAATGATTTGCTTGCCGCAATTCCAGCTTTACCGGGAGACGTTCCGGCTGCTACAGAATCCGGTCGAATTACTAAGGGTGCAGCGCAAGCGGTATTAGGTAAAGTTTATTTATTTGAAGGGAAAAAACCTGAGGCTGCTGCTATTCTTGCAGAAGTTAATGGGACACCGGGTGCAACTAACAAATATGGCAACAAATTGTTGGCTAATTACAGTGATCTATGGGTTGTTGCCAATAAATTTAATTCTGAGTCATTATTGGAAGTATCCCATACAAGCGCCGGAAATTCTGACTGGTGGTTTTGGGGATCTGGTGCAGATGAAGGAAATACATTAAATGTAATGGTTGGACCAAGAAGTTATTCAAGACCCACCGGTTCTACTGCTCCAGATTTACCTTCGGGATGGAGTTTTAATTGCATTACTCAAGATTTATACGATGCGATAAAAGCAGATCCAAGATTTGGAGCTACTGTTTTTGATTTGAAAGCATTAAAAGCAGCCGGCGAAGCAGATTATATTGGTGGTTATCAAGATACAGGATATTTCTTAAACAAATACCTTCCAAGAAAATCTGACGTACGTACTGGTGGTGGGGCAGCCGAATTAAATTACAAACAGAATTCTTATATCATAAGATTGGCGGATACTTATTTAATGGAAGCGGAAGCATTAGGCTCCGGTGCAAGAGCACAAGCATTATTAGATGCTGTAAGAGCAAGAGTTGGCTTGCTGCCTGTTCCCGTTACACTTGCAGCCATTAAAAATGAACGAAGAATGGAACTTGCAGGTGAAGGGCTTAGATTCTTTGATTTAGTAAGATGGGGCGATGCGGGGGCTAAATTAGGCAGCAGAGGTTTTATTGTGGGAACAAGTGAGATTTTCCCTATACCATCCAGAGAGCTTCAAGGCACAAAATTGAAACAAAATCCTGGGTATAATTAATAAAAGATAAAATTATGAAAAACATAAAATTAATTTTCAGCTTTGTGTTTGCTTTGGCAACATTGGGTTCTTTGACTTCTTGTCAAGATGATATCGTGGATAATGGAATTTCCGAAAGTACGGCATTAGATGCCAGTTTTACGATAACTCCTGTTCCGGGTTCTGCCAACAGATTTACTTTAACTGCTAAAAACACAAGTTATATTCTTTCGAAATGGAATTTAGGTGATGGTAGCCCAGATTACGTAGGAGAAATGTCCGAAACTATTTTTTTGCCGGATGCAGGGACTTATGAAATTTCTCATATTGCGGTCGGAAAAGGAGGAGAAGGAGTTACTTCGACACAAACTATCGATGTTTTAACGCCAGATCCGGTTTCAGGGAATATAGTTTCAGGTGGTAAACTTGCTGATGCTGCAGATCACGCCAAATGGACCCTTTATGATGTAGCTACTTGGTCTAGCAATGCAACTTGGACTTTTGGACCGGGTTATGCTTTACTTAATAGTTTTGGTTGGGACCAATATGGTATGTACCAGGCGGTTAATGTTGTTGCAGGAAGGAAATATAATATAGATATGATAGTTTCTTCTACCTCAGGAGGTGTAGACACTTGGTTCGAAGTGTATTGTGGTACTAGCGAACCGGTTACAGGAACCGAATATAACGAAGGAGGTAAGTTAAGAGCTATAAGCACATGGGATTCCTGTGGAAATACTCCTTATGCAGGAAAGATTTCTGCAGTGGGTTGCAATGAAGAAAATAATAAAGGAATATTTACCGCCACAACAACTGGGGTTGTTTATTTAGTAATAAGAGGTGGAGGAAATGATATGAAGGATGGTATTAAAATCCAGAATATTGAAATGCGAGGGACTTTATAAAATACGGTTTCTTTTAGAATATTATTACAGCCTGTAATTTTTTATGTTACAGGCTGTTTTAAAAATCCGATACCGATTGTGTATTAATAATTCACTGTTTTGTTAAAAAGAGCCTTGCAACTCCTTCATTTTAATGCTCATGATTGAATTGACTTACGCTCTTGTGACTAGAACTCAGCTCGTCTTTTCATTTGAAAGAAAGAAGAAATATATTCAAAACTGGGATAACGTTTTATTTTGGTATTTTTTTATTTTCATGCGCGATAATATGGTAATAATATTGGAACTGCAAAATCATCAATTCTTGTGATTTCAACAGTTTCTGGAATTAATGCTCAAAACCTAAATGGGAGGTAGCGCAACAATAAATTTAGTTTAAACGCAACAAATGCAACTTCCCGTAAATTAGTAGTTGGAAATCAGCTTACGGAGGAAGTCGAAAATAGGTAAGAATCAATGATTAGTGTTTTTGTTTAGTTAGTTTGTCATGCTTCCGTTGCGATTCAAACGGAAGCAATGATGAAAAAAAAATAAAAAATGAACAGTTCAAAAAAAATCTATGTGGCAATTTTAGCATTAGTTCTTATGCTTGTTTCTGCCTGTGTTTCAAATAAATTATTATCTGTAAATTCAAAGCATGATTATAAATTAATTTGGTCTGATGAGTTTAATTATGTTGGTTTGCCTGATGCAACAAAATGGGGATACGAAACAGGAGGCCATGGTTGGGGAAACAACGAAAAGCAATATTACAAAGAAAAATCAATCAAAAATTCGTTTGTAAAGGATGGGAACTTACATATTGTGGCATTAAAAGAAAAGTTTGAAAACTCCAATTATACTTCAGCAAAACTGACCACTTATCAAAAAATGTCTTTGCAGTACGTGAAAATCGAAGTTAGGGCCAAATTACCTCAGGGTAAGGGCAATTGGCCGGCAATCTGGATGCTTCCGGAAAGTATTCAAACCGGTTCGGAAGATTGGCCTTTATGTGGCGAGATTGATATAATGGAGCACGTAGGTAAGGATGAAAACATGGTTCACGTGAGCTTGCACTCCCAACTGTATAACCATGTGATAAATACTCAGATTACACACTTTGAGAAAATTGACGATGTAGTCAATAACTTTCATAAATACGGAATCGAGTGGGATGAAAAATCAATTAAATTCTTCATAGATGACAAATTATTCTATGAAAGTGTTAAAGGCGAAAATGGACGAGTAACTGCTAATGAAGGCTGGCCTTTTGACAAACCGTTCTATTTGATTTTAAATCTGGCTATTGGAGGTAATTGGGGTGCAGATATTGATGATTCTATATTTCCAAACGAGATGGAAATAGATTATGTGAGGATTTATAAGTAACCAAAATGGTTGACTTAGGTTTTCATTAAGGGCCTCTGTTTAGTCTTTAATGTAAACATTGTAACGGATATATTGTTTCGAATCAATACCTAAAATATAGATACCGGCTTGACGGATAAAATTTAAAAACAACTTCAGATTAATACCTAAAAACATGCTAAAAATGAAGGGGCTTATATTATTGCTGTTTATGTTCCAGTTAAATGGACAATCTTTAAAACTGCTGACCTATAATATTCGATTGGATCTTGATTCTGATGGAGAAAATTCCTGGTCGCACAGAAAAGAATACCTAAGCTCTCAGATTCAATTTTACGAACCCGATATTTTTGGTGTTCAGGAGGCAACTCCAAATCAAGTGCTGGACTTAAATGAAAGGTTGCCGCAATACAATAATGTCGGAATGGGAAGAGAAGGTGTCGGTAAAGGAGAGTCTTCGAATATTTATTATAAAAAAGATAAATTTAAAGTGGTGCAAGAGAGCACTTTTTGGCTGTCCGAAACACCAACTAAAATTTCAAAAGGTTGGGATGCCGCCTTCAATAGGATATGTACATACGCCTTGTTTTATGATCTGAAAAACAAAAAAAAAATCTGGGTCTTCAATACCCATCTGGATCATATTGGTGAAATTGCTAGAAGCAATGGAATTAAGTTGATTTTATCAAAAATGAAGGAAGTTAACCGTAAGAACTATCCCGTATTTTTCATGGGAGATTTCAATTCGGAACCGGATACCGAAAGAATAATTGCTTTAAAAAAAGAAATGAACGATTGTAGGGAAATTTCAGAACAAAAGCCATTTGGCCCGTCAGGAAGTTTTAATGCATTTAAACACAATGAGCCAGTAACAAAATTGATTGATTACATTTTTATCTCAAAAAACAATAATCTCAAAGTAAAAAAATATGCCGTGTTAAGTGATTCAAAGGATTTAAAATATCCCTCAGACCATTTGCCTATTTATGTAGAAATTAATTATAATTAAAATAAATGAATATGACCATTAAAAATATAAAGCTGACATTGTTGGTTCTCGTTGCAGGGGGCCTGGCGAAATGTTCTTCAACAAAGGATTTGGGTAAAGTAAAATCTGTTCAAGCGGCCCCACCAGAGGCAACTGAAGTCAATTTTTGGTTAACAACGGTTGACCAATCCGCAAAGCTTCAAAAACAACCTCTAAAGTTAGTTTTTAGTGAAACGACAAATTCGAATCAAACCATTGAGGTCAATGATTCTCAAAGGTTTCAAACAATAGAAGGTTTTGGATTTTCCTTAACTGGCGGAAGTGCCCAGACCATTAATAAATTGGAAAAGTCGAAGAAGCAGGAATTACTGCAAGAATTATTTGGCTCGAATAATAACTCGATTGGCATCAGTTATTTGCGTATCAGCATCGGAGCATCGGATTTAAATGAAACTGTTTTTTCTTATGATGACATGCCGGTTGGGGAAACAGATATGAAACTGGAGCATTTTGGGTTTGGCCCAGATGCGACAGATGTCATTCCTCTTTTAAAAGAAATAATCGCTATAAACCCTAGTATTAAAATTATGGGGTCACCGTGGTCTCCGCCCGTTTGGATGAAAGACAACGGAAGCACTATTGGGGGAAGTTTGCAACCCAAATATTACCAAGTGTACGCCAATTATTTTGTAAAATACATTCAAACAATGAAGAGCGAAGGGATTATCATTGATGCCATGACGCCACAAAATGAACCACTGCATCCGGGAAATAATCCGAGTATGTATATGACCGCATTGCAACAAGCCGATTTCATTAAAAATAATTTGGGACCTGCATTTCAAGCGGCAAATATTAAAACGAAAATTGTAGTTTATGATCATAATTGCAACAAACCGGAATATCCTCTAACCATTCTAAATGATCCAAAAGCGTTGCCCTATGTGGCGGGTTCGGCATTTCATCTATATGAAGGGGACATCAGCGCCTTGTCAACAGTTCACGATGCATATCCCAATAAAGATGTTTATTTTACGGAACAATATACCGGTTCCGAAGGCAGCTTTGGATCGGATTTAAAATGGATGGTAAAAAATGTTGTTATAGGTTCGATGCGCAACTGGAGCAAAAATGCGCTATCCTGGGGTTTAGCCAACGACGAGTTTTACAAGCCGTATACTCCTGGGGGCTGCAGCACCTGTAAAGGAGCCTTAATAATTGATAAAAACGGAACGATCAAAAGAGAAGTTGGATATTACATTATTGGTCACGCTTCTAAATTTGTTCCCGAAGGTTCGGTACGAATTGGGAGCAACATAAGCGGAAACTTACATAACGTAGCGTTTAAAACTCCAACCGGCAAAACAGTTCTGCTTGTCGAAAATGATGGGGAAACAACAGAAACTTTTAACATTAAACACAACCAAAAACAAGTTACGACCTCATTAAATGGGGGTTCGGTAGCGACTTACGTTTGGTAATAAAAAAACATAAAAAGACATGAAAAAAGCACTAACAGGAATGCTTATGTTGGCATCATTTTTTGCGCTGGCTCAACAAAAAAACAAGGCGAAATCTATTATGTATTCGGCCAAAAATAAAAGCGTTGTCGTTTACACCACAGCGGAAAACACTAATTTGAGATTATCCAAAACGGACACCCTGGTATTCAAAACTGCCGTACAACCACTCGAAACACAAAGCTGTGTTTTTGTAAATCCAAACAAAAAGTTTCAGTCCTTTCTGGGAATCGGTGGCGCTATTACAGATGCCAGTGCAGAGGTTTTTTCGAAATTGTCCGAAAAAAACCGAAAAGAATTGATAACGGCATATTATAATGCTGATAAAGGAATTGGATATACATTGGCAAGAACCAATATACACAGCTGTGATTTTGGCAGCGAGTCATACACTTATATAGAAGAAGGCGATAAAGACTTGAAAACTTTCAGCATCGAACATGATTTGAAAGATAGAATTCCAATGATTAAAAAAGCTATTGACGAAGCGGGGGGTAAATTGACCCTTTATGCAAGTCCATGGAGCCCGCCTGCATTCATGAAAACCACTAATAATATGCTTAGAGGAGGCAAATTGAAGCCTGAATTTTATCAATCTTGGGCAAATTATTACACTAAATTTATTGCAGCGTACCAGAAAGAGGGCATTCCTGTTTGGGGGATTACCGTTCAGAATGAGCCAATGGCAAATCAAACATGGGAATCGTGTATTTATACCGCCGAAGAGGAGCGTGATTTTTTGAAAAAATATTTAGGGCCAACGATGCAAAAGGCGGGTTTCGGTTCGAAAAAAATTACCGTTTGGGATCACAATCGTGATTTAATGGCACAACGGGCATCCGTGATTTTTGATGACCCTGAAGCCAGCAAATACGCTTGGGGAATAGGATTTCATTGGTATGAAAGCTGGAGCGGCGGAGAACAAATGTTTGATAATGTAGGTAAAATCCATGAGATGTATCCCGATAAAAACATACTTTTTACAGAAGGTTGTGTCGAAAAGTTTGATGCTGCAAAATACCAATATTGGCCGAATGGCGAAAAATATGGCGAGTCGATGATTAACGATTTCAATAATGGAACGGTAGGCTGGACTGACTGGAATATACTTTTGGATCAAAACGGAGGTCCAAACCATGTTGGAAACTTTTGTTTCGCTCCAGTCCATGCAGATGTAACTAAAGACGAACTGATTTATACTCCATCCTATTACTACATTGGTCATTTTTCGAAATTTATTCGTCCGGAAGCCAGAAGAATAAGCAGTGTTGCAAGCAGAAGTAATTTGTTGACAACTTCGTTTGCAAACAAAAAAGGGGGGATCGTAACTGTTGTGATGAACAAAACCGATGAAGAAGTTGCCTATGGTTTATTCGTCGGAAATCAAATGACCGAAATAAAAATTCTCCCGCATTCGATTCAAACATTAGTATACTAACCCTTAACAGGGCCCACTAATTTATATGGTAACAATGGATTAATCCGAATTAATAAAGCCACAATTATCGGCATTACTTTTTGCTGTGTGCTATCAGTTTGTTTTGGATAGTTTACAATAGTTCAATAGAAGTAAAATGACTTCAAAATAAAATATCATAATGAAAAAAATAGCAATAACAGTCCTTTTATTTAGCTCCATTTCGGTCTTTTCACAACAAAAAACGATTGATCAAAAGGTGGATGCTTTGCTGAAACAAATGACAATCGAAGAAAAAATCGGCCAGCTCAACCAATACAATAGTGATCTGGTAGCTACAGGGCCAATTACCATAGACAATAACAAAGAAGAAGAAATAAAGGGAGGTTTAGTGGGCTCGATGCTCAATGTCATGGGTACTTTACACACCAGACAATACCAAGAATTGGCGATGCAATCCCGACTTAAAATCCCGTTGCTGTTTGGTCAAGACGTTATTCATGGTTACAAGACTACGTTCCCAATCCCACTCGCCGAAGCCGCAAGTTGGGATTTGAAAGCAATGGGACAATCCGCTAGGATTGCCGCAACGGAAGCTGCTGCATCAGGAATTCATTGGACATTTGCTCCTATGGTTGATATTGCCCGTGATCCAAGATGGGGAAGGGTAATGGAAGGCGCGGGCGAAGATACTTTTTTGGGGTCAAAAATTGCTTACGCAAGAGTAAAAGGTTTTCAGGGAGATAAGTTGGGCGATTTGAATTCGGTTATGGCTTGCGCTAAACATTTTGCCGCTTACGGAGCCGCTGTTGGCGGACGAGATTATAATTCTGTCGACATGAGTGATAGAATGCTGTGGGAAACCTATTTACCACCATTTAAAGCCGCTTTAGATGCTGGCGCTGCCACTTTTATGAATTCATTTAATGACATCAATGGAATTCCGGCAACGGGAAATAAATATATACAACGAGATATTTTAAAAGGGAAATGGGATTTCCAAGGATTCGTTGTTTCCGATTGGGGTTCAATCGGAGAAATGGTGCAACACGGCTTTTGTAAAGATGGCAAAGAAGCTGCTTTGGCCGCAATAACGGCAGGCTGCGACATGGATATGGAAAGTAATTCCTATCGCAATAATTTGGCGGAATTGGTAAAGGAAAACAAGGTGCCGATTGCATTAATTGATGAGGCCGTAAGGCGAATTCTTCAAAAGAAATTCGAACTGGGCTTATTCGAAAATCCATTTAAATATTGCGATTCAGCCAGAGAGAAAGCGGCTTTAAACAATCCTGAAAACAGCAGGGTAGCAAGAGAAATAGCCTCAGAAAGTATTGTTTTGTTAAAAAACGAAAAAAATATTTTACCGCTTTCTAAAAAAACTAAAACCATTGCATTTATTGGTCCGATGGTAAAGCCAAAAAGAGACAATCATGGTTTTTGGGCAATTGATCTTAAAGAAGTCGATTCTACTTATATCGTTTCGCAATGGGAAGGTTTGAAAAATAAGCTGGGCAAAAACACTAAATTACTGTACGCAAAAGGTTGCGGAATTGAAAGTAAGGACAAAACGGGATTTGAAGAAGCAATCAATGTGGCCAATCAAGCCGACGTTGTCATCTTGAGTATTGGCGAAAGACATAACATGAG
>Ga0209520_10000883_pt1 | contig 16979 bp, 8 predicted proteins | sample Rifsed16ft1_FD_184009 | JGI IMG/M metagenome (GOLD analysis project Ga0209520, IMG submission 184009) | Soil microbial communities from Rifle, Colorado, USA - sediment 16ft 1 (version 2) | ecosystem: Environmental > Terrestrial > Deep subsurface > Rock core/Sediment | place: Rifle, Colorado...
CCCAGCTCAGCCCCGACGCCGAGCACCGCTTCCAGCGCGAGGCCCAGGTCGTGGCCCAGATGGACCACCCCGCGATCGTCTCCATCTACGACTTCGGCCTCCACGAGGGATCGCTCTTCTTCGTCATGCCCCTCGTCCAGGGCACCAACTTCCGCGCCTTCCTCCGGAAGGAAGACGCGCGGCTGGGGGACGTGCTCGACGTGGGGATCCAGGTCGCGGAGGCGCTCGAGTACTCCCACGCCCGGGGGGTCGTCCACCGCGACATCAAGCCCGAGAACATCATGGTGACGCGAGAGGAGGGGGCGGGCATCCGGGTCCGGGTGATGGACTTCGGGCTCGCGCGGGCCTCGACCGAGAGCCGGCTGACACGGACGGGGACGCTGGTCGGGACGCTGGCCTATCTGAGCCCGGAGCAGGTGGCGGCCAAGGACGTCGACGGCCGCTCGGACATCTACGCGCTGGGGACGGTGCTCTACGAGTGCGTGGCGGGCTCACCTCCGTTCGCGGGCGAAGCGCAGTCGGTCCTCTACCGCATCGTCCACGAGTTCCCGCAGCCCCCGCGCTCGCTGGGAGCGGAGATCGACGAGGTCCTGGAAGGGATCATCCTCTCCTGCCTGCACAAGGAGCCCTCTCGGCGGCCGGCGCGGGCGGGGGAGGTCGCGGAGGAGCTCAAGCGCTACCGCTCGCGGCTGCGGGACAGCGAGCGGGAGCGGACGGTAGCGGGGATGACCCAGAGCCTGCAGGCGCCGCGGCCTGCGCTCGCGCCCTTCATCGGGCGGACGAAGGAGCTGCAGGAGCTGCAGCAGCGGCTGAACGCGGCGGTGGCGGGGGAGTGCCAGTTCGTCGTGGTCGCGGGCGAGCCGGGGGTCGGGAAGACGCGGCTGCTGGAGGAGCTGGGGAGCCTCGCCCGGGCCCGCCAGATCCGCGTCCTGCGCGGCCAGTCCGTCGAACAGGACCGGGCGTTCCCCTACCAGGGCTTCTGCGAGGTCATCCAGGAGTACTTCCGGTCGAAGGAGACGGCCAGCTCGCCGCCCCCCGACTTCTCCGACCTCGCCGCCGACCTCACCGCGCTCTTCCCGATGCTGAGCGAGATCGCCGAGATCCGGCAGTCGGCCGCGGGCGACGCCACGCTCGCCCGCGGGGCCTCGGCGGGGGCCGAGGGCCGGACACAGATCTTCGAGCTCCTGGCGCGGACGCTCATCCGGATCGCGGGGGGCCGGCCGCTCGTCCTCTTCCTCGAGGACCTCCAGCAGGCGGAGGTCTCGCTGGAAGCGCTCCAGTACATCGTCCGGAGGCTGGGGCCCACGCCGACGCTCATCGTCGGCACGTACCGATCGACGGACGTCGACGCCCGGCATCCCCTCACCCGGATGCTCGAGAGCTTCCGCGGCAACCGGCGTTTCGCATCGATGGCGCTCGGGCCCCTCTCGCCCTCCGAGCACCGCTCGCTCCTCGAGACGCTCGTCGGAGCCGGGATCTCGGACAGCCTCGTGAAGAGGCTTTACGAGGGGACGGAAGGAAACCCCTTTTTCACCAAGGAGCTCGTGCGCTCGCTGATCGACTCGGGGGGGATCGCCCGGGACAACACCGGCGAGTGGAACCTCTCCGCCGAGGCGGGGCTCTCCGCGGAGGCGCTGCCGGCGACGATCCAGCAGGCGGTCGAGAAGAGGATCGAGCGCCTGCCGGAGGAGCTGCGGGAGGTCCTCGCCACCGCCGCCCTCATCGGCAAGACCTTCGACGCGCGCGACCTCGAGGCCCTGGCGGAGGGAGGGGGCGTCGACGAGGCCCTCGACCGGCTGATGAGCGAAGGGCTGATCGAGGAGGAGCGCGAATCGCGCGGGGACGTCCTGACGTTCTCGAGCGGGGTGGTTCGGGATGTTCTCTACGCCGGCCTCTCGCGCCGGAGGCGGCGCTCGCTCCACCGGCGCTACGCGGAGCTCCTCGAGCAGCGGCACGCCGGGCGCCTCGAGCGCGTGCTCCCTCAACTGCTGCACCATTTCTTCCAGGGCGACGTGCCTGAGAAGACCGTCGAGTACGGCTTGCGGGAGGCCCGCGCGTCGCTCGAGGCCTTCAGCGCGGAGGAGGCGGCGCGGGCGGCGAAGACGGCCCTCGAGTTCCTCGACAAGGAGTGGGAGGGGGAGCGCGCGCTCGAAGGGGACGTGCGTGTCCTCCTCGCCCGGGCGCACCGGATGAGCGGGGACATCGAGGGCGCGCTCCGCGAGGCCACGGCGGCGGTGAGGGTCTTCGAGCAGGAGAAGCAGCCGGCCCGGGCGGCGGGGGCCCTCCTCCTGGCCGCGGAGACGGCCTGGCAGGCCCGGCGGAGCGAGGAGGCCACCCGCTGGGTGGCGAGGGGTCTCGGGAGCGCCCGATCCGCAGGCGAGACCGAGACACAGAGGCTGCTCCTCTCGCTCGGCGCGACGCTCGCCAACCTCCGGGGCGAGTACGAGAAGGCCAACGAGTACCTGGAGGAGGCGACCCGCCTGGGGGCGGGGGTGAAGGAGGCGGAGAGGGAGGAGAAGGTCCCCTCGGGCGGCCGGCTGGTCGTGGCCCTCGCCAACCCGGTCCAGGCCCGGGAGCCCGCCGCCATCCAGACGATCGAGGAGGAGGAGGTGGTCGCCGCCGTCTTCGAGACGCTCCTCGCGAGCGACGCCCAGGGCCGCGTCGTCCCCGCGCTCTGCGCGAGCTGGGAGGCGGGGGTCGGCGGCCGCTCGTTCGTCTTCCGGCTCCGCGAGGGCGTGCGCTTCCAGGACGGCCAACCGCTCCAGGCCGCGGACGTGAAGGCGTCCTTCGAAAGATCGGTCCGCGAGTCCCCCCGGGACCTGCCGGCCGCGTTCGCCGCAATCCAGGGAGTCTCCGAGTTCATCGAGAAGAAGACGCCCGGCCTCAGCGGCGTCGTGGTCCGCTCCGACCACGAGATCGAGATCCGGCTCGACGAGCCCCTGCCGATCTACCCGGCGTTTCTGAGCCACCAGAGGACGGCGATCGCGCGCGAAGCCTCGATCGACGGTTCCTCGCGCATCGTCATTGTGGGGACGGGCCCGTTCCGCTTCGCAACGCACGAGCTCGGGCGCGTCGTCCTCGAGCGTAACCCCGAGTGCTGGCGGAGCGGGCTGCCGCACCTCGACGCCGTCGAGTTCCGGCCCTCAATGAGCGCAGCCGCCATCGCCCGGGGCCTGCGGTCGGGCGAGATCGACCTCGCCCGCGACCTGCTCCCGCAGGACCTCGAGGAGACTTTGCGGGATGCCCGCTTCCGCCCCGGTCTCGCCGAGGCGGCGAAGCGCAACACCTATTTCGCGCTCTTCAACTGCCGGAGCGGGGCCGCCGCCGGAAGCGAATCGCTCCGCCGCGCCCTCTTCGGGGTCGTGCGGGCCCGAGACCTCGTCTGGAGGACGCTCGGCCGCTTCGCGGAGCCGGCCGTCTGCCTCATCCCGCCGGGGATGCTCGGTCACGACCCGGGACGGCGGACGCCCTCCCTCACCCGCGAGGAAGCCCAGGAGATCCTCCGCGCCGGCGGGGTCGCGACCCCTCTCACGCTCAAGGCCGCGGTGCACCCCCTCCTGCAGGACCGTTTCGGCTCGCTGCTGACCGCCCTCCTCTCGCTCTGGTCCGAGCTGGGCGTCGAGGTCAAGGTCGAGACACCCGAGATGGCGCAGTTCCTCCGGGCCTTCGAGGCGAGCGAGGGGTTCGACCTCTGGATCGGCCGGTGGAACGCCGACTACGACGACCCCGACAACTTCACCCACGGGCTCTTCCACTCCGCCGCCGGCCAGTGCCGGAGCTGGTTCTCCTCGCCCGAGTCGGACCGCATCCTCGAGGAGGCGCGGGTGGAGCCCCGCCCCGCGGTGAGGGAGACTGAGTACCGCAAGTTCGAGGGCCTGCTCCTGGAGAAGGCCGCCCTCGTTCCCCTCTTCCACGACATCGACTACCGCCTGGCAAGCCCCAAGGTGCGCGGCCTCGTCCTGCGCGGCACCGCGCCCTGGGTGGACTACGCGAACCTCGGCAAGGCGGAAGCGGCGGAGCCGGCGAAGGAGGTTCGCTGGGGCGGCGGTGTCATCCACGTCCCGATCGCCGGCGTCGTCGGCTCGCTGGACCCGGTGCGGGCGTCGACCTGGGAGGAGGTGGAGGTGCTCACCCCCGCCTTCGAGTGCCTCACGCGCGACGCGGGCGGGGCCCGGTTCGTCCCCTGGCTCGCGGCCGAGATGGGCGTGGACGATGGCGGCCGGGTTTACCGCTTCCGTCTCCGCGACGACGTCCGCTTCCACGACGGCCGGCGGCTCGGCGCGAGGGACGTGCGCTACACCTTCGAGCGGCTCATCCAGAGCGGCGCCGCGGAGACACCCTGGCTCTTCGCGTCCATCCGGGGCGCGCGGCGTCTGATCCAGGGCGAGGCGAAGGACCTCGCGGGCCTGCGGATCCACTCCGCGACCGAACTCACGATCGAGCTCGAGGAGCCGGTGGCGTTCTTCCCCGCGCTCCTCGCGTTCCCGCCAGCGTCGATCATCCCCGAAGGCAGCGCGCCCTCGACCACACCCGAAAGCTGCGTGGGGACGGGCCCGTTCCGCGTCGTCGCCTTCGAGCCCGGCCAGCGGCTGGAGCTGGCGCGCAACCCCAGCTACTGGCGAAAGGGGTATCCGCGCAGCGAGGGACTGGTTTTCTCATTCGGGGTCTCGCCGAAGGAGATCCTCTCCGGTTTCCAGGCCGGGCGCTTTGCCCTCGCGTCGGACCTCTTGCCCGCCGACGCGGAGGCGCTCCGGCGCGAGCCCGACCTCGCGGCGGGGTACCGGGAGACGCCGAGGCTGACCACGTACTTCGTCGCCTTCAACGCGCACCGCGGACCGTTTGCCGACCGCGCCCTGCGTCAGCGTCTAGTCCGCGCGGTCGATGTCCCAAAGCTCGTCCGCCAGACGCTCGGGCGGCTCGCCCTACCGACCTCGAGCCTCATTCCCCCTGGCCTCCTCGGTCACGAGCCCCTCCCTCGAACCGACTCCGGCCCCGCCGCGGCACCGGAGCGGCTGCCGGCGCCGATCGAGCTCACCGCCGTCGTCCACCCGGTCTTCTTCGGAGGCTACTCCGCCCTCGCCCGCGAGCTACAGAGCGCGCTCGGCGAGATCGGGGTCAAGACCCGGGTCCTCAACCAGACGATCGACGAGTACCTGGAGCTGATGACCGCCGGGGGCTCCGATCTGGTCGTCGGACGCTGGAACGCCGACTATCCGGACGCCGACACGTTCGTCAACATCCTCCACTCGCGGGGCTTCGTCGGGCAGTACTCGGGCAGCGCCGAGGTCGACCGACTCGTCGAGAGGGGGCGGACGGAGACTTCACCCGCGGTCCGGCACTCGCTCTACCGCCAGGTCGAGGAGATCGTGGCCCGCGAGGCCCTGCTGCTGCCGCTCTTCCACGAGCAGGCCTACCGCTTCGCCCGCCCCGCGGTCGAGGGCCTCACCGTCTCCTTCGCCAGTCCGACCGTCGCCTACGAGAACCTCCGCATCCGCGGCTGATCGGCGGGCGGGGGCATCCGCCCCCGCCCGGTCTGGACAGGTGACCCGTCAGTGGTTGAAGCGCAAGTTCAACCGCGCGTAGTAGTAGCCGCCGTTGATGCCGAAAGGAAGCGTCTCCCAGCCGTAGACGAACCCGAGCTGCGGGAACGGGAAGTTGTCGTTGGCGGCCAGGGAGCATCCCTGTAGGAAGGTCTCGCCGGGGCATGCGGTGAACCACTCGTCGGGGAACACGTCGAAGATGTTGAGGCCGCCCACGGTCAGGCTCAGCTTGTCCTTGACCAGGGGCACGGTGAGCGAGGCGTCGGTGATCCACTTGCCGCTCCAGGTCTGCTTGACCCCCGTGAACCCCTCGCCCGCAACCTCCCCGAAGTAGTTGACGCGAACGTTGGCTCTCCAGTCGCTCTTGCGGTAGGTGCCGCCCAGGATGAAGTGCTGGCGCGGCTGGCCCTCCTCGACAAGCGTGACCTGGGCCTGGTCGAACAGCACCTCCGCCGGCAGTATGGCGGACGACGACTTGCGGGCCGCGACCTCGGTCTTGTTGAAGTTGAACGCGGCCTCGAAGCTCAGCACTGCGTCGTCGCCAAGCCGGTGGTCGTAGAGGGCGACGATGTCAACGCCCTGGGTCTCGGTGTCGATCGCGTTGGTGAAGAACTGCACCTGGCCTCCACCAGGGACGTACCGCTCCAGTATCTCCGTAATCTCGGGAGTCGAGGGCTGGATGTTGCTCGAGAAGATGATGCGGTCGTCGATGTCGATCCGGAAGTAATCGACGGTGACGCGGAAGCTCCCCGACGGCCGGATGACCAGCCCCGCCGAGTAGTTGAGCGAGGTCTCCTCCTTCAGGGGCGGGATGCCGAAGTCCCTCGTCACCGCGCTGTCCTGGCGCGCCGTGAGCGTGTCGGTCAGGACCCCGGCCGCGTTCAGGTTGGTCGAGCGCAGGCTGAAGTACTTCTGCTGGACACCCGGGGCCCGGAAGCCCGTCGAGAACGTTCCGCGCAGGGAGAACTGATCCGTGAAGTTGATCCGCGCGGACAGCTTGCCGTTCACGGTGTCGCCGAAGTCGGAGTAATGCTCGTAGCGGATGGCAGCCGCCCCCAGGAACTTCTTGGCGAGCTGGGATTCGAGATCCGCATAGACGGCGAAGGTGTTGCGGTCCTCGTCGACGGCGGTGCTGGGATCGAACCCTGGGAAGCCTTGGGTGCCGGGCAGCGAGATCCCGCCGTTCTGGTTGAGGATCGCAATGCTGCGGTTGTTCGTGCGGCCGTATTGGTAGGAGACGGTCTCGCCAGGGGTGATCTTGTATCCCTCCTGGCGCCACTCGGTGCCCAACGCGACGTTGAGGGGACCGGCGCCGACACCCCAATCCACCGAGCCGACGAAGTCCAGGTTAAAGGCGACCTGGTCGTAGGTGAGCGTGCCGGTGTCGCCCGAGGTGGGCGACTCCTCGAACCTCGGTCCCGTCGGGTTGTTCGGATCCCGGGGCTCGTACCAGTAGCTGACGTTGACCGTGTTCTCCTCGCGGAACTTGAACTCGCCGTTGCCGTAGTTCGCGCTCACGTCCCAGGACCAGCTGCTGCCGATGGGCGCCCGATAACCGACGCTGGCGGAGTACTCGATCGGTCGCGTGAGGATCGTCGGCAGGAAGCCGTTCGGGTAGATCGCCGGCACCGTGCGGCCGTCCCCCTTGCTCCGGAAGAAGCCCGAGGAGTTGCCCTCCCGCCAGGAATAGCCGCCGAAGGCATAGACCTGGCCGCCGCGCGCGCCGACGGGAAACCCGGCGTTCACGAAGGCGCTGAAGTCCTGCGACTTGGGGTCCCCGATGCGCTGGACGACACGTGGCGGGTCCACGCGCAGGATGTCCGGCCCTGCCCGGTTGGTCTCGCCGCGGTCCCGGTATTCGGCGGTGAGGTTCACGAAGCCTCCGTCGCCCACCTTGAAGCCGGTGTTGATGGCGCCCAGGAAGTTACGGCCGTGGCCGGTTTCGGCGTCCGGGCTGGCCCCGAGCGGCAGCCCCGGGTTCTCGGCGTAGTGCTGGCCCCCTTCAAGTGTGATGTTCGTGGCCCGGGTGTCCTCCTTGAGGATGAAGTTGATCACGCCGGCGATGGCGTCGGAGCCATACTGCGCGGCGGCTCCATCGCGCAGCACCTCGATGCGGTCGATCGACGAGGCGGGGATGGTGTTGATGTCGTAGCCGGCCGACCCGCGCGCGATGGTCTGCTGGATGTGGATCAGCGCCGTCTGGTGGCGGCGCTTGCCGTTGACGAGGAGGAGGGTCTGGTCGGGGCCGAGACCGCGCAGGGTGGCGGGGCGGATGATGTCGGTGCCGTCGCTGATGTAGGTCGTCGAGAAGTTGAACGACGGCTCCAGCAGCTGCAGGATCTTGCCGGTCTCGGTAGCCCCCGTGCTCTCGATCGCCTGCGAATCGAAGATGTCGACGGGCGCGGGCGTGTCGGTGGCGATCCGGCCTCGGACGCGCGTCCCCGTTACCGTGACCACTTCCTCTCGCGCCAGCGACTCGAGCGCCAGGTCCACGCTGGCGGTGGCCCCGGCGGCGACCCGCACGTCCCTGCGCGTCGCGCGGCCGAAGCCCCTGAGCTCGGCGGTCACGGTGTAGACGCCGGGCGGCACGTCTGCCGCGGAGTAGGAGCCGTCGGAACCGGAGGTCGCGACGCGCGTGACACCGGCGTTGTTCGTGATGCTCACCGTCGCCCCCGGCAGCGCCGCCCCGCTCGCGTCGCGCACGACGCCGGTGACCTGTCCGCCCGAGGACTGGGCGAGCGCCGGCGGGACGACGAGGAGGACGAGCGCCAGAGCGACCGGGAGAGCGAGCAGGAGAGAGGGACCCCTATCGCGATTCATCGTTTCACCCCTTTGTTGACTATGCGGCTTTTGCCAAGAATCTATGCCTCGTTCCGATGTCAAGTCAACTCGGGGATGGTTCCTGGTCTCGTTCAGCGACGACGGGCCGCCCGCGCCGCCTCCTCCCAGCCCCGGTGGATCTCCTGGCGGTACTCCTTGTTCTTCTTGCGCAGCGCCACCGGGTCGGTGGTCGCGAAGTTCGCCCCCAGCACCATGTCCTGCGGTGGAGGGAGGCGCAGCAGCCCAGGGAACGTCAGGGCGCTCGCGGGCAGCGTGCGATAGGTCGCGATGTGCCGGTAGGCGGGGATCCCGCGAAAGGAGGCGTCCTCGGCGGGGCGGAGGAGGAAGAGGTAGGGCCTCTCCGAGGCGGCGAGCGGCCAGAGATCGCAGCGCTCCACGGCCGCGAGGCGGACGTGGAAGAGCACGTCGCGCCGCGCCCGCGGAGGGTCCGAGCAGAGCGCGAGCGCAAGGTCGGGGCGGTAGACCCGCTCGCGTCCCACGTCCTCGACGATCCTCCGGTTGGGCTGGGCAGCGACGAAGGCGGGCAGGAAGAAGGCGGCCAGCTCGAGCGAGACGGCGGCGCTGCCGGCGAGGACGGCCAGGAGGCGACCCGGCGTGGGCCTCGCCGCGACGGCCAGGAAGGCGAGGGCGATCAGCGCCACCGTGACCAGCAGGAACGCACGCACCGACGGGCTCGGCAGCCATTCCTCGGGCACGGGCGGCAGGCGCGCGGCGAGCACCGCCAACGCCGCCGCCCCCGCCGCGAGGCAGACACGCACCCACACGCGGTCGAGCCGTCTCCAGGGCGTTCCCGAGAGGTAGCGACCGAGCAGGAGAGACAGGGCGGGATAGAGAGGCAGCAGGTAGTAGTCGATCTTGCCGCGGGAGAGGCTGAGGGGAATCAGCACCAGGGCGACCCAGCTCGCGAGGAAACGTGTGGCGTCCCGGACCGAGCGATCTCCATCACGCAGGAGGCGCACGAGCGCGAGCGGCAGGAAGACCGACCAGGGCAGGCCCCCCACGACGTAGGCGGGGAGATAGAACCAGATCGGTCGGCCGACGTCGTAGGCCTCCCCCACGAAGCGTTCGAGGTTCTCGCGCAGGAAGAAGTAGGCGAGCGGCCCCGCGCCCATCCGTCGGTGAACGAGCGCGAACCAGACGAGGGCGACGAGGACAAAGGCCAGGACGCCCAGCATCGCACCCGGGAGGCGGATCGTCGGCCGCCTTCGCCGCTGCGCGAGGAGCACGACGACGGCGAGGCCGGGGACGAGGAGGGCGATCGGACCCTTGGCGAGGAAGCCGAGGCCGAGGCCAAGCCCGAGCGCGGGCGCCGTCCAGCCCGGTGGGTCGGGCCGGAATGCACGAACGGCGAGGGCCACCGAGATCGTGGTGAAGAGAGCGAGGAGCATGTCCGACATGGCGAGGCGGGCGAGGCTCAGGAAGGCGAGGGTCGTCGCGAGGACGAGCCCGCCCGCGAGGGCGGAGCGTCGATCGAAGAGGAGCCGCCCGAGCCACAGCGTCGCCGCCACCGCGCCCAGGGCGGCGAGGACGGCGACGAGCCGCGCGGCGCCGGTCGAGGCGCCCAGCCACAGGAACGACAGCGCCATCGCCCAGTACGCGAGCGGCGGCTTGTCGAAGAAGGCCTGGCCCTGGTACCTCGGGACCAGCCAGTCCCCGCTCTCGACCATCGCCCGCGCGGCGTCGAGGAAGTAGATCTCGGCCCGCTCCATGGGCGCCGCGGAGAGCTTCGGGAGCAGGAGGGCGAGGAGGGCGGCGAGGAGCAGCGTGAGCGCGGCCGCGAACCGCGCATCGAAGGCGGAGCGGCTCAGGGGTGGGCGGCGACCGGCGCCACGGCGGCGCCCTTGAGATGAAGCTGCCCGCAGGCGGCCAGGATGTCCCGGCCCCGCGGGCGGCGCACGGACACGGCGACGCCGGCCTCGGCCAGGATAAGGCCGAACGCGTCCACCGCCTCCGCGCTCGGCGGCTGGAACGGGATCTCGGGCGCCGGGTTGAGCGGGATCAGGTTGACCTTGACCCTCCGGCCGCGCAGACGTCGGGCGAGCTCGCGCGCATGAGCCGAGCCGTCGTTCACGCCGCGAAGGAGCACGTACTCGAAGGTCACGCGACCCCCGCGCGGGACGGGGTAGCGCAGCGCCGCGTCCAGCACCTCGTCGAAGGAATACTTCGCCTCGATCGGCATGAGGGCACGGCGCAGCTCGGGGTCAGGGGCGTGGAGGCTGATGGCGAGGTTCGGGCGCACCGGCTCCTTCGCGAGCCTCTCGAGCGCGGGCAGGATCCCGACCGTCGAGAGCGTGAGCTTGCGCGGAGGCACCGCGAAGCCGCTCTTGTCCATCAGGATGCGGAGCGCCGCCACCGTCGCCTCGTAGTTGAGGAGCGGCTCCCCCATCCCCATCACCACCACGTTCCAGGAAAGGGGATCCTCCGCCCGGCGGCGGGGGTGCGTCGTCGCCGCGGGCTGCTCCTCCATCACCGTGGCCACCTGCCCGAGGATCTCCCACGCCGCGAGGTTGCGCTTGTAGCCGGCGATGCCGGTCAGGCAGAACGCGCACTTCAGGGGGCAGCCGGCCTGGGTCGAGATGCAAATCGTCCGCCGCTCCTCCTCCGGGATGTAGACCGCCTCGACCGTCACTCCGTCGTCGAGGCGGAAGAGGTACTTGCGCGTGCCGTCGCGGGAGCGCTCCCGCTCCGCGACCTCCGGCCAGCGCACCTCGAACCTCTCGGCAAGACCGGCGCGCAGGTCCTTGCCGAGGTTGCCCATCGCCTCGAACGACCGCACGCGGCGACGGTAGAGCCAGGCGTAGAGCTGACGCGCCCGCCAGGTGGGCTCGGCGAGCGCGACACACGCCTCCTCGAGCGCGGGCAGGGCGAGGCCGAAGAGATTGGGCCGGGTCACCGCGGCATCATAGCATCGCCGCCTCGCGGCCTTGGGAATGGGGCCGGCCAGCGCGGGGAGTTCCAAGGCAGGCGCGTTTTCCCGGGCCTAGGATGGACGGACCGCCATATCCTTAAAGGAGCGGGACCGATTCGATCACTTCTTCGGCGGACATGGGAGGGTTCTTATGCGGCTCTTAATCATCGGCGCAGCCGGCGGTACTGGTCGCTCGCTCGTCGAACAGGCTCTTCAGCGTGGCCACCATGTGACGGCCTTTGTGCGGAATCCCGCCAAGCTCTCCGCACAGCACGAGCGTCTTGCCGTTGCCCGCGGAGACGTCTTGGACTACGCCTCCGTCGAAGCGGCCGTTGGAGGTCACAACGCCGTGCTCTGCGCGCTCGGCCATAAGCGGTGGTTCTATCCAACTCGGATCCTCTCCGAGGGTACCCGCAACTTGATCCGCGCCATGGAGAAGCAGTCCGTGCGCAGGTTCGTCTGCGAAACCTCCCTCGGTGTAGGGGACAGTTGGGGTCGTATGGGTCTGTACTACACGGCCTTCGTAGGCGTGTTCATCCTGCCCCTCTACTTCCTTGACAAGGCTCGGCAGGAGCGTCTCATTCGCAGCAGCTCGCTCGACTGGGTTATCGTGCGCCCGGGGGTGCTCACGAACGGGCCGAAGCGTGGGGTTTACCGGCATGGGCCCGCGATCGGCCACTGGCTGTGGACAGTCCGCATCTCGCGGGCGGATGTTGCCGACTTCATGCTCAACCAGCTGACGGACGACCGGTATCTCCGAAGCGCTCCGGGTGTGTGCTCGTAGCTGAAGCGCATCGTGAGCCACCGCTAGAGGACCCCGAGGGCTCGTCCGCGTGTACGCATGCTGGGCCTCCTGCGATGGCCGGAGTATGCGGGGAACTTCCTCCGCCCGCGTGCGTCCTGGCTTTCGGACGACACATCGGAATGCAGTGCCGCCGTTCGGGCCAAAGATAGCTCTGGGCATTCCGATATGTCGGGGAACCACCGATGACCCGCCGCCTCTACCGTTCGCGCCGCTATCGCCTCATCGCCGGCGTCTGCGGCGGGATCGCGGAGCGGCTCGGGTGGAGCCCGCTGCTCGTGCGCATCCTGTTCGTGCTGGGCGCGGTGCTGCCGATCTTCCCCGGCGCGGTGGTCTATCTGGTGCTCTGGCTGGTCCTGCCGAAGGCCGAAGCCTGACCTCAGCCTGACGGCGCCCCGTCCGGCTTCCGGCACACGTAGGCCAGGATGTAGCAGTCCTCGATCTCGGAGAAGAGGCCGCAGGCGCGCGCCACGGCCTCCTCCGAGAACTCGGCGCGAGACGTGATGGGGCCGGCGTGGTTGATCCCCTTGGCCTCGACGATCCCAAACCCGGCTTCGGTCAGGTCGCGCGAGAGCTCCCCGTGGGTGTACTCGTGCTCGTGGTCGGGGTCGATAAACTCGTCCTGCTGGAGCCTCGTGATGCGGGCGTTCGGCGTGTCGAGGGCGAAGAATCCCCCCGCCTTCAGCACCCGCCACACCTCGCGGCAGGTCGTGGCCGCCTCCGGCCGCGTCACGTGCTCGATGGACTGGCCGGCGTAGACGAGGTCGACCGAGGCGTCGGGAATGGGCTGCAGCGTGGTCATCGACTGGTACAGGTAGTCGACCGGGCCCTGCTCGGTCTGGACGACCCCGACCGCGGGCCCCCCGTCGCTGCGGTAGAGCTCGTGCCGCTCGCCGTCCGGCAGGTCCACGATCGTGAGGCGCTCGAAGCGGTAGGGGTAGCCCAGCTCGACGAGGGCCCCCCGGGCCGAGGCCTGGCAGCTGCCTCCGAGGTCCACGATGCGCCCCGCCCGGGGCAGCGAGCGCACGAACCGGCCGCGCCCCTCGTGGATGGACGTGCCCAGGTTGGTGTGGAGCCTCGTGCGCGCGAACTCCTGCGAGTCGACGAGCGTCCGCAGGAAGATGTCGCGGGAGATCACCCCTCCACGGAGCCGGCCGAGGAAGTGCCGCCGGCCGGCCTCATCCGAGGCCCGGCCCAGCAGGAAGCGGTAGGCGAGGTCGACGAATGTCTCGTCGTCGAGACGCTCCGTGTCGCGAATGCTGTGGAGAAGCCGTCCCACGAAGCTCATGAAAGGGCCTTGGTGTCGTTGCGCGCCACGCTCGCCTCGTCCCCGGCTGATCACGGGCCCGCGCCCTGCTTCACGAGCTGGCGCATGCGGCCGGCGAGGATCCCGAGCATCGACTGGGCGGCACGGGGGCGATGGAGCAGGGTGCCGCGCAGACTGGGGCCGGGGATGCGCAGCACGCGCACCGGCCCTCCTTCGGGCCGGACGGTCGTGGAGCGGGGGCTGCCGTCGAGGACGGAGAGCTCGCCCACGAGATCCCCGCGTCCCAGTATCGCGATTGGGCGCTCGGCTTCTCCGGAGTCGCCAGGCCCCCGACCGACGACCGCCGCCTTGCCGCTCACCACCACGAACAGGGCGTCCGAATCAGCGTCGCCTGCCTCGCAGATCGTCGCCGGGGGAACGATCGTTTCCTCGATCGCGAACTGGGAGAGGTCGTAGAGGTCGCTCGGATCGAGGTCGGCGAAGAACGGCGCCACATGGAGGAAGTGCATGGTCTCGATCGACGAGAGGCTCGTCGGTTTCTCGCGACCGCCGGCCCGGAAAACCCCGCCAAAGTGGGCCGCGGTCTCGCGCACGAGGGGGTGGTCGTCCTCGAGGGCCCGCGCGAGCGGCCCCTCGAGGGACTTCTCCGGGTCCCCGGCGGCCACCCACACGGCCCCGGCACGCAGATAGGGGTTCGCCTCCTCGAGCAGGCGGACGAGGGTTCGAGCCTCGCCGTCGCGGTCGAGCTCGGCCGCGGTCGGCGACCGACCGGCGACGAGGGGCTCGAGCTCGCGAACCAGCTCGTCGGCGCCGGGGCACGCGAGGGCCAGCACCTTCAACGCGGTCTCGCGCTGCGCCGGGTCGCTGGCGAACAGCCTCCGGCGAAGAGACTGGATCACGGGACCGTCGCCCGCGATCTCGAGGAGCTCGAGGAACCGCTCGATGGATTCGTCCCGGACCCGGGCCAGCAGGTAGCAGAGGAAGATCCGGGCCGCGGTCGGCTCGGTGGCGCCGACGGTGGCGAGGTCGCGGCGCAGCCGCCGGGCCCGCTCCAGCTGACGGCGGGCGCGGGAGAACAGCTCGCCTGACGCTCCGCGAATCCGCGCGAGGACGGTCTCGTGGTCGCCCGAGCTGACCCCGAAGCGCCGGCGCAGCTCGTCGAGCTCCTCTTCCGTCGCCGCGCGCAGCAGCGCTTCGGCCAGGGCGACCTGGTAGCCCTCGAGCTGGGCGTGCGCCTCGACGCCGGAGGCGCCGCCTTCCTCGAACAGCTGACGCTCTTCCTCGGTGAGGCGAGCCAGGATCTGCCCGTGCTCCTGCTCGGAGATGCCGAGCTGCCTGCGAACGCCCTCGAGCAGGCGCAGCTCGCCGGGCCGGACGAGGCCGTCGGCGATCATCTCCCGCACCGTGGCCGCGTAGGCCGCGACGTGCTTCTCGCGGGCGTGCCGGCTCGCCCGGATCCAGCCGTAGACCTCGCTCGGGTCCCTCGGCGGGGGCGCCTCGAAGGGCCAGGAGCGCAGCAGCCGGGTGGCCCCGCGCTCCCCGATGAAGTGCTCGGGCGTGCGCTGCCACCGCCTCAGCAGGAAGAGGGTCCCCACGAGCGGCGCCACGAAGGCGGCGGCGCGAGTGCCGCCGGGAAGCTGCCGCAGGCTGGGCGCGCCGGCGAAGACATAGAAGAGGTTGAATGCGGTGAAGGCCGCCAGCGCGAGCCCGAGGTGGCGGCTGCGCTCGCCATTGCCGACGACACCGCCGATGCCGACCTCCAGCAGCCGGAACAGACCGTAGCTGGCCACGGAGAATGCGACCAGCGTCAGCGTCGCGGCCAGCACCGCCGGGACCTGGGGCGCAAAGAAGAATCCCTCACCCACGACGAGGGCCGCATCGACCGGCCGCCTTGTCCAGCGGCCGTCGAAGTAGGCCTCCCAGTCACCGTGGCGCAGCCAGTAGTAGGTGTAGAAGGCCAGCACCAAGCCGGGAAAGGCATAGATCGCCAGCCTGCGGCCACTGCCGGTGACATCCTTCCAGTACGCATTCTCCTGGTCGATGTCGGGGCAGTGCCGCTTGCACGCGGTGCACGGGTCGCACTGCGAGTTTCCGGTCGACCGCAGGGAGCGGGGCTCGGCGTAGACCCGCTCCACGAAGCCGACCGGGCAGACGAAGTTGCACCAGGTCTTGCCGGTGAAGATCGCGTTCGTCACAAAGGCCGCGAGCGCCAGGGCGACGAGCAGCCCCGAAAGCCACAGCCGGTCGCCGTTGGTCGCGACCAGGCGCAGGACCAGCAGGACGAGCAGGATCCCGAACGTCGCCGGGAAGAAATAGCTCTCGAGCCAGGGCGGCACCCGCCGCTGCCGGCCGCGGTTCAGCCGGCGGCCCAGCTGCCCGAGGAAAGCGAGCGGACAGATGTTCCGCCAGACGTGAAAGCCCATCAGGACGACGCCCACGGGCAGGAGGGGCAGCAGCATCGTCCAGAAGATGCGCGGCTGGGTGTCGCTCACCAGCCCGAGGCCGACGAAGCCCAGGTAACCGGCAACGAGGACGTTCCGCGTCTGCCGCAGCGCCGGGGTCAGGCCCTTGACGATCGGAGGCATGCCTCAGAGGCGCGGGACGACCTCGAGTGGTGGCCGCCCCACCCCGCGATGGGACGACGGCGTCTCACTTGGGCGGTGACTCGAACGTGCGAAGGCTGCGCAGTGTCATCATCGGACACCTCGCTGTTCCAGGAGCCGCCGGAATGCTGACTGGATAGCTTGGATCTGGCGGGAGCATAACAGAGGTCCGGCCCCACGTGGGCTTCCGCGGTTGACCTGCGGCGCCCGGGGGGAGTAGTCTGCACCCCGACCCAAGCAGTTGACAACGAGCTGCCGTACCAGCGCCGCCAATGCCGATAAGTGCGGCGGCGCGGGATCTCATGAGCTAGGCCCGAAAGGAGAAAGCGATGCAGAACGCTGCGGGAGTGGGTCGGGGCGGGAGCGTCTCCCCGATCAGCCGGTTCGTCGTCAGAGCAGCACTTCTGGTCGGTGTGCTGCCGTTCTTCGGCGTCGTACGTGCCCAGGACCAGCCTGCGACGCAGAAGAGCCTGTACCAACGCATCGGCGGATACGACGTGATCGCCGGAGTCGTGGACGACTTCCTGAAGCAGCTCCAGGCCGATCCGGCGTTTCAGCGCTTCGGTCAAGGCCGCGGCCAGAACTCGCTGGCTCGCGGGCGCCAGTTGATCGTGGAACAGATCTGCCACCTGAGCGGCGGCCCCTGCGTCTATATCGGTCGCGAGATGAAGCCGGCGCACCAGGGATTGGCGATCACCCAGGCGGAGTGGGAGGCCGCCGGCAAGAAGATGGCGGCGGCGCTGCAGAAGTTCAATGTGGCCGAGCCCGATCAGAAGGAGTTCGCGGCCATGATCGAGAAGCTCCGGGTCGACATCGTGGAGCCGCCGGCCAAACCGGCGGAACCCAAGCCAGAAGCGAAGAACTAGACTGCGGGGAGGGGATGCCCCTCACTTCGCAGGTGGCGCGGGCACTGGAAGATCGGAATTGAATATGTCGGCAACCGCCTTCCACTTGCCGTCCGCCTGTTTCTTGTACACCGTTACGTACTTGCCCCGATCGTTCGTTGGATTTCCCTTGG